>Ga0134122_10002478_pt1 | contig 13594 bp, 12 predicted proteins | sample KB302_FD_96461 | JGI IMG/M metagenome (GOLD analysis project Ga0134122, IMG submission 96461) | Terrestrial soil microbial communities without Nitrogen fertilizer from Kellogg Biological Station, Michigan, USA - KB3-0-2 | ecosystem: Environmental > Terrestrial > Soil > Unclassified ... | reverse complement strand
TGCCCATAGCAGGTGGCCATGACGTCGAAGATCGTTTCGGGGAGACCGCCGATGCCGATGGGTGCCCAGTCGGCCGCACGATAGCCGGCCCAGGCGCCGGTGGCGGTCCAGGCGTTGCGTGCGAGCGCCCCGGCGGGGGCGTGGCTGTAGGGTCCGGCGTGACTCATGCTCATTGCCGATGACAGCGCCGCCGCAAAGTCTTTTGTCCCGTAGCCCCTGAGCCGCGCCAGCCCGGCCGCGGCGCCGAGCGGAGCGAAGGCACCGTGCGGATGTACCCGCAGCGGCTGGGCGGGGAAGGCGTGCGCAATGCGCGCGGTCACCTCATAGGCGACAGCGAGGCTGGCGATGACGTCGGCCGTCCGCGCGCCCGTCGCTTCGGCTTCGGCGATAAGGGCGGGGATGATGTAGGCACCCGCATGACAGGCGACGAGCCGATAGCCTTCGTCGAGTTCCGTCCAACAGATCGCCAAGCCGTTGGCGGCCGCGGCGGTGTAGCGATCGACGCGCACGGCGGTGCGGCCCAATAGGGTGGCAGCGGCCGGACTGCCGGTGCCGCGGGCGAGCTCGGCCTGGATGGCGACCACTTCCGGCTCGGTCGCTGCCGCGACGATGGCGGCGACATCGTCCGAAAGGATGAGGCTCGCGCGCCGCCGCACCTCCGGGGGCACGGCAGCGAGCGAGGTCGTGGCCGCCCATGCGCAGAGCTCGACAAAACGGCGACCGCATGCACTCCGCGCATCTGCTTGCGCGCTACCCGTCAAAACCATTGCCAGAGGTCCTTTTTTGCCTCGAGTTCATGCGCGGGGCCTTCGAAGACGATCCGACCCGCCTTCAAAATGACAGCGCGCTCGATGGCCTGTAGCGTGATCGGGACGTTCTGCTCGACCAGCAACAGGCCAGTGCCATAGCGTTGATTGACCTGCACCAGCCGCTTCATCACGGCCTCGATGATGATCGGCGCCAGGCCGGTGGTGGGCTCGTCGAGCAGCAGCCATTTGGGCTTGGTCATCAGCGCCATGCCGAGCGCCAGCATTTGCTGTTCGCCCCCGCTCATGGAGCCGGCGAGTTGGCGGCGGCGCGCATTCAAGATTGGAAACAGCTGGTAGATGTGCTCGCTGAATGAAGTGTCGAACAGCAGGCCTGAGATCGTCAGGTTCTGCTCCACCGACAAATTCGGAAAGACGTTGTGGCCCTGGGGCACGTAGGCGATGCCCGAGCGCACGGTGGCCGCGACGTCTCCGGCGGCGATCGGCGCTCCCTCGAACGTGACGCTACCGGCGCTCGGGGCGTGCGCGCCGACAATGCATTTGAGCAGCGTCGTCTTGCCGGCACCGTTATGGCCGAAGATGCCGACGCGAGCCGCCGGCGCCAGTTTCAGCGTGATTTCGCTTAGCGCCGTCAGCGGGCCGTAACTGGCGGACAGATTGTCGATCGCGAGCATGTATTTTCCGGCTCTCAGTGGCCAAAATAGAGTTCGGTGAGCTCGGGATTGGCGATCAGCTCGGCGATGCTGCCCCGCGCCAGAATTCGGCCTTGAAACATGAACACCGCCTCGTCACAGAGGTCGCGGATAAAGGCGACGTTGTGTTCCACGACGCAGACGGCGACGCCCGATTGCGCGACCTCGCGCACGATCTTTTGCGTCGCCTCATAGGCCTGGCCTTCGACGCCGGCCATCGGCTCATCGAGCAGGAGACAGCGGGCATCATTCATGAGCGCGCGGGCGACGCCCACGAGCTTCTGCTGACCATAGGGCAGGTCACCGACCGATTTGTCGGCGCTATCCGGCAAGCCGATGCGGGCCAGAATATCGAGGGCCTTGGCGCGTGCGGCTTTGGCAGCGGAGCGGATCTTGCCCGGCCGGAACATGAGCGTGACCAGCGATTCCGCCGGGTACTGGCGCGCGCCGATGATCAAATTGTCGATCACTGACAGCGAGGGGAAGAGACGAACGTGCTGCCAGGTACGCGCCAAGCCGCGCCGGGCCCGCTGGTGCAGGGCGAGCCCGTCAAGTGAACCGCCATCGAGGGTGACGGTGCCGGCATTCGGCGCATAGAGGCCCGATACGAGATTGAACAGCGAGGTTTTGCCGGCACCATTCGGCCCGACCAAGCCCAGGATCCGGCCCGGGCGCATCACCAAATCAATTTGGTCTGCGACGACGATGCCGCCAAAGCTTTTCGAGAGGCCCTTGATCTCGAGCATCTCAACCGCCTCCACGTCCCGAGCCCGTTGCCCTCCAGGTAGTACCGGCGCGCACCAGCCCGCCCGGACGCAGGAACATGAAAATGAGCACTAACCCGGTGAACAGCAGCCCCTGCAACGGACCTAGAATGACCGGCGGCAAATTGAGGAAGGTGATCGCCTGCGGCAGGATCTGCAACAAGATGGCGCCGATCACGGGCCCCCATGGGGTCTTGAGCCCGCCGACCACGACCATGGTCAGGAGCGTCGACGACATCAGGATTTCGAATTGTTCCGAAGTCACGAAGCGAAAATAGTGGGCATAGAGCGCACCGGCGAACCCAGCGATGGCGGAGCCCAGCGCAAAGATCGAGACTTTGATCCATTTCGCGTCGCGGCCGAGCGCGGCGAAGGCCTGTTCATCATCCCGCATGGCGCTGATGGCGCGACCGTAGTCGCTATGGGCGATCCAGCGCACCAACAGCACGACGGCAATCGCCGCCGCGCTCACCAGCGCTACATAGACGCCACGCCCGAAACTCGGCACCAGAAAGGCTGGGATGCCCGACACGCCGCTGGCCCCGCCTGTGAAGCGGAGGTTTTTGATGAGCTCGATCATACCCAGCTGAAAGCCGATGCTGGCAATCAACAGATAGTCGCCGGAAATGCGCAATGCGGGCAGCGCCATCGCCACCGACAGCACCATGGCCAACAAGGCGCCTGACAGGATGCTCAGCGGTACCGGCAAGCCGAGATCGCGCGCGAGCAGTCCCGACGTATAGGCGCCGAGCCCATAGAAGATCGGGTGCGCGATGGAGATCAGCCCGCCGTAGCCGATGATAAGGTTGAAGCTCGACGCCAGAATGACGAACAAGCCGATCAGAATGATGATGGAATAGAGGTAGTCCATACTTCCTCCTCGACCGATTGCGCGCGAGCAGTGCCGGCAGCCGCCGATCAGCGTGCAAGCCTCCTGATTGGTGCGGGCAGTCGGATACCCTGAGGAAAGAAGATGATGGTCACGAACAGCACCACGTAGAGCAAGAACCCCTGCCACTCCGACGGAATCAGGAGGATGCTCGAATTCTGCACGATGCCGAGCAGGAGCGCGGCGAGGGCCGCGCCCCAGATCCGGCCGATGCCGCCAAGGATCGTCGCCAGCGTCGCAAACAGCATCATCTCCAGGCTGGTCAGCGGCTGCACCTGGGCGCGCGTGCCGTAAAGAAACATGCCGGTCGCCATGAACATCGCCGCGATCAGCATGGTCAGCATGTACACCTGGCGGCGGTTGATGCCATACAACTCGGCCAGGCTGGCATTGTCCGCGACCGCCACCATGAACTGTCCCCATCGCGTGCAGCGCAAGAACAGCCACAGCGACAGCAACATCAGGAGCGTGGCGGCGATAGCGGGTAGATCCCAGGCACTGATTGCGATGTCGCCGATCAGCTGCACGGGCCAGAACAACTGCGGGAAAATCGTTTTCGGCCAGGTGCCGAAGAGAAGCATGGCGATATAGGCGATGAACTCGGAGGCGACGATGGTGAAGATGAACACGAACATGGGCGAGGCGTTGTTGCGCCGCAGCGTGGCAAAGCCAAATTTCTCCAACAGCCAAGCGCCACCCAGCGTGGCGCCGAGCGCAAGGACAAAGGCGGCGGTACCCCCCAGCGCCAGCCCGGCGATCACGCCGTGAGCCGTATAGAAGGCGATGGTCATCAATCCCGCTTGTGCGAAATTGAAGACGCCATTGACCTTCAAGACCAGAGCAAAGGCCACGGCGAACAGCACAGCGTAGCTGCTGGTCGCGAGCGAGGTCCAAAGGATCTGCGCCAGGGTTGTCAGATTAAACATGTGAACCCGTCGGTCCTGGCACGCGGGCGGTTTCCCGATGGCCACCTCGAGCGCCAGGGTCGTTGTCACCCCATCGCGGTCATGCGTCCGCCAACGCCGGCCCTGCGCCGACCCCAGTACAAACGCCGCCGCAGCAATTGAGACTTAGGTCCCCCACGTGAGAACCCTCACTTGGCGACATCTTTGGCCGTCCACTTGCCATTCTTGACCTCGACGAGATAGACGGGTTTCGACACCGTGTGGCTGTCCGAAACGGTCACCGATCCGGTCAAGGGAAGATCGAAGGTCGCCAGCGCGAGCATCTCGTTGCGAAAATTTTCTCCGCTTGGGGCCAGCCCTTTTTTATCCATCGAGGTGAGGATCGCGGCCACCATATAGGGTGCGTCGTGCAGGTACTGGGTGTAGGGCAGACCATTTGGGTCGCGCTTTTCCTCCTTCTTCCAACGCTCGACGTACTGGGCGACGGCCGGCAGATCGCCGACGCCCGGCGCCAAGGAGGTGGCAATGATGCCCTCGGCGGCCTGACCGAGTTGTTCGATCACTTTCGGGTTATAAAGCCCCGAATAGGAGGTGATCGGTTGATTGAGGCCCAATTGGCGCATCTGCGCGGCCACCTGCGGCATGTCTCCGACAAGACCATGCAGGTGAATGATGTCTGGCTGGGCCGAGCGCACCTTGAGCAAGGCGCCGGTGAAATCGGTCGCCTTGGGATCGTAGGCCTCATAGGCAACGATCTCGCCACCGGCCTTGCTGAAGGTGTCTCGATATACCTTGCTTGCGACGATGCCGGTGTCGTTGTTGATGTAGAGGACCGCCGCCTTTTTCTTGCCGAGCTTCTCGACCGAGTAGCGGGCGAGCGCCGCCACATCGACGTCGGCGAGCGGGAACGTCGTGTAGACGTAGTCTCCGAGCCGGGCGATGTCCGGTGAGTTGGCGCCGATCGACAACTCGACGACCTTGTTGTCATTGGCGATGGGTGCAACGGCGCGCACCACCGACGACCAGGCCGTGATGAAGACCGGTACCTTCTCGACGCTGACCAGGCGGTTGACCGCATTGATGCCGACTTGCGGATCGGCCTGCGTGTCGAGCGTGATCATCTCCAGCTTTTTGCCATTGATGCCGCCCTTGGCGTTGATGTCGTCGACGGCCCACTGCGCCGCCTTCACTTGGTCGGCGCCATAAAGCGCCTGCGAGCCGGACAAGGGCATGGCGAGGCCGAACTTATAGGTTGCGGGCGCCTGTGCGGGCGCGGCGCTGGAGAGTGTCATGAACAGCACCGCGGTAGCGCCGACCAAGAGTGCCGCGCGGCGGTTTGTTAGGGTGCTTAGCGTGGTCATGTGGCTCCTCCCTTGCGTTGTCGAGTGATGCGTGAGTTTAGGCGGCGCCGCTTGATGTGGTGGGGCGCGGAATCTTTGCCAGCTCCCGCAGCAATACATCGGTGCTGGACACGTCGGCGTACTTCTCCGACATGTCGAAGAGATTGACGGCATGTGACGTCTGGCTGCGGTCGTAAACGGCGTCGTGTGGTACCGCGACGCGAAAGTTGAAGGCGAACGCGTCGACGACGCTGCCGCGCACGCATCCCGACGTCGTGCACCCCGTCACCACCAGTGTATCGGCAGCCGCGTTGATCAAGTAGCTTGCCAGTGGCGTGCCGAAGAAGGCGCTCGGGTGTTTCTTTGGCAGCAGGATGTCGTTCTCACGCGGGGCGACCTCGGCGACGAAGTCATAGCCGTTGCGGGCAATGGTCATGATGGCGGGCACCTTGTCGGCAAGCCGCCCCTTATCGAAGGTCTCCTTGGGTGAGACGTAAGGAAACAGAACCGGCCAGTTGCGTTCGCGGAAGAGGGCGAGCAAACGTGCGATCTGGGCGACGGCGCTCCATCCAACCTCACCGCAAGCCGTCGGAAACTCCTCGATCGCCTGCCAGAAGGGTTTTGGCGTGGAGCCGACCGTGCGGTACTGCACATCGATGATCAATAGGGCCGGTCGGGCCCCTAGGCCAGTGCGTCGGCCAAAGCCGGCGGCCGCATAGGCGCGCTGCTCCTCTTGCGAAATTATGCCATCCCAGGGCTTCTTTGCGCTATGCATCGGCGGCCTCCCTTGGCGGCTCAATCGACCGGCTGGACGGCGTAGCGTTTCTCGAGCGCGTCGTAGGTCGGCTTTGCCACGGTGCGCTGGCGCTCGTCGAAGCTTGCCAGCTTGTCGGCGACGGCGTGCAAGGAGCCGTCGCGCTTCAGGGCCGCGAGCACGTCGCGCGATGCCTTGAGCGCGGCCTGCAGCGCGGCGTTGGCATAAAGCACGAGGCCGAAGCCCATCTGCGCCAGTTTGCCCTGCCCGATATCCGGCGTCATGCCGCCGAAGACGATGTTGGCGAGCTGCGGTGCTGGCAGCTCGTGGGCGATGCGGGCGAGCTCAGCCTCTTCGAGAGGCGCTTCGATGAAGGTCGCGTCGGCACCGGCGGCGATGAAGGCGTGCGCGCGCGCGATTGCGGCATCGAGCCCTTCGATCGCTCGCGCGTCCGTGCGCGCGACGATCTGGAAGTCTTGGTCATGGCGACAATCCACGGCGGCCTTGATCCTTTGCACCATTTCCGCAAGCGGGATCACGGCCTTGCCGGAGAAGTGGCCGCACTTCTTGGGAAATACCTGATCCTCGATCTGGACGCCGGCCGCGCCCGCACGCTCGAGCATGCGCACGGTGCGACGCATATTGAGCGCGTTGCCGAAGCCGGTGTCGGCATCGACCAGCAGGGGCAGCGTCACGACATCTGCGATGGCGGCGACCGTGTCGACGATCTCGGTCAGCGTGGTCAGTCCGATGTCCGGTACGCCCAACTGCATGTTGGCAATACCGGCGCCGGAGACATAGGCAACCTCGAAGCCGAGATCCTCGATGACACGCGCAAACAGCGCATTGGCGGCGCCGGGTGCCAGGCTCGCATCGCGACGCGCCAGAATAGATTTGAGGCGGGTCGTATTGTGCGTCATGGGCTGACATCTCGCGGGGAACTGCCGGCGGCCTTGAGCCGCGCTGCGGTATTGGACCACGAAAGGCGGATATGTTTGCGCATGGCCGCCTCCGCCGCATCGCCGTCGCGACGCCGCAGTGCGGTCAGGATCTCTTGATGCTCCTTGTAGGCCTGGCGCGCGCGCCCAGGCGCGGCGCTGCTGCGGAAGCGATAGACGCGCATGAGGCTGTACATATCTTCACACAGCAGCCGAAACAGCCGCCGATTGTTGCTGCCGCTGGCAATCCGGAAATGGAAATCCTGATCGCCGCCGGCTTGGTAGTAGGCGGTGCCGCTTGCCACATCCGGTTGCCGGCGATGCGCCGCCAGGCTCTGTTCGAGCGCATCCAAATCTTTGCCGGACATGGCCACCGCCGCCAACCGCGCCGCCATGCCTTCGAGGCCCTCGCGGATTAGGAAGAGTTCCTCAAGATCGCTCGGTTGTAGCTCGACGACGCGTGCGCCGAGATGGGGGACGCGATGGATCAAGCCCTTTGCCTCGAGGCGAAAAATGGCTTCGCGCAGTGGCGCCCGGCTGACGCCCAGCCGAGCAGAAAGGTTGACTTCGTTGATGGTTTGCCCGGGCGCGATGCGTCCCTGCACGATCGCCTCCACGATCTGATCGAAGACGCGATCGGCGAGCGTTACGCGCGCGATGGTTTGGACGGCGGGGGCTTGTCGACTGTATACAGCCATGGCGGCATGAAAGCATCCGCGCCTCGCGAGGGCAAGAAGATCTCAACGCCACCCTCACCGGGCTCCGCCCTGACCCTTTTTTCCTTGGCGCGCCGAACCCGGGAGAGCGGCCCAGTAACGAGGGTGGAGCAAGGAACGGGCTCATGCACGGCGAGGGCCAGGGCCGAGCCAGTCGTGAGGATCGCGAGGGGCGCCGAGACCTATCGTGCGGCCCTGCGGCCAGCTTGCCAAGCAGCGCCAGCTGATCGAGGCCATCGTTGCAATGACGGCATGGCCAGGCCGTCATCGAGCTTTGGCCGGCGTTCGTGGTCTGCGCAGTTCAGGGCAGAAAACGGTCGGCTCGTGCCTAGCCTTTCCTTGGTGCGAAGAGCAACAGCGTTCCGATCCGCTCGTAGCCCACGCGCGGGTACAAAAGCGCCCCCACGTGGCTCGCCGTCAGCACTGAACAGGTCGCGCCGCGGGCACGATCATCACGCAACATACGGCACAACAACGCCCGGCCGATCCCGCGCCGCCGATAGGGTGCGGTGACGTGCATGTCTGCGCACCATGTCGCCCCAACCGCATCCACGCTGCGTACCCGACCCACAATTTTCTGCCCGTCCAGCGCGACATACTGACGGAATGGGGCGTCATTCTCGAGCAGGCTCGGCAAGATGGGGCGCGTGCGCGTGGTCTGTGCCAAGCGCAACGCCAGCTCGGGTGTACGCACGCGTTCGATCGGCAGGGGAACTGGGACCTTGGGGATCCGCTGCAGCCGCTGCACGAAGAAACCTTCCGTGGCGAGCAGCCGGTAGCCAAGGCCCCTGTAGGCGGCTCGGGTTGGTTCGTCGGAGACGCCAGTCTCGACCAGTGCGCCGACGAAGAAGCGCCCGCGGCTTTGGCATCGCGCCACCGCATCCACTTTGTTTGCGGCCACCTCGTAGGCAATCCATTCTTCCTTGCGATAGTCGCGAGGATTCTTGCGCGGCGCATCGCGCATGACCCATAGGGAGCGAATGCGGCGGGCTTCATAGGGAAAAATACGGCTCCTGCCGGCACTGTGGCCGCGCACGAACACCTCGATCGCATACTCAATCTCGCGCTGCCGGCGGTTCATGGGAATAGGGCACGCTCAATGGACTTGCTTGGCCACTTGCAGCACTCGCGATCTTTAGCCGGCAAACAACCGGTGCGTGGCAAAAAAAATTGCACATAGTGATACCGCCTGCGTTGGACCGGCGCAAAATTGCAATCACTATGGCGGAGCCTCGCTGCGCCTTTGCCACGTCGTCACCAGACCGAGCACAAGGTCAAGCAACAAAAACGCGTGCAAGACAATGTCCGCTTGGGCTTGCGGGCCCCTGCTGATCCCTCTCACGTCCTCTCGGGACGACGTCGCCTTCGCATTGTTCTTCGCTCCTGAACGGTCCTGGTGCTAGGGCTCCCAACCACTGCTACCGTACGGGCGGGTGATGATTTCCAGCAGGTGACCGTTCGGGTCTTCGAAATAGACGCCGCGTCCGCCATCGTGGCGGTTGACCTCACCCTGCTTAGTCCGCGCCGGGTCGGCCCAGTAGGCACGACCCTGGTCCCGGATGCGGCCGAAGATTTGGTCGAATTCGGTCTCGCTGACCAGAAAGGCGAAGTGGCGGGACAAAATCTCGCCTTGCCGATCCATAAAGTCCAGATTGACGCCGTTGCTGGTTGCCACCACCTGAAACGGGCCCCACTTCCGCGGTGGCGGCAAGCCCAGGATGTCGGCGAGGAAGGCCGCTGAAGCTTTGCTGTCCCTTGACCAAACGATTGTGTGATTAAACTCGACTGGCATGTTGCCACCTCACAATTCGAGTTTGACCTGACGGTCTGGCTTCTAACGATCGGCCGCAACTCACGACGGACTGCACGCTTGCCGTCTAACGTCGGCCAAAGCACTGGTAGCTATGCATCGGACGCGACCTCCGTCGGTCCCCTGCAACGAAACCACTTGCGGTCGCTTCATGCGGCACGTCCCAAAGCAGACCTCGGGCCTCGGTGATCTGGCCATTGCGAACGCGCTTTTCCCTGCGCCGTACCGTGCCGCATAGCTGACGAGGATGCGATCGAGCGCCGTCACAAGATGGATAAAATCGAAGCCTGCGATCGCCTTGCTAGGCCAGCATCGCGAAAAGCATGTGGCTCGGTCAAGTCCGTTGTCGAGGAGCTCGGTGGGTCGGGGTCGAGCGGGTCCCCTTCCGTCTTTATCGGGCTACCCACGGCTGAGGTCGATGAACGTGTAACAGAACGGAGCCACGGCCATGCGTGAGCGACCGCAGGAGTGCGTTCTCGACGTCTATAATTTGGTCCTGGGAGGGTTTGTGGCCTTGTCGCCGTGGCTGTTTGCCTTTCGCTACGATGCAGCGCGCCTTGAGTCGGCGGCGAGCGGGGTACTCGTCGTGGCGATTTCGATCGCAGCCTTGATCGCGTTTGCCGATTGGGAAGAATGGGCGGTGTTGGCCCTGGGTCTTTGGCTCATCGTCTCGCCTTGGGTTCTTGGATTTGCAGTCGCGGCGGCAATGAAAATCCACATTGGCGGTGGCCTGGGGCTCGTCTATCTGGCAGGCCTTGAGCTATGGCTAATCCACTACAACCACGAATTGGCCGGCAGTGGTCGGCCGTGATAACGGCGATAACTTGAAGGCCGGTCGGACCCAAGGCTGAGCGGGCGCAGTCGCTTCGTGGCGCCTTCGCCCTCTGATGCCGCGAAAACTTGAAGCGCGGACCACCGCCTGCAAAGTCGCTTTGCGCGTCCCCCGCCACGACGGCCCCTGCCGCCATCCGTTGGTCAACACCAATGGGTTGCGTCCACGCCTGACAAAAGGTCCGCGTGCGCCTCGGACCTTATCTGGCGTGCTTTTCCAATGATAGGTGCCTAGGGAAATCCGTTTGAGATCGCCAACTTGCTCGCCACGCGCGTCCTGGCAGCACAGGCACCTGCAAGGGCATCCAACGCGAGTGTGTCGACGCGGCGGCTCGCGGGGCTCTTGGGGCCGTCTGGCTGGGACGCGCTTTTGGCAATCTAATTGGATTGAAAGGATAGATCATGTCGAAGGGCGGCGGCGGCGGTGCAGAACTCCTTGGTGATAGCGCCGGTGGAACCGGTGGCGGGGGTGGCGGCGGAGGCGGCGGCGGTGGTGGTGGCGGCGGTGCGGCAACTCCCCCGACCCCAACGCATCCCATTGCGAGCGCGGCGCAAACGCTTGCCGAATTACTCGCCGACAATCCGACCTTTACGCATACCACCGGCGCGGGTAGTGCCGGTTCGCCGTTCCTGTTCAGTGGCTCGGGGACCTTCATCTTCCCCGGCGACGCGGCAAGCTTTACCTCTATCACCGCCGTTGCCGGCAGCGACAGCACGCTCGATTTCAACAACGCCATTCCCGGTGCCGTGGACGGTTTGGATCAACCATCCGATTTCATAACGCTGGCGGCGGCGGGCAATGTCGTGACGGAAACGATTTCGCCGGGCGGCGGACGATTGGCCAAAACCGTCACCGGGGCCGTGTCGGGCACGAATTTTCAGCACTTGCAGTTCGACTTTTCGAGCGACGCGGATCCAGCCAGAGGGACACCGCAGTTGACGGTGAATGCCGGCACGGATCTCAGTCACTCAACAGTCACAGACATCCTGATCAATGGCGGTGTGCAGGCTGGTGCCGCGGATTTCAGCGGACTGGTCGGTAACTATTCCGCCCACCATCTGTTTGTTACCTTCGATTCCAATCCTTTCAACGTCGCGGCTGGTGATGCGTTGGCGCCGAGCATTCTGCCTGGCGTGTCGCAAGTCTTGAATAGCTTTGGCGCGGGAGAGCTTGACTTCAGCAACACCGGCGTCGGCGCCATGACCGTCGATCTGCTCGACCAGACCCTCAGCGGCACAAACGCGGCGGGTCACGCTATCACCTCGGACCAAAATGCCTTCACTCTTGATCCGAGCGATACCATCATCAGCTTTGCCGGCGTGACGGGCGTTATCGGCGGCCCCGGCAACGACACCATCATTATGGACAACGTCGGCGACGGCGTGCAGGGCGGTAGCGGCAACGATCTTCTCATTGCCGGGGCCGGTCCCGATAAGATCGATGGCGGCCTGATCGTCCCCGCCAACGCTGGGGTGGCTCCTCCCGGCGAGGATACCGTGTCCTATGAACGCTCTACCGGCGCCGTACAGGTTGACCTCAACGTGCAGATTCCGAATGGCACGCGTCCGACCGGCGGGCCCGTCAAGGCGACTGCGCAGCACGGTGGTTTCGCCGAGGGCGATTCGCTGCAGAACATCAGCAACGTGACCGGCTCCGCCTTCAACGACACGCTGACGGGCAATGCCGCCGCAAACAAGATCACCGGCGGATTGGGAGCTGACATCCTGACCGGCAATGGCCCGAGCTGGAATATCACTACGGGTACGTTTGGCGCGGTGCTGGCGGCGACCGGACCGGACACGTTCATTTTCAAGACGGCGGCCGACAGCGGCGTCGACAATCGGGACGTCATCACGGACTTCTCCCTGCAGACGAACGCCGCAGCAGGAACGGTTGCCGACAAGATCGATCTATCGCAGCTCGATCCCAGCCACACCTTCACCTTCGCCACCAATATTACGGCGACCGGACATGGCGAGGTGAGCGCACATCTCGACGCGACCAGTAATGATGTGGTGGTTTTGGTCGATGCGACCGGTGACGGTATCGTTGACATGGAAATCGAACTGCAGAACCAACACGCGTTGACGACGGCTATCGCCAATGCGTTGAAAGCCGACATCATCATTTAGGGCTCCACTATCTGGGGCCTCGGAGGCCGGCTTGGCGGGGTTCGGCCCCCCGGGCGGGCCTCGTTTTTCAGGGCAAGCGTGTCGCTGGAGCGGAAGGGCAGCTTGGCAGTGGCGGGCTTGCCTTGCCGCCCGAGCTAGTCCTAAAGGCCGGGTGGCGCGGCGAAAGGAAAAGGCGTAGATGCCATCGCCGTTCGCGCTTTCCGATGGGACCTTTTGTGAGGCACCCAAGGCCCTAGGCGGGTTGCTAACGCGAGTTCAATCTCGTGTCAGGTAAGCCGGAGGCAGCCGATGCAGTCGTTGGGTTCTATGGCATTGCGTTTGCGCCAAACGCCCTTGCGCGGGTGTTGGAACGCCTTCGCCTCTGATCGCACACTCGCGTGTGCGACCATCGCGGCGCTCGTCTGCGGCATGGGGTGTCTCGGGCTATTCGTTGCCGCCCACATCAAGGATAACCTCGTACACAAGGCTGCGGCGGCGACGGCCATGTACATAGACAGCTTCGTTGCGCCGTTGGCCCAGGAGCTGGCCACGCGAACAACCCTCTCGACGACCACCCAAGCCGAAATGAGCAAGCTGCTGTCGCCGGCCGCGGCGGGGCGACCTCTGATCGGTGTTCGCATCTGGGTGGGGCAGACCATCGTTTTCAGCAACGACAAGACGGCCATCGGCAAGTCCTTTCCCAGCACGCCAGAGAGCGAACTTGCATGGTCCGGCCACGTGACCGGGGAATTCAACCAAATCGACGAGGATGATGAGCAGATCTTCGATGTTCCACTGCCGATCTTGGAAGTCTACGCTCCGGTTCGCGAGCGTGGCACGGGGCGTATCATTGCCCTGATCGAGACCTATGAGGCTGCCGGCGAGCTCGAGACCCGCATCCTCACCGCCCAGACCTTCGCTTGGGTTCTGGTCGGTGCCGCAACCCTGGGCATCGGGCTGCTGCTGCTCGGGGTAATGCGCAGTGCCCAGCTCAAGCAAAATTCACTTGCCAGCCAAATCGGCGAGCTGCTGCGCATGAAAGCGGACGTCGAGGGGGAACAACGGCGCCTTCAGCG
>Ga0134122_10002477_pt1 | contig 13598 bp, 13 predicted proteins | sample KB302_FD_96461 | JGI IMG/M metagenome (GOLD analysis project Ga0134122, IMG submission 96461) | Terrestrial soil microbial communities without Nitrogen fertilizer from Kellogg Biological Station, Michigan, USA - KB3-0-2 | ecosystem: Environmental > Terrestrial > Soil > Unclassified ... | reverse complement strand
GTGATGCGCGCCCAGTTGGCCAGCGCGGTGGGGCTCCACTCCGCGTCGGGGCGCGGCTCATCGTCGAAGTTGCCGTGGGTGTCGATCCCGCGCATGAGCATGGTGGACTGGCGCACGCGCGGCGGCTTGGCCCAGGTGGGCAGCATCTCGACCAGAAGCAGGAAGCGGCGGTCCGGGCCGAGGTTGGTCCCCGAGCTGTGGATGAGCGAGTTGTCGAACATCACCATCTCGCCCGGCTGGAGGGTGAAGTCCACCGCCTTCGATTGATCGAAGGGCTCCACGATGGACTGGCCGCGGGCGAGGATGCTCCTGGGATCGTCGCTCTCGTCATGCTTGAGGACGCCCCACTTGTGGGAGCCGGGGATGCCCTTGAGGCAGCCCTGCTGCACGCCGCATTCCGACAGCGCAAGCCCGCCCAGCACCACCGGGGTGGCCGCCCCATAGGCTGAGTCCTGATGCCAGCCGGCGAAGGTCTCCCCGTCGGCCTTCTTCACCCGCCACGCCATGCTCCAGCAGCGGATGTTGGGACCGATGAGGTCCTCGAAGATGTCCAGGATGAAGGGGTCCTCCGCGATCTCCAGCACCCAGGGGCAGAGCAGGTGCGACTTCGTCTTCATCTTCTTGATGTCGGGCACCCGCGCCTCCAGCGCCTCGAACTTCTCCCGGTAGTGGCGCGCGCGCTCGGCGCTCATGGCGCGCACCGGCGACAGGCAGCCGTCGCGCTCGTACGTGCTGACCTGGGCCTGCGTCAGGACCTTCGGCATGGGGTCGACCTCCTCACGGGATGCTGCCCTCCGGGGCCGAGAAGGTCAAGGGGCCCTGTGATAAGGTGGCGGCGGCCGAAAGGAGGCCCACCTATGTCTCATCCGGATCAGTGGCGCGGCACGCTCGTTCTCCTCCTGATCGTCCTCGCGTTCCCCTTGCTGTTCCCCCTGGCCGCCGGCGCGGCCCCGGCGGGCAAGGTGGTCATCGCCCAGGGTGTGGATCCGTCCACGCTGGACATGATGAATCAGTCGGAGCAGCCGGCCTCCAACGTGGGCGCCCAGATGTTCGACATGCTGGTGGCGCGGGATCAGAGCCTAGCCCTGGTCCCGGAGCTCGCCGCCGAGCTGCCGAAGCTGGTGGCGCCCACGACCTGGGAGATCAAGCTCCGCAAGGGCGTGAAATTTCACAACGGTGAGGACTTCGACGCCGAGTCCGTGAAGTTTAGCCTCGAGCGGCTGGCCAATCCCGCCAACAAGCTCCGCGGCTCGCCGTCCTACGGCCCCGTGGATCGAGTCGAGATCGTGGACCCCTACACGGTGCGCGTGCATACGAAGAAGCCGTGGCCGACCTTCGTCGCGCACATGGCGCTGCGGCAGGCCTCGATGTACCCCCCCAAGGAATACGCGGGCAAGGACCCGAACGCCATCTCCCGGAACCCCATCGGCACCGGGCCTTACCGGTTCGTGCGCTGGTCCAAGGACGAGGAGATCGTCATGGAGGCGAACCCGGGATACTTCCGGGGCGCCCCCGGCATCAAGACGGTGGTCTTCCGCCCCATTCCCGACGACGCGGTGCGGGTGGCGGCGCTCCAGAACGGCGAGATCGACGTGGCGGTCAATATCCCGCCCCACCTCGCGCGCATCATCGAGAACCATCCCAAGCTCTTCCTGAGCACGGCGCCCTCCATCCGGACCATCCAGCTCATGATCAACTCGCACCAGATGGACGCCTCCCACAAGACGATCGGACCGTACGCCGGGCCCACCGCCGACAAGCGCGTGCGCCAGGCCATCAACTACGCGGTGGACGCCGACGAGATCATCAAGGGCGTGATGGACGGCAAGGCGGTCCGGGTGTCCACCATGCTGACCAGCTTGCACTTCGGCTTCGACGCCGGGCTCAAGCCCATCAAGCACGATCCCGCGCGCGCCAAGAAGCTCCTGACCGAGGCCGGCTTCCCCAACGGCGTGGACATCGTGCTCAACGGCCCCCAGGGCCGCTATGTGCGCGACAAGGAAGTCGCGGAGGTGGTGGCGGGCCAGCTCACCAAGGCCGGCATCCGCACCACGATGCGCTCGTTCGAGTTCGTCACCTACCTCAACACCATGGTGTACGTGCACAAGGCGGGACCGGTGTGGCTGATCGGCTGGGGGCATCCCACCATGGACGCCGAGGCCATCTACGTGCCGCTGTTCAAGGCCCCCGGGCTCTTCGTGAACTGGCACAACGACGACTTCAACGGCATGACGGAGGAGGCGCAGACGCAGATGGACGAGAAGAAGCGCCTCGCCCAGTATCACAAGATCAACAAGCTCTGGGTGGAGGAAGCGCCGGCGGTGCCGCTGTACCAGCAGATCGACCTCTACGGCGCCAATCGGCGGCTGGCCTGGAAGGCGCGCAGCGACGAGCTGATCCGCGCCTATGACATGTCGCTCAAGGAGGCGAAGTAGCCCATGCTCCGTCTCGTCGCGCTCGTGCTGGCGCTGTGCCTCGCGGGGGCCGTGCCGGCCACCGCCCAGCAGTATCCCGACCGCCCGCTCACCTTGCTGTCGGGCTATCCGGCCGGCGGCATGGTGGACATCGTGGCCCGCGCGCTCGCCGAGCCGCTGAAGAAGAAGTTTCCGAAGGGAATCGCCGTCGTCACGCGGCCGGGCGCCGGCGGCTCTCTGGCGGTCTCCGAGATGGTCCAGTCCAAGCCCGACGGCTACACCGTCATCCTGGCCCCGCTCTCGACCCTGGTCATCCATCCACAGCTCAACGACTTGCCGTACAAGACGCCGGACGACTACGAGGCCATCCTCAATGTGGTCTCGTTCTACCCCCTCATCGCCGTGAAGGCGGACGCGCCGTGGAAGACCATCCAGGAGTTCGTCGCCGCGGGCAAGGCCAGCCCCGGCAAGCTGCGGGTGGGGTCGCCGGGCGAGGGCACCTCGAGCCATCTGAACCTGGAGGAGCTCAAGCGCATGGCCGGCGTCAATCTCACCCATGTCCCGTTCGCGGGCTGGGGCGAGTCGAGCCCCGCGCTGCTGGGCGGGCACATCGAGGGCGTCTCCGCCCAGCCGGGCGAGGTGAAGCCGCTGGTGGAGGGCAAGAAGCTTCGCGTGCTGCTGACCTTCCAGCCCAAGCGTCACGAGTCGTTCCCGGACGCGCCGTCCGCGAAGGAGCTCGGCTGGGACACGACCTCTCCCACCACGTTCATGATCGTGGCGCCCAAGGGGACGCCCGGGCCCGCGCTCAAGTACATCCATGACTCCGTTCGAGCGGCGATGGAGGATCCCCAGTTCGTCAGCATCATCAAGCAGCGGGTGATCGACATCGACTACCGCGCGGGGGACCAGCTCAAGGCGGATCTCTGGAAGGAGTACAAGTACCACACCGAGATCCTCACGCGGCTCGGGATGATCAAGAAGAAGTAGCGCGATGATCGAGCGGGTCCTCGCCCTGGCCCTCCTGGCGGCGAGTGGCGTGTACGTGGCGAATGCCTGGATGTTGCCGATGGGCACCGCCGCCCGGCCGGGCGCGGGCTCGTATCCGCTCGCGGTGGGGGTCTTCGGCGGCATCGTCGCCCTGGCCTGGGTGGTGCTGGCGCTGCGCCGGGCGCCGGCGGCGCCCGACCTCGAGTCCGCCGCGGTGCTTCCCGCCGAGCGGCGGGACGCCGCGGCGGGCCGGCGCGTCGCCATCACCGCCGGCTTGCTCATCGCCTTCTGCTGGCTTCTGCCGCTGGCGGGCTATCCCATCGCCGCCTTTCTCTTCGTGGCGCTCCTGCTGCGCGGGCTCAATGCGGGCTGGGCGCCCGCGGCGCTGATCGCGCTGCTCACCGCCGCCGTCTCCCACTATGCGTTCGGCACTCTCCTCGGCGTTCCGCTGCCCGCCGGCGCGCTCTTCGGCTGATGGGCCCCATCGACGGGCTGATCTATGGCTTCGGGATCGCGCTGCAGCCGGCGAATCTCTTCGCGTGCTTCGTCGGGGTGCTCATTGGTACCATTGTGGGCATCCTCCCCGGCATCGGGCCGGTAGGGGCCATGGCGCTGCTCCTGCCCTCGACCTTCGCCATGCAGCCGGCCACCGCCATCATCATGCTGGCCGGCATCTACTACGGCGCGATGTACGGCGGCTCCACCACGTCGATCCTGGTGAACGTGCCGGGCGAGGCGGCATCCGTGGTCACCGCGCTGGACGGCTACCAGATGACCAAGCGAGGCCGCGCCGGCGCCGCCCTCGCCGTGGCCGGGGTGGGCTCGTTCGTCGCCGGCACGGTGGGCGTGGTGGGCATCGTGCTCGCCGCCTCCTGGCTCGCGGACCAGGCGCTCCGGTTCGGCCCGCCGGAGTACTTCGCGATGGCGGCGGCGGGCCTCATGCTGCTCTCGCGCCTGAGCGGCGGCTCCGTGATGCACGGCCTCCTCATGGTCGCCATCGGCCTCGCGCTGGGCACGGTGGGGATGGAGCCGATCTCGGCGGTGCGGCGCTTCACCTTCGGCTCCACCCAGCTGTCCCAGGGCATCGAGCTGGTGCCGGTGATCATGGGGCTCTTCGGCGTGGCCGAGGTGCTCCTCATCGCCGAGTCCGGCATTCGCCGCGCCCATATCCAGTCGGTGAAGCTCCGCGAGCTCATGCCCACGCGCGCGGAGTGGCGGCGGTCGGCGGCGCCCATCGCGCGCGGCTCCGTGGTCGGCTTCGTCACCGGGCTCGTGCCCGGTCCGGCCACCGTGCTCGCCACCTTCATCTCCTATGCGCTCGAGCGGCGCGTGTCGAAGCACCCGGAGGAGTTCGGCAAGGGCGCCATCGAAGGCGTGGCGGGACCCGAGGCCGCGAACAACGGCGCCACCGCCGGGGCCATGGTCCCGCTCCTGTCCCTCGGCATCCCCTTCTCGCCCGCCACCGCGATCCTGCTCGGCGCGCTGGTCATCTCCGGCATCCAGCCCGGGCCGCTCCTCATCAGCCAGCGGCCGGAGGTATTCTGGGGCGTGGTGGCCAGCATGTACGTGGGCAATGCCATCCTGCTCATCCTCAACCTGCCGCTGGTCGGAGTCTTCGTGAGCGTGCTGCGACTGCCCCAGCACGTGCTCGCGACCCTGGTGCTGCTCCTGTGCCTGGTGGGCGCCTTCAGCCTGAACAATAGCCAGCTCGATCTCTGGGTGCTCGTCATCTTCGGAATCTTCGGGTACGGGCTGCGCAAGCTCGCCATCGATCCCTCGCCGCTCGTGGTCGCCCTCGTGCTCGGACCCATCATGGAGAAAACCCTGCGCCAGGCGCTCTTCATGGAGCGGGGCGACGTGCTGTCCCTGGTGGGACGGCCCCTCACCGCCACCCTGCTCGGCCTGGGCCTGCTCGCCCTCGTCGGGCCGCCCCTGACCCGGCTGCTGCGCGGCCGGCGCCACCGCCCCTTGGAGACTGCACGATGAAGAACGTGGAGATGAAGGTGAACGGCGACATTCTCACCATCACCGTGGACCTCTCGAAGGAGTTCGGGCCGTCCGCGTCGGGGAAGACCATCATCATCGCCTCGACGGAGGGAAACGTCACCGTGCCGGAGCGCGAGGCGAAGATCGGGTTGAATGTGTACCGGAAGAAATAGGCCGGACGGAGCGAGAGGCGCGGCGGCTCAGCCGGCGACGACGACCGAGCCGACGGGCAGGCGGTCGCGGGTCTCGATGCCGATTCCGCGCGCGCTCACATGGCGAATCTCGCCCACGGTGACGAAGGGCTCGCCCATCTCCGCCACCAGCTCCAGCCGGTAGGCTCGCCCCACCCGCAGCGCGGCGGTGGGGGCGGTGGCCAGGCAGATGCCGTGCTCGCTCACGTCGATGGTGTTCCCGACCACGATCTCGTCGGGGGTCCAGAGGCGGGCCGACCATGCGGCGGCGATGCGAAGATCACGGCGGCGCTCGTCCATGCGAGGGCTACCTCACCATGTCCGCGCCGCCAGCGCAAGGGCAGGCCGTGACCGAGGGCCTGCGGTACACTCCCTACGCCGGGGCGATCTCCGGGGGTCGCCGGCCGGGTGCGGATCACTGCCACGTGCGAAGGGGGAGGAGACGTCATGAGCGAGACCGCGCAGCGCTTCAGCGCCAGCCTGGCCAGGGATGCCGTGTACACGCCGGGGCTGCGCAGCTTCATGGAGTACCGGGATCTGGGCATTGCCGACGCCACCCACGGCCAGTTCCGCGCCCACGTGGTGAGGATCAAGAAGGAGGCGGCCGGCGACCACGACCTCCACACCACCGGGCTCCACCGCCATCTCTGTGACTTCCAGATGTTCTACGTGCTCAAGGGCTGGATCCGGTTCGTCTACGAGGGACAGGGCGAGCACCGCTTCGGGCCGGGGGACTGCGTGCTCCAGCCGGCGGGCATCGTGCACAACGAGCTGGACTGCTCCGACGACCTCGAGCTGCTGGAGATCTACTCGCCGGCCGTGCACCCGACCGTCAAGGTGGAGACCGCGGTCACCGCGGCCGCGACGCGCTAGGCGACCATCACATGGCCCGCCTGCCCGATCCCCTCGACACGCTGTCTCCCGAGGCCAAGCGCATCTACGACAAGATCAGCGCCAAGCGGGGCGCGATCCGGGGGCCCTTCGCCTCCCTCATGCACCATCCGGCCCTGGCCGAGCGCGTGGGCGATCTCGGCGAGTTCCTCCGCTTCGACTCGTCCCTCCCCGGCGACATTCGCGAGCTGGCCATCCTCATCACCGCCCGCGCGGTGAGCCAGACCTTCGAGTGGTATGCGCACGCCAAGATCGCGCGGACGGAGAAGCTCCCCGACGAGGTGATCGAGCGGGTGCGCACGCGCGGCGACCTCGGCGCGCTGCCCGCGCGCTATCTCAAGCCGGCGCGGGTGATCCAGCACGTGCTGGCCTTCGAGTCCATTCCCCAGGCGCTCCAGGACGAGGTCAAGAGCGAGCTGGGGATGAGCGGGCTCATGGAGCTGGTGGTGCTGGCCGGCCACTACCGCCTGATCGCGGGGGTGCTCTTCGCCTTCGACACCCCGCTGCCGCCGGGCGAGCCCCCGCCGTTCGCGTGACGGGAGGCTGAGGGTGGCGGAGCGGGACCGCATCGCCGAGTTCAAGGAAGTGGCCGAGATCATGCCGGACGATCCGGTCGTCCGGTTCGGCCTCGCGGGCGCCTATCTCGACGCCGGAGAGGCGGAGAGCGCGGTGCTCGAGTACGCGGAGACGATCCGGCTCAAGCCGGACTACTCGGCCGCCCACCGCGGACTGGGACGGGCGCTGGAGCGGGCCGGGCGCCGCGAGGAGGCGCAAGCGGCGTACCGGACGGGGCTCGAGGTGGCGACGCGGACCGGCGACCTCCAGACCAGGAAGGAAATCGAGGTCTTTCTCCGCCGCCTGGAGTCCACCGACGGTTGAGACGAAGGAGTGACGCATGCAACCGAACCGGGTGAAGCGAATCCTGCGCGAGGGCGGCCTGGCGCTGGGGACCTATGTGGGCGGCATCGCCGACCCGCAGATCGTCGAGATCATCGGCCATGCCGGCTACGACGCGGCCTTCATCGACATGGAGCATACGAGCTTCGACCTTCGGGACGTGCAGCTCATGGTCCTGGCGGCGGAGCGCGTGGGCATCACGCCCATCGTCCGCACGCCGGGCTTCGATCCCGCCTTCATCCTGCGGCTGCTCGACATGGGGGTGCAGGGCATCCAGGTGCCCCACATCAATGACGCCCGCGCGGCGCGCGCGGCGGTGGCGGCGGTGCGCTACGCGCCCCAGGGCGACCGGGGCATGGCCGGCGCCAGCCGCGCCTCGGACTACGGAACCATCCCGATGGCGGAGCACATGGCGCAGTCCAACCGGGAGATCACGCTGGCGGTGATGGTCGAGGACCTGCCCGCGCTGGACGAGATCGACGGCATCGCCGCCATCGAGGGCCTGGACATCGTGGCGGTGGGGCCGTCCGACATGTCCCGCGCGCTCGGTGTGGGTGGCACTGCCGATCACCCGAAGCTCCGCGCGGCGGTGGACCGCGTGGCGGAAGCGGTGCGCAAGGGCGGGGTGGCGCGCCTGGCCTTGCCCATGAATCATCCCACCTTGCCGCGCAATGCGGCCCAGCTCCGGGAGCTGGGGGTGGGGTATACGAACTGCGCGCCCGCGCCCGAGGTGCGCATGCTCCGATCCATGCAGGCGCAGGTGGCGGAGGCGCGCGCCCTCCTCGGCTGAGCCGGGCGTCGCGCGCGGCGGGGCTAGAGCCCGACCGTCTTCGCGATGCGCTCGAGCTCGGCGCCCATCTCGGCGTCGGTCTTCATCGTGGCCGGCCGCACGAGGACGCGCGTGGCGCCCGCGTCGAGGAACCGCCGGATCAGGTCACGGTCGGCGGGCTGGCCGTGCACCGAGATGGTGATGGCGTTGGGGTCCCGTCCCGCGTCCTTCGCGAGACGATCCAGGGTGGCCCGGCTCTCGCGGAGCTGCTCCGGCGTGATGCGATTCGGCAGCCAGCCGTCGCCCCAGGCCACCACACGCTCCAGCACGCGCTTGGCGCCGCCGCCCAGGATGACGGGCGGGTGGGGCTTCTGCTTCGGCTTGGGATAGGAGCGGACGGCGGGGAAATTGTAGTAGCGCCCGTGGAACTCGGCCTCCGGCTTGGTCCATAGCTCCTTCATGGCCAGGACCGACTCCCGCGTCTGCGTCCAGCGGTGGTCGAAGTCCCCGCCCATGATCTCCGTCTCCTCCCGGAGCCAGCCCGCGCCGATGCCGAAGAGAAATCGCCCGCCGCTGAACAGATCGAGCGTGGACACTTCCTTGGCCAGCAGCAGCGGGTGCCGCTCGGGCACCAGCACGATGCCGGTCCCCAGCTTGATCCGCGTCGTCGTTCCCGAGGCCCGCGCCAGCGCCACGAAGGGATCCACGAAGTGCGAATAGGCCTCGGGGATGATGCCGTCCTCCGCGCCGGGGAAGCGGCTGGCCGACTGCACCGGGATGAACGGGTGCTCGGCGCACCAGAAGGACTCGAAGCCGAGGGCCTCGGCGGTCCGCGCCATGAAGCCCACATCGACCAGATACGCGGGCAGGGGAACCGCGACGCCGACGTTCATACCCATTCCTCGCCGAGGCCCAGGGCCTCCCGGTACCGGCGATACGGCTCCAGCGTGTCGCCGTACTTCTGGTGTCCGGCGGTGTGCTGGGCGCAGGCGAGCAGGAGCCGCTCGCGATCGCCGTGGGGATTGCGCCGGTAGTCGTCCAGCAGGCAGAGCGCGATTTCCTGGTTGTGGGTGTCATTGCCGTGCTTGAGCGCGTCCAGCGCCAGCATGCGCACCAGCCGGGCGCGGTCGTGGCCGCCCGCGAGGTAGGCCCGGGTCCAGGCCACGCTCTCCGGCGCCTTCATCGCGATCTGGGCGGCGTCGAGGCGGTGGAGGATCTCGTCCGCGGTCATGCTCTCGCTGCCCATGGGCGCGCGGGTATCGGCCTTGCCGTTACGCGGGGTGGCGCGCAGCCAGTGCGCCACCTGGCAGATGAACGAGCCCGCCACGTAGAGCAGCTTGAGCCGGTGGGGATGCTCGAAGGTGCTGAGGAACCAGCGCAGCGTGTTCGAGTACTGGAAGCAGTGCTGCGGCCCCGAGAAGTCGCGGCCGTCGTTGGTGTCGAGGAGAAGGTCGGCGATGGCGATCTGCATGGTGTCGAGGATGCGCAGGGGATCCTTGCCGGCCATGAGCAGCGCGGAGATCGCCTCGATGTACGCCGGCTCGGGTGCCTTGAGGGCCTCGATGAGTCCCTGCGCCTCCGCCGCCGTCAGCGGGGCGCGGTTGGCGAAGAACCGCTCCTCGCAGATCACCGACGGGCTGGCCTCCAGCGAGGACTGGTTGCGGTGCTCGTCGTCGGCGAGATCCACCCAGCTCACCTGGCAGGCCATCTCGTAGGCGGAATGCCAGCGCGGGCCCACCGCCATGTCCAGCGCGCCCGCATAGACGACGTGGTGCGCGTCGCCCCAGCCCACCGCATTGCCCACGTCGATGGTGGCGCGGGCGCGGTAGGACTTGTGGCCGGTGGTGTAGGAGCGGTTGTAGAGCATCCGATCCTGCACGTCGATGAGCCCGGCGAAGGCGAGCTGGGCGAAGAGCTCGCGATGGTGGGCGGATTCCTCGAAGAGCCCCAGGAAGACGCGATAGGCCTCGATCACCTGGCCCTGCTGCACCAGGGTGAGCCAGTGATCCAGCCGGTCCTGATAGGGGCCGTCCAGCCGAAGCGGGCTCTGGTCCTCCCAGTGCGCGACCGGCATGGGAAACGGCGGCGTCTTGCCGCCCTTCCAGGTCCGGCGGCCATAATGGCCCGGCGCGCCGCCGAGGAGCTGGTTCCACTGGTCCAGCGCGGTGGGCACGTACCACACCGTCTGGGCCATCGGCAGATAGGCGAGCTCCGGCGCCACGAAGGCGGGGAGGAACAGGCTCGCCCGGGTGCTCAGCAGGCAGTGGTCGTTATTGACGAAACGGAAGAACCCGCGATCCACTCTCTGGTGATACGGGACATGCGTGTAGGGGGCGTGGACCCGCACCGTCTCGCGCGCGATCTCGGGAAGCGGCCGGCCCGCCTTGATCAGCTCGTGGAAGACCCCGGTGGCCCCGACCTGATCCCGGGCCAGGTACCGGTCTTCCAGCTTCGCGTACAGCGCGGTGGCTCCGTTTCCCGCGTTCGCCATGTGTGGGAGACCTCCGTTGGTCGGTTCTGGCCACCATACCGCTGTCCGTGGACAGGGTCCAGCTTCTCCTACGTGGCCCCGACGATCCGCTTCTCGTACAGCGCGCTGAGGATCTCGTCCACCGTGGCCGCCGCCCAGACGTCGAAGAAGGGTGAGCCCTGGAGCGCCACGAACTCGCGCGCCGCGCGGTCCTTCGCCTGGGCCTCGCTCTCCCCGGGCCGGCCCCGGCCCATCTGCCCGCGAAGCAGGTCCTTGTGGTAGATGGCGGGATACTCGAAGTACCGATGGAGCTCGCGGAAGTCGCGCGTATAGAACACCGCCACCGGGACCGAGGCCCACTCGCCGCCGTTCTTGGCATTGAGGAACCGCAGCATCAAGTCGTGGTTGCCGTCCGGGGCGGCGGCGGGGTCGGGCCGCCGCGTCCCGAGGATCTTCTTGCCGTCGCGGTTGAAGATGCGGAGCTCGAGCCCGCCCGCCTCGGCCAGGCGCGCGAGCACCGGCACGTCACGCCGGCAATCGGACGACCAGTCCTCGGAGATGACCAGGATCCGGGCCGGCCCGTCGGACTGGGCGGCGAGCCACTTGATCGAGGCCACCTGCGCCTCGCTGAGCCGGGCGCGCGCATAGCGCTCGCGAAAGATCGCGCTGTTGTCCTTCCGGGGAGCGCCGAAGGAGCCGCCGTCGGGAAAGTAGCCCCCGAAGGCCTCGCGGGCGAGATTGTCCGGGCTTCCCACATAGGCCACGTACTGCTCGAAGGTCATGCCCTGGGCGTAACGCTCGGGTGTCACGGCCGGCTCTCCTCGCATGGCGCCGATACTGCGCCCGCGCTCCCGTTCCCGTCAAGGCGGCCGCGGTTGACTTTACCGGCGGCGGCGGGGCACGATCCGGGGCGTGCCCGAGGACGTCCATCCGTCGACCTCGCTCTCCTCCACGCGGAAGTGGATGATCACGATCTCGGTGATGCTGATCACCATCACCCAGATGATCGACACCAGCATCACCAACGTGGCCCTTCCCCACATGCAGGGATCGCTGGCGACGAGCGTGGAGGAGACGTCCTGGGTGCTCACCTCCTATCTGGCCGCCAATGCCATCGCGGTTCCCGCCACCGCCTGGCTCACCGGCCTCCTGGGGCGCCGCCGCCTCTTCCTGCTCTGCGCCACCGTGTTCACCGCGTCGTCGTTCCTGTCGGGGCTCGCGCCGAACCTGGAGTTCCTCGTCGTCATGCGGGTGATCCAGGGACTGGGGGGCGGCCCCATCGTCCCCATGGCGCAGGCCACCATGTGGGAGATCTTTCCGCTCCGCCAGCGCGGCCTGGCCATGGCGGTGTGGGGCATGGGCATCATGATGGCGCCCATCCTCGGCCCCACCCTCGGCGGCTGGATCTGCGACAACTGGTCCTGGCGCTGGATCTTCTACGTGAACCTCCCCATCGGCGTGGTGGGGTTCCTCATGGCGAGCGCCTTCCTCTTCGACTCTCCCTACTCGCGCAAGGCCTCCTCGATCGACTGGCAGGGCCTGGTCCTGATGGTGGTCGGGTTCGGCTCGCTCCAGCTCATGCTCGACCGAGGCGAGCGGGCGGACTGGTTCGAGTCCAGCGACATCACCGCGCTGGCGGTGCTGGCCGCCTTCGCCATCGCCTGCTTCCTCTATCGCGAGCTGACCGCCGAGGAGCCCATCCTCAACCTCACCGTGTTCAACGACCGGAACTTTGCGGTGGGCTCTCTCGTGATGGCGAGCGTGGGGTTCGGCTTCTACTCGAGCACGGTGCTGCTGGCGCTCTACACCCAGAAGGTGATGGCCTACGACGCGTGGACCTCGGGCCTGGTGCTGGCGCCGGGCGGGATCGGCAACATGGCCGCCCTGCTGATCTCCGGTCGCCTCGTCGCCCGCATGGACCAGCGGCTGCTGCTCGGCGTCGGCTGCGCGCTCAATATCACCGCCTTCGTCCTGATGACCAATATCTCGCTGGGGATGGACTACTACGCGCTTGCCCTCCCGCGCTTCATCCAGGGGCTGGGCCAGGGGTTCACCTTCGTGCCGCTGCAAACTCTCGCGCTGGCCACCATCCCCATGCATCGGCTCTCCAACGCCACCGCCGCCTACAACGTGGTGCGGAACTTCGGCGGCAGCATGGGCATCGCCATGGCCACCACCCTCCTGGCCCGGCGCAGCCAGTACCATCAGGCGACGCTGGCCGGCCACGTCACGGTCTGGGATCCGGAGACGGCCGCCCGGCTCAAGGACTGGACCGGCCATTTCATCGCCCAGGGCGCGGACGCCTTCACCGCGCAGCGCCGCGCGGTGGCCATGCTCTACCGCGGCACCCAGGACCAGGCCCAGGTGCTGTCCTATGCCGACGCCTACGTTATCCTGGTGGTCCTCTTCGTGGGGATCGTCTTCCTGCTGCCGTGGATGCGGCGCGTGCGCGTGGATCAGACGGGCCCCAAGACGACGCGAGTGGCGAGCGACAGCGCCGAGGCCGTCTCCGGCGCCGCCGCCGACTAGCGCGTCAGCGCGAGCGGAAGCGCCAGCGCCGGTAGCGCCAGGCCCCCTGCGGCGCGATCCGCCCCTCCGCGATCAGGGTCGCGCCCTCGCGCGCGAAGTCGAAGGTCTTGATCAGCCCCGCATGCCGCGTCTCGTCCACCAGGGAGTCGGTCTCGGTGAGGAAGACCTCGTCGAGCAGGCCCGCCGCATGAAGTGACTCGAGCATGCGCTGGCCGCCATCGCAGTCGAGGTAGCGGACGCCGTGCTCGGCGAAGAGGCGCGCATGGGCCCGGCGGAGCCCGGTCGCCTCCGAGACCGGCTCCGCCAGCAGGGTCACACCGCGCGCGGCGGCGCCGCGGGCGCTCAGCGCGGCGGCGCCTTCCGGGGTAGTCACCACGAGCACCTCCACCCCCGGCGTGCGGAAGACGGGCAGGTCGAGGTCGAGATCACAGTGGCGCGAGTAGATGACGTGACGCGGCTGCGCG
>Ga0134122_10002475_pt1 | contig 13601 bp, 11 predicted proteins | sample KB302_FD_96461 | JGI IMG/M metagenome (GOLD analysis project Ga0134122, IMG submission 96461) | Terrestrial soil microbial communities without Nitrogen fertilizer from Kellogg Biological Station, Michigan, USA - KB3-0-2 | ecosystem: Environmental > Terrestrial > Soil > Unclassified ... | reverse complement strand
CAGGCTGCGGACGGAGAACCAGCAACTGCGCGCGTCGAATCAACAGCTCCAGTCCGCGCCACGGGCCGTCGCTCCAGCCGCGCCCGCGGTTGCGGCGCAGGAAGCGTATTATCCCAAGGAGAACTGGGCGTTCGCCGGTTTCGCCACGCCGGAGGCGACGTTGCAATCGGCGATCTGGGCCATGCGCGAGGGCGACACCAAAACGTTTCTGGCCAGCGTCACTCCCGAGGAAAGGGAGCGCATGGAGAAGGAATCGGCCGGCAAGTCGGAGGCCGAAGTCAGCGCCAACGCCCGGAAAGGAGTGGACAAGCTCAGTGCCGTGCGGATTCTGGAGCGCAAGACCATCTCGGACGACGAAGTGTTGCTCAGCGTTTACGCTGAGGGTGGAGAGGACAAGGTCCAGAAGATCTCCATGAAACGGTACGGAACGGAATGGAAACTGGCGCCGAAGCGGGAGTGAAGCGGCGCGAGGCCGGGCCCCGGCCGTCGCAAACTTGCCCGCCGCGTGGCGGTCTGCCACATTCCGTGGCCATGAACGTGCGTCCCGCCACCCGCGACGACCTTCCTGGCATCCTCGAGATTTACAACGAAGCCGTTCTCAACACGACGGCGACTTACGATTACGAGCCGCGCACGCTCGAGCATCGGGTCGCGTGGTTCGAGGACCACGTGAAGAACAAATACCCGGTGTTCGTGGCCGTGGCCGGCGGCAAACGTGTGGTCGGCTGGAGCGCGTTGAACCGGTATCATGACCGGAAAGGCTATCAGTTCAGCACCGAGAACTCGGTCTATGTGGCCGCGGACCAGCGCGGAAAGGGAATTGGCAAATCACTCATGGCGCCTCTGATCGAGGCGGCGCGGCAGCGCGGGTTGCATGCGATTCTGGCGGGCATTGACGCGGAGAACGAAGTCAGCATCCGATTGCACGCGTCGTTCGGGTTTGTGAAAGTGGCGCACTTCAAACAGGTCGGGTTCAAGTTCGGTCGCTGGCTGGATGTCGTTTACATGGAATTGTTGCTCTGAGCCTCGCTCAGAACCCCGCGGGGATGGATCTCTGCATCTTCCATTCGACAAACCGCTCGCGGCCGGGCTATAACAGCTCGCAGGTTTATGCTCGTTCCGCTCCTGTTCTTCTGTTCGGGCGCCACGGCGCTGGTTTACGAGGTCGTCTGGTCCAAATATCTCACGCTGATGTTTGGCAGCACGGTGCAGGCGCAGACCGTCGTGCTGGCCGTGTTCATGGGAGGCCTGGCGCTGGGCAATCGGCTCTTCGGCGCGCGCGCGGACCAATCGCGCCAGCCGCTCGCCCTGTATGGCTACATCGAGGTGTGCACCGGTCTTTACGCTTTTTTCTTCAACCAGATTTACAAGCTGGCGGACGTTGTCTTCGTCCAGCTTGGCTCGCCGATCCTGAGTCAACGGCTGCTGTTGTTGCTGCTGAAAGGACTCCTGAGCGTGGCGCTGCTGCTCGGGCCGACGATTCTGATGGGCGGCACGCTGCCGCTGCTGGCGGCGTGGCTGCAACGCAAGTTTCCTGACGCGGGCCGCTGGTCGGCCCGATTCTATTCCATCAACAGCCTGGGAGCGGTCTGCGGCTCCGGTCTGGCCGGGTTTTTCCTCGTGCGCGAACTGGGCATGGTTTCGACGTTGCAGATGACCGCGCTGGCGAATGTGCTGGTCGGTTTCACCGCCGTTGCGCTGGCGCGGCAGCAGGGTGACCTCGAACCCGTCGCCGCACAAACGGCTCCGGCTCCGGAAGCCGGCAGGCCGGCCCCGGTGCCGGCGTTGTTTCGATCGGCCTGCGCGCTGGTGGCGCTGACGGGCGGCGTGTCGATGGGGTTGGAGGTCGCGGCGTCCCGTTCGCTGGTGTTGATCTTTGGCGCGTCTTTGCAGGCGTTCGCCATCGTGCTGATGGCTTTCATCCTGGGCATCGGCGTGGGCGCGTCGATCATTGCGTCGCCGCGGATCAAGCGGCTGCAGCGCGAGACTCATTCGTGCGTGTTGCTGCTTCTGGCGGCGGGAGTGATCGGCATTCTGGTGCTTGGAATCCAGAAATGGGTGATGTTCTACCTGGTCGCCAAGAGTGGCCTCGCTCCCAGCGACGTGGGCTATCGCTACCACCAGATTCTGGCGGCGGGCATGTCAATGGTGGTGCTGGGCGTGCCGGCGGGATTGCTGGGCGCGGTGCTGCCACTCTGGATCCGGACTCTGGCGGACGCGGCGTCCGGGCTGGGCGACCGCGTCGGACGGCTGTTGACGTGGAACACGCTGGGAGCGGTGATCGGCGTGCTGTTGACCGGTTTTGTGTTCATGCCGCGATTCGGTTTGCGAGGTTCGTTTTACGTGCTGGTGTCGGTGTTGTGTTTAGGCGCGTTTCTCGTGGCGTGGGCGGGGCAGCGGCGGCGAACGGCGCTGGCGGCCGCGTGCGTGGGCGTCGTGCTCATCGTGGCCGGATCGGTGACCGGAGAAGGCTGGCGTCACGTGTTGAGTTCGGGCGCTTTTCGCATGCGGGGCACTTACGTGGATCCCGAAGTCATGGACAAACGGCGACAGCACATGCGGATTCTGTTTTACGAGGACGCGGCGGACGCGACGGTGTCGATCGAACAGGGAGACGGGATCGCCACCGACGACGCCATCGGTTTGCGCATCAACGGAAAACCGGACGCCTCGTCGCGCGGCGACCTGGTCACGCAGTTTCTTTGCGCGGACGTTCCGATGGCCGTGCGGCCGGGGAGCAAGGAAATCTTTGTGCTGGGGCTTGGCAGCGGCATCACCGCCGGGGCGCTGCTGCCGCATCCGGTGGAGCACATTGTCATCGCGGAAAACTGCGAGCCGGTGCTGCGAGCGTCCAGATTCTTCGCCAAATGGAATCGGAACGTGCTGTCCGATCCGCGGGTGGAGGTTCGCAACGAAGACGCGCGGACCGTGTTGAAGCTGAGCCCGAAGAAATACGACATCATCATCAACGAGCCGACGAATCCCTGAATGATCGGCGTGGGCAGCGTGTTCAGCCGGGAATACTACGAACTCTGCGCGAACCGGTTGAACGAGGACGGTCTGGTCTGCCAGTGGTTTCACGTTTACGAAATGAGCGACGGCATCGTGGGGATGGTGTTGCGGACTTTCGCCTCCGTGTTTCCGCACGTCGAGATCTGGGACCCCGGTTCCGGAGACATCCTCATTCTCGGCGGAAAGCACGCCTTCAAATCGTCGGCGGAAACGTACCGGGAGATCTACGGCCGGCCGGCCGTGGCGAAGGACCTGGAATTGATCGGCCTGAAAACGCCGGAGGCTTTTTGGGCGCGCCAGCTCGCGTCGCAGCGCACCGGTTTCGCCGTTCCCGGGCCGGGCCCGATCCAATCCGACCTGTTCCCGGTATTGGAATACGAAGCGCCTAAAGCGTTCTTCATCGGAACCAAGGCGTCTCTGCTCACCGCTTATGACGAGCGGACGCACCAGTCGGAGCTGGCGCCCGCGGCGAAACGGACCATACTCGCGTCGCTGGACACCGCGGCGTTGCGCGAAATCTTCGGAACTTACAACTCGGTCAACAGCGAGCTGAATCAATTCCTCGGGGTGCGGTTTGCGAGGGAGGAATACCCGGACGGGCCGTTCGACGACCGGCTTTTCCATTGGGTTTTCCGCCCGTCGAACGCGCCTGCGGTCGCCCCTCCGCTGCCGCATTCTTCCTCCAGCGAACTGCAGCGCCTCGTGGCGGCCGACACCGCGATGCGAACCAATCCCTCGACCTGGCGCGAATCGGCGGCGGCGATCGAAACGATATTGCGCGCGAACACGGGCAAAAACTCGCAGAAACTGGATTGGGCTCCGATCAATTACGCCCTGGCGGTGGCGAAGACCTGTTTGATTCACGACGACGTCGAGCGAGCCAGGAGTTTTGTGGCGCTGGGACTGCAAATTGATCCGACCGCGCACGAACTCCTCTACCTCTCGCGGGTCCTGGACCGGTGGACTCCCCAGAACGCGACGACAGCGTCCGTAAGATAAGTCACCGCGCTTTGTGAATCCGAATCCAGTTCTTGTCCCAAGCCGGTTCGACCGCGCGACGGAACGGCGAGGGTTCAACTTAAATCGACCTTGAACTGAAAAACGGTGCGCCACGAGAAAACATTGCTGATGCGGCCGGAGTTTCTGAACCACTTCGGCACGGTGTTCGGTGGTTACATGATGCAGTGGGCCGATGACATGGCTTACAGCGCGGCCTCGCTGGCGTTCCCGTCCGGCAACTTCGTCACCAAACTTTTCGGTCCGTTCGATTTCAAGACGCCAGTGACACAGGGAGACATCATCAAGATCTACAGCGAACTGGAAAGCACCAGCACGACGTCGTGCAAGATCCAGGTCTGGGCCGTCAACGCGCGAACGCAGATCGAGGTCTTCCGCACCTTCGCGGTGATGGTCAACGTGCGCGACGGCAAAAAAGCGCCGCTCAAAGCCTGAACCTCCCGCCGACAAACCGGCGTGGACGCGCCGCGTCGGCCGAGCGTTCCTTTCAAAAAATCGCAGTTCCCACGGTCCGGAGTCTTCAGCTAACTTGGATCCATCTTATGCAAGACGTTGTGCGCGCGCTTCGAGTCCGTTTCCGGACGGGTTTGGTTTTCGGACTGTTTCTGAGTTCGGCCGTCGCGTCGTTTGGACAGAATACGGAACCCGGACTGGCGGTCACGTTTTCCGGGGCCGACGCCGGCCCGGCTGCCGACGTCATGGTTCTGCCCAACGTTGCGGTCTATGTTGTGGCCGGCCAGCCGCCCACGCCGTTTCTGCCGGGCGGAAAATTCTCCGCCGAATGGAACGGGTTTATCGTCGTGGATCTGCGCGACAACTACACGTTTCAAGCGGAGTTAAACGGAAGCCTGAAGATCGAGATCAACGGCGCCCCGGTCCTCGAGGCGAGCGCGAAGGGAACCAACTCCGAGCCGAGCAAACCGGTCCGCCTCAACAAAGGCACGAACGCCTTCCGAGCTTATTTTACCAGCCCGGCGGACGGCGACGCGTTTGTGCGGCTCTACTGGTCGTCGAGAGAATTCGCGCCGGAGCCGATCGCCCTGAGCGCGCTGGCGCATACGACCACGCCGGAATTGCAGAAGGCGGATCAACGGCGGCTCGGGCGCGAGTTGTTCGCCGAATTTCGCTGCGTCAGGTGCCACGTCGTGGCGGGACCGACGATTCCCGAGTTGAGCATGGAGGCGCCGTCGTTTGAAGGCATCGGCTCGCGCCGCAACTACGATTGGATGGCGCGCTGGATTCTCGACCCGTCCGCGCTGCGTCCGACCGCGCACATGCCAAAGCTGCTTCACGGCGCGAACCCGAAGGAGGACGCCGAGGCCATTGCGGCGTTTCTCGCGTCGCTCAAGACCGCTTCGACCGGGACGGAAAGAAAGGAGCCGGACAGCGGACAAATCGAAGGCGGACGAAAGCTGTTCGAGACGCTGCATTGCGTCGCGTGTCACAACGCGCCGGATTCAAACGACGTTGATCCGAGGCGGATTGCGCTGAAGCAGGCGCGCGAGAAGTTCGCCCCCGGCGGTCTCGTTGCCTTTCTGCGAAAGCCGGAGGAGCATTACGCGTGGATTCGGATGCCGAACTTCAGTTTGTCCGCGGAAGAAGCATCGCAACTCGCAGCCTTCCTCAATTCGACGGCGGACAACCCCAAAGCCGTTTCTGCGGCGGCCGACGCCGCCATTATCGAGCGCGGCAGGAAACTGGTTCAGACGACCGGTTGCCTGAACTGCCATTCGCTGAAGCTGGAAAACCAGTTCAAGGCGCCGGCGCTCGCCGAACTCAACGCGAAAAAGTGGACGCAGGGCTGTCTGGCGGAGAAGCCGATCGAAGCTTCAAAGGCGCCGCAGTTCAGTTTCAATGCGAGCGACCGCGCTGCGCTGCGGGTATTTGCCGCGACGGACCGCGCTTCGCTGACGCGCCACGTGCCGATGGAGTTCGCCGACCGTCAATCGCGACTGCTCAACTGCCGCGAGTGCCACGGCAAGTTGGACGGCTTTCCGCCCCTCGAAATCCTCGGCGGGAAGTTGAAGCCGGAATGGGCCAGGGCCTTCATTGCCGGCGAAATCTCCTACAAGCCGCGGCCATGGATTGAAGCGCGCATGCCGCATTTCGCCCAGCGCGCCGGGGGGCTTGCCGCCGGTCTGGCGGCGATGCACGGTTATCCGCCGAAGACGCCGGCCGAGTTGCCGATTGATCAGGAAGCGGCGAAGGTTGGCCGGAAACTGGTTTCGGCCAACGGCGGATTTTTCTGCGTTTCGTGTCACGCCGCGGGAAGTTTTGCGGCGCAGCAGGTGTTCGAAAGCAACGGCATCAATCTCGCCTACACGGGCGAACGCGTCCTGAAGCCCTATTATCAACGCTGGCTGCGCAATCCATTGCGCATTGATCCCATCACGAAGATGCCGGTTTATTTTGATAACGAAGGGAAGAGTCCGCTGATTGATGTTTATGAAGGCGACGGCGCGAAACAGATCGAAGCCATCTGGCAATACATCCGGCTGGGCAAAAACATACCCGCGCCGACGGAGGCGCAGTGAAAGCAACGTCGAGGCGCGCTCCCTCGACACATACCGTTCAGGAGGCTTGGCAACGATTTGCGTATCCGTTAAACCAAGCCAATCGATTCACTACGGCCTATGAAAACTTCGCGTTGCACTCTTCTCCTGTGGGTCGTCGCCGCGCTGTTGCCGGCGCTGCCGTCGCGCGCCGCGGAGGCGAAGAAGCCCCAGATCGGCGTTTCGCTGCTCACCCTGGCCAATCCGTTCTTTCGCGACCTCGGCGACGCGATGAAGGACGAAGCAGCGAAACATGGAATGGAGGTTATCGTGGTTTCCGGAGACTTCGACGCCGCCAAACAGAGGAATCAGGTCGCCGATTTCATCGTCAAACGCGTCACGGCGATCGTGCTTTCGCCATGTGATTCGAAAGCCGTGGGGACCGCTATCGCCGAGGCGAACAAGGCCGGCATCCCGGTGTTCACGGTGGACATCGCGGCGCTCGCCGGCGGCGCGAAGGTTGTGTCGCACGTGGCCACAGACAATCTGGGGGGCGGCCGGCTCGCCGCTCAGGCCATCATCGAAGCGCTCGGCGGCAAGGGCAAGGTCGCCATCCTCGACCATCCGGAAGTCGAGTCCGTGATTCTCCGCACGCGGGGATTCGAGGAGGAACTCGCAAAACAAAAGCGCGAGAAGGGAGTGAGTATCGAGATCGTCGCCAGACTCCCGGGCGGCGGGGTTAAGGACAAGTCGTTCAAGGCCGCTGAAGACCTGCTTCAGGCGCACCCGGACCTGGATGGCATCTTTGCGATCAACGATCCCTCGGCGCTCGGCGCGGTCGCCGCGCTTGAAAAAGCCGGCAAACTCGGACGCGTGAAGGTGGTGGGATTCGACGGCATGCCGGAAGGCAAACAGGCGATCCGGGCCGGACAGATTTACGCCGACCCGATTCAGTTTCCGGACCGGATTGGCCGTACGGCGGTCCAGACCATCCGCAAATATCTCGATGGCGACGACGTGCGGCCACAAATTTTGATACCGACCGCGCTCTATCGGAAAGCTGACGCCGAGAAAGATCCGGTGTTGAAGAGGTAGCCGGAAAATCCCGGTGGGCGCGCCGCCGCCCGGCCCGAGATGTTGAAGTTCGCGGCGGATTGAGATGAACGTTCTCCGTCAAACCGCCGCGCGTCTGTTCCGTCATTACGGGATGGCCGGCGTGCTCGTCTTGTTGTGCGCTTACTATTCGCTGGTCACGCGGATCGAAATGCAACCGACGGGCGTCGAAGCCGCGCGCCAGCTCGCCCGGCGCGTCACGAGTGGCGGGCCGGTGTTGATCGTCGGCCGGGCGACGGACGAGGACCGGGCTTTCGTCACCGCGCTCGCGGCGGAGTTGCGCGGAAGAGGCGTTACGGTCGCGATGGCTGAGGGAGAACCCCGTGACGCGCGGCTTGCCTTGGAACAACTCGAGGCCGCCGGCAAGCCTCTCGGGTTCATTGCCACCACCGCCGATTGCGCGACCTGGACCATTCTCCAAAACGTCTCCGCGCGTTTCCCCGCGTTGGGCCATCCTCGGATTCTGATGCCTGAAACCAAACGCTGGCCGGCGTTTCTCACCCGGCAAAATCTGCTCAACGTGGCGAACCAGATCACAGTGGTGGCCATTCTTGCCGTGGGAATGACGGTGGTGATCATCACCGGGGGAATCGATCTCTCGGTCGGCAGCCTCATTGCCCTGAGCGCCGTCGTGGTCACCGTGCTGGTCCGCGACGTCGCGGGCGGCGTCAACTCCAGCGGCGCCGCGTTGGCGGGTTGTTCAGCCGCCGGAATCGTGTTGTGCGCGTTGGTCGGCCTTTTTTCGGGCGTGATGGTGACGGCGTTCAAGGTGCCGCCGTTCATCGCCACGCTCGCGGTGATGCAGGTGGCCAGCGGCCTGGCGTTTATCATCGCGAAGGGCGGTTCGATCTACGAAGTGCCGGATCGGTTCACCTGGCTGGGCCGCTCCGCCGGGCCGCTCGGCATTCCCAACGCCGTGCTGCTCATGCTCGCGCTTTATCTCGCCGCGCACGTGCTGATGACGCGCATGGCCATCGGCCGCCGCATTTACGCGGTGGGCGGCAACGTGGAGGCCGCGCGCCTGTCCGGAGTCAACGTCGCGGCCGTGCTGCTTTTTGCCTACGCGTTTTGCGGCGCGATGGCGGGCCTGGGCGGGGTGTTGCAGGCGTCGCAGCTCAAGAGCGGCGCGCCGACCTACGGCCAGATGTATGAACTCTACGCGATCGCGGCCGTGGTCGTCGGCGGAACCAGCCTGAGCGGCGGCGAAGGGCGCGTGTTCGGAACGCTCATCGGCGCGTTGATCATCGCCGTGATCCAGAACGGGATGAACCTGACCGGGGTCGAGAGTTACCGCCAGAAAGTCGTCCTCGGCCTCGTCATCCTCGGCGCGGTGCTGCTCGATCTGCTCAAAAAGAAGGACTGGCGCGCCTTCGTGCGCAAGCTCCTCACCGCGCCGGCAACGTCCGCGCCGGAGAACAAACAGCCATGACACCCCTCTGCCGCAACCTGGCCATGAACCGTTTTATGTTTCGAACCGCCCTTGGACTGGCCCTCATGTTTCTCGCGGGCAATCCCGGACTGCGCGCGAGTGAATCGTATCGTGAGCCGTGGCGGCCGCGGTTCCACTTCACGCCCGAACGCAACTGGATGAACGATCCGAACGGGCTCGTCTTCTACGACGGCGAGTTTCATCTGTTCTACCAGTTCAATCCCTTCGGAGACAAATGGGGTCACATGAGCTGGGGCCACGCCGTCAGCCCGGACCTCGTTCACTGGAAACATTTGCCGGTCGCGCTCGCCGAGGAAAACGGCGTCATGATTTTTTCCGGCAGCGCGGTCGTGGATTGGAAGAACACGAGCGGTTTTGGGCGGGATCGCAAACCGCCACTGGTCGCCATTTACACCGGGCATTACACGCAGAAGCCGCTGCAGAACCAGAACATCGCCTTCAGCGCCGACCGTGGGCGCACCTGGACGAAATTCTCCGGCAATCCGGTCCTCGACATCGGCGAGCGCGACTTCCGCGATCCGAAAGTGTTCTGGCACGAGCCAACGCGCCGGTGGGTGATGGTGGTGGCCTGGCCGGTCCACCGCCGGGTGCGCTTCTACTCCTCGCCGAATCTGAAGGAGTGGACGCATCTGAGCGACTTTGGCCCCGCGGGCTCGACGAAAGGCGTCTGGGAATGCCCGGACATGTTTCCGTTGCGCGCGGAACCCGGCAGCAAACAATCCCGCTGGGTTCTTATCGTGAACGTCAGTTCCGGCGCGCCCGCCGGCGGTTCCGGCTGCCAGTATTTCGTCGGAGACTTTGACGGCACGCGTTTCGCCCTCGACGAAACGTATCCGAAACCCGCGCCGGAGTCTGTGCCGGAAGACCGCTTGATAGCCGACTTCGAAGGCGACGATTACGGCACCTGGAACCCAACCGGTGACGCGTTTGGAAAAAGTCCCGCGCGCGGCACGCTCGCCAATCAGCAGGCCGTCTCGGGCTTTCGCGGGCGCGGCCTGGTCAATTCGTATCTCGGCGGCGACGCCGCGCAGGGCGCGTTGACTTCGCCCGGGTTCGAGATCTCGCGCGACTACCTCTGTTTCCTCATCGGCGGCGGCAATCACGCCGGGAAAACCTGCATGAACCTGCTCGTGGATGGCCGCGTGGTCCGCACCGCAACCGGTGACAACAATGAGGCGCTGTCGTGGAAATCATGGGACGTCCGTGAGCTGCGTGGCCGAAAGGCCGCGCTCGAAATCGTGGACCACGAATCCGGCGGCTGGGGCCACATCAATGTCGATCACATTCTGCTGGCCGACACACAGGCCCGCAGCGCGACCGAACCCGCGCTCTGGGCGGATTACGGGCGCGACTTTTACGCCGCGGTCTCGTGGTCGGACGTTCCGAAGCGGGATGGCCGCCGGCTGTGGATCGGGTGGATGAACAATTGGGAATACGCGCAGGACGTGCCGGCGTCGCCCTGGCGCAGCGCGATGTCCCTGCCGCGCGAGCTCATTCTGCGTGAAACGCCCGACGGCCTCCGCATGACGCAACAACCCGCGCGCGAGTTGCGAAAGCTGCGGCGTCGTCACCAGGGTCTTCGCGGCGCCTCGTTGAGCGATGCCAATGCCTGGTTGCAAAAGCGCGGGGAATTCGGTGAATCGTTCGAAATGCTCGTGGAGTTTGAGCCAGCCGGCGGCGGGCCCGCGTTTGGAATTGTTCTGCGCACGGCTCCCGGTGAAGAAACCCGGGTGGGCTGCAACCCGGCTAATGGAGTGATCGCTCTCGATGGGAAGCGTTCGGGCCGGACCGATTTTCACCCGAAGTTTTCCGGAGTTCACGAGGCGCCGTTGCGGTTGCTTGACGGACGCGTGCGGCTTCACCTTTTCGTGGATGCCTCGTCAGTCGAAGTCTTCGCCAACGACGGCGAACAGGTCATGACCGACCTGATTTTCCCTTCCGTTAGTCCGCGCCGGGTGGAACTGTTTGGCCCCGGCGACCAGCGGCGCCCGCACGTGAAGTCGCTGGACGTTTGGGAAATGAAATCCGTGTGGCCGTGAGTCGCAGTGGACCGCGAGCCGTCCCGGCTCGCAGCGGCCCCGCCGGTGATGCAGCTTCCGAAAAACTGCAGAACGTCCTCGCGCTGTTGAACTGCTGCGGACGAGGGATCGTCCGCGCTCCGAACGCCGGACCGCGTCCGTTCGGGACTTGCGGCGAGCGCGGCGGGCGTTCACAATCCCGGCGAACCATGAAAATGATCCTCGTTCTGTGCCTCGCCGCGGTTTTCGCCCCGTTCTCCCGCGCGGCGGAGCGTCCGGCCAGCGGGTTCGCGCGCACGACTTCTTTCTTCGTCAAGCTCGGCACAAACAGAGTGCATTACGTCAGCCTGGGGCAGGGGCCTCAGACGCTCGTGCTCGTTCACGGCTGGGCGGGCAGCACGCATGTCTGGAATTCCCAGGTGCCCATGTTTCAAAACAAGCTTCGCCTGGTCCTGATAGATTTGCCGGGTCACGGCCAAAGCGACAAACCTCAGACGGCTTACACCATGGAGTTTTTCGCGCGCGCGATTGACGCGGTACTGACGGACGCGAAGGTGGAGAAGGCGGTGCTCGCCGGGTTCAGCATGGGCGCGCCGGTCATCAGCCGGTTCTATCGCGATTTTCCAGACAAAGTGCGGGCGCTTGTGACAGTGGACGGTTCGCTGCGCGGGTTTGACGTGACTGACGAGCAATGGAAGCAGTTCATCGCGCCTTACCGCGGCGCTGACTATCAGGAGGCGGCGAAAAAGTTCATCGGCGCAATGTTTCCCAATCCAGGCACCGAGGCTTTGCGCGACCGAGTGCTCGAAGACGTGGCGAATACGCCGCAGCACGTTCTGGTCGGCGCGTTCGAAGGGATGTTCGACAAGGCATCGTGGGAATTGAAGAAGATCGATGTGCCGTTGCTCGTGGTGAACACGAAGAACCCGTTCTGGACGGAGGACTACGAAGCGTTTGTGCGCAAGCTGCAGCCCAAAGCGGAGTATCACGTCATCGAAGGCACTGGCCATTTCCTGATGCTGGAAAAGCCCGCGGAGTTCAACGCGTTTCTCACAGAATTTCTTCAAACGAACGGATTCATCGCCAAATGAAAACATCCCTCATTGCTACTCACGCGGTCCTGACCGCATTGACGTGCCTCGCCGTGCTCGCGGCGGAACCGAATCAGCTCAGCGACGCCGAGAAGCAGGCGGGTTGGAAGCTGCTGTTCGATGGCAAAACGACCAAAGGCTGGCGCGGCTACGGGAAAAAAGCGTTTCCCGACAAAGGCTGGGCGGTCGAAGACGGGATACTGAAGAAAGTGGCCAAGGAACGGGGCGGCGACATCATCACCGAAGAGACCTTCGACAACTTCGAGTTGAGCTGGGAATGGCGCATCAGCCTCGCGGGCAATAACGGGATCAAATATCTGGTCACGGAAGATCGTCCCTCGGCGCCGGGCCACGAATACCAGATGATTGACGACCAGCGGCACCCGGATGCGTTGCGGGGACCCAAGCGCATCACCTCCGCCTTTTACGACGTCCTGCCGCCCGCGCCGGACAAACCGTCGAAACCCGCGGGCGAATGGAATGCGTCGCGCGTCATCCTCAAAGGCAATCACGTCGAGCACTGGCTCAACGGAAAAAAAGTTTTGGAATACGAACTGGGCAGCGACGAACTCAAGGCCGCGATCGCCAAAAGCAAGTTCAAGGATTCACCCGGTTTCGGCGCGAAGATCAAAGGTCACATCATGCTCACCGACCACGGCGACGAATGCTGGTTTCGGGACATCAAAATTCGGGAACTGCCGGCGAAATGATTTTGTTCCGCGTCAGTTCATCTGTCGCAATGAATCAATCGAGGCGTTCGACAAAATGAAAGGCCCGCCATGTTCTATCTACCGACCGGACTCTTTGTGGTTCTGATCATCGCGAACTTCTTTTCGCAATACCTTTCAGGCAAAGAGATCGTCATCTACGTCCTGGTTTTTCTGGGCAGTTTTCTGATTCCGCGGCCGTTCCCGATTGCCGTGGTGGCCGTGCTGGACGCGATCCTCCTGATCAAGTTCAAGCTGGAACATTTCTGATGGCCGGCGCCGTTGCAGCCGGGGACAAGCGACGATCGTGACAATGATTCAGCCCGCGAACGGCGAGTACAAACGCAAAATCCCTGGTTTCTTTTTTGCGTTGTTTCGTGCGTCCTCGCGCTCTGCATGGCGCTCCCGAAGACGGGATACTGAAGAAAGTAGCCAAGGTGCGGGGCGGCGACATCATCACCGATGAGACCTTCGACAACTTCGAGTTGAGCTGGGAATGGCGCATCAACAAGGGCGGCAACAACGGCATCAAATACCTCGTCACCGAGGACCGTCCTTCCGCGCCCGGTCCCGAATACCAGATGATTGATGACGCGGCGAATGAGGACGGGAAACTGGGTCCCAAGCACGCCACCGCCTCGTTCTACGACGTGCTGCCGCCGTCCGCCGACGCGCGGCCAAAACGGGCTGGCGACTGGAAT
>Ga0134122_10002474_pt1 | contig 13602 bp, 13 predicted proteins | sample KB302_FD_96461 | JGI IMG/M metagenome (GOLD analysis project Ga0134122, IMG submission 96461) | Terrestrial soil microbial communities without Nitrogen fertilizer from Kellogg Biological Station, Michigan, USA - KB3-0-2 | ecosystem: Environmental > Terrestrial > Soil > Unclassified ... | reverse complement strand
TGGAACCAGTGGCTGTTCACGCGCCTCTTCCGCAAGGGCCTCGCCTACAAGAAGACCGGCGTCGTCAACTGGGACCCGGTAGACCAGACGGTGCTGGCGAACGAGCAGGTGATCGAGGGGCGCGGCTGGCGCACCGGCGCGCCGGTGGAAAAGCGCGAGATCCCGATGTACTTCCTGCGCATCACGCAGTACGCCGACGAGCTTCTCGGCGCGCTCGACGGGATGTCCGGCTGGCCCGAGCAGGTCAAGCTGATGCAGAAGAACTGGCTCGGCCGCTCCGAAGGCGTGCGGATTGGTTTTGAGTATGAAATTGAAAAGCAAAAGCGCGTGTTGTGGGTGTTCACCACCCGCGCCGACACGCTGATGGGCACGACGTTCTGCGCCGTCGCGGCCGAACATCCGATCGCGGCACATGCAGCGAAGGGCAACAAGGAACTTGCCGCGTTCATCGAGGAATGCAAGCGCGGCACCGTGCTCGAAGCCGAGCTCGCGCAGATCGAAAAGAAGGGCATGCCCACCGGCATGTTCTGCACGCACCCGATTTCCGGCGAAAAACTCCCGGTCTGGGTCGGCAACTACGTGCTCATGACCTACGGCGAAGGCGCGGTGATGGGCGTGCCGGCGCATGACGAAAGAGATTTTCACTTTGCCAACAAGTACGGCCTGCCGATTCCGCAGGTCATCGACGTCAGGGATTTCTCCACCGACACCTGGCAAGAGTGGTACACGGACCACGGCAAGTGCATCAACTCCGGCAAATACGACGGCCTGGACTTCCAGGCTTCGGTGGATGCCGTCGCCGCCGACCTGAAGGCGAAGAACCTGGGCGAAAAGCAGGTGCAGTGGCGCCTGCGCGACTGGGGCATCTCGCGCCAGCGCTACTGGGGCTGCCCGGTACCGATCGTGCACTGCCCAGCCTGCGGCGACGTGCCGGTGCCCGACGATCAATTGCCCGTGGTCCTGCCTGAGCACCTGGTGCCCGACGGCACGGGCAATCCGCTCAACAAGCTGCCGTCGTTTCTCGACACGACCTGCCCGTCCTGCGGCAAGCCGGCGCAGCGCGAAACCGACACCATGGACACGTTCGTCGATTCGTCCTGGTACTTCGCGCGCTACGCCTGCCCCGACCTGTCGAGCGCAATGGTGGACGCGCGCGCGAACTACTGGATGGCGGTCGACCAGTACATCGGCGGCATCGAGCACGCCATCCTCCACCTCCTTTATTCGCGCTTCGTCACGCGCGTGATGCGCGACGAAGGGCTGCTAAATGGCGTTTCGGAGCCCTTCACCCGGCTGCTCACGCAGGGCATGGTGCTCGCGGAAACCTATTACCGCGACACCAAGGAAGGCCGCCGCGAATGGGTGAACCCCTCGGCGGTGGTACTCGTGCGCGACGCGAAGGGAAAAATCCTCTCGGCGAAAATGCAGGACGGCAGCGACGTCGTATTCGACGGCATCGGCACCATGTCGAAGTCGAGGAACAACGGCGTCGATCCGCAGGAGCTGATTGAGCGCTACGGCGCCGACACCGCGCGCTTCTTCATCATCTTCGCCTCGCCGCCCACCAGCACGCTCGAATGGTCCGACGAAGGCGTCGAAGGCTCGTATCGTTTCCTGAAAAGACTGTGGAGCTACTGCGCGAAATTCGACCAACCCGCTCCCCAGATGGCTGTTGGATTGGAAAACCCTACGCGATTCGAAATTCACTCGGTGCTCAAGCAGGCGAACTACGACCTCGAAAAGCATCAATTCAATACCGTGGCCTCGGCCGCGATGAAAATACTGAATGCACTGGAAAGATTCTCGGGTGGAAGGAACAAAATTACCGAGGAGGGCCTGTCGATCCTGCTGCGGCTGCTTTCGCCGATCACGCCGCACGTCTGCCACACACTGTGGCGCGAGCTGCGCTTCGGCGAGGACGTGATGCAGGCGCCCTGGCCGGATCCGGACCCGAAGGCCCTGGAGCAGGATGAGATCGCCTACGTGATCCAGGTCAACGGCAAGACGCGCGGCAACGCGAAGCTGCCGAAATCGGCGGACCAGAAGACGGTCGAAGCGATGGCCGCCGAGGCGGTAAAGAAGTACATTGAGGGCAAGGCCATCCGCAAGACCATCATCGTGCCCGGCCGCCTGATCAATATCGTCGTCTGATGCGACTCCTCGCCCTCGCGCTCGCCTTGTTGCTGTCGTCCTGCGGCTTCCAGCTGCGCGGCGCCGCCCCGCTGCCCTTCGACACGCTCTACATGCCGGGTACCTCGGGCGGCATCGCCCTTGACCTCAAACGCAACATCCAGGCGGGCACCCGCACGGCGGTGATCGACGACGCCAAAAAGGCCGAAGCGATACTCGAATTCCTGCAGGAGCTGCGCGAGAAGAAAATCCTCTCGCTCGCGGCGACAGGACGCGTGCGTGAATTCCAGCTCATCTATCGCGTCACCTTTCGCGTGCACGACGGCAAGGGCGGCGAATTCCTGCCGGTCAGCGCCGTGGAGCTCTCGCGCGACGTGAGCTTCAACGACACCGATGTGCTGGCGAAGGAAACGGAAGAGGCGCTGCTGTATCGCGACATGCAGTTCGACATGGTGCAGCTCATCCTGCGGCGGCTCGCCGCCGCGCAGCGGCCCAAGCCGCCTCAGTAGATGCAGCTCCGCGCCGAGCAGCTCGAAGCGCAGCTCTCGAAGAAGCTCGCCCCGGCCTATCTGATTCACGGCGACGAGCCCTTGCTCGTACTCGAGGCCGCCGATGCGGTGCGCACGGCGGCGCGCAAGCAGGGATACGACGAGCGCGAAGTGTTCGTCGCCGGCAGGGGTTTCGACTGGGGCGAGCTGCTCAATGCCGGCGCCAATCTGTCGCTCTTCGGCGGCAGGAAAATCGTAGAGCTGCGCATTCCGAATGGCAAACCCGGTGTCGAGGGCGGCGCCGCGCTCGCGCGCTACTGCGCCAAGCCCAACCCGGACAACCTGCTCGTGGTCACGATGCCGCGCCCCGAAGGCGCGTACTGGAAAGCGCCATGGTTCTCCGCTCTTTCGGGCGCCGGCGTGGTCGCCGAAGTGCAAAACGTCGAGCTCGCGCGCCTGCCCGAGTGGCTGAGCGCTCGCCTCGCGCGCAACGGCCAGAGTGCTGACGCGGAGGCAATGCAGTATCTCGTCGACCGCGTCGAGGGCAACCTGCTCGCCGCGCACCAGGAAATCCAGAAGCTGGCGCTGCTTGCGCCGCGCGGCGAGCTCGACATCGAAACGCTGCGCAACGCCGTGGCCACGGTGGCGCGCTTCGATCCCTTCGTCGCGAGCGACGCCCTGCTCACCGGAGACATGAAGCGCTACGTGCGCGCAATCGACGGCTTGCGCGGCGAAGGCGAATCGCCCGTCTACGTCCTTGCGATCCTCGCCGGCGATCTGCAGACGCTGGCGCAGGTGCAGAGTCTTGTGGCGCAGGGCCGTGCGCCCGACGCGGCGATCGAAGCCGCGAGAGTGTGGAAGCGGCGCCAGCCCGCGATCCGTGCGGCGCAGCGACGCTTTGCGCCCGCCGCGGTCCAGGCTGCGATCGTGCATGCCGCCGGCATCGACCGCGCCAGCAAGGGCGTCGGCGCTGGCGAGCCGTGGGATGAATTCGTTCGCCTGGGGTTAGAATTGCTGCGTGAAGGTAAAGACCCAAACAGCAAAGTCCATCGCGCGGTTGCGTAGCGACTCGATCGACGTCGTCGCGTACATGCACGGCCTGGGCAAGGCGGCGCGCGTCGCAGCGCGCGAAATCGCGCGCGCCGGCAGCGGGGCGAAGAACCGGGCGCTGCGCGCCATGGCGGCGCAAATCCGCTCGCGCGCGGCCGAGCTGCTGGAAGCTAACCGCGCCGACCTCGCGCAGGCGAAGAAGCACGGCCACGACGGCGCCTTCGTCGATCGCCTCGCGCTCGACGCCGCGCGCATCGAGCAGATGGCCGAGGGGCTCGAGCACATCGCGGCGCTGGAGGATCCGGTCGGCGCGATCACCGGGCTGGCGAAGCGCCCGACCGGCATCGAAGTCGGGCGCATGCGCGTACCGCTCGGCGTCGTCGGCATCATCTACGAGTCGCGGCCGAACGTCACCGCCGACGCCGCGGGCCTGTGCCTGAAGGCAGGCAACGCCTGCATCCTGCGCGGCGGCTCCGAAGCGCAGCGTTCCAACCAGGCGATTGCGGCCTGCGTGCGCGCGGGCCTCAAGGCCGCGGGACTGCCCGAGGATGCGGTGCAGGCGGTCGCGACCACGGACCGCGCTGCGGTGGGCGAGCTCATCACGATGCATGAATACGTCGACATCATCGTGCCGCGCGGCGGCAAGGAGCTGATCGAGCGCCTGATGCGCGATGCGAAAATTCCGATGATCAAGCACCTGGAAGGCGTCTGCCACGTGTACATCGACGACCGCGCCGATGCGGACATGGCGGTGCGTCTGGCCGACAATGCGAAGACCCAGCGCTACGGCACCTGCAATACGATGGAAACGCTGCTGGTGGCGGAGGGAATCGCTGCTCAGGTGCTGCCGCGCATTGGCAAAATCTATAACGAGAAATCGGTCGAAATCCGCGGCGACGAGGCCACCCGCAAGCTCGTCAAAGGCGCGAAGTCCGCCACCGAGAAGGACTACTACACGGAGTGGCTCGCGCCGATCGTTTCGATCCGCGTGGTCAAGGATCTCGACGAAGCGATGGCGCACATCGCCAAATACGGCTCGCAGCACACCGACGCCATCGTCACCTCGGACCAGGCGCGCGCGGAACGCTTCCTGCGCGAAGTGGATTCGAGCTCGGTGCTGGTGAACGCTTCGACCCGCTTCGCCGACGGCTACGAGTTCGGGCTGGGCGCCGAGATCGGCATCTCCACCAACAAGCTGCACGCGCGCGGCCCGGTCGGACTCGAAGGGCTGACGACGCAGAAGTACGTCGTGCTCGGGCACGGAGAAGTACGCAGTTAGTGGCGCAGCCGATCGGCATCCTCGGCGGCACGTTCGACCCTGTCCACAATGCCCACCTGGCGATCGCCGCCGCCGCGCTGCGCGAACTGGGACTGGAGCAGCTGCTCTGGCTGCCGACCGGAACTCCTCCCTACCGCCCGGCGCCGGTCGCGGCGGCCGCACACCGCCTCGCCATGCTCAGGCTCGCGACCGCTGGCGAGAAGTGTTACGCGATCGACGAGCGCGAGCTGCAGCCCGGCGCCAGCGGGTTTACGTTTGACTCGCTTTCTTCCCTTAACAAGAGCAATCCCGGCAAAACCTACATCCTGATTCTCGGCGCAGACCAGTACGCCAAGCGCGATAGCTGGCACCGCTGGAAGGAACTCGAGAAGCTCTGCGACATCGCCGTGGTGGCAAGACCCGGAACGAAACTGGATGCGAAAGCAAAAATGATTTCCATGAGCCCGATGTCCATTTCCGCAAGCGACATCCGCGCGCGCCTAGCGCGCGGCGAGGACGTGGCGGCGATGGTGCCGGCGCCGGTGCTCGGCTACATCCGCGACAAGGGCCTGTACCGTTGATGGATATCCGCAAGAAACAGCGCGCCGTGGTCGAGGCGCTGGAAGACGTCAAGGGGCGCGACATCGTGGTGTTCAACGTCGCCAAGCAATCGGCCTACTTCGAACGCGTGGTGATCGCGAGCGGCGACTCCAACCGGCAGGTGAACGCCCTCGCGAATCACGTGCAGGAGAAGCTCAAGTCGCTCGGCGCGAAAGTGCTCGGGGTCGAGGGCCGGCGCAACGGCGAATGGGTACTGGTGGACCTGGGCGACATCGTGGTCCACGTCATGCACCCTGCGGTGCGCAGCTACTACAACCTGGAAGAACTCTGGGGCGGCAAGGAAGTGAAACTGAAGCCGGCAGCAGCGCCGAAGCGCGCCGCGGCGAAAAAGAGGCCCGCCCGTGGCAAGACTCAACGTCGTCGCAGTCGCAAGTAACCTGCCCGCTTGGGCGAAGAGCGCGCGTGACGAGTATGTCCGTCGCATGCCCCGAGGATATGAAGTCAAAATTCTGGAAGTAAAGGCGAAAAACATCAGGATTCCCGCGCAATCGCGCCTCGTCGCCCTTGATGAACGCGGCAAGGACCTGACGACGAAACAATTCGCCGCGCTCCTTGGCGAACCCACGACGTTCATCATCGGCGGCGCCGACGGCCTCGACCCGGCAATACGGAAGGAAGCGTCGCTCCTCCTGCGCCTCTCGGCGCTCACGCTGCCGCACGCGCTCGCGCAGGTAGTACTGTGCGAACAGCTCTATCGCGCCGCCACCCTCCTCACGGGACATCCGTATCACCGCGAGTAGCTTTGCTAGACTGCCCGGCTCCGTGAATGCCCTGGTCGAACGCAGCATTTATCTTGCCTCGCGCAGCCCGCGGCGGCGCGAACTTCTGACGCAGATCGGGGTGCGTTTCCAGGTCCTCGCCTTCCGCGGCATGCGCGAGACCGACCCAGGACTGGACGAGAGCGTGCTCGATGGCGAGACGCCGCGCGCCTACGTCGAGCGCGTCGCGCGCGCCAAGGCGCAGGCCGGCTGGCAGCGCCTCGAGCAGCGCAACCTGCCGCGCGCAGCGGTGCTCGCTGCCGATACCACTGTGGCACTCGATGAGCGCATCTTCGGCAAGCCCGCCGACCGGCGCGCTGCCGCCGCGATGCTGGCCGAACTCTCGGGACGCCGGCACCAGGTGCTAAGTGCGGTCGCGCTGCGCTACGAAGCACAGGTCGAGTGCTCCCTGTCGGTCTCGGAGGTGGAATTCAAGGCGCTGTCGGAAGAGGAGATCCGGCGCTACGTCTCTACCGGAGAATGCGACGACAAGGCGGGCGCCTACGCCATCCAGGGCCGCGCTGCGCAATTCATCGTTGCTTTGCAGGGGAGTTATTCGGGCGTCATGGGCCTGCCGCTCTACGAGACGGTGCAGCTCCTCGAGCGCGTAGGCGCGCAGCGGGAGCGCCGTCTGTGAACGACGAAATCCTTGTCAACATCACGCCGCAGGAGACGCGCGTCGCCGTGCTCTCCGCCGGCCAGGTGCAGGAGCTGGTGGTCGAGCGCGAGGCGAGCCGCGGGCTGGTGGGCAACATCTACGTCGGGCGTGTCGCGCGCGTGCTGCCCGGCATGCAATCGGCGTTCGTTGAAATCGGCCTGGAGCGCGCAGCCTTCCTGCACGTCGCCGATCTGTGGGAGCACCGGCGCTCCGGCGCAGCCAACGGCGGCAACGGCAACGCCGTCAAACCCATCGAGAAGATGCTCGCCGAAGGCCAGCCCGTCACCGTCCAGGTGCTGAAGGACCCGCTCGGCAGCAAGGGCGCGCGGCTCTCGACCCAGCTTTCGGTCGCCGGGCGCCTGCTCGTCTACCTGCCGCAGGATCCGCACATCGGCATCTCGCAACGCATCGAGGACGAGGCGGGGCGCACGGTGTTGCGCGAAAAACTGAAGCAACTGATGCCCGAAGGCGAAACCGGGGGCTTCATCCTGCGCACGCTCGCCGAGGGCGCGAGCGACGACGAACTGCGCGCCGATATCGAGTACCTGCGCAACCTCTGGCGCGACGTGCGCGAGCGCGCGCTGGGGACGCAGCCGCCCAGGCTGGTCTACCAGGGCCTGTCACTCGCGCAGCGCGTGCTGCGCGACATGGTCTCGGCGGACACCGAGGCGGTGCGCGTGGACTCGCGCGAGAACCACCAGATGCTGAGCGACTTCGCGCGCGCCTACATGCCCGGGCTGGCCGCCAAGCTGCAGCATTACACCGGCGAGCGGCCGCTGTTTGAGTCCTACAACGTCGAGCAGGAGATCGAAAAGGCGCTGGCGCGGCGCGTCGAGCTCAAATCCGGCGGCACGCTGGTGTTCGACCAGACCGAAGCCATGACCACCGTGGACGTCAACACCGGCGGCTTCGTCGGCAGGCGCAATTTCGACGAGACCGTGTTCAAGACCAACCTCGAGGCGGCGCAGGCAATCGCGCGCCAGCTGCGGCTGCGCAACCTGGGCGGCATCATCGTGGTGGATTTCATCGACATGGATTCGGCAGAGCACCGCACTGCGGTGCTGGAGGAATTCCGCCGCGCGCTCGCGCGCGATCCCACGCGTGTGACGGTAAGCGGCTTCACCGCGCTCGGCCTGGTGGAGATGACGCGCAAGCGCACGCGCGAATCTCTCGCCCACGTGCTGTGCGAGCCCTGCCAGGCCTGCAGCGGGCGCGGCCAGGTGAAATCGGCCCGCACCATCTGCTACGAGGTGCTGCGCGAGGTGCTGCGCGAGGCGCGCGCCTTCAACGCGCGCGAATTCCGCGTCCTCGCCTCGCCGCCGGTCTGCGACCTGTTCCAGGAGGAGGAGTCGGGCGCACTGGCGATGCTCTCGGAATTCATCGGCAAACCGGTCTCCGTGCAGGTCGAATCCGGCTATGTGCAGGAGCAATACGATATCGTATTGCTATGACGGCGCAATACTTCATCGTGCTGCTATGAGCGAGATCTGCTTCACGCCGGCGAGGAAACTCGCGCAGCTCATCCGCGGCCGTAAACTTTCGGCTACCGAGGTGATGCAGGCCTTCATCATGCAAATCGAGCGCGTGAATCCGAAAGTCAACGCGATCGTGACGTTTTTGCCCGAACTTGCACTTTCCGGGGCAAAAAAGTTCGATAAAAATTTTAAAAGCAACAAATCCAAATCCCTGGCGGGCCTGCCGATCGCCTACAAGGACCTTGTCGCGACCAAGGGCATCCGCACCACGAAAGGCTCGCCGATTTTCCGCGACCATGTCCCGGACGTGGACGACGCCATCGTCGAGCGCCTCGCGGCCGCCGGCGCGATCACTCTGGGCAAGACCAACACGCCGGAGTTCGGCGCCGGCAGCCAGACCTTCAATGCGGTTTTCGGCGCGACAAAGAATCCCTACGACCTCAGCAAGACCTGCGGCGGTTCCTCGGGCGGCGCAGCGGTCGCGGTGGCGACCGGAATGCTGCCCTTCGCCGACGGCTCCGATCTCGCCGCGAGCCTGCGCAATCCGGGCAACTACTGCAACGTCGTCGGCTTCCGGCCCACGCCAGGGCGCGTGCCGGGCTGGCCCGCATCAAACGCCTGGAACACACTCTCGGTGCTGGGTCCCGTAGCGCGCACCGTGGCCGATGCGGCGTTCCTGCTCTGCGCCATGGCAGGACCCGATCCGCGCGCACCGGTCTCGATCGCAGAGCCGGGAAAATTGTTTGCTGCGCCGCTCCCGCGCCGTTTCAAAAAAACAAAAATCGCCTGGAGCCGGAGCCTTGGCGGGTTGCCGATGGATCCGCGCGTGACGGCGGTGCTCGAGCAGCAGCGCAGGATATTCAAGGATCTGGGCTGCAGCATCGACGAGGCCGAACCCGATTTCTCCGGCGCCACCGAATCTTTCGAAACGCTGCGCGCGCTCGCGTTCCTGCAGAATCACGGTCAGCTGTATCGGGAACACCGCGCGCAGTTGAAGCAGACGGTGATCTGGAACATCGAGCAGGGGCTGAAGCTGACGCCGGAAACGATCGCGCGCGCCGAGTCGCTGCGCACGCAGTTGTTCCACCGCATGCGCGAATTCCTCTCACGCTACGATTTCCTCGTCTGCCCGGTGAACCAGCTGCCGCCGTTTCCGGTCGACGAGGAGTACCCGCGGCAGATCGCAGGTACCGGGCTCGGTAACTACCTCGACTGGATGAAGAGCTGCTACTACATCACCATTACCAGCCACCCGGCGATATCGGTGCCGGCGGGATTCACGCAGGACCCCCTGCCGCTGCCGGTCGGACTGCAGATCGTCGGCCGCTACCGCGATGATTTCGGCGTGCTGCAGCTCGCGCATGCTTACGAACAGGAAACCATGACCTGGCGGCAAAGGCCAAGGGAATAGAACACCGCTTCGGGACGTTCATCGATCGACACCAACCAAGGAGGCATTCCAGATGCGTAAGCTGATGGCAGGCGCGGTACTCATGTTTTCGCTCGGCACGGCTCAGGCCGTCATCCAGGAGGACGCCGTCACCTACAAGGACGGCGACACCGTGATGAAGGGTTTCATCGTCTACGACAGCGCGACCAAGGCGAAGCGGCCCGGCATCGTCGTCGTGCACGAATGGTGGGGCATCACCAAGCACACGCGTGCGGAGGCGCGCAGATTCGCCACACAGGGCTATACCGCGTTCGTCGCCGACATGTACGGTGACGCGAAATCCGCAGACAATCCCAAGGACGCCGGCGCCCTCATGAACTCGGTCATGGGTAACGCAAGCCTCGTGCAAAGCCGATTCCATGCGGCCCGCGAGCAACTCGCAAAGCACGCGAGCGTTGACGGCAAGCGCATCGGCGCCTCCGGCTACTGCATGGGCGGCGCAGTCGTGCTCAGCGCGGCTCGGGCCGGCGCCGACCTCGTGGGCGTCGCCGCGTTTCACCCCAGCCTCGGGGGTTACCGCACTGGCGCGGGCCCGGTCAAGGCGAAAGTGCTGGCGCTGAATGGTGCCGACGACCCGTTCAACAAGCCCGAGCAGATCGCCGCATTCAAGAAGGACATGGAAGCGGCAAAGGCCGACATGAGGTTCATCGACTACCCGGGTGCGGTGCATGCCTTCACCAATCCGGAAGCGACAGAGAAGGGTAAGCAATACAACTTGCCACTTGCATACAACGCGGAAGTGGACAAGCAATCCAAAGCCGAGGCAGCGAAATTTTTCACCAGCGTATTCAAGTAACGTCGCGTCGCAAAAGAAAAGGCCGCTTTCGAGCGGCCTTTTTTGTGTCTATAGAACTTCCGGATAAAAGATCTAATCCGCGTAAACCCCAGCCTTCTTGATGATCGGCCCCCACTTGGCGATTTCCGCCTTGAGGTGCGCTTCGAGCGCGGCAGGATTCGCCATACTGAGTGGCACCACCTCGGCGCCGAGATCGGCGAAGCGCTTCTTCACGGTGTCGTCCTTGAGCGAGTCCTGCAGCGCGGCGACGAGCCTGTCGATCGCCGCCTTGGGCGTGCCCTTGGGCGCGTAGAACGCGTGCCAGATGCCGACCTCGAAACCCTTGATGCCCTGCTCGTCGAGCGTGGGAATTTCCGGCAGCGAAGGCACGCGCTTCTTCGACGTGACGCCGTACACCTTCACCTTGCCGCTCTTGATCTGGTTCGTCGTATTGGTCGTCTGGTCGCACATGAAATCCACCTGACCGCCTAGCAGGTCGTTCATCGCCGGCGCGGTCCCCTTGTATGGAATGGTCAGCAGGTCGGTCTCTATCGCGCTCATGAACAGCATGCCGCAAAGGTGAGAAGCCGCCCCGATGCCGGCATTGGCGTAGGTGACCTTCTCCTTGTTGGCCTTGATATAAGTGAGGAACTCCTTGAATGTGTTCGCCGGGAAATTCTGCCTCGCAATGACAGTCATCGGCACGTCGTTGATCATGCCGATGTATTCGAAATCGGTGAGCGGATTGAAGCGCAGCTGACGGTACAGCGCCGGCGTGGTCGCCATGCCGATGTGGTGGATCAGGATCGTATAGCCGTCGGGTTTGGCGTTCTTGACCTGTTCGGGTCCGAGAATGCCGCCCGCACTCGGCTTGTTCTCCACGATCACCGTCTGCCCCAGAGGCTTCGCCATCGCGACTCCCATCACGCGCGCGACGGTGTCCGTCGGCCCGCCTGCGGCATAGGGCACCACCATCGTGATCGGTTTATTCGGATATTGGGCAAAGGCGCCGCCCGCCCCTGCGAACAAGGCAAGCGCAATCGGCAACAGAGTTCGTTTCAACATGATTTCTCCTTTGTGCATTGACCGGAGATTCTCCCCCCGACCGGCAGACGCCTGATTGACCTGGATCAATCGCAACTCGCGCGTCCTCAGGACGCCAACAAACATCTACCATTGTTCAGGACCACGACGTCATCGCGCGCCGCAACGCGGCAGCGGAAGGAAACGGTTCTGCCGTCGACCCACAGGTCGGTGGCGATCGCATCGCCCGGATAGACCGGCGCTGAAAAACGCACATCGAAGCCAGTGATTCGGGTGTGATCGTAAGCCACGATTTCCTGCAGCACCGCCCGGCAGGCCACGCCGTAGGTGCACAGGCCATGCAGGATCGGCGCCGGGAAGCCGACGCGCCGGGCGAGATCCGGATCGGCATGCAGCGGATTGCGATCGCCGTTCAACCGGTAGAGCAGCGCCTGGTCTTTGCGCGTCGCGAGCGTGACGGTGGCGTCGGGCGTTCGCTCCGGCAGTGCATGCGGCGCGGGTCCGGAGCCCGCCGGGCCGCCGAAACCGCCGTCGCCTCGCGCGAAGGTGACCGAGTGCAGCGTGAACATGGCGTTTCCGTCGGCAGCCGAGCGCGCTGCGGTCTCGGTGTAGATGACGGCGCCCTTGCCCTCGCCCTTGTCGTACGCCTCGGTGACGCGCGCGCTCGCGATCAGTTCGCCTTCGACGGGCAGCGGCCGGTGCAGGATCAGGCGTTGTTCGCCGTGCACGACCTTCGTATAGTCGTAGCCGCAGTCCTTCAGCAGCGGTATCCGCGTCAGAACGCTCGCCATGGTCGGCACCGTTTTCAGCGCAGGCGTTTCGAAGACGAAGGGCAACTCTTCCCGGTTCAGGGGATTGGCGCCCATGCCGACGCCGATGGCGTAGAGCATGGTCTCGCGGTCGGTGTACTTGAAGCGATCGCCGTCGCGCTTAAGCGCCATCAGGCGTGCATAGTCGAGTGCCATTGCGCCCTCAGTCCAGTTCCATGCCGTCCATCCCCGAGTTGCGGCGCACCTTCGGCAGCATCTCGCGGATCAATCGCCCGGCCTCGACCGGGTCGGCGACCTGCGCCACTTCCGCGCCGCGCCGCCAGCCTTCGCACACCGCGATGCGCCCGACGCCGGCCTGGATGACGCGGCCGGTGATGTCTTGCGCCACCTCGCTCGCGAGATAAGTGACCACGGGCGAGACCCACTTCGGGTCGCGCATGGCGCGCTGCTCTTCGGTCACGGCACGCAGGCCCTCAGTCATGCGCGTCTGGGCCGAAGGCGAGACCGCATTCACCGTGACGCCGATGCGCTTCAATTCGCGCGCGGCAATGATGGTGAACGCGGCGATGCCCGCCTTGGCCGCGCCGTAGTTGGTCTGGCCGACGTTGCCGTAGATGCCCGAGGTCGAGGTGGTGTTGATGATGCGGCCCATCACCGGCTCGCCGGTCTTCTTGTGCAGTTCCCGCCAGTGCGCGGCGGCGTGCCGCGAGGGGGCGAAGGTGCCCTTCAGGTGCACCTGGATGACGGCGTCCCATTCCTCCTCGCTCATGTTCACGAGCATGCGGTCGCGCAGGATGCCCGCGTTGTTCACCACGATGTCGAGCTTGCCCCAGGCCTCGAGCGCATGATCGACCATGTGCTTCGCACCCGCCCAGCTGCTGACGTCGTCGCCGTTGACGAGCGCTTCGCCGCCCGCTTTCTTGATATCGGCGACGGTCTGCGCGGCGAACGAGGCGTCGCGGCCCGTGCCGTCCACGTTCGCACCGAGGTCGTTGACCAGCACTTTCGCGCCGTTCGCCGCCAGCAGCAGCGCATGTTCCCGCCCGAGGCCGCGCCCGGAGCCAGTGACGATCGCAACCCTGCCTTCGCACAATCGCGCCATGGCTCAGACTCCGCCGGATTCCG
>Ga0134122_10002471_pt1 | contig 13608 bp, 12 predicted proteins | sample KB302_FD_96461 | JGI IMG/M metagenome (GOLD analysis project Ga0134122, IMG submission 96461) | Terrestrial soil microbial communities without Nitrogen fertilizer from Kellogg Biological Station, Michigan, USA - KB3-0-2 | ecosystem: Environmental > Terrestrial > Soil > Unclassified ... | reverse complement strand
TGCTGCGTTTCACGGGCGCCGCCGCCATGCTGCGCCTGGCGGGACCGATGCTCAGCGCGTTCCTGCCGCCGGGCGTCCGCCTCGACGGGGACCGCCTGCTGCTCGATCTCCGGGCGGTCCTGCAACCCTACGATCCCGGCCGGATCCTCGATCTCGCGCGCGACATCGAGGTGGCGACGCTCGACGGCGCGATGGTCCTGTTCGTTCACGCCAGCGTCACGTCGTGAAACGCACCTGCAGCACCTTTAGCACCTTCCTGCACCCTTAGCACCCTTAGCACCGAGACCGTGGAACAGCGCCGCGAACCCCGGCAGGAACGCGACCGACCACGCGGCGAAATGGATGGCCATGCTGCGATAGCGCGCCTCGTTGGTCCAGATGCCGGAAACAAGATAGAACGCGACGCCCGATAGCAGCGCGGCGGTGATCCCGCGCAACGTGGCGGTGGCGAGACGTTCGTTCCGGTCGAGCCGCTGCTGCAGGAACGCAAAGAGGATCCAGAAGAGCATCCACGCCGGGAACAGCGCGCCCCACCGGAGCGCCGGCACGAGTGCGTAGAACGACCCCGCTGCGATCACGCCAATGAGCGGCCCGGCCAGCGCGGCGCGGCCCGGCTTCCCCGCGCGCACGCCGATCGCCACCGCCAGGCACAGGCACATGACCGCGCCGTGGATCAGCCCATAGACGACGCGATGCCGGATGTTCAACGTACTCCACAGGAAGTCCCCGGCCGTCATCACGAGGCCGAGCGCCAGCGAGGCGAGAACGGCGTGCAGCATGGCGGATGAGTCTACCCGACGGGCGCGACCTGAGCGTTATCGGGTGGATCCGCGATTGCACCCTTCTGCCGCATACACAGGAGGGTTATCACGTGGCAAACGATCTGCGAGGGAAGCGCGTCGCGGCGCTGGTCGATCATGGTTTCGAGCAGTCGGAACTGCTCGAGCCGAAGAAGGCGCTCGAACAGGCGGGCGCCAAGGTGGACGTCATTTCTCCACAGCAGGGCAAGGTGAAAGGCTGGAAGCATACGGACTGGGGCGAGGAAGTACCGGTGGATCGTCAGCTCGACGGCGCGAGCGCGGATGAGTACGACGCGCTGCTGCTGCCGGGCGGCGTCATGAATCCCGACAAGCTGCGCGCGAACCAGAAGGCCGTGCAGTTCGTGAAAGCGTTCGTCGACAGCGGCCGTCCGATCGCGGCCATCTGCCACGGACCGTGGACGCTGATCGAAGCCGGCGCGGTGAAGGGGCGCACGGTCACGTCGTGGCCGTCGCTGCAGTCAGACCTGCGCAATGCCGGCGCCACCTGGGTCGACCAGGAAGTCGTCGTCGACAACGGCCTGGTGACGTCGCGCAAGCCCGACGACATCCCGGCGTTCAACCGGAAGATGATCGAGGAAATTGCCGAAGGGCGTCACGATCGCAACAAGGCGCGCGGCATGGCCGGCGCGGCGCGGTAAGGCGATGCGCAAGGAGCTCGAGCCCCTCTACAAGATGATCGACGGCCTCGAGGCCGCGATGCTGACGACGCGCCGGAGTGACGGCCACCTGGTCTCGCGCGCCATGGCGACGCAGAAGCACGCACCCGGCGCGGACCTGTGGTTCGTGACCTCGGCCACGAGCGGCAAGCTGCAGGACCTGGCCAGCGATCAGCACGTCAACGTCAGCTACTACAAGGACGGCTCGGCGGAATGGGTCTCGATCGCCGGCCTCGCGCGCACCTCGCGCGACCGTGACACCATCCGCCAGCTTTACGCCCCCGACTGGAAACTGTGGTTTCCGGAGGAAGGGGATCCCCGACATGGGACCCCCGACGATCCACGCATGGTGCTGATCGGCGTAGACGTGCACTCGGCGATGTTCCTGGAGATCAACAAGCCGAAGCCGCTCGTTTATTACGAGCTGGCCAAGGGCTGGATCACCGGGACCGAGCCGGAGTACGGCGAGCTGCATACCATCGGAGCTGCCGAATCAAAAGAAACGAAGAAGTAACTACGCAGCATCCTGCGCCTCCGGCAGTTCGAGCATTCGAATCGCCGGAAGCGCGGGCACCAGCCCCTGCAGGTCGCCATACATCCCGGCGATGTTGAAGGTCACCGTGTCGATCTGCTTCTCGCGCTTGGCCCAGGCGCGCTCCGCGGCGCGCCGCTCCTGATCGAGGTCGCTGCGCATCGCGGCGAAGCCCTCGACCATCGCCTCGACCCGCTGGCGGAACTCCACGCCCGACAGGTAGCGGTGCAGCAGCTCGAGCTTGTCTTCCTTGCGCATCGCCGCGTGGCGCGCCTGGGCGAGCTGCAGCAGATGGTGGCGCAGCACCGCGGCGAGCGTCGCGGCGCACGCGAAGTCGGACACGATCACGCCGTCGAGCATCGCGAAGCGCGAGCAGCCCTTCGGCAGCGAGGTCGTGACGATGACCGCGACGTCGGCGTGCAGCGAGCGCTGATCCGCCTTGAGCTTGGCGACCCACGCGTCGCTCCAGTGCTTCGCGTTCTTGCACTCCCACAGGATGGCGCCGCTCTTCATCCCGCGCGCGTCGAGCACTACCTGGTGAATGTCGGCCCCGCGGACGCCCTGCCCGATCCCTGCGATCTCGTCCATCGGGAAGGCGCCCCGCAGCATCGACTCGAGCTGCTCTTCGCCGGCTTCCCCCTGCAGCTGCTGCGAGCCCTGGTCGGCGCGGCGCTTCAAATCTTCGATCTGCCGCCGCATGTCGGTGAGCTGGCGCTCTTTCTCGGCGTCCTTCAGCCGATGCTCTTCCGCGACGCGCTGCTGCGTTTCCTCGACGAGCTTCGTCCGCTCGCCGGCGAGCGTCCGCTCGATCGTGACCTCGAGGTCGGCCTGGCGCTTCTCCAGCTCTCGCTCGCGCCGTCGCATCACGACCTCGTTGCGCCGCGCCTCCTCCAGCTCCTGCGCCTGCTCCTTCAGCAGCTCTTGCGACGCCGCCATCTCGAGCGCGATCCGTTTCTCCGCCTTCTTCGCCGCATCCTTCTCGACGCGCTCGCGCTCGTCATCGAGGCGGCGCTCGAACTCCGCCTTCATCGCGTCTTCGATCTCCGCGCGCAGCGCGCGCGACAGGGGGATCTTCTTTCCGCAGGACGGACAGGTGATCGACTGGTCGGCCATGGGCACCTCACTGAGCCGCCGCTGGGATTGGCGGCCTGCGAGAAGTGTAGGGAGGGGCCCTGACAGGAGAGGTCACACTGTCTGTAACCCGTAACCTGTTGCCAGTTGCCGGTTGGCAGTTCCCAGTTCCCCGTTACCTGTTACCAGCCGGCCCCGCCGCAGCTTGGCGAAGGCGGGCCATCGCCCATCGCCCATCGGACATCGGGCATCGCTCTCGCCGCGGCGGTAGAATCCGCCCATGACAAGGATCGTTGTATCGTTGCTGGTCGTGCTCGCATCGACGCAAGCGGCAAAGCCACGGGCGCGCGATCTGGGGGTGCCCTTCGAGGGAAACACCGGCCCGCTGAATGCCATCACGGACGTGGCGGGCGTCGAGGTCGGCGTCACCACGTTGATCGACGGCGACGGCCCGCTGCAGGTCGGCAAGGGGCCCGTCCGCACCGGTGTCACCGCGATCCTGCCGCGCGGCAAGTCCTCGAACGATCCGGTCATGGCCGGATGGTTTTCGATGAACGGCAACGGCGAGATGACGGGCACCACCTGGGTGAAGGAATCGGGATTCCTCGAAGGTCCGGTGTTCATCACCAACACGCACAGCGTGGGCGTCGTCCGCGACGCCGCGATCGCCTGGGGCCTGAAGCACGGCGCGCAGCTCCAGCCGTGGTCGCTGCCGGTTGTCGCCGAGACGTGGGATGGCGCGTTGAACGACATCAACGGCTTTCACGTCAAGCCGGAGCACGTCTTCGCCGCACTGGACGGCGCGCGGGGTGGCCGCGTCCCGGAAGGCAACGTCGGCGGCGGCACCGGCATGATCTGCTACCAGTTCAAGTGCGGCACCGGCACCGCGTCGCGCACGCTCGACGCGCAGGCCGGCGGTTATACGGTTGGCGTGCTGGTGCAGGCCAACCACGGCCGCCGCGGCGAGCTGCGGATCGCCGGCGTGCCGATCGGGGCCGAGATCCCGATGACGCCCGCACGCACTGGCGCCGACCAGGAGGTCGGCTCGATCATCATCGTCGTCGCGACGGACGCGCCGCTGCTGCCGCACCAGCTGGAGCGCATCGCGCGCCGCGCCACGCTCGGTCTGGCGCGAACCGGCGCGACCTCCGGCAACGGTTCGGGTGACATTTTCATCGCGTTCTCGACCGCCAATCCGAAAGCCGCCGGCGCGGCGGGCGTCGCGTCAGTTCAGATGGTGTCGAACGATCGCATCAGCGCGCTGTTCTCAGCCACCGTGCAGGCCACCGAAGAAGCCATCGTCAATGCGCTGGTCGCCGGCGAAACCATGCGCGGCATCGACGACCGCCTCGTCACCGCGCTTCCGCACGACACGCTGAAGTCTCTCCTGAAGAAGTACGGCCGGTAACCGAAAACTGAGAACTGAGAGCCGGGAACCGAGAACCGAGAACCGGCAACTGGTAACTGGCAACTGGTAACTGGCAACTGGCAACTGGCAACGGAGGATCATGTGAAGCTGACGGAGTACCTGCTCGCGGAACTGGATCGTGAAGCCCCGCTCACCCGCCGCGCCATCGAGGCGGTTCCCGAGGGCAAGGACGACTGGAAGCCGCACCAGAAGTCGATGGCGATGGGCCGGCTGACCGCGCTCGTCGCGCAGATGCCGTCGTGGCTCTCGATGATGATCGAGCGCGACGAGTTGGACATCGCGCCGGCGACGCCGCCGCCTGGAGGATCGACGTTCTCGATGGATCTGAAGACGCGCGACGAGCGGGTCAAGGCGATGGAGAAAGGCGTCGAAGGGGCGCGCAAGGCGCTGCAGGGGACGACCGACGAACACCTCCAGAAGACGTGGAAGCTCAAAGCGCGCGGACAGGTCGTCGCCGAAGCGCCGCGCTACGTCATGCTCCAGGACTCGATCAACCACCTGGCGCACCATCGCGGTCAGCTCACCGTCTACCTGCGGCTGAACGAGGTGCCGGTGCCGGCGATCTACGGTCCGTCAGCGGATGATCAGCGGTTCTGACGCGCGGGCGCCGATCGCGCCGCTGCCTTGAGCGTGAGTTTCTGGACGCGCCAGTTCAGGACTTCGGCGACGTACAGCTCGTTCTCGGACGGGCAGGCGATTTCGTGGATCCAGCCGAACTGCTTCGGCTGCTTGCCGGCCTTGCCGAGGACGCCGAGGATCTTGCCGTCCAGCGAGACCTTGTAGATCCGCCCGGGATACGCGTCCGACAGGAACATCACCTGGTTCGCGCCCGGCGTGATGCAGATCGCCCAGGGCGCGCCGGGCGCCATCGTGCCCGTCACTTCGGGTGACGGCGGATTGCCGATCGCCGGCCCGGCGTCAGCCGGCACCGGCACGCCGACGACGCTGAACGATCGCAGGAACGTGCCTTCGGGATCGAACACCTGCACGCGCCGGTTGCCGCGATCGGCGACGTAGATGTTGCCGCGCGCGTCGGCGGCGATGCTGTGCGGCGTGTCGAACTCGCCGTCCCTGGTGCCCTTCTCGCCCCACGACTTCACCCAGTCGCCGGCCTTCGAGAACTTGGCGACGCGCGAGTTGACGTAGCCGTCGCTGACGAAGATGTTCCCCTGCGTGTCCCAGGTCACGTCGGTCGGCTGCCGGAAGTAGCCGTTCTGGTGCGGCCGCGGCGGGTTGACGCGCGTCCACGGCACGGCTTCGTCCGAGGCTTCCTTCTTGCGGCCGAAGACCATCGCCACCTTCCCGGCCGGGTTGAACTTGACGACCATGTCGGATCCCTTGTCGACGATCCAGACGTTGTCGTCACGATCGACCTTCACGCTGTGCGCGTACGAGAAGGCGTAGAGATTGTGCCCGATTTCGCGCACGAACTTGCCGTTCGCGTCGAACTCGAAGAGCTGCGCCGCCGCCGCGCCGAACGCCGGCCCGGTCGTGCCGCCGCGCGAGAAGACGAAGACGTGCCGCTGCGAGTTGACCGCGACGCCGGCGACCTCGCCGAAGTAGACGTCTGCGGGCAGCTTGAGGAACTCGGCGTCCGCCTCGTACGGAATGTCCGGAACCTGCTGCTGTGCGATCGCCAGCGATGCGCCGAGGACCGCGGTGAGCACGCCGCCGCCGATCCGAATTCTCCACTTCACAGGCGCCTCCTCCCGCTGATCCCGCTAATCCCCGCTGAAATCAACGTCCGGTGATGACGATGTCGCGGTGCGGGTCGAGATCCGACTTGTTGACCTTGGTCACATCGGGGGCCTTGGCCACCCGCTCGCTGCCTTGCAGCTCGATCTCGATCCGGTAGGTCCCGGGCGGCACCTTGATCGTGTAGCCGCCGTTGGCCCCGGTGGTCGCGTCGAATTTGGCGCCGGATGACGCGTCGATCGCCGTCACCTTGCGCCCAACGACTGGGGCGTTACCGTCGGTGGAGACGATGCCGGCGATGGTGCCGCTGGTGGGAGGATTGCCGCTGCCGCCGACGACGGGGCCTGGGTGGCACGCGGTGAGCGCAAGCACCGCGAGCGCGAGCGCGATGTGTAGCCTGGTCATGGGCGGTAGGTTACACCACCCGCCGCCTGTCCCGCGCGGCGTCCCATCGTGGGTGGGGTCAGAGCCCATGCCCGGAGAAGTGCACTATTTTTCTGCACGGCGTGCCAAGTCGGTAACATAGTGCAACGCCGGTCAGCGCGCCGCCGCGGCGACGATCTCGTACGACCGCAGGCGCGCCGCGTGATCGTAGATGTGCGACACCACGATCACTTCGTCGGGCGTCATCCGCTCGACGAACGCGCGCAGGCCGTCGCGGACGGTGGCGGCGGAACCGACGATCGAGATCGACGGCGCGCCCTCGAGGCGCCCGGGATCGAAAGGCACCACCTCTTTCTCCCACTCGCGGCTCGGGGGCGGCAGCTGGATCGGCGTGCCGGCACGCAGGCTGGTGAAGGCCTGCCGTCCCGACGAGCCGAGCCATCGCGCGTCGTCGTCGCCGTCGGCGGCGACGATGTTGACGCCGAGGATGACGTAGGGCTGCTCGAGCTGCGGCGACGGCCGGAATCGCTCCCGGTAGATCTCGACGGCCGGTATCATCATCGTCGCGGCGAAATGCGAGGCGAAGGCAAACGGCAGCCCCAGCGCCGCCGCGACCTGCGCGCCGAAGAGGCTCGAGCCGAGGATGTAGATCGGCACCGACAGTCCCGCCCCCGGCACGGCCCTCACCGCCTGCCCGTCTTCCGGCTGAAAGTACGACATCAGTTCCAGCACATCGTGCGGGAACGCGTCCGGATCGCTGGCCAGCGTGCGGCGCAGCGCGTGCGCGGTGCGCTGGTCGGTGCCCGGCGCGCGCCCCAGCCCGAGATCGATGCGTCCGGGGAAGAGCGACTCGAGCGTCCCGAACTGCTCCGCGACGATGAGCGGCGCGTGATTGGGCAGCATGACGCCGCCGGCGCCGACGCGGATCGACTGCGTGCCGGCGGCCACGTGCGCGATGACGATCGGCGTCGCCGCGCTGGCGATCCCCGGCATGTTGTGGTGCTCGGCGACCCAGAACCGCCGGTAGCCGAGCCGCTCGGCGTGGCGCGCGAGGTCGAGCGAGTGAGCCAGGGCGGTGGCGGCATCGCTGCCCTGGGTGATCGGCGACAGGTCGAGAACGGAAACGGTAATCATTGATGAGCGCAGCTGACCGCGGCGTGAGCTATTCGAGGCGCGAGTGGACGACGCGGCCGTTGACCACCGTGAGGACGCTGACGGTCTTCGGCAGCTCCGGGCGCGCCACCTTGAAGATGTCCTGCGAGAGCAGCGCGAAGTCGGCCAGCATGCCGGGCTTGAGCGTTCCCTTTTCAGACTCGGCGAGCTCCGCCGCCGCCGATCCCGCGGTGTACGCCGTCAGCGCCTGCTGAACGGTCAACGCCTGCGACGGGTTGGCCGCGTTGGTGGCAGCGAACATGATGTTGAGGAACGGGTTCATCGGCCCGTCGGAACCGAGGGCAAACGGCACGCCGGCGGCCACCGCGGCCTTCACCTGGAACATCCGCTGCGCCCGCTCAGCGCCGACGCGGGCCTGCACGATTTCCCCGATGGTGAAATGCGACGGGTTCTGCACGAGCGTCACGCCCATCCGCGCGGCGCGCGCGAAGTCGGCCGACTGCAGCATGTCGCCGTGCTCTAGGCGCGGACGCAGCGGCTTCCAACGCTCTCCGCCGGTCGCTTCCAGGCCGTCGAGCACCGCGCCGACGGCCGCGTCGCCGACGGCGTGCAGCATCGGCTGCACCTTCGCCGCGAGGGCGCGCTCGAAGAAGCCGCGCAGATCCGCCTCGCTGAAATTCAAGTGTCCGCGCCACTGCGGCAGGTCGGCGTAGGGCCCGCGCAGGAACATCATCCGCTCGACCGGCGTGCCGTCCAGGATCCACTTCACGCCGGAGATCGTGATGAGGGAATTGCCTTTCGCCTGTTCCGCCGGCGCACGCCACGCGGCCATCGCGCTCATCGGGAAGTCGATCAGCCGCAATCGGATCGGAATCTCGGCCGAGCCAAGCAAGCCGGCGGCGACGTCGATCGGAAACGTCGTCATCATGATCTGTGACGAGGTGATGCCGTACCCAGCCGCGTCGCGCGCGTAGGCCGTGAAGGCGCGCAGTTGCTCGGTCCTGGCGGCGAGCGCGGCCAGCCGTCGGCCGATCAGGTAGTCGGCATACTCGTGCGCGAGGCCGGTCAGTTTGCTGCCGTCCGCGGTGCGGACGAACGTACCGCCGGGCGGGTTGGGCTCGTCATCCTTCATGCTCAGCGCGCGCAGCGCGGCGGTGTTCGCGATCGTGCCGTGCCCCGTCCACGCGCGCAGCAGCACGGGGCGATCGCCGCTCAGCCGATCCAGCGTCGCGCGCGTGACCCGGGGATCGCCGAGCACCGTGCCGCCGATCTCGCCGTAGATCCAGCCGCCGGGGGGCGCCGTGGCGGCCGCGGCGCGCAGGCGCGTGAGCACCTCGGCCAGCGTCGGATCCTTTTCGATCGCCGGCGGCCCCTCGAGCACCGTTCCCGGCGGCCGCACGCCGATGTGCGTGTGCGCGTCGTTGATGCCGGGAATCAGCAGTCGTCCACCGGCGTCGATCGTCTTCGTCGCCGATCCCGCGGTCTTCGCAATCTCCGCGGTGGTGCCGACCGCGGCGATGCGATCGCCTTTCACCGAGATCGCCTCCGCCCACGGCTGGCTCGCGCTGCCGGTGAAGACGCGCGCGTTCGCGACCACCAGATCGGGTGCGGGACTCTGGACGAGAGTAAATGTGGCGAGCAGAACGCAGGCAACCGGCACGCGCATCGTGACGGATCTTATCGCTTGACATCATTACGCGCGAGGCGCATGGTTAGCGCCAGAAGGCCTTCCTTACTGAGAAGGAGGCAACACGTTGGACACTCCGCCGGGCTCATGAGGGCCTCGCGGGGTTCTGCTGCCGCACAAACGGCCGCGTGGCGTTCGGACATCAGTCCGTGCACACGGTCCCAAGCAGAAGCGCGCCAGAACCCCGCGAGGTCGCTCCTTCGCGCTCCTTCGTATCCGCACCTTCGTATCCTTCGCCCTCCTTCGTATCCTTCGTTAGAATCTGCCTTGGTGCCCTGTTCCCATTGCCGCGCCTCGATTCCTCAGGGAAGCCGTTTCTGCCCGGGCTGCGGCCAGCCCACGGGTGAAGCCGCCATCGCCACGGCGCTGCTCGACGACGACACGCGGCTCGCGTCCGCGCCGCAGACGCCGTTCAGGCCTCCCAGTTCCGACTCCGGCTGGCTGACGGCGTCAGGCTCGATCGATCACGGCCGCTTCGGCCCCGGCGCGATCTTCGACAACCGCTATCGCGTGCTCGGGTTGCTCGGGCGCGGCGGCATGGGCGAGGTGTATCACGCCGACGATCTGCGCCTCGGACAGCAGGTCGCGCTGAAGTTCCTGCCCGCCGATCTCTCGCGCGACCCGGTGCGGCTGGCGCAGTTTCACAACGAGGTGCGCACCGCGCGCCAGGTCTCGCATCCCAACGTCTGCCGCGTCTACGACATCGGCGAGTTCGACGGCCAGCTGTTCATCACGATGGAGTACGTGGACGGCGAGGACCTCTCGATCCTGCTGCGCCGGATCGGACGGCTGCCCGAGGACAAGGGCCTGGAGATCGCGCGCCAGATCTGCGCCGGGCTGGCGGCGGCGCACGAACGCGGCGTGCTGCACCGCGATCTCAAGCCGGCGAACATCATGCTCGACGGCGCCGGCAAGGTCCGCATCATGGACTTCAGCCTGGCGGCGGTCGGCGAAGTCAGCGACATCCGCGCCGGCACGCCGGCCTACATGGCGCCCGAGCAGCTGGCCGGCCAGGAGGTCACGGTCAGAAGCGACATCTACGCGCTTGGTCTCGTGCTCTACGAGATCTTCACCGGCAAGCGCGCCTTCGAGGCGAAGACGCTGTCGGACCTGATCGAGCAGCATCACGCGGGGATGCTCACGACGCCGACGTCGATCGTGAAGTCGCTCGACCCGGCGATCGAAACCAGCATCGTCCGCTGCCTCGATCCCCTGCCGCCGCGGCGCCCGCCGTCGGCCATCGCCGTGTCGGCGTCGCTGCCCGGCGGAGATCCGCTCGCGGCGGCGCTCGCCGCCGGCGAAACGCCGTCGCCGGAGATGGTGGCCGCGGCCGGCGGCGACGCAATGACGCTGTCGATCGCGAAAGGCGTGACCTGGCTCGCGGTGACCGCCGCGATTCTCGGCGTCTTCACCTGGATGGCGGGACGATACTCGCTGCTCTCGCGCGTGCCGCTGGCAAAGTCCGACGAGGTGCTGGCCGATCGCGCCGAAGAACTGCGCCAGTCGTTCGGCTACACCGACCCGCCGCAGGATCGCGCATCGGGCTTCATCTATGACGACGCCTACATCCCGTGGGCGGCGCAGCATGGCAGCGGCAGGACGCGATGGTCCGAGCTGCCGACCGGACGCCCGGCGGTGGTGCGCTACTGGTACCGCACCAGCCCGCGGCCGCTCGTGCCGATGAATCCCGGCAATCAAGTCGGCCTCACCGATCCGCCGTTTCTCATGACGGGGATGACGAAGGTGATCGTCGACTCGAAGGGACGGCTGCTGCGCTTCGAAGCGATGCCGCCGCAAGTGGAGTCGCCTGCTGCCGCCTCGCGTCCTGTCGACTGGAAGCCACTCTTCGCCGCCGCGGCCATCGATCCTGCGACCTTCACCGAGGCTGTCCCGACGCGCACGCCGGCGTCCTTCGCTGACGAACGCAAGGCGTGGAACGGCACGCTGCCGGACACGAACGTGAAGGTGACCATCGAAGCCGCCGGCTATCGCGGCCGTCCCGTCATGTTCGACATCGTCGCGCCGTGGACGCAGGCGGCGCGTGAGCCCGATCCCGGCCGACGGCCCTACCCGGACAACACCGTTCTCGTCTACTTCCTGCTCATCGGCGCGAGTCTCATCGCCATCGTCCACGTCCGCCGCGGCCGCGCCGATCAGCGCGGCGCATTCCGGCTCGCGATCTTCACGTTCTTCCTCGTCGGCGCGATGTGGCTGGTGGGTCCGCACGTCAACGACACGACGCAGGAGCAGCAGCGGCTGTTCAATCGGCTCGGCATGGGGCTCTTCCTCGCCGGCGCCCTGTATCTGCTCTATCTCGGGCTGGAGCCGTTCGTGCGGCGGGCGTGGCCTTCGATGCTGGTGGGATGGTCGCGGCTGCTCTCCGGACGCGTGCGCGATCCCCTGATCGGCCACGACATCGTGGTCGGCGTCGCCTGTGGCGCAGCGCTCTCCCTGCTGGGCCTGGCGGCGAGCGTCGTCCCTCCGATGTTCGGCCTGCCCGAGCCCCCGCCGCACACCGCGGAGTTCGGCGCGCTGATGGGCATCCGCTTTTACCTGCTGACGTTCCTCGCCTGCATCAACGTCGGGCTGCAGAATGCGCTGATCACGCTGTTCGAGTTCTCGGTGGTCCGGGCAATCGTCGAATGGAGCGTCCGCGGGGTGCTCCGGCTCGCGGCGGCGCGCTCGCCGCGTGCCGCTCGACGGCATCTCAGCGACCGCGCGCTCGAGCGGCTATTCCTGGCGCTCACGGTGGCCGCCGTCATGGTGCTGTCGATCGGCGGTGGCGGCGGCAACCAGCGGTTCGTGCAGGCGTGTTACCAGGCGATCTCGACGATGCTCGTGCTGCTCGTCCTGCTGCGCATCGGCCTGTTCGGCTCGGCGGTGATGTTCGTCACTAATTTCGTCCTGACCCGCGTGCCGTTCACCTTCGACAGTTCGTCGTTGTATTTCGGCCAGGCCTTGGTCGCGCTGGCCGCGCTGATGGGACTCGCCGCCGCCGGATTCTGGCTGGCCCGGCGAGCCCCGCGCACCGCGTTCGGCTAGTTCTCCGGCTTGGCCTTCAGGCTGGATTCGTTCTCCTTGATGAACTCGCGGATCTCGTCGGCCATCGCCAACAGCTTCGCCCACTGCTCCTTGTAGAGCGTGACCGGGAAGCGGCCGAGACCGTAGACGGACACGCCTCCCTTCTCGCTGACCTTCAGGCTGACGCTCCGCGAGCGCTGGCTCTTGAGCTTCTCGTTTTCCGCTTTCAGCCGCTCGAGCTCGGCTTTCAGATCCTCTTCTGCCATGTCGCAACCTCGCGGTCCGAGGCTATCACGGCGACGCGCTAGGCGAGCGCGGGTCCCGGCGCCAGGTGCGCGCGGACGTCGAGGCCGAGCGTCTTCTCCGTGTGGTCGCACCACGCCTCGTCATCGAGCGCGCCGCAGATCTACCCCGGCGCGCGGCGCGCCGTCACAGCGTTGAGCTGGTCAAAGATCGGCGTATGAATCACACCCGGCTCGATGTGGCCGCGCTCGCCAAGGGTCGTCCTGACCGCGGCTGCCACCGACGTGTCGTCGTCCACGTCGAGCGGCAGGATCGTGATCGGCAGGTGCTCGCACTCGGCCAGCGTGCGCTGCGGACGGATTGCGGATTCTACTCCACGGCCGGTATACTCATGGCTTCCACCACAGACAGTCGTCCATCTTCCAGGAGAGCCCCGTGCCCGCACCTGTCGCGCCCGTTGTGCAGCCCACACCCGAAGCCGTTCAGCACGTTTTTCAGCTGATGACCGGACATATCGTCGCCTCGGCGGTCAACATCGCCGCGCGCCTTGGCCTTTCCGATCGTCTCGCCGGCGGCCCCCGCTCCGCAGACGCACTGGCGCAGGAATGCGGCGTCAACGCCGACGCGCTGTACCGTGTCATGCGCGCGCTCGCCAGCCTGGGCCTCTACGACGAACCCGCGACGAGAACGTTCGCGCTGACCCCCGCCGGCGCCGCACTCTGTGACGGCCCGGTGCGATGGATGGCGCTGTGGATCGCGGGAGAGTTCAATCTCAAGGTCTACGCCAACGCGATGCACTCGGTGAAGACGGGAGAACCGGCCGTGGCCTCGACGGTCGGCGCACCTGTGTTCGAGTACTTCGCCTCGCAGCCCGAGCTCTCGAAGGTCTTCAACGACGCGATGACCGGCTTCAGCGCCGCGGTCGTTCCGGCGGTGCTGGAGGCCTACGACTTCAG
>Ga0134122_10002469_pt1 | contig 13609 bp, 1 predicted proteins | sample KB302_FD_96461 | JGI IMG/M metagenome (GOLD analysis project Ga0134122, IMG submission 96461) | Terrestrial soil microbial communities without Nitrogen fertilizer from Kellogg Biological Station, Michigan, USA - KB3-0-2 | ecosystem: Environmental > Terrestrial > Soil > Unclassified ... | reverse complement strand
CCACAGATCGGCGTCGAACGGCTCTCCCCCCACCAGGAGCGCGCCCGGAAGCCGCCGCAACGGGTCGAGGAGGCCCGCCGCGAGGAGCGACCGGAGCTGGGTCGGAGTGCAGTCCAGGACGTCCAGCCCGCCGCGGTCCAGGAAATCCACGAACGCCCGCGGCTCCAGCCGGACCTCCTCGGGCACCAGGACCAGGGTCCGCCCCGCGAGGAGCTGCGCGATCTGCTTGACCGACCCGTCGAAGTAGAGCGGCGCGTTCACCCCCACGCGCGGAGGGACGGGCTGCGGGAGATCCGCGTAGACCGTCCGCTCCAGCGCCGCGGCCAAGTTCATCACGGACCCGTGGCGGATCATCGCCCCCTTCGGGCGTCCGGTCGAGCCCGAGGTGAAGATCACATACGCCAGATCCCCGGGAGAGCCCGGGAAGCCGAGGTTCCCGTCGCCCTCCACGGTGATCGCCGCGGCGTGGATGTCGAGCTCCAGGAGCGTGGCGCCGCTCGCGGCCAGCCGCAGCGCCATAGAGCTCCGGGTGAGGACGACCGGTACCCCCCCGATCCCCGGCGCCAGGTCCTCGAGCGCCCGCGCCAGGCGCTCGGCCGGCTGCCCCGGGTCCACTGGAACGAAGGCGCCTCCCAGCTTCAACGCGGCGAGCAGGGCGGCGATCTGGTCCGCGGAGCGCTCCAGGGCGAGCACCACGCGGCTCCCCGCGCCGAGCCCCCGGCGCCTCAGGAAGCGCGCCAGGCGATTGGCTCTCCGGTTGAGCTCTGCAAAGCTCAGCTCCTCCCCCTCCGAGACCACGGCTACGGCGTCACCCCGGGCCTCGGCCTGCGCCTCGAACCGCCGGTGCACGGCGCTCGCCGCCGGGAGGGACTCGGAAGGCCCGCGGCTCCACGAGGAGAGCGTCCGCCGCTCCGCCTCCGTGAGGACGTCCAGGTCCTCGAGCCGGGCCTCGGGTTGCGCCACGACGCCGCGGAGCAGCCGTTCGACCCGGCCGAGCAGCGCGGCCGCCTGCGCGGCGTTCCACCGGGAGGCGTCATAGCCGAGCTCCAGACCGAGCCCGCCGGCCGCACGCAGGGCCGACAGGCGCAGCTCGAACGGCTCCTGGACCGCGCAGTGGGACTCGAGCGAGAGCCGCAGTCCCCCGGCCTCGGGGAGCGGCGGGACGTCCGCAAAGTCGAACAGCACCGGAAAGCCCGGAGCCTCCGACCAGTCCTCCCATAGGAAATGCTCCTGCCGGGCCCACCCTTCTTCGATCGCGGTCCGGTTGGCGCCGGCCAGCTCCTCCATCCGGACGCCCCGGCCGAGCGTGGCGCGGACGGGCAACGAGCACGCGCACAACCCCAGGATTCCGCGCAGCGGCTCGATCCGCCGGCCGTCGGCCAGACAGCCCACCACAATCTCCGGCTGCCGGAGCGACCGCCAGAGCAGCGTCTGCCAGCAGCCCAGGAGGAGGGCCGCGAGCGGCACGCCCAACCGCCCGGCGCAGAGCTCCGCTGCTGCGGCCAGACCGGCGGGCAGCGGCAGGCTCTCCCACCGGGGATCGAAGCCCCCTCCAGCCCGGGGGGGCCGGCCCCGGAGGAGCGCCAGGTCGGGCAGGGGGGCCCGGCTCGTCCGCCACACCTCCCGGCGCTCCGCGGCGCCCTCCTCCTCGAGGACCTCGTTCTGCCACTCCGCGAAGTCGGCGTACTGCACGTCCGCGGCCTCGCCGCCGCCGCCGAGCGCGAGAGCGATCTCCGCCGCCAGATAGCGCAACGCCGGCCCGTCGGCCGCGAGCGCCGGAAGCGAGATCCGCAGCCGGTGCCCGCGCGCGGACGTCCCTGCGAGAGCGAAGCGGGCCACGGGCCCGTCCTCCAGATCCCCGGGGCCGAAGGGCAACTCGTCCGCGGGCGGATCGACGTGAAAGGAGAAGACCGACCGCTCGCCGATCCTCTGAACCGGGAGATCCATGCCAGGGAGCCGGCGGTACGTGGTGCGCAGGATCTCGTGCCGGGCGACGACCGTCTCCAGAGCGCGGCAGAGCCCGTCCGGATCGAGATCGCCCTCGATCGCGAGGACCGCCCGGGCGACATACACCCGGCCGTCGTCCCGCAGCCGCCAGAGGCGCCGCTGTTGCGGGGACAACCGGAAACCTTCGAGAGCCATATCGCCGTGATGCTCCTTGGGTGAGCCCTTTCACCTCACGCCAGGGCTCACTTGCGAATCCTAGCTCCTCGAAGGGACTCGGGTTTCATTTATTTATTGTACGCGCGCCACTCGCCTGACAGACGACCCTTTAGGATCTCGATAGGTGGGAGGACACCCCCCTTCGCCCGAGACAGCAAAGGAGCTTGACGGCCAGAATCTGCACATGGGGGCTCTGGATCATCAGGTCGTGACTGCCAGGGACGTCCTGGACCTCAAGTCCGCCCACCGCCAGGCGGCTCCAGCCGAGGCTAGGGTCCGGGCAGTGGAGGACGTGCCCGCTCGTGGCGCGGAACAGGACGATCCGTCCTGGATAGGGGCGCAGCACGTAACTGTGCCGCGCCTGGTTGTGGACCTTGCCGGCACGAGCGTAGCGGCGGACGGTCTCCAGGTCCAGGCCGGGTAGAAACTTCTCCGTGTTCGCTTTCTCCACGAAATAGGCAAACTGCGCTTCGGGTTCGAGGGTCCGCAGACTCTCGACGGACAGCGACGGGTGCTCGCCACTTAGATCGAAGAGGATCTCCGCGAAGTCGCGGGTTCGACTTTCGATCGGCAACGCCAGGGTGTCGAGCACGGCCAGGAGATCGAGCACCTCTCCGCGGTCTGCGAGCTGGCGGGCCATCTCCAGAGCCAGCAGCCCGCCCAACGAGTATCCGAGCAGGCGGTAGGGACCGGCCGCCTGTACCTGGCGCAGGGCGGCAATATACGTCGCCGCCATCGTCTCGACCGTCGCGGGCCCCTCGCCGTCGTCGCCCGCCCAGGCGTGGGACTGGAGACCATAGACGGGTTGATCCGTCCCCAGATAGTGGGCGAGATCGGTGTAGCACAGGACCTCTCCACCCACCGGATGGATGCAGAACAGGGGGGGCTGCGCGCCGCCGGTCTGGATCGGGACCAAGGGCGTCCAAGCAGGGGGCTCGGCCTGCTGCCGCAAGACCTCGGCGAGCCGCTGCACGTTGGCCGCCTGGAGCAGGGCGGCGAGCGGCAGGTCGCGCCCGAATTCGGAGCGGATCCGAGCGGTCAGACGCACGGCCAGCAGCGAATGGCCGCCGAGCGCGAAAAAGTCGTCGCGGAGCCCGATCGGGCGGATCCCGAACAGCTCCTCCCAGATCTGCTTGAGCCGCAACTCGAGCGGATCGCAGGGCGGGACGTAAGGAGGACCCACCCAGAGCCCCTGGGTGTCGGGAGCGGGCAGGGCCTGCCGGTCGAGGCGGCCTCCAGCCGTCCGCGGCAGGCGGTCCAGGCGTACGTAGAGTCCCGGCACTTTTCCCCGGGGGAGGCGATCCTTGAGAAACTCGTGGAGCGCGTTGACGTACAAATCTTCGCCAGCGGGGGCAACATAGGCCACCAGGTGATGCTCGCCGGCCCCATCCTCCCAGACGGTGACCGCCCCCTCACGGACCGCGGGATGGTGGCACAACACGGCCTCGGCCTCGGCCGTCTCGCCGATGCCCATGAGCTCGACGCGGCCATCGGAGAGGAGCCGCGCGCGGTCACCGGTACGCAGCAACCGCGCCCCCGGGGCTCCAGCGAATGGGTCCGGCAGCAAGCTCGCGGCGGTCTGCACCGCGTCGCCCGGGCAGTCCCGCACCGCGCCACCGCCCACGTACATCTCACCCGGCACTCCTGCCGGCACAGGCTCCTGCAAAGCGGATAGCAGGTAGATTCGGACCTCGCCTTGGAGCCGTGTCTCGGCCGAGCGCTCCGCCCATCCCTCGAACGAACGGAGGATCCATGGCGTCTCTCCTGCAGCGGGGGAGTCATTCCACTCGACGAGAATCTGCTGCCGCTCGGCCGCGTCGAGGAGCGGCAGCGAAGCCAAAGGCCGCTCCGGATCACCGACGAGCCCGGTGAGCAGGGTCTCGAGGTGCCCCGCCAAGCGGCAGGCCGCAGCCGGATCGAAGAGGTAGGCCTGGTAGAAGAGGCGCACGGTCAAGGGCTCGAGCGGACCGGCCACCACGGTGAGCGGATAGCCTGTTTCGAAGCGGCTCTGGACGGCAAGGATCTCGAGGCCGGTTGAGAGCTCCGGCTCCGTGGCCGAGTCGACCGGGTAGTTCTGGAACAGCACCAGACTGTCGAACAGGCGCCGGCCCGGTGGGGCACCGCTCCACTCCTGGATCTGAGCGGGCGAGCACCATTCGTACTGGCGTAGCTCGGCGAGCCGGAGCTGGAGCGCGGTGAGCCACGGCACGAGAGGGGCGCCCGCGGGCATGTCGAGGCGAACCGGCAGGTTATTGATGAACATCCCGGCCATGGCCTCGATACCGGGGAGCTCTGGCGGCCGGCCGGACACGGTGGTGCCGAATATCACATCCCGAGCCTCGTGGTAGCGGGCCGAGAGCAGTGCCCAGGCGCCGTGGAGCAGGGTGCTCAGGGTGAGCTTGTGCCGTCGAGCAAAGGCATGAAGGCACTCGGTGGCCGCCGCCGACAGCCGGAACCGCGTGCCGCTGGGTTCGCGGGCCGCAGCGGCCGGCGGTCGGCGGGACCAGGGAGCGCTCGCCGGCAGCGGGAGGAGCTGCCGGCGCCAGAACTCCTCTGCCTGGCTGCAATTCTGCCGCCTCAGCCAGGCGATGTAGTCGCGGAACGGACGGCTCGGGGGAAGCTCCGGATCCTGGCCTTTGGCAAGCGCCGAGTAGATTGCGAAGACCTCCCGCAGGACCAAGGTTCTGCACCAGGCGTCGAGCAGCAGGTGGTGGTAGCTCCAGACGAACTGGCAGACATCCTCGGCGAGGCGGAACAGCGCAATACGCATCAGGGGGGCAGTCGCCGGATCGAGCTCCCGCTGCCGGTCCGCCTGGAGAAAGACCTGGAGCCGCACTTCCTGTTCCTCGGCAGAAAGGTCCCGGAGGTCCTCCTCTGCGAGCGGCAGGTCGAGCCGCCGGTAGACGACCTGCAGCGGCTCATCCAGCCCTGTGGAGACCAGTGCAGTGCGCAGAATGGGGTGCCGATCGACGACCCGTTGCCAGGTGTTGCGAAAGAGCCTGGGGTCGAGGACGCCGCGCAGGCGCGTGCTCTTCTGCTCGAAACCCACGGTGGTCGCCGGCGCAGAGAGGGCGTGGAACAGCAGGCTCTGCTGGAGCGGCGAGGCAGGATAGACGTCCTCGACGAGGCGGTGCCGGAGCTCCCACGAGGTAGCGATGCCTGCCGGCAGGGGCAGCGCCGAGAACAGCCGGGCAAGACCCTCCCGGTCGAGCCCGGCCAAAGGAAAGTCGGCGGCCTCACAGCTTCCGGCCGTGGGCGAGAGGCAGTGGGCGATGAGAGCGCGCAGCTCGGCGAGCACGAGACCGGCCAGCTCCCGCAGGGTGTCGTCCCGGTAGGCGTTGCCGCTCGCGCTCAGGCGCAGGTAGAACCGGCCTCCAGCCACGCCGCCGTCCACCCCCAAGAGGGTGGAGCGCAGGCCGCAGGGGCTGCGCTCGGGGCCCCGCGGCCCTGCTGCTGGCCGCAGCAGCGTTGCGCCGGCGAGCGCCGGATCGAGCTGTCCCAGGTAGTTGAGTTTCACCTGCGGCTCGCCGAGCGCACCGAGCGCTCGTCCTCCCTCTTCCTCGCGCAGATAGCGCAGCAGGCCGTAGCCGATGCCCCGGTTGGGAACGGAGCGAACCCGCTCCTTGACAGCGCGCAGCGCCTCTCCCGGACCGGCGCACCGGCCGAGGTCGAGCCAGAGTGGGAAGTGGGTGGTGAACCACCCTACCGTCCGCGACACGTCGAGGTCGTCGAACAGCGGCTCCCGCCCATGGCCTTCCATCTCGAGCAGCAGCGACGCCCGTCCGGTCCACCGGCCGAAGCCCCGGACCAGTGCGGCGAGCAGCACGTCTTCGATCTGTGTCCGGTAGACCGCCGACACGTCTTGGAGCAGGGCGCGAGTCTCCTCGGGCTCCAAGGAGACGGCCACAGCCCGCTCCGTGCCCACGGTGAGGTCGCCTCCCGCATGGTCGCGCGGCAGGGGGATGGCCGTGGCCGGCACGGCGGCGAGCCAGGAGGTGAGCTCCCCGTCCAGGGCCGCGCACTGCGCATGGGCGGCGAGCCGCTCCGCCCACTGCTGGAACGCGGTCGTCTTGGGCGGCAGGTCTGCGGCTCCGCCGCCTCCGATTTGGCGACAGACCGTCTCCAAGTCTTCGAGGAGCACTCGCCAGGAGACACCATCGACCACCAGGTGGTGGACGGCCAGAAGCAGCCGCTCCCGCTCTCCCCCGCGGAGAGCGAAAAGCGCGGCTCGGAGCAGGGGGCCGCGGGCGATGTCGAGGCTCGCCTGGATCTCGCCCGCTGCGGTTTCAAGCGCTTGCTCCCTCCCGCTTTGCGGTAGACCCGATAGGTCCACCCGCCCCAGGAGGGCCGCGGTCTCGCGTGCGGCGATCATCTGCCGGAAGCCTCCGGGGGCTGGCTCGAAACGCGAACGGAGGGCGTCATGATGGCCGACCAGGCAGAGGAGCGCCGCATCGAGGACTGCCGGAGTGACCGCCGGGGCGACTTCGAGCAGCAGGGACTGGTTCCAGTGGTGCTGGTTGCGGAAGCCCTGGGCAAAGAACCAACGCTGGATTGGCGTCAGAGGAACCGCTCCGGTCACCGTACCCTGCTCAGCCAGGATCTCGGGACCGGAGCCGGCGACCGCAGCCAGCCGAGCGATCGTTTGATGCTCGAAGAGCTGCTTGGGAGTGAGCCGCAAGCCTGCGCGGTTCGCCCGGGCGACGACCTGAATCGCCAGGATCGAGTCTCCTCCCAGGTCGAAGAAGTTGTCCTGGATGGAAAGCCTCTCCTTGCCGAGAACCTGGCTCCAGATCTCGGCGAGCCTGGTCTCGGATGGGGTGGCCGGGGGGACATAGGGCCGCTCCCGCTCGGCGGTTCGCTCCGGCGCCGGCAAGGCCTTGAAATCGACCTTGCCGTTGGGAGTGAGAGGCAGTGACCTCAGGGTTACGAATGAGGCGGGGATCATGTACTCGGGAAGCCGCTGGCGGAGAAAGGCGCGCAGGTCGTCGGCAGCCGGCTGCTTACCCTGGCGGGGGACGGCATAGGCCACCAGACGGCCGTCTCCGGAACCGTCCTCGCGCAGGTTGACGACGGCTTCCCAGACCTCCGGGTGTTGGGCAAGCACGGCGCCGATCTCCCCCAGTTCGATGCGGAAGCCGCGGATCTTGATCTGGTGGTCGAGGCGACCGAGGAATTCGATCGTGCCATCCGGCCGGAAGCGGGCGAGGTCGCCGGTCCTGTAGAGGCGCTTGCCGGGGCCCGCGGCGAAGGAGTCGGGGATGAACCGTTCCGCCGTCAGCTCAGGGCGGCCGAGATAGCCTCGGGCAAGCCCGGCGCCGCCGATGCAGATCTCGCCTTCGACCCCAGGCGGCACCGGCTGCTGCCGCGGGTCCAGCAGGTGGACGGCAGAGTTGGCGAGCGGCCGGCCCAGGGGGAGGCGCGCGGCGCTCCCTGCCTTGCGCTCCCGATCCACCGGCCAGGCCAGGACGCCGACGGTCGCCTCGGTGGGCCCGTAGTGGTTGAGGATCCGGCATCCGGCCGAGAGCATCCCCACCCTCTCGGCGAGGTCCCAGGACGAGGCCTCACCGCCCACGACCAGGAGCCGCCGCGGCAGCAAATCCGCGGCCTCGGAGGAAACCAGCAGCGCCGACAGGTGCGAAGGGACGATCTTCAGGTAGTCGATGGCGTGGCGGCGGAAGTACTCGGCCAGGGCGGAGGGACTCGCGGCCCGCTCCTGGGAGAGGACGTGCAGGCAGCCACCGCTCAGCAGGGCAGGGAAGACCATGGTGTTACCGAGATCCGCGGCGAAGGTGGAGACCAGCGCGAAGCTCGCCGCCGGCGGCGGAGCCAATTGCACCAAGATGCCGTCCGTATAGTTCACGAGTTGCCGGTGCTCGACCGCGACCCCTTTGGGCCGCCCGGTCGAGCCAGAGGTGAAAAGCACGTAGGCCAGGTGGTCCGGCAGGGTAACGCTCTCCGGCTCCCCCGTGCCGTAGCTCGCCAGGAGGTCCGCGTCCCGGTCCAGGCAAACGACCGGCGTGCCGCAGTCGGGCAGGAGCTCGAGCAGCCCAGCTTCGGTCACCACTGCGGCGACCGCGGCGTCCCCCAGCATGACGGCAAGCCGCTGCCGGGGAAACACTGGGTCGAGCGGCAGGTAGACGCCGCCGGCTTTGAGGACGCCGAGGAGAGCGACCACGGGAGCCTCGGAACGCTCGAGCAGGATCGCCACCCGGTCTTCGGCCCCGACCCCGAGGTGTCGCAGGTGACGGGCGAGTTGGTTGGCGCGCCGGTCGAGCTGGGAGTAGGTGAGCAGCCGATTCTCGGCAGCCACGGCCGGCGCCTCCGGCACCCGCGCGGCCTGCTCTGCGAACCGGGCCTGGAGCGTGGCCGCTTCGCCGAAACTCCACTCGGTTGCATTGAAGCTGGCGAATTGCTCGCGATCCGTTCGGCCGAGGACGTCGAGATCGCCGACCATGCGGTCCGGGTGGGTGGCCGCATCCTCGAGCAGCGTCTGCAGTCGCTCCACCCAACCCGACGCCTCGTGCTCCGGTAGGACTTCCGGATCGTAGTGGAGCTCCAGGGTCGTGCGCTCCCCGACGCGGACGGCGCAGAGCTTGAGCTTGAACCGGCCACGGCAGCAGTGGCGGGAGCAGAGCGACATCTCGAGACCTGGGACGGGATGCCAGGGGCTCCACTCCTCGGACTCGAAGACGACGGCGAACCGGGCGGGCGAAGCCCTGTCGAGCCCTCCAAACTCCTGCATCCGCTCTGTCTTGTCCTCGGCTTCGCGGACCCGCTCGAGGAGGTTGCGGAACCGTTCTCCCCCGGTGAGCGAAACCCGCATCGGCAGGTCGCGAGCGAAAGGCCCCAGGGCCTCCTGGAGCGCGGAATAGCCGCGGCCGTCAAACGATCTGCCGATCACCAGATCCTCGCGGCCGCAAAGCCGCCAAAGGAGGACCTGCCAGGCAGTGAAGAAGAGGGTCGGGAGTGGGACGCCAGCGGAAGCGGCGATCTCCTCGAGCCTGCCCGCCGGCACTACGTCGAGCGCCAAGGGCTTGACCGAGGGCGCGAAGGGGCGGCCAGCCGGAGATTCCGTTTCGATCGGCAGCCTCACGGCATCAAACCGTGAGGGATCGAAGGCCGCCCAGAACGCCTTGCCCGCCTGCGCCTCCGCGTCCTCTTCTCCCAGCATCTCGTCCTGCCACTGCGCGAAGTCGGCGTACTGGAGGGGATCCTCCTCGGGCTGCCTCCTCGCCAGCGTAAGACGGTAGGATTCAGCGGCCCTGGCGATGAGGTTGCGCAAGGTGACCGGATCGGCGCAGACCGCGGGCAGCGAGACAAGCAGTAAATTCCGCTGCGGAGCGAGCGGCAGAAGCGATAGGCGCAGGGGGGATGAGACGGCGAGGTCCCAGGGGCGAGCGCGGTGCTGACGCAGGAGGTCAGCGGCGAGGGCCCGCTCGTCGGTTTCGTCCCCACCGCCCCAAGGCTCGCCGCCGAGGTCCACCCAGTCCGGCTCTGCATTGGAGGCGACCACTTGGATGGGGAGCTTCATGCCGGGCCGGCGCCGGAAGACGGTGCGCAGGATCTCGTGGCACCGCACCAGGTCCCGGAAGATCTGGCGCAGGACCTCCGGCGCGAGGTACCCAACGGCGAGGACCGCGCACTGGCTGCAGTAGACCTCCCCCTCCCCTTGCGCCTGCCACAGGTACCGCTGCTGGAGGGAGAGCCGGAACCCTTGGGTGGCCTGCGTCGCCATCGGCTGCTTCGCTCAGGAAAGTTGGTCCTTGCCGAACATCTCCCCCATCGCGACCACGATCTTGCGCGGCCCTGCAAAGGGGTTTCGGGCGTGGGCCACCAGCATGTTGTCCACCATCAGGTTGTCCCCTTCCTGCCAGGGGAAGCTGACCGCGAGCTCCCAGTAGAGACGGGTAATTTCTGCTACCACGGCGTCGTCGATCGGCGTGCCGTCGCCGTAGTAGACGTTGCGCGGCAGCCCCTCCTCGCCGAACACCGCGAGCACCGACTCCCGCAGCTCCGGCTCCAGGCATGAGACGTGGTGCAGCATGATCTGGTTGAAAAAGACGGGCTCGCCGCTCTTGGGGTGCCGAGCCACGGCCGGGCAGAGCTGTCGCGTCCGCAGCCGGTCGCCTCGCCACTCCCAAGAGATCCCCGCCGTGCGGCAGTAGTCCTCGACCGCCTCCCGGCTGTCCGTCCGGAAGAAGTCCTGCCACGCGACGTCGATGCCGGGGATGAAACTGCGCTCATAGAGCAGCCCCTTCCCAGCGAAGGCTGCGAAAATCTCCGGCGCGAGCGCCTGACAGACCTTGCGGCAGTCGACGATCGGGGTCTCCCCGCCTTGGCGGGCGGCCGTGACGCAGAAGAACCACTGCTTCAGGGGCCAGCGGTGCATGTGCGAGCTCTCGTTGTGGAAGAGGAGGACTTTGTCCGGGGGGTAGGGGGTCGACTGATAGACCTTCTCGCCCTGCTCTTCCCCCGGCAAATCCCCGTACTCGCCGTAGAGGTCCGGGGTCAGGGATTGGGCGAAACGCTCGAAGTCGGCGACCGAGGTGCCGCCGGCTCCCCGGAACAGGAGCGCGCCGTGCCGCAGGAGCTCCATCTCGAGAAGCTCCCGGTTATCGATCGCCCAGTCGAGAAGGTCGACGTCCGCGGAGGCCGGTTGCACCAGAAGCGGCAGGGTCGTCCCCGGTGCCAAAGGACCGGTCCGCACCATGCTCAGCTCTTCTAGGTCGACGGATTGCCGCCGGATGCTGCTGAGCCGCCTGAGCTTCTCGTCCTGCCGTTCATTTCGTTCGCTCATCTGCTGCCTCTTTTCTTCTTCGGCAAGCATGTCGAACGCGCTCACCCGCCGGTCGGGCCCTTCCCGGATGCTCTCGAGCAGCCGTTCGAAGTGGCGCGCCATGTGCTCGATTGTGGACCTGTCGAAGAGGTCCGTGCTGTACGTCCAGACCGCCGTGCACCGATCGCCGGTTTCGCGGACGAACAGAGCCAGATCGAACTTGGACGTCGTGATCTCGTCCTGGGCCCAGCTCAGCCGCAGACCGGGAAGGTCGAGCGCCGAGGCCGGGGCGTTCTGGTGTACGAACAGGATCTGGAACAGGGGGGTCCGGTCCAGGGCCCGCTGCGGCGCCAGATCCTTGACCAGGCGGTCGAAAGGCAGGTCCTGGTGCGCGTAGGCTCCGAGGGCCACGTCCCGCACACTTGCGAGCAGCTCCCGGAAGGTGGGGTCTCCCGCAAGGTCGGTGCGCAGCGCCAGATTGTTGACGAAGAAGCCGATGAGCCTCTCGGTCTCCAGATGGTTGCGGTTGGCGACGTCGGTGCCCACTACCAGGTCTTCCCGCCCGGCCGCCCGCAGGAGGAGGACATCGAATGCGGAGAGCAGGGTCATGAACAGGGTGACCCCCTCCCTGCGGCTGAGATCGCGCAGGGGCGCCATGAGCCCCGCGCTCAGCTCACCGGTGACGGTGCCGCCGGCGAAGGTCCGCACCGCGGGCCGTGGACGGTCGGCGGGCAGCGCCAGCAGCTCCGGAGCGCCGCGCAACTGCTTGCGCCAGTAGGCGAGCTGGGGCTCGAGCCCCCCTCCGTCGAGCCACCGGCGCTGCCAGTGGGCGAAGTCCGCGTACTGCAGGGAGAGCGGTGGCAATGGCGAGGCGCGATCCTCCACGAACGCCCGGTAGAGGGCGGTGACCTCCCGCACCAAGACGTCCATCGACCAGGCATCGGAGATGATGTGGTGCAGAGTGAAGAGCAGGCGGTGCGACTCCGGGCCGAGCGCCAGCAGCGTCAGGCGCAGCAGCGGGCCCAGTTCCAGGGAAAACGGGCGCCGGGCCTCCTCCCGTGTCAGCCGCCGGGCTTCGGCTTGCTGCCGCGCCTCGTCGAGGCCGCCCAAGTCCACCAGGGCCGGCCGCGACGAGGGCAGCGGAGCAATGGACTGCAGCGGGTAGCCGTCCACGGCCGGGAAGGTGGTGCGGAGGACTTCATGACGCCGCTCGACCTCGCGCAGGCTGCGCAGCAACTCCGGCACGCGGAGCGGCCCGGCAAGCGCCAGCGCCAGGGGAATGTTGTAGGCCGGGCTGTCGAGCTCGAGCTGGTGCATGATCCAGAGCCGCTCCTGGGCGAAAGAGAGGGGGAGCTCGCCCTGGCGCGAGACCGGCTCGATAGGAGGTACGGCAAGGCCTTGCCCGGCGCGCAGGGCGTTCTCCACCTGCGCCGCGAGCCCCGCGACGGACGGCGCCTCGAAGAGGCTCCGCAAGGGCAGCTCCACCGCGAAGACCTGGCGCACCCGCGAGATCACCTGGGTGGCGAGCAGCGAATGGCCGCCGAGGTCAAAGAAGTTGTCGGTCGCGCTCACCGCCGGCAGGCGTAGCAGCCCGGCCCACATCCCGGCGAGGATCTCCTCGACCGAGGTGCGCGGCGAGACGATCGTGCGCCGGACGCTCGCCTTGATCTCGGCGAGCCCCGGCAGCGCCTTGACGTTGACCTTGCCGTTGGGCGTCAGGGGCAGTCGCTTCAGGCGGTGGAAGTAGTTGGGGATCGCCACCTCGAGCACGCGGCCCTTGAGATGCTCGCGCAGCGCTCCGGGGTCGAGCTCCTGAGGGGAAAGGCAGTAGGCGATCAGGACCGTGCGCCCGCCCTCGTCCTCTGCAGTCGTGACGACGCTGTCGCGGACGTCCGGGTGTTCGTTCAGAGCGACCCGGATCTCCCCCAACTCGATGCGGAAACCGTGGAGCTTGAGCTGGTGATCGCGGCGCCCCAGGAACTCGATCACGCCGTCAGGGAGGCGGCGGGCGAGGTCCCCGGTCCGGTACAGCCGGCTGCCGGGCTCGGGCCCGAAGGGGGAGGGGACGAAGCTCGTGGCGGTCGATGCCGGGTCGCGGAGATAGCCCCGGGAGACTCCGTCCCCGCCGACATAGAGCTCCCCGGAGAGCCAGTCCGGAACCGGCCAGAGGTCGGCGTTCAGGAGGTAGATCCGGCTGTTCGCCAGCGGTATGCCGATCGGCACCGTCGCACAACGAGGGTCGCGGGAAGACAGCCCGCTCACCGGGTGGACCGCGACCCCCACGGTGGTCTCCGCAGGGCCGTAGTGGTTGAAGATGCTGCACCCCTCGGGCGCGAGCCGTGCGAGCTCCTCGGCCAGGGGCCAGCGCAGGGCCTCACCGCCCAAGACCAGCCGGCGCCGCGCCAGCACGGCCGCAGGCTTCGCTCCGCCGAGAAGGACCTCCATGTGGCTCGGTACGATTTTCAGGCAGTCGATGCGATGCCGCCCGAAGAGCTCTCCCAGAGCTGCAGGGTCGGTCGCCCGTTCCTGGGTCACAAGATGAAGACATCCACCTGTCGTCAACGCGGGGAAGATCATGGTGTTTCCCAGATCGGCGGCAAAGGTCGAGACCGTGGCGAAGCTCGCCCCGGATGGCAGGCCGAGCCGCGCCACCGCGCCGTGGAGATAATT
>Ga0134122_10002466_pt1 | contig 13616 bp, 11 predicted proteins | sample KB302_FD_96461 | JGI IMG/M metagenome (GOLD analysis project Ga0134122, IMG submission 96461) | Terrestrial soil microbial communities without Nitrogen fertilizer from Kellogg Biological Station, Michigan, USA - KB3-0-2 | ecosystem: Environmental > Terrestrial > Soil > Unclassified ... | reverse complement strand
GGCTTCCGCTTCAAGGCCGGTGATCCCGATGGGCGCGAGATCGCCGGCCGCGCCCGCTGGGTGGTGGACGCCTCCGGCCGCGGCCGATTCCTGGTCAAGCGGCAGGAGCTCGACCGGCAGAGCCCCATCAAGCACGGCTCCTCGTTCTTCTGGGTGGAGGGGCTCCTGGACCCCGAGAAGTGCACCAACCTCGACCGCCGTGCCATCCGCGTACGTCCCGAGCGCGGGACCCTGGGGCATTTCCCCACCTTCCTCGCCACCAACCACTACTGCGGCGAGGGCTACTGGTTCTGGGAGATCCCCCTGCACGGCAAGACGAGCCTGGGACTGGTCTTCGACACCGCCAACATCCCCTTCAAAGACGTCTCCTCGGCCGAGAAGTGCGTCGAGTGGATCTGCCGCGAGTACCCGCTCTTCGCCCGCGACCTGCCGCAGCGCAAGATCCTCCACCACTCGGGCTTCGCCAGCTTCGCCCTCGACAACAGCCAGACGATCTCGCCCTCCCATTGGGCCATGTGCGGCGAGGCCTGCCGCTTCACCGATCCCCTCTACAGCCCGGGCGGCGACCTGATCTCCACCTACAACACCCTGATCACCGATTGCATCCTGACCTCCGACCAGCAGGAGCTGGAGACCAAGATCCGCCGCTACGAGCCCCTGGCCCGGGCGATCTACGAGGCCTACGTCCCCAGCTTCGCGGTGAGCTACCAGACCCTCGGCGATCAGGAAGCCTTCTCGCTGCGCTACGTCTGGGAGCTGACGGTCTACTTCGCCTTCTACGTCTTCCCCTTCATCAACGACCTGCACACCAACCAGGCGTTCCTGCCCGCCTTCCTGCGCCGCTTCGGCCAACTCGGCCCCATCAACCAGGGGATGCATCGCAGCCTGCAGGCGTTCTACCTGTGGAAGCGGGACAACGTGATCATCCCGGCGCCGGAGCCGGTTTTCTTCGAGTTCACCGAGATCGAGGCCCTGGCGCGCGCCGAGCTGACCTTCTACAAGGTCGGCGTCAGCCTCGACGAGGCCCGCGAGATCCTCGACGACCAGCTCGAGAACCTGCGGGACCTGGCCCGCTGGACGGCGGCTCACATCGCGTCCGTCGTGCTGGACGATCCCCGGGCGGCCACCAACGCCGCCTTCATCCGCGGCATCGACATCAACAACCTGCAGCTCGATCCCGACGCCATGGCGGCGCGCCTCGAAGCCGCCTGCCGCGAGACCTCCGAGACCTACACCTGGAGGTTCGCGGTGCCGTGCATGAAGCGTTTCCGCACCCGGCGGCTCGAGCAGGAAGTGCCGGTGGCGGTGGAGGCCGGGGCCTCAGCATGAAGGACGCCGCCGCTCCGGCCGTCGAGATCCCGGTCGCGGACCATGCCCCGGGACTGGAGCGGGCCTTCTCGTCGGTCCCCGAGGAGCGGTCGAGCGAGTCCTTGCGGCTGGAAGGGGAGGTCCCGGCCTTCCTCCGCGGCACGTATTACCTGAACGGTCCCGCCCGCTTCGCCCGCGGCGACGTGCGCTACCGCCACTGGCTGGACGGCGACGGCATGGTCTGCGCCCTCTGCTTCGACGACGGCGGCGCGCACCTCACGGCCCGCTTCGTGCGCAGCGCCAAGCTCACCGCCGAAGAGGCGGCGGGCCGGGCGCTCTACCGCGCCTTCGGCACCGCCTTTCCGGGCGACCGGCTGGTGCGCGGCATCGCGCTGGAGTCGCCGGTGAACGTCAGCGTCTATCCGTGGGGGGACACCGTCCTCGCCTTCGGCGAGCAGGGCATCCCATGGGAGCTCGATCCCGACACTCTGGAGACCCGCAACCCCTACACCTTCGGCGGCGCCTTGAACCCGCTGAGCCCCTTCGCCGCCCATCCGAAGATCGATCCCATGACGGGAGAGCTGTTCAACTTCGGCATCTCCTTCTCGGCCACCCAGCCGAGCCTCAACCTCTACCGCTTTGCCGCGGACGGCGGTCTCGTCTACCGCAAGCGAATGCCCCTCGAAGAGCCCCGCTCCCTCCACGACTTCTGCTTCGCCGGCCGGCACGTGGCCTTCTACCTCGCACCCTACCGGCTGGACATGGCGGCCTTGGCGCAGGAGGGGAAGACGCTGCTGGACTCCCTGCGCTGGGAGCCGGAGAAGGGGAGCCGCCTGCTCGTCGTCCGCCGGGAAGACGGCGAGCCCGTGGCCTCCGTGCCGGTGGGCAGCCGCTACGTCCTCCACGGCATCAACGCCTTCGAGGATGGAAACCATTTGATCGTCGACGTCCTCGAGCTCGACCGTCCGGTGTACGACCAGTACGACGTCCCCAATCTGTTCCCGGACGTCGCACCCGGCCGGCCCGCCCGGCTGGTGGTGGACCTCGAGATCGGCGCCGTCGTGGACCGCATCGAGATCGCCTACGACAAGGCGTCGGACTTCCCGGCGATCGATCCGCACCTCTTTGGCCAGCCCTATGAGGATTTCTGGATGCTGGGAATCTCGAAGACCGGCCTGCTTGGCCGCAAGTTCTTCGACCAGGTGGTCCACTGCAACTGGTCTCACCCGGACCGCGTCGAGACCTGGCAGGCGCCGCCACGCCATTACCTGGGAGGCGAGCCCGCCTTCGCGCCGAACCCGTCAGGCGAAGGAGGGTCGGTGATCTGCCAGCAGTTCGACGCCGAGAAGGAGGAGAGCGCGTTCCTGGTCTTCGACGCCTTCGACGTGGCGCGTGGGCCGGTCGCAAAGCTCGTGCAGTCTTCGCCGCTCCACCTCGGGTTCCACGCCTTTTTTCAGCCGGCCTGACTATGATGGACGGTCTCTTTTAGGACCGCCCCCGCCAAATAGGCGCCAGCCATTGGCGTTGCTTCGGCTTTTCCGGTATTTTGGGCCAGGGAGGATCTATGGACCGCAAATTCGAAAACCAAATGCTTCATGAAGCTCGCCAGCTCCTAGCGCCGATGGGCACTCATCTCGACTCGCCAGCCGGTAAGGATGCACAGGCACGGCTTCTACTTGCTCAAGGTTTTCAAACCGGAAGAATCGTACGATACACGTTCTGGTCAGTTGTACTGCTGACAGTCGCCGTCGTAGCTGACATCGTTACTAGAATTGTATGCGGGTGCGGTGGCTAGTCCCGCGCTACCATGGGTCATGCCATCTGGTCCTGCTTGCTATGGGGAAGCAGGGCCTCGTGACGCTCGGTCTCAGCGATACGGCAAGCCTCCTGGTCGTAGGCCGGGAAGGCCGGATCGGGTTCCAGATGAAGAGAGGCATGTCCTTCTCTGAGGTCATGACGGCTCCAACCGACCAGACCGTGCGGATTGACGAAGCTTAGGAAAGTCGTCTACCCTAACCGCCACTCGGAGGAGTTTCTCAGATGGCGAAGCCCCGCGTGTTCCTCAGCAGCACCTTCTACGATCTTCGGTACGTCAGAGCAGACATGGAGCGTTTCATTAGAGAGCTTGGTTATGAACCCGTCCTTAGTGAGCGCGGTCAGGTCCCTTATGGGAAGCTGGAGGCGCTTGAGCAATACTGCTACCGCGAGATCAATATGTGCGACATCGTGGTTAGCGTTGTTGGTGGGCGTTTCGGATCACCCTCTTCCGAACGGCCATACTCCGTGTCGCAGCTCGAGATCAAAACTGCGCACGAACTCCACAAGCAGGTCTACGTGTTTGTCGAAAAAGCGGTCTTGGTGGAGTACCGCACGTGGCTGGGCAACGAAGGAAACCGAGACTTCAAACCTCAGTACGTCGACGATACTAGAGTTTACTCCTTCCTCAAAGAGATACACGAATAACGTCATTTCGGACTTCGACTCTGTCTCAGACATGATCGACTTTCTCCGGCTCCAATGGTCTGGTCTCTTTCAACGGTTCCTTCAAGAGGAAGCTCGCCGCGAGGACTACAAGATCAGCGCCAATCTGCGCGCTACAGCCGAAATGCTCGCAAAGATAGTCGAACATGTCACCACCGAACGTGATGAAACTGTCAAGACACTCCTTGTGCACAATCATCCGGTATTCTTCCAACTCGCAGATGCCGCTCAGATTCCGATCCGTGTGCAATTCCTCGACAAGGATGAACTGGAGCGGTTGATGACCGCCTTCGGCTTTAGCGAAGACCTGACGTTCGACGACGACTTCGTGTACACAAAGATAGCCTCAAACGAGAAGCGGGAGGTTACGATTCTTGGTGAGATCTTCGACAAGGAGAGTCGCCTCAAGGCCGTAGAGCCAGGTGATTGGGAGAAGACTTTTGTAAACGTGACAGTCGAGGCCATACCGGATGACGACGACATACCATTTTGACCGCACACATAATGAAAAAGAGATTCCAGCGGCGCCTAGCCGCAGCAAAGGCGTTCGCCGTCCCACCGGGAGCGATGCCAGGTGCCCAGCGAAGGAGAGCGGCTTCCCGGCCTTCGTATGACCTCTTTCGTAGACCATTTGGTGATCGGGGCGGCTGGTTGGGACCCTCCAGAACCGATCTTGCCGGCGGGGAGCGTTGCTAGGCGCCGACGAAGCGGATTTTTCCCGTGTTCCCGAACTGGCCCCGGAGCGGTGCCAGTGCCAGGTGCCCTAGCGGCGGTCGAAGGTCTCCTTCGGCGTGCTGCGTACTCCTGGCTGCGGTCGAACCGGTACCCGACCAGAGAGGCTCCGCCGTCCAAGATCGCTATGCGGCCTGAAGCAAGAATTCCACTTTCACGGCTTCGAACGGGAAGAGAATCCGCCCGTCTTCGCCACGGTCGAGCACCCCGGCGTTCAAGAGGGCAGTGATGTCAGTGTGCACGCCCTTTACGTCGCGACCGACGCGCCGTGCCACCTCGCGAATGGAGACCGGACCCGCGCCGCACAGGACTTTGAGCAGCTCCCAGCGCTTGGCGTTGAGCACCCTCCAGAGAAGCTCCGGCGTGGCGAAGGTGATGCGCGCCGATTTCTCCGGCTTCCCGGTTGTCCAAGCACGCACGAAATCCTCCATCGAGTCGCTCGGAGCACGAACGTCAAGAGTCAAGATTTTCACGGTTCCACCTCGCAATGTCACGCTGGAAATCATCGATGAGCTCGGCTGGAGTCTTGAAAGTGTAGGCGCTTTCCTTCCCGTTGAAGTGCCGGTGATCGCCCTTACCAGCCTCGTTGTCGTACCGCACCATGCATTTCCCGTCTACCACGTACGCGAGCCGATACTTGAGCTCGTGGGTCGAGCCTGACACGGGCTTAGAAACTTGCCAGAGCACCAATTCAGCGAATGCGCTCTCTGAAAAGATAATACGCCTCCTTACGAGAGCAACCGCCTTCACGGTGGTTATGATGCCAACAGTCGGTGTGCGTTGTCAAGAATGCCAACACCAGGTCGCCTGAAAGATGTGGAAGGGGTGGATCTCGGACTCTCGGCTGAGGAGATCGTCTCCGCTATGCGGGGCGAGTGGGCTACGATCGGGAGCAACATCAGATTCGATCTGCTGAGCGTGGTGACCGGGATCTTTTGGTCGGTGGGGAGCCTCGTGACGCGGGCGCGCCCGGCGCCTTTCCCGATAAGCGAGTTCAGCGTGCCCAATAGGCGAGGCCCTCAATGCGCCAAGGTGCCCGGCCCGGCGAAGGATCGGGAAGGCAGCGCGACCTTGGTGCCAGGCGTCGGATCGGCCCTCTAGAGCGAGACAGGACCACGAACGTGGTGAGCCGGCCCCGCCTCACGGTACGCTTGCCATCATGAAGCCGCTTCCAGTGACCGAGATCCTCGAGCTGCCCGTCACAGAGCGCATCCGGCTTGTCGAGCTCATTTGGGAGAGCATTGCCGCGGTGCCGGAAGCGGTTCCGGTATCTGGCGAGCTGAAGGCCGAGCTCGATCGACGACTCGCTGAATTCGAGGCTGATCCCGAGGCCGGCATTCCCTGGGAAGAAGTCCGCGAGCGCGTCGTTCAAGGACGATGGCGCACCGGTTAACGGTCTCGGACCGGGCGGTTCGCGAGATCGGCGAGGCGGTACGGATCAAGCGGCGCGACGGGAGCGAGCTCGAGATCGCGCCTGTCTGTCCCAAGGCATCCCCTCCGCCGGTCGTCTCGCGGCAAGGAAGGAAACGCCTTTCCCTTCCTGCCACGTCTCCCGAAGTCGAGGGAAAGCCTCTTTCCCTGTGTTCCAAAGCCTGTGAAGCCGAGGGAATGCCTCGCATAGCGAGGGAAAGCGTGTTTCCCTCTATTCCTGTCTCGCGGAATCGCGTTCCATTCTCGCGGAACCCAGGGAAAACGGTTTTCCCTCCCTTTCATGCCTCAGGAATCGAAGGAAAACCTCTTTCCCTACATTTCGCGGCTCGGATAGCGAGGGAACGCCTCTTTCCCTGCCTTTCATGGCCCAGATACCGAGGGAAAACGGTTTTCCCTCCGTTCCTGCCTCACGCGAGGGTCCTTTGCAGAAGCGGGGATGAGCGGCGGCACAGAGCGGAGAGGTGCCACGACCGTGGTCGATGTAGGATCGACCGATGAGCCGTGGTCCCCTCGACGTGGTCATCGTCGGTGCGGGCATCGCCGGTCTTGTGGCAGGGCGCGAGCTCAGCCGGCGAGGCTACAGCACCGTCGTGTTGGAAGCACGCGAGCGGATCGGCGGCCGCGTGCTCACGCTGGACGACCCTGGGCAGCCCGTGCCGGTCGAGCTCGGCGCCGAGTTCGTCCATGGGGCGGCGCCTCTCACCCGGCGCTTGCTCGCCGAGGCCGGGCTCGTGGCGTACGAGGTTGACGGCGAGCAGCGGGTGGCCACCCGAGGACGGCTGTGGCGGACCGACCTGTGGCGCTCCGTGGATCGAGCTCTCAGCGCAATCGACAGCGAGGGCCCGGATTGCTCCTTTGCCGATTTCCTCGCCGCACACCGCGGCCGCACGCTGGCACCCCACCGCCGGGCCGCCCTGGCGTTCGTAGAGGGGTATTACGCGGCCGATCCACGGCTGATCAGCGCTCGCTCTCTGGCGCTGGGAGACGGCGGGCCGACAAATGCCGCGGCCGCCACGACAGGCCGTGTGATCGGCGGCTACGGGCAGGTCGCCCAATGGCTCGCCGGCGAGCTCGCCGACGTCGTGCGCCTCGGCTCGCCGGTGAGCTCCACCCGGTGGCGACGTGGCCACGTCGAGGTGGGCTACCGCGAACGGACCGCGGGAACGGAGCACCTCGCAGCCCGCGCGGCGATCGTTACCGTGCCGCTCGGCGTGCTGCAGGCACGGCCCGGAGAGCCCGGCGCGCTGACGATCGATCCCGATCCGCCTCAGATGAGGCGAGCCCTGGGCGGGTTGGTGATGGGGAACGCCGTGCGCGTGGTGATCAGATTTCGCCAGCTTCCGTGGGAGGCACGCGGCGGAACGCATGGGAAGGCCGCGGCTCACCTCGCGCGGGTGGCGTTCCTGCGAACGCCCTCGGGCCCGTTCCAGACGTGGTGGACCGCCTATCCCCTACGCTTCCCCTTGATGGTGGCGTGGGCCGGTGGACCTGCCGCCGACTTGCTCGCCGGGCGCGGGGCCGATGAGATCGGCAGCCTTGCGGTCACCGCGCTGGCGTCGAGCCTCGGTATCCCCCGCCGTCGCGTCGCGTCACAGGTTGTCGGGACCTGGACCCACGACTGGCGCGCCGATCCCTACTCGCACGGCGCCTACAGCTACGTGCGAGTGGGCGGAGTCGGCTCGTCGCGACGCCTCGCGCGCCCGGTCGCGAGGACGCTCTTTTTCGCTGGCGAAGCGACCGACGAGAAGCGGCTTGGCACGGTCGAGGGCGCGATCGCCAGCGGCTTGCGCGTGGCGCGGCAAGTGGAGATGGCGTTGCGCGCCGAGAGATCGGCTGTCGCCGCTGGAACCGAGCGTTCAGCCGGACGTCCCGTCGGACGGTGACGACGGCGGCGGCGCCTTTGGCTCGACCTGGGTGGCGATCCACACGGCAGCGTCCCAGGCGTTGTGGATACCGATGAAGAGGAGCAGGAGCTCGCAGGCCTCGACCCCGTAGAGCGCGCCCGCGGGCGCCCGGCGCATGACGATCACCGTTATGAGCAGAGAGAGATAGGTGAGCATCGGCAGGACGACGTGCCACACCCAGTCGGAGAGCACGGGGACGTAGGCCCTCTGCCGTGCCGCCCGCACGGCGACCATGCCGGAGTAGACGAACCCGGCGGCTCCCACGGCGAGCAGGCAGCAGGCGAGGCTCCCGATCGACTGCCGCGGCGTGGTGACGAAGGCTGCGATGAGCAGCGCGGCGCAGAAGTGCACCACCGTAGGTGTAGCGAACGAGTTGAGGGCTTCAGCGCCGCCCTCGGCGACGAGCCGCCGGCGCTCGGCGCTGAGGGCGATGACGACGAACATCAGGCCGGTCAGGGCGGCCGCCGAGGAGCCGACGATGACGTAGAAGGTCTCCCACTCGTGCAGCGGCAGCGAAGGCGATGGTGGCACGGCTCCTCCAGTAACCCGGGATGATTGTATACCGGCTGCCTCACGGTCCGCTTCCCGCGGATTCTCAGGAAGCCCTGCGCTTCCGCGTCAAGCAGCGCCTCGCCGCCACGCTCACGGAACGGGGAGCGTCGCGAGCGAGCCGAAGAGGTGGGTCGAGGTCTCCGCTGTCTCGTAGCCGATGCCGTCCCAGAGGGTCGAGCAGTTGGCGCTTGCGTTCACGGGATCGTTCGCCGTCGAGGAGCTCTCGCTCAGCAGGAGGTAGGTGCTTCTTGGCTTGAAGAGAGGCCAGGAACTACCCGGGTCGTGGCTGTTGGCGAAGCTCGTCCAGTGTCCTCCGATCGTTTGGGCGAGCGTCTCCGCCGGAGGGGTGAAGGTCTGGCCGAGCTGCCCGGCCGTGTTGAAGACGTAGGGGACCTCGTCGGCGTGGCAGACCAATCCGTTGCACTGCGGCACGGGGGGCTGCATGTACTGCCAGAGATTGAAGCTCGAGACCTGGTTGAATTGATACAGGTAGAGGGGCTGGGAATGGGTCCCCCGGGTTGCCTGAATCGCCAGGTGGCGATTCGCGCAGGTGAAAGTAAAGTCGGTCAGCAGGTTTACGAGCTGGCTGGTGCAGTCGCGAGAAGTGCCGCAGTGGTATCGCTCCAGCGAGCGGATCTGCCGTGAATTGGCGAGGCCGAACAATTGATCGAGGAGCGCCGCGTACGCAGCGGAGTTGGGGGGATTGGAAATTGACTTGGGGGCCTGCTCTTCGGCCGGGTAGACGAAGGCAACCCCCTCATCGTGATTGGTTCCCAGGAGGAGCGGCACGCTGAGGCTGGCGGCAGAGGCGATTGGCTGACCGGTGACATAGACGTTGTCGACGGCCGGTTCCCACATCAGGTTGGATATGCTCGAGAAGCTCAGGGGCTGCGCCCTCATGAAGTCGTTCTGCGCTTCGACAAGGTCGCAGGCGGTCGTCGCGATCGTGCACAGTGACGGGCCGCTGCTGGCACAGAACGCGCTGCTCAGTTGCCGGCTTTGGGAGGCGTTCTTGTAAGGCAAGCCGAGCGCGTTGCTCTCCATGATGGCCGCCTGGAAGAAACCCGCGCTCTTGGGGCTGGCGAGGACGTGAAGCCCGACCGACTTCGCGCCCGCGCTCTCGCCGAAGAGCGTCACATGGCGCGGATTGCCGCCGAAGGCGGCGATGTTCGTCTGCACCCAGCGGAGCGCCAGGATCTGATCGGCGAACCCGAAGTTGTAACGGCCGTTCCGGGCGAGGAAGCCGAGAGCGCCCAGACGGTAGTTGAGTGTCACCACGATCACCTTGCCCGTGGCCGCGAGATAGGTGCCGTCATACAGGTTGCCGACGGGCTTTCCCGCCGGGGTCGAAGGGGCTCCTCCCGAGCCCTGCTCGAAGGCTCCGCCGGGGATGAACACCATCACCGGCAACCGCGAGCCCGCCGTCGTGCCGCCGGGCACCCAGACGTTCAAGTACAGGCAGTCTTCGCTCTCGCCGAGTCCCAGCGTCTGGCCATCCTTGCACCGGCTGCTGGACGCAGGGGAGGCCGTGGGCGCCAGGGTTTGGGGGCATTCGTTTCCGTACGCGGTGGCTTGCAGAAGGTCGGAGCCCTTGAATGGCGACGAGTATTGCCAGCGTAGAGGACCGATGGGCGGCACGCCGTAGGGAATGCCGAGATAGGCGGAAGCGGTAACGATTCCCGGTCCCGTGATGGTGACGCTCGACGTCATGCCGCAGACCGGGCCGCTCGACGTCTGAAGGGTTCCGGTGCTGCACGCCGGCTTCTGAGCCCCAAGAGCGAGCGATCCGCAAACCGTGAGAGCGAAGGACAAGAGGGACGTGGCACGACGGATGGACATCTCGATTCTCCTTTCTCATTCCGGAGCGCTCAGTGCGCCACCGCGTCCCGTCCCGCGCCTTCGCTTGTCACCCCGCCCGCGCAGACGCGGTTCCGTCCCTCGGTCTTGGCGCGATAGAGCGCGAGGTCGGCGGCCTCGATCAGCACCTCCGGCGGCTGGTTGGGCGCCGGGATCATGGCGGCGACGCCGAAGCTGGCGGTGATGCGGCCCTGGGGTGCTGCGTCGTGAGGAATCTCCAGAGCCTCGACGCCTTCACGGAGCTGCTCGGCCAACTGCGTGGCGCCCGCGAGGTCGGTCTGGGGCAGCAGCACCGCGAGCTCCTCGCCGCCGTAGCGCGCCACCAGGTCTCCCGTCCGCCGCACCGAGCCGGCGAGGAAGCTCGCGATGGCCTGGAGGCACACGTCGCCCTCGCGGTGGCCGCGCGAGTCGTTCAGCAGCTTGAAGAAGTCGAGGTCCAGGAGGACGAAGGCGATCGGCTGGCCGTGACGCCGGGCGCGGCTCCACTCGTCCTCCAGCACTTGTTGCAGACGCCGGCGGTTGGCGATGCCGGTGAGCTCGTCCTGGAGCGACAGCTCCTCGAGCCGCGCGTTCGCGGCCGCGAGCTCGGTATGGGCGTGGCGCAGCTCCTCGACGGTGTGGCGAAGCTCCACCGTCTGCTCGTCCACCCGCGCCTCCAGCCGCGCCGCCCGCTGGCGCAGGGCGCGGCTGCGCAGCCCGCCGTAACCGCGCACCCCGACGATCGCCGTGCCGAGCCAGAGCGCCATCGCCCAGGGCGTCTGGTACCAGGGTGGCAGGACTCGAAACGACCACGTGCTCTCCGGTCCCTGCTCGCGGTTGGGGCCGACGGTGCGCGCGTGGAAGGTGTAGCGGCCGGGCGGCAGCCGCGTCAGCTCGGCGAAGGGCTCCGGCGTGGGACCGTTCCAGTCCGCATCGACGGGATCGAGCCGGGCCTGGTAGCGCAGGCCGGCACGGAAGGCGAGCGGCCCGAGCTCGATGCGCAGGCGCCGTACGTCCGGCGGCAGCTCCTGGGCCTTTGGCGCCGCTCCCGGCGCGCCGCCGAAGAGAATCCGGTCGCCGCCGAAGGAGATGCGCGAGAAGCGAGGCGCCGGCAAGGCCGTCTCTCTGCCATGGAGTGTCTCCGCGTAGCGGAAGACCCCTTTCTCGCTCGCCAGCCACACGACGCCGTCCGGCTCTGCGAGGATCGTTTCGAAGCCGTGCGCCGGCACCTCGACGAGCGAGCGCGGAATGGGCTCCCAGCCATCGCCGTGATGCATCGCCACGGTCGGCGGGGCGGTGCTCATCCAGAGGTTCTTCTCCGCGTCCTCGGTGAGGTAGGTGAAGTCGCCATGGCCGCCCAGGCCCGCGAGCGCGGGATCCTTCGCCAGCTCCCCTTTCTTCGGGTCGAGGCGCAGCACGCGGTTCCCCTGTACCGCCAGGATGCGGCCGTCGCCGATGCGAAACAGCGCGGTGTCGTCGCTGCCGGCAACCCTTCGCAACCGCGGCGGCGTCGCCGCGCCGGCCTCGGCCTTCGGCATCTCCACGCCGACCACTCCGTCGGTCCTCGTGCTGCACCAGAGAGTGCCGTCGTCGTCCTCGACGATGGCGCGCACTTCGGCCCGCAGATCTCCGATCATTCCCTCGAATCGCCACCCTTGCGCCTCGCGGCGGACGGCGGCCAGACCGTCTGTCATCCCAACCCAGACGCGCTGCGGATTCGCTCGCGAGGGCTGGAGGACGAAGGTCGTGCTCCGCTCGGTGCCGGGCACCGCCTGGACGCTGCCGTCGCGGACGACGAAGATCCCGTGATACGCGCCCGCCAGAAGGTCGTCGCCGGCCGGCAACAAGCTCCAGACGGAAGCCGGCACTCCCGGCACGGCGCGCATCCAGACCGGCCCGCCCCACTCCGGCGCGGCCGGAGCGCCGCCGTCTTCGATGGTGAAGAGGCCCGCCGCGGTGGCAACCCACAGGTGTCCGCGATGGCGTGCCACGAAGTAGACGCTCCCCTTGAGCCCCGACCTGCGGTCGATGACCGACAGCGGCGAGGCCACCTCCACCCGCGCCAGACCGCCGTTGAGCGCCAGCCAGAGCGAGCCCTCGGGGTCCACCACCATGCCATTCACGTAGTCGTCGGGCAGGCCGACCGTCGTATCGATGACCTGGTCCACCTCGCCGTCCGGCCGCAGCAGGAGGAGCCCGCCCAGAAGCGAGCCCAGTGCCCACCGTCCATCCGGGAGCCTGCATCCTTCGAGGAGCTTCTTTTCGGCGGCCCATCGCGAGGCTTCGGGGGCGAAGGGCTCGACGTGGCCGTCTCGCAACAGGAAGAGCCTCTCCCCTCGCACCGACACCAGCAGTCCCCCGTCGGCCGGCAGGATCAGGTCCACCCGGCGGTTGCGAAACACCTCGCCTCCCGGTACCGGCTCCAGCCTCTCGTCCGCCAGCCGCGAGATCCCCGCGCGAGTCCAGACGTAGACTTCCTTTCCCGCGTCGAAGATGTCCGCGTACGGCGGGTCGCCGGGAAACGTGGCAGCCGTGATGATCCGGGTTCCATCCCATACCAGGAGCCATCGCGAGGTCAGGAAGGTGAACCCCTTCGCGATGGGGCGAATCTCCAGGATCTGCCCGAACTGCCGCTGCGCGGGCGGCAGGAGATTCACCAACGAGACGATGCGGAGCGTTCCCGCCGTGTCGGGCGCGAGATAGCCGAGCTCATCGACCCCTCCCACCGCCACCCGCCCGGCGCCATCGCTCGCCACCGCGAAGGCGACCCCCGCCTTCCCGATCTCGATCCTCCGCCACCACGCTCCGTCGTAGACGAGGACGCCGGCGCTGTTGGCGATATAGAGAGCTCCCTGGGGATCGCGGGTGATGCCGAAAGATTGCGAGCTGGCCTCCCGGAGAGGGGGCTCGTAGGCCTGGATGAGAGGAAAGCCGCGCTCGGACGATGATGCGGCGGGCACGGCGGCCACAAGGAGCCAGCCGGCGAGAAGGCAGGGGAGCCGCTTGGCGGCGGAAGGATGCATGACGATCGGTCTATGAAGAGTGTATCCGAGGGGGAAAGCGTTTCGGGCGGGTCTTGTAGGGGCGTCCCTGCCGCGGAGGAGAGCCGCGCAGTGGCGGACTCTCCTCCAGCGTTGTCACCTCGCTAGTGGCAGGTCTTGTTGCCCGGCTTGCCCGTGCACTTGTTGGAGCAGCACTGGCTGTTCGCCGTGCAGCTCGCGCCGGACGGCAGGCAAACCGCCGTCACGTTGAGCGTCATGTTGGCGCCGTGGATCAGCGAGCCGCTGGTGCCCTGGACCTGGAAGTTGTAGGTCCCGGCGGCGGTCGCGCCCGACACCGACACCGTCAGCGCGCTGGTGGTGCTGCCGTTGG
>Ga0134122_10002463_pt1 | contig 13621 bp, 7 predicted proteins | sample KB302_FD_96461 | JGI IMG/M metagenome (GOLD analysis project Ga0134122, IMG submission 96461) | Terrestrial soil microbial communities without Nitrogen fertilizer from Kellogg Biological Station, Michigan, USA - KB3-0-2 | ecosystem: Environmental > Terrestrial > Soil > Unclassified ... | reverse complement strand
GTGCGCCGCGCTCGGCGCGGTCATCGCCGAGATTCCCTCGGAGCCGAAAATCCTCGATCTCGTGGCGAGCCGGAGACTCGGTTTTGCCGCGGCGCGTGTGGGCGTGACAGCGCTGCTCGTGCGGCTTGGCGCCGAGCCCGACGCGAGCGCCGCCGAAACACGCTGGGTCGTCCGCGCCGCACGATCCTTAAATGACGAAGAATGGGGCGCACCGGTATTCGCAGCAGAGCTGGTGCGCAACCGACACGGGGAAACCGGGAATTGGGTGATGGAGTGGAGTATCGACAATGGGATTTTCCGCGAGCCCACGGCGGATACTCGCGTTGTGGCTGCCGCGTTTGCCGACCGATCGGCTTCAGCGCGCGCAGCACGCCGGCGCGCCGGATGAGAGGCCGGTCGTTGTCGTTGCCAAGATTGACAATGCGCTTCGGCTGACTGCGGTCGACCGCAAGGCTGCGCAGATGAATCTGCGTGTGGGCATGCCGCTTGCGGATGCGCGCGCGATGATTCCGACTCTTAAGGTCGTCGAAGCCGACGAGGAAGCCGACCGAAAGCTGATCGAGCGCATCGCCGATTGGTGCGATCGTTATACGCCGTTGGTCGCGCTCGATCCGCCGCACGGCCTGCTGCTCGACGTTACCGGCGTAGCGCAACTTTTCGGCGGCGAGCGCGCGCTGCTCGACTCGGCACACGCGGCCATCGCTAAGCAGGGTTTCGCGGTCAAAGCGGCGATTGCGGGCAATGCCGCGGCTGCGCGTGCGCTTGCGCATTATGCCGAAGGCATGATCGCCGAGCCGAGCGCGGAAGCTGAGGCCATCGCGATGCTGCCCATTGCAGCGTTGCAGCTAGATGCCGAAGCGCTGCACGGGCTGAAGCGCGCCGGGCTCAAGACGATCGGAGCGGTCGCAAGCCGGACGCGTGCGGAGCTCACCAAGCGCTTTGGGGCCAAGATGGTGGCGCTCATAGACTGCGCACTTGGCCTGGCGGAGAAACCGATTTCGCCGCGTCGTGCACTGCCCGACTGCATGGCGGAGCACCGCTTTGCCGAACCGGTAGTGACGGAAGCCGTGATCGCCGAGTCGCTGCTTTCGCTCGCCAAGACGCTGGCCGCGGTTTTGGAAAAGCGCGGCGAAGGTATGCGGGCTCTGGCCGCTTCGTTCTATCGCGCCGACGGCGTGGTCCGGCGCATCATTATCGAAACGGGAAAGCCGCTGCGCGATCCTGTTGTCATCCAAAAACTGTTCCGCGAGCGGCTGGATTCTCTTACCGATCCGCTCGATCCGGGCTTCGGTTTCGATCTCATCCGGCTCGAAGTATCGCGTGCAGAACGATATGACGCGCAAGCGGGACGGCTCGAAGAAAGCGATGCGGGCAAACGCGAGATCGCTTATCTGATCGATCGCCTGGCGGCGCGCTTCGGACCGCAGCGCGTGCTCTCCTTCTGCCCGTTGGATTCTCATATTCCGGAAGCGGCGGGCGCGGCGATCCCGGCGCAATACACCAAGCCGACGAAAGCGTCCTGGCAGAAGCTGAGTGCGGCAAACGAAGCGCCGCGCCGGCCGCTGCGGATGTTCGCGCAGCCCGAACCCATCGACGTGATGGCGGAAGTACCCGACGGACCGCCCTTGCGCTTCCGCTGGCGCCGCGTCGCGCATCAAGTCGCGCGCGCCGAAGGACCCGAACGCATCGCCATGGAATGGTGGCGCCATCAGGAGCCGAAGCCGACGCGCGATTATTACCGCGTCGAGGATGATGAAGGCCGGCGCTTCTGGCTTTATCGCGACGGGCTTTATGAGCGCGAGACGGATCGCCCACGCTGGTACGTGCATGGGGTGTTCGCATGAGCGCGCTAGCACCTGCCTATGCCGAGCTCGCCGTGACGACGAATTTTTCCTTCCTGCGCGGCGCATCAAGTCCGGAGGAATTTGTGGTCGCCGCGACGCTGTACGGCCACCACGCCATCGGCATAGCCGACCGGAACAGTCTCGCGGGCGTGGTGCGCGCTTATGATGCGCTCGATCATCCCGAGCTGGCCGAGTTGAAGCGGCCAAAGCTGCTGGTCGGTGCGCGCCTCGTCTTTAAGGACGAGACACCGGACATCCTCGCCTATCCGACGGACCGCGAAAGCTATGGCCGGCTGTGCCGGCTCATTTCCGCCGGCAAACTGCGCGCCGAGAAGGGCGACTGCACGATCACTTTCGACGATCTCGCCGAATGGCAGGACGGCATGCTGCTGGCACTCGTGCCGCCGCAGCGGATCGGTGAAAGCGTGAAGAAGACGCTCGCGCGACTGACCGATATCGCGGCCGGACGCGCCTATCTTGCAGTGGCCATGCCGCATCATGGCGACGACAAGCGCCGCGTGAAGAAACTGCGCGAGCTGGCGCGCACCGCACGAGTGCCGCTGCTGGCGATCAACGATGTGCTCTATCACGTGCCGGAGCGGCGCGAGTTGGCCGATGTCGTCGCCTGCATTCGCGAGCATGTCATGTTGGATGGCGCGGGAAGGCTGCTCGAAGCCAATGCCGAACGGCATTTGAAGCCGCCGGAAGAAATGGCGCGGTTGTTACGCGAAATTCCCGAAGCGGTGGCCGAGACTGTGCGCTTTGCGGACCGTATTCAATTTTCGCTCGACCAGCTCAAATACAATTATCCCGACGAGCCGGTGCCGAAGGAGAAAACGCCGCAACAGCATCTCGAGGACATGACCTGGGAAGGTGCGGCCGGGCGTTATCCGAACGGCATTCCGGTGAAAGTGCGCGAGACATTGCTGAAAGAATTGGCGCTGATCGCGAAGCTCGATTACGCGCCGTACTTCTTGACCGTGCGCGACATCGTCGGTTTCGCCAATGCGCGTAAAATCCTGTGTCAGGGGCGCGGCTCGGCGGCGAATTCCGCGGTGTGCTTTGCGCTCGGCATCACCAATGTCGATCCCACCGCGATCAACCTCCTGTTCGAGCGCTTCATCTCGCAAGAACGCAAGGAGCCGCCCGACATCGACGTCGATTTCGAGCATGAGCGGCGGGAGGAGGTCATCCAGGACGTCTACAAGCGTTACGGCCACGATCGCGCTGCGTTGACCGCGACGGTGATCAGCTATCGCCCGAAGAGCGCCATCCGCGAAGTCGGCAAGGTTTTCGGTCTGACCGAGGACGTTACGGCGGCGCTGGCCGGCAGTGTGTGGGGCAGCGGCGGACCCGATCTCGAAGAGAAGGAAGTCCGCCAGGGCGATTTCGATCCCGGAAATGCAACGATCGCGCGCGCGGTGAGATTCGCCAACGAGCTGCTCGGCTTTCCGCGCCATCTCTCGCAGCATGTCGGCGGCTTCGTGCTGACGCGCGACCGCCTCGACACCATCGTGCCCATCGGACCCGCGGCGATGGAAGACCGCTATTTCATCGAATGGGACAAGGACGACATCGACCGTCTCGGCATCATGAAGGTCGATGTGCTGGCGCTTGGCATGCTCACATGCGTGCGCAAGGCGTTCGAGTTGATCGCCGAGCACGAGGGCAAACGCTGGGATCTCGCGACCGTGCCGCGCGAGGATCCCGTTGTCTACGACATGCTGTGCCGGGCCGATGCGATCGGCGTGTTCCAGGTCGAGAGCCGCGCACAGATGAACATGCTGCCGCGGCTCAAGCCTCGCGAGTTCTACGATCTCGTCATCGAAGTCGCGATCGTGCGGCCTGGCCCGATCCAGGGCGACATGGTGCATCCGTATTTGCGCCGGCGGTCGGGTGCAGAGACCATCCACTTCCCATCGCCGTCACCCGAGCATGGGCCGGCGGATGAGTTGATCCAGGTTCTGGGCAAGACCATGGGCGTGCCGCTGTTCCAGGAACAGGCGATGCGATTGGCAATCGTGGCGGCGAAATTCACGCCCGAGGAAGCCAACGGCCTACGCCGCTCGATGGCGACGTTCCGCAATGCGGGTACGATTCACAAGTTCGGCGAGAAGATGATCGGCAACATGGTGGCGCGCGGTTACGACCGCGAATTTGCCACGCGCTGCTTTCATCAGATCGAGGGCTTCGGCACCTATGGTTTTCCGGAAAGCCATGCCGCGAGCTTCGCACATCTCGTCTATATCTCGTCCTGGATCAAATGCCATCATCCGGCGGCATTCGCCTGCGCGCTGTTGAATTCGCAGCCGATGGGATTCTACGCCCCCGCCGAGATCGTGCGCGATGCGCGCGAGCACGGCGTCGAAGTGCGCGCGCCTGACGTGAATTTCAGTCTGTGGGACAACACGCTCGAACGCCCCGACGACGGCGCGCTGGCGCTGCGTCTGGGCTTGCGCCAGATCGGTGGCTTTCGCGAAACCTGGACGAAGGAACTGGTGGAGAAGCGGGACCGCGTCTTCAAGACGATGGACGAGCTGCTGCGGCGGACGTCATTGACCAAACCGGCACTGATGCTGCTGGCCGAGGCGGATGCGTTCCGCTCGCTCAATCTCGACAGGCGTGAGGCGCTGTGGGCGGTGCGGCGCTTAAGCGATGAAGCGACGCTGCCGCTGTTTGCCGCTTTTGCCGCGAACGAGCAGCCCGAAGAAACGATCGCGCCGCTGCCTCCGATGCCGCTGAGCGAGCATGTGCTCGCCGATTATCAAAGCCTGCGGCTGTCGTTGAAAGCGTATCCGACGGAGTTCCTGCGCGAGCTGTTCACGCGCGAGGGCATCATGAGCTGCGCCGAAACCGGCACCGCTCGCGACGCTGCGTATGCGCGCTGTGCGGGGATTGTGCTGGTGCGGCAGATGCCCGGCGCCAAAGGCGTCGTGTTCGTGACACTGTCGGACGAAACCGGCATCTGCAACATCGTGGTGTGGCCGAAGATCTTCGAGCGTTTTCGCAGAGAAGCGATGGGGGCGCGGCTGCTGCTGGTCGAAGGCCGTATCCAGCGCAGCGTCGAAGGCGTGGTGCATCTTGTCGCCGAGCGGATGATCGACCGCACTCATGAACTGAATCGGTTGTCGGAAGATGGGCTAGCGACCGACCGCGCCGAGAACCAGCTGCATCGCCATCCGCGCCAGGTTCGCGTGCTGCCGAAATCGCGCGACTTCCATTAGCCGCGCGAAAATGTTCTAGAGTACGGATATCGTTATCAGTTGCGGAGAAAGAAATGGCGAAACGGCCATATATCATTGCGCTTGAAGAGCATTATGCGGACGCCGAAGTGCAGGCGACGTTTCAGGGCTTCGACGCGACCAAGGCGAAGCCGATTGCCGAGCGGCTGGACGACGTCGGCGCGCTCCGATTGCGCGAGATGGACGAGGCCGGTATCGATTTTCAGGTGCTGTCGCACACCGCGCCTTCGGTGCAGAAGCTCGATGCGGAATCCGCGGTGCGATTGGCGCGCGCCGCCAACGACCGGCTGTACGAGACGGTGCGCGCGCATCCCAAACGCTTCGGCGGATTTGCCGCACTGCCCACGCCCGATCCGAAAGGCGCGGCGGACGAACTCGAACGCTGCGTGACCAAATTGGGATTCAAGGGCGCGATGGTGCACGGGCTGACGAACGGCCGCTTCTTCGACGATCGAATGTTCTGGCCGGTATTCGAACGGGCACATGCGCTGGACGTGCCGCTGTATCTGCATCCGGCGATTCCGCACCCCGCGGTGATCGACGCCTATTACAAGGACTATGTGAAGGACTGGCCGATTCTGTTGCGCGCGGGCTGGGGCTTCACCGCCGAGACCGCGCTCGCGGGAATCCGGCTCGTGCTGAGCGGCGTGTTCGACGAGTACCCACGTGTGAAAATCATCCTCGGCCATCTGGGCGAGGGTTTGCCGTTCTTCCTCTGGCGTATCAACCATTCGCTGGCGCGGGAAGACCGCGGACTGAAATCGTTCCGCGATTATTTCTGCGAGCACTTTTACGTCACGACGAGCGGCTTCTTCTCCGATCCCGCGCTGTTGTGCACCGTTCAGGAGCTTGGCATCGACCGCATCATGTTTTCGATCGACTATCCATTCGTCGAAAATCCGCTCGGCGCGAAATGGCTGGAGCGTGTGCCGCTGTGCGCCGAGGACCGCGAGAAACTCGCCAACGGTAACGCGCGGCGGCTGCTGAAACTATGATGCAGCGTCTTGGATCAGCCGCCACACACGTGGCGGCGTCAGCGGTAGCGCATTCGGCTGAACCTTGAAACGCGCAAGCGCCGCAGCAACGGCATTGGCGATGACGCCGCCGACCGGAATGATACCGCCCTCGCCCGCGCCCTTGGCGCCGAGCGGATTTCCCGGCGCTGGGTAATCCTCGAGCGCTATTGCACGGATGGGCGGGAAATCGCCCGCACCGGGAAGCAAGTAATCGGCAAGTGAGGCGCTCACGAGCTGGCCGTTCTCGTCGTAGATGAGGTGCTCCAGCAACGTGCCGCCGAGGCCTTGCATGATCGCGCCGACGGTTTGTCCGTGCAGGGTCGCCGGATTGATGATGCGGCCGACATCTTCGACGGCGACATAGTCCAGCACTTCGACACGGCCGGTGAGCGGGTCCACGGCCACATAGGCGGCGTGCGCGCCGTACGAATAGGTGCGCTTGGAGCTGGAGAAGACCCCGTCTGTAGACAGGCCCGCGAATTCGGCTAAGGCGAGCGGTTGTCGATCGGAAGCGAACGCAAAGCCGTCGCCGAGCTTGATTGCGGACAATGCGCATCCCAACCGGTCAGCTGCGGCCTTGCGGATCGCGTCGCGCAATGTTTCCGCCGCCGCGACGATGGCTGAGCCACCCATCACGGTGGAGCGTGAGCTGTAGGAGCCAAAGCCTTCTTTCAGTGTGTCGGTCGAGCCGTGGAACACGCCCCGGATGCGTTCGATCGGCAGCTCCATAGCATCTGCGGCGATCTGTGCGAACGCGGTTTCGAGCCCCTGCCCGATGGCGCAAGAGCCGACGAAGACGGAGATTGCACCATCGCGTTCGATTGAAAGGCGCGCGTGCTCGCGCGGGCCAGATGCGCCGCCTTCGATGTAGCAGCCGATGCCGAGACCGTGATAGCGGCCGTCGATCAACCGGCCGCTCTGCTGTTGTTTCTCAGTCCAGCCGATTTCGGCGAGGCAGCGATCGAGCGTGGCACGATAATCCCCGCTGTCGCATTCGGCCTCGATCTTCGGCCGCACTACGGTTGCGAGCTTGTAGGGCATCTCAGACGCGGCGATCAGATTGCGCCGGCGGAATTCGACACGATCGATGTTGAGCTCGCCCGCGACGATGTCGAACAGCCGCTCGCGGAAGAAATCCGCCTCGTAGCGGCCCGGACCGCGGTACGTCGCGACAGGGGTTTTGTTCGTCAGATGCAACGATACGTCGACCGCGATGTGGGGAATGCGATACGGGCCAGACAGAATCTGGATGATGTTGCGCGCGGGCGTAGCGCCGACGGTGCGGATGTAGGCGCCAATGTCGACTGCGGCAGAACCGCGCAGCGCCACGATGCGGCCATCGGGTTCGCAGGCAATCTCAAGCTCGCACTCGGCTTCCCGTGCGTGGTTGGTGGCGAGCAAATTCTCGCGCCGGTCTTCGATCCATTGCACCGGCCTGCCGATCAGCTTCGCGGCAAAGGGAATGAGGAAATCCTCCGGATAGAATTCGCCGCGCGCGCCGAAGGCGCCGCCGACGTCGTTCTCGATCAGAATGACGGATTCTTCGGGCAGCCCGAGCTGGCGCGCGAGAATTTTTCGGTTGGGAAACGGCACCTTGGTGGCGCCGTGCAGCGTCATGCGGCCGGTCTTTCCGTCCCATTCGGCGAGCAATCCCCGCGCTTCCATGGCGACGGCGGTGTGGCGGTGGACGCTGAAGCGCTCGCGCCGGACATAACCAATATGCGCCTTGAATGCCGCTTCTGCGTCGCCGCGCACAGCTCGCATCGTCGTTGCAATATTGTTCTCGATGTCGCCAAAGAGCAGCGCTTGCGCCCGTTCATCGACGACTGCTTGCAGCGGATCGATGACAAGCTCGATTGCCTGAAGCGCGTCTTCGGCGAGGGCGGCGCTGTCCGCGATGACCACGGCGACGGGTTCGCCGACATAGCGCACTTTGCCTTCGGCGATGACGGGCTGCTCGCAGCGCAGAAGCTCCGGCATCGGCTCCTGACGCATCGGAATGCGAGGCACTTTCGCGCCGATGTCGGCGACCGTGATCACCGCGTGCACGCCGGGCAGCGCGCGGGCGCGCGACGTATCGATCGAGACGATGCTGCCGTGGGCCACCGGCGAACGCAGGATCGCCGCGTGAAGCAGTCCGGGCCGCTTCAGATCGCCGACATATTGGCCGCGTCCGGTGAGAAAGCGAAAATCCTCCACCCGCTTGAGCGGCGCACCGATATAGGAATTGACGGTTTTCATTCCTTACATCAGGTGGGATTGAGCCGCATACCGGTGAACTTCCATTGCGACATTTCTTCCATGGCGTAGCGCACGCCTTCGCGGCCATAGCCGCTCGAACCGACGCCGCCGAAGGGATAGGTGTCGAGACGGAAGCGGCTCGCTTCGTTCACCCAGAGTGAGCCGACATTGAATCTGCGCGAGATCTTGAACGCGGTGTCAAGATTGGAGGTGAAGCAGGCGCCCTGGAGCCCGAACTCGGAGGCATTGGCGAGTGCCAGCGCATCATCGACGTTTTCGGCGGCCTGGACTGTGACGACGGGGCCGAACGCTTCTTCGAGCAGCAGACGCGCGTTGGCCGGCGGATCAGCAACGATCGCAGGACCGAGTATGCAGCGATCGCGCGTCGGTGCGAGCAGGAGGCGCGCGCCTTTCTTGACCGCATCATCGATCATGTCGGAGACGCGATCGGCGGCGGCACGGCTGACCATCGGGCCCACATCGGTGGCGGGATCTTCAGGATCGCCGACTTTCAGCTTTTTCGACGCAGCGACGAAGAGTTCGAGGAAGCGCTCATAAGCTGCGCGTTCGACGATGATGCGCTGGGCGGAGATGCATTGCTGACCGCTCGCTTCGAAGGCGGCGCCGGCGATGCGCTGCGCGGCGTCGGCAAGATCAGCGTCGGCGCAGACGATGTTCGCCGCGTTGGAGCCAAGCTCGGCGACGAATTTCTTGGCGCCGGCGGCGCGCGCAAGCTCGCGACCGGCGGCCGTGCCACCGGTGATGGTCACGGCCGATACCATGGTGTGGGCAACAAGGAGCTGCGCGGCTTCGCGGCCGCCCGGCACGACATTCAAGAATCCGTCCGGCACTTTCGCGCGCTTCAACGCTTCGGCATAGATCAGCGTGACTTCGGTTCCCGGCGGCGAGGGCTTGGTCACGACCGCGTTGCCCATGGCCAGCGCGGGCGCGAGCTTCTGCGCGAGCAGGTTTGCCGGCGCGTTGAACGGCGTGACGACGGCGACGACGCCATAAGGAATGCGCGTGGTGAAACCGAAGCGGCCGGCGCCCATCGGCGTGATGTCCATGGGCAAGACTTCGCCCAGGAGATGCGGCAGCTGCGCGGCACAGGCGCGCAGGAATTGCGGTCCGCGCTTGGCCTCGAAGGTGGCCGCGCGACGCGGCTTGCCGATGGCGCGGACCAGCGATTCGACGATTCCCTTCTCCGATTTCTCGACTTCATCGGCGGCGGCATTCAGCCAGCCGACGCGTGTGGCCACCGTGGATTCGCGATTGGCGAGATAGGCGGCATGCGCGTTCTTCACCGCGAGATCGATGATTCCGGCGTCGGATTCCACGATCTGCGCCGCAACGGTTTCATCGACTGGAGAGACCAGCTTGCTGAGCTTCGCTTGCGGATCGGGTTTCGACGCGCCGCCGATCCAGGGAGATAGGATTTTCGCTTCGCTCATGACTCGTCTTCCTTACATCTTCAAGTGCGCGTCACGGCGCTGATAGAGAGAGTCGTCGGCATAACCCATCGTGTCGGGGCGCGCGCGTCCGAGCATCACCTGGAAATAGACCGGCTCTTTGCTCTCGTTCTGATAGCCGTGGATGACTCCGGGCGGACAAGAAATGCATTCCCAGGGTCCGAGCGTCTTGGTCAGCCGTCGACCGTTTTCGTCTTCGACGAACACCGCAAGCTGGCCTTGGAGCACGAAGAAGACTTCCTCGACTTCGTGCGTGTGGGCGGCGTTTCCCTGTCCGGGCTCGACATACATGATGCTGAGCGTGAAGCCGCGCGCGGGTATGACGGAGGTGTCGCCATGCTTGCCCGAGCCGCCGGCGCCGATGAAACGATGCTGCGCGCGCTTATATCCTTCGATCTTGGCGTCTTCGAAAGCCGCCCAATCGGGAGTCTTGTCGGAGAAGCGGCCGACGTAACGCTGCATGATTTGTTCAAGCGAGAGGCCTTCGACCTCGGGATCGCGTTTGTGCCGCGCGGCTGCCATGGAATTCACCTGCAAAATATCGGTTGCGGCATGTTGGGCGCGGCAAGGAATGCAGTCAACACCGCTAGCGCGGGTTGGCGATGAAGTCGCGCAGGGCCGCGCCGAACACGTCTTCGGCGGTGTTGAGATGGGCCACCATCGATGTGTGATTGTGTGCTTTCAGCACGCACACCGGTGGTGCGCGGCGCTTGGCGACGGCGAGGCGATGCACCAATTCCGCGCAATAGACGTCGAGCAGCGGGTTTTCGAATTCGCACCACGCGACCATCGTGGGCACACTGTCGGGGCCGACGTGACTCACCGGCGAATAATCGTCGTACTTGCTGGTATCGTCGCCGTAATAGGCTTCAACTCGCCGCGCGTTGGGATTTTCGGCGAGGTTGTCGATGCGCACGCGACCGCCGACGATGATGAGACCGGCTATGCCCGGGCCGCTTGGCGGCTGGAGACGCCGATCATAAGCATAACTCGCGGCATGCGAGGCACCGGTCGAGTGGCCCATGAGAAAGAGACGCGCGGGATCTACGTTCAGCTCGGTCGCATGTGCCCGCACCCAATCGAGGCCGGCGCGCACATCCATGCTGCCCTCGGGATAGCGCGCCTCGGGAGCGAGGCGATAGCCGACATTGACGCCGACGATGTCGTGCCGCGCGAAATAGTAGCCGACGTTGGCGAAAACCTCTTCGGTGCGGTTGCGGCTGCCGTCAGTGAAACCGCCGCCATGCACAAAGAGCAGCGCCGGCATGGGCCCTTTAGGCCGTTCGGGTGAATAGATGTCCAGCGCTTGCCGCTCATGCGGACCGAAATGGACATCGCGCCGCACGACGGTTCCGGTCTTCGGAATGAGCTTGTGCACGGGCGTGAAGGCCTCGGCCATCGCCCTAACATTTGCCGAATGGTTGATGGCCCAGCCCGGACCGATCTCCGCCATCAGGGCGCGCAGATTTGGCGGTATCTCGACGGTCATTCCGCGGCGACCGGTCGCTTGGAGTCGTGAATGAGCTGCCACAGTCGTGACGGCGACAACGGCAGCTCGCGCGGCTGCACGTCGAGCGACGACAGCGCCGAGGCGACCGCGTTGGAAATCACGCCGCCGACCGGGATAATGCCGCCCTCGCCGGCACCCTTGGCGCCCAGCGGATTGATCGGCGAGGGTTCTTCTTCCATCAGGAAGGCGCGGATGACCGGGAAGTCGTTCGCGCCCGGCATCATGTAATCGGCGAAAGTCGTGGTGAGCAGCTGGCCGCTCTCGTCGTAGACGAAGTGCTCGAGGAACGTGCCACCCAAGCCCTGCACGATGGCGCCGACGACCTGGCCCTTCAGTGTGGCCGGATTGATGATGCGGCCGACATCCTCAACCGCGACGTAATCGATGAGTTGGACATGACCGGTGCGCGGATCGACTGCAACGTGGGCCGCGTGCGCGCCATAGGAATAGGTGTGGTGGTGGTTGGCGAAACTGCCCTCGGCAACGAGAGTGTCCGATGCGAGCTCCGACAATTTTATGGACTTGCCTGATGGTCCGGCAATCCGTTCGTCTACGATCGAGATGTCGCCGGGGGCGCACCCGAACCGTTTCGCCGCAGCTTTCCGAATTTCATCGTGGAGCGCAGTGGCTGCCGCTAGAATCGCCGAGCCGCCCATGACAACGGCGCGCGAATGATACGAGCCGTAGCCTTCGCGCAAGTAAGTGGTCGAGCCGTGCAGCACGCGCACGCGGTCGAGCGGCGTTTCCAGCGCGTCGGCGGCGATCTGCGCGAACACGGTTTCGAGCCCCTGCCCGATCGCCGATGAACCGACATAGACGGTGACGGAACCGTCCGACTCGACGACCATCTTGGCGTTTTCCTTTGGGCCTGCTGCGCCGCCTTCGATGAAACAGCCGAGCGCTATGCCGTGATAGCGGCCGTCGATCAGCCTGCCTTGCAACTTCGATTTCTCTGTCCAACCGAATTCCTTGAGGCAGCGCGCGAGCGTCGATTGGTAATTGCCGCTGTCGTATTCGGTCTCGGCTTCGTAGGGCGCGATCTTGGCGATGTGGTAGGGCATCTCCGCTTTGGAGACGAGATTGCGGCGGCGGAATTCGACGCGGTCGAGGTTGAGATCGTGCGCGACGAGATCGAACAGCCGCTCGCGGAAGAAATCGGTCTCGAAGCGGCCGGGGCCGCGATAGGTGCCGGACGGCGTCTTGTTGGTGAACTGCACCGCGACGTCGATGTCGATGTTGGGAATGCGATACGGCCCTGACATGAACTGCGCGATGTTGCGCGGCGCGACCAGACCGTTGGTGCGAATATAGGCGCCGACGTCGGAAAAAGCGTGACCGCGCAAGGCGAGGATGGTGCCGTCTTTCTTGCAGGCGATCTCGATCTCGCAATCGGCATCGCGGGCGTGCTGGGTCGCCATCAGGTTCTCGCGGCGGTCTTCGGTCCATTTCACCGGACGGCGGGTAAAGCGCGCTGCGAACGGGATGAGGAAATCTTCCGGATAGAACTCGCCGCGGGCGCCGAAGCCGCCGCCGACATCGTTCTCCACGAGATCGACCTGGTCTTCGGAAAGGCCCATTTTTTCGGCCAGCATGCGGCGGTTGAAGAAGGCGACCTTCGCGGCGCCGTTGAGCATGAGCTTCTTCTTTGCCTCATTCCATTCCGCGAGCAGGCCGCGCGGCTCCATTGGCACGGCGGCATGGCGATTGACGCGGAATGCTTCGCGCCTGACGTATTCCGCGGTTTTGAACGCAGCATCCGCATCGCCGAGCGTGGCGCGGTATTTCACCGGCTGATTGGAGCCGTGCGCTTCGAAGAGCAGCGTCGTGTTTGCGCCCGAGTCGCGCCGGTTGGTGATCGCGGGCAGCGGCTCGATGTCGAGATCGACCGCATTCGCCGCATCTTCGGCTCTGGCGAAACTGTCGGCGAGCACAAGGGCGATCGGCTCGCCGACATAGCGCACCTTGCCGTGCGCGATCACCGGCTGCTGGAAGGGAATAAGCGACGGCATCGGCTGCAAGCGGATGTTCACGGTCGGCACGGGCGAGCCGACATCGGCGGCAGTGATGACGGAATGCACACCGGGCAGGCGCAACGCGGGCGCGGTGTCGATCGATTTGATGCTGCCGTGCGCGACCGGGCTGCGCAGAACCACGGCGAAGAGCTGACCAGACCGCCGGACGTCATCAATATATTCGCCGCTGCCGCGCAAAAACCGCAGGTCTTCGACACGACGCGCCGGACTACCGATGTGGCGGTTGGTGGTTCTCACCAGCCTGACCCCCACCCGCCCTGCTTCGC
>Ga0134122_10002461_pt1 | contig 13622 bp, 10 predicted proteins | sample KB302_FD_96461 | JGI IMG/M metagenome (GOLD analysis project Ga0134122, IMG submission 96461) | Terrestrial soil microbial communities without Nitrogen fertilizer from Kellogg Biological Station, Michigan, USA - KB3-0-2 | ecosystem: Environmental > Terrestrial > Soil > Unclassified ... | reverse complement strand
TACTACCGCGGCGCCTACTACAAAGCGTTCTGGGCGGATCCGCCGTCGTGCACGGTCGGAGAGCTGCGGCGAAGCTACTGGGGCGAGAACTCGTTCCCGCTGATCCTGCAGAACGTGCACCGCTACATGCTGTTCATCTCGGCGGGGATTCTCGTGATTCTCGTCGTCGACGTGTGGAAGGCGTTCTGGTTCACCGATCCAGCGACGGGCGGCGTGTCGTTCGGCGTCGGCGTCGGCACGCTGGTGCTCGCGACGAACACGTTTCTGCTCAGCGGGTACCTCTTCGGCTGCCACTCGATGCGGCACGTGGTCGGCGGCTGCGTCGATCAACTCTCGCGCGCGCCGCTCGGGCTGCGCGCCTACGACTGCGTCACGTGCCTCAACCGCCGCCACATGGTGTGGGCGTGGTGCAGCCTGTTCGCCGTCGGCTTCGCTGACCTGTACGTCCGACTCTGCTCGATGGGCGTGTGGTCGGACGTCAGGATTCTTTGATGCCGGACTACCAACAGCACGAACATGACGTGCTCGTGATCGGCGCCGGCGGCGCGGGACTTCGCGCCGCGATAGAGGCGTCTGCCGCGGGCGTGTCGGTGGGCCTCGTCTGCAAGTCGCTGCTCGGCAAAGCGCACACCGTGATGGCCGAGGGCGGCATCGCGGCGGCGCTCGCCAACGTGGACGATCGCGACAGCTGGAAGGTCCACTTCGCCGACACGATGCGCGGCGGCCAGTACGTGAACAACTGGCGGATGGCGGAGCTGCACGCGAAGGAAGCGCCCGATCGCGTTCGCGAGCTCGAGGCGTGGGGCGCGATGTTCGATCGCACCGCCGACGGAAAAATCCTGCAGCGGAATTTCGGCGGCCACCGCTATCCGCGGCTGGCGCACGTCGGCGATCGCACCGGCCTGGAGATGATCCGCACGCTGCAGGATCACGGCATCCATCAGGGCATCGACGTCCACATGGAGTGCACCGTCGTCACCCTGCTCAAGGACGGCGATCGCGTCGTCGGCGCGTTCGGCTACGAGCGCGAGCGCGGCCGCTTCAAGCTGTTCAAGGCCAGGGCGGTCGTCCTCGCCACCGGCGGCGTCGGACGCGCCTACAAGATCACCAGCAACAGCTGGGAGTACACCGGCGACGGCCACACGCTCGCCTACGACGCCGGCGCCGATCTGATGGACATGGAGTTCGTCCAGTTCCACCCCACCGGGATGATCTGGCCGCCGAGCGTGTGCGGCATCCTCGTCACCGAGGCGGTGCGCGGCGAAGGCGGCGTCCTCAAGAACAGCGAGGGGCGCCGCTTCATGTACGACGAGATCCCCGACAACTACCGCTCGCAGACGGCCGACAACGACGAGGAAGGATGGCGCTACACGCAGGGCGACAAGGCGGCGCGCCGGCCGCCCGAGCTGCTGACGCGCGATCACGTCAGCCGCTGCATCATGCGCGAGGTGAAGGCCGGCCGCGGCAGCCCGCACGGCGGCGTCTTCCTCGACATCGCCTGGATCAAGGCGCGCATCCCGAGCGGCGCCGAGCACATCCGGAAGAAGCTGCCGAGCATGTACCACCAGTTCAAGCAGCTCGCCGATCTCGACATCACCGAGACGCCGATGGAAGTCGGGCCGACGACGCACTACGTGATGGGCGGCGTGAAGGTGGATGCCGAGACGCAGATGTCGACGGTGCCGGGCCTGTTTGCCGCGGGCGAGTGCGCGGCGGGGATCAACGGCGCCAATCGCCTCGGCGGCAACTCGCTCTCCGACATCCTGGTGTTCGGCAAGCGCGCCGGCGAGTTCGCGGCGAAGTTCGCGAAGGAGCAGAAGGCGCCGAGCGTGGACGGGGCGCAGGTGGACGCCGCCGCGAAAGGCGCGCTCGAGCCGTTCGAACGCGGCACGTCGGGCGAGGGCGCCTACCAGGTGCAGTACGCGCTGCAGGAGATGATGCAGAACCTGGTCGGGATCGTGCGCAACGAGCCGGAGATGAAGCGCGCGCTCGAGTGCCTCGGCCCGCTGCGCGAGCGCGCCGCGCGGGTCGGCGTCGGCGGCCACCGCGAGTACAACCCCGGCTGGCACGCCGCGCTCGACCTGCACAGCCTGCTGACCGTGTCGGAGGCGGTGACGCGGTCGGCTCTCGAGCGGCGCGAGAGCCGCGGCGGCCATTTCCGCGACGACTACCCGGACAAGGACAACGCCTTCGGCTCTTTCAACTTCGTCGTCCGCAAGAAGAGCGATGGGGCGATGGAGGTCGCGCGCGCCCCAATTCCGCCGATGCCGGCGGAGCTGAAGCAGGTCATCGACGAGATGAAGTGAGCTCCTGGAGATTACGGGGAACGACGGGAGGCGGCATGGCATCGACGGCGACGTTCCGGATCTGGCGCGGCGATGCGCAGAACGGCCGGTTCGAGGACTACCAGACGGCGGTCAGCGACGGCATGGTGGTGCTCGACGCCGTTCACCAGATTCAGGCGGAGACCGCCAACGACCTGGCCGTGCGGTGGAACTGCAAGGCCGGCAAGTGCGGCTCGTGCTCGGCCGAGGTCAACGGCAACCCGCGCCTGATGTGCATGACACGCCTCAACCAGCTCGATCTCGCGAAGCCGGTGACGCTCGAGCCGATGCGCGCCTTCCCTCTCATCCGCGATCTCGTGACCGACGTCTCCTGGAATTTCCAGGCGAAGAAGAGCGTGAAGAAGTTCAAGCCGCGCAAGCCGGACGCGCCTGATGGCACCTGGCGGATCAACCAGGTGGACGTCGACCGGGTGCAGGAATTCCGCAAGTGCATCGAGTGCTTCCTGTGCCAGGACGTCTGCCACGTGCTGCGCGACCATCACATGTTCGGCGAGTTCGTCGGCCCGCGGCACCTCGTCTACACGGCGGCGCTCGAAATGCACCCGCTCGACACCGAGTCGCGGGCGCGCGATCTCAAGGCGGCGCACGGCGTCGGCTTGTGCAACATCACCAAGTGCTGCACCCGCGTCTGCCCGGAGCACATCACCATCACCGACAACGCCATCATCCCGCTGAAGGAGCGCGTCATCGATCAGCTCTACGACCCGGTCGCCAGGTTGTTCCGGATGATGCGTGCGTGAATGTGGAGTGTCCGGATTCAGCCGGACCACGGGAGAAACCCCATGGAATTCGAACTCAAGACGCTGTCGCCGGAAGCCGTCGCCCGCGCGCTCGCGAGGGCCGAGCGCTATCGCCTGCTGAACGAGCCGGGCGAGGCGGTGAGCATCTGCCTCGACGCGCTCCGCGTCGAGCCGCACAACCAGGCGGCGCTGACGACGATGCTGCTCGCGCTCACCGAGCAGTTCGACCACGACGCGTCGTGCGTCGCCGAGGCGTGGGAGATCGTCGCCCGGCTGAGCGACGAGTACGAGCGCACCTATTATTCCGGCCTGGTCCAGGAGCGCCGCGCCAAGGCGCAGCTGCGCCACGCCACGCCCGGCTGCGGGCCGCGCGCCTACGAGTGGCTGCGCGAGGCGATGAACTGGTACGAGAAGGCCGAGGCGATTCGCCCCGCCGCGAACGACGATGCGCTGCTGCGGTGGAATGCGTGCGCGCGCTTGATCATGCGCGACCACCACCTGGTGCCGCTCGACGACACCCGCGGCGAACCGATGTTCCTGGAATAGAGAGACGCGCAAGTTCGAAGTACGAAGTTAGAAGTGGGGGTTATCCGCGGGCCTGTTACGGCCAGTCGAATCACCCAACTTCGTACTTTCTCCTCGTATCTCCTACTTCAAACTTACAGGCAGGGCGCGTTTTTCAGCGGCCTGCAGCGCTGCGAGCGATCAGTTCGAAGCGCTTGGCCCTGGCGTCGCGCTCGAGGGCGGCTAGCCGGGCGGTGGCGCCGGCGATTCCGGCGCGCTTCTCGATCCGGCCGGCGGCCAGCCGAGCCTGCAGCTCGTAGGGAAGATAGCCGTACTTGCTCGCTTCCGCGATTGTCGCTTCGAGCTGGCGCACCGCGTCGGCCGCCCGGCCGGTCGCCCCAAGCACTCGCGCACCCGCCATCGCCGCCTCGAAGCGTGGACCGCGGCTGGCGCTGCCGCGGGCGAGCGATGCGGCACGCTCCGCAGCCGCCGCCGCATCGGCGTTCCGGCCCTGATCGAGCAGCGCGGTCGACAGCCACGCCTGCGCCACCGCGCCGCTTTCCGCCGCCTTCAACCGCTCGAACACGGCCGCCGCGTCGCGCGCGAGGCGCTCGGCGTCCGCCGGACGCCGCTGCTCGATTGCGATCGAGGCGAGCTGCAGCCGGCTCCAGGCGCCGTTGTTCTCGTCGGCGAGCTCGGTGCGCATGGCGAGCGTTTCCTCCGCGAGCGCGCGCGCCTCGTCGAGCCGTCCCTCCGCCGCCAGCACTTCAACCAGGCCGAACGTCGAATAGGCCTGGCCGCGCTTGTAGCCGGTCTCGCGCGTGATCGCGAGCGCCTCGTCGTAGCGCTGCCGCGCGCCGGCCAGGTCGCCGAGCTCCATCAGCACGTTGCCGAAGTTGTTGAGCGTCGAGGCGATGCCGCGGCGGTCGCCGATCTCGCGGAAGGCGGCGAGCCCCTGCTCCTGCATCGCGCGCGCGCCGGCGAGGTCGCCCATCGTGTCGAGGACGTTGGCCAGGTTGCCGAGCGCGCCGGCGGCGCCGGCACGGTCGCCGATCTCGCGATCGATTTTCAGCACTTCCTCGTAGTGCTGCTTCGCGGCGTCGAGCTCCACCTGGTCGTAGAGGACGTTGCCGATGTTGTTCAGCGTCGCGGCAATGCGCTGCTGCGCGCCGAGCTGGCGGAAGACGCGCAGCGCGGCGTCGTAGGTGCGCCGGGCGCCGGCGAAGTCGGCCTTGTCGAGCAGCACCGTGCCGCTCATCTGCAGCGCGACGGCGGCGCCGAGCCGATCGCCCGCCGCGGCGAAGAGATCCTGCGCCTGCGCGAACGAGGCCATCGCCTCGTCGAGCCGGCCGAGCCGCTCCAGCGCGAACCCCTCGGCTGATTTCGCCTGCGCCACGACCAGCCGCGCGCCCAGCGCCTGCCCCTTCGCGCCCGCGCGCTGCGCCGCGGCGAGATCGCGCTTGAAGTCGCCGAGCACGCCGGCCGTGCGCGCTTCCGCCACATCGATGCGCGGATCGTCGCCCGAGGGCGGCGGCAGCCGGCGCAGCGTGTCGATGGCGGCCATCGCCTCGGCGGCCTGCCCACCCGAGGCGAGCACCGCCGCCAGGTGCAGGCCGTGCTCGAGGCTGTCGGGGAAGAACCCGGCGAGCGTTCGGTAGATGGCGATGGCCTTCGGCCAGTCGCGCGACAGCTCGCGGTAGCGCCCTTCGATCGACAAACGTTCCTCGCGCGAGAGACCGGCGGCGCGATCGAAGGCCAGCCGCGCCTGTTCCTGCGCGCGGGCGTCGTAGCCGAGCGAGGAGAGCGCCGCGGCGAGCGCCGAATGCGCCGGCGCGTACGCAGGATCGGCGGCCACGGCTTTCTCGAGGAGATCGCGCGCCTGCAGCGCCTCGAACACGCGCAGCTTCGCCAGCCCTTCGGAGTACAGCCGCGCGGCTTCGGCGGTGGCCGGCAGCGACGCGCGCGCGTCCAGCCCGCGCTCCACCGCCGTCGCCTCGATCCCCAGCTTCTGCCGCAGCTCCGCGCCGGCGCGCGTGACGAGGTCGATGAATTCTTTTTCCGTCCCGGTCGCCGACGCCGAGGCGAGCGTCTCGCCGGCCGCGGTGTCCTGCAGCCGCATGTCGAGCCGGATGCGGCCGCCGTCCTTCACCACCAGGTACGATCCGAGGACGACGAGGTCGCTGCCAAGGTGACTGCGGATGCGCGCCAGCGTGTCGCGGCCGAAGCTGTCGGCATCGCCGAGCGCGAGATCGAGCTTCATGCGCGCGACTTCCTCGCCCGGCAGCGCCCGCAGCCGCCCGCCTGCCGCCATCTCGGTCGTCAGCATCTCCGCCAGCGCCGTCGACATCCACGCTTCGTCGGCCCGGCCCGAGAGATTGCGGAACCCGAGCACCGCGACCGATCGCCGCGGCGCCGACGCTGCGGCCGGCGGCGCCGGCGCGGGGCGGCGAAGCAGGCGATCGCGCACGCCGCCGACGTTCACCGCCACGAGCACGGCAGCCGCCGCAAGCGTCGCGGCGATCGCGGCGGGCACGCGCCACGCCTGCTTCTGCGCCATCGGCGGCAGGCCGTCGCTGAGACGCTCGAGGTCGACGCGCAGCTCGCGCGCCGACTGATAGCGGCGGTCGGGATTCCTGTCGAGCGCCTTGAGGATGATCGCCTCGAGCGGCGCCGGCACGACGTGGTTGCGCGATCGCGGCGGCGACACCCGGGCCTCGAGGATCGCGGACACCAGCAGCGGCCCGCTCGCCTCGCCAAACGGCCGCTTGCCGGTCGCCATCTCGTAGAGCACGACCCCGGCCGAATAGATATCGCTGCGGACGTCGCTGACGTTGCCGCGCAGCTGCTCCGGCGCCATGTACGGCAGCGTGCCGCTCGCCTCCGACGACCGCGTCGCCGTCATCGTCGGCGCCGCGTCGCTCTCCTGCTGCATCCGGGCGAGGCCGAAGTCGAGGATCTTCAGGCGTCCGCCCGGCGTCATCCTGAGGTTGGCGGGCTTCAAGTCGCGGTGGATGATGCCTTCGGCGTGGGCCGCCTCGAGGCCGTCGGCGAGCTGGATGCCGAGGCGGACGACCTGATCGATCGGCAGCGCGCCGAGCCGGAGCTTGGCCTCGAGCCCCTCGCCGGAGACCAGCTCCAGCACCAGGAAATCGATCCCCTCGTGGCCGCCGAACTCGTAGACCGCGCCGACATTCGGATGGTTCAGGCGGGCGATGGCGAGCGCTTCGCGGTGGAAGCGGCGGCGGGCGCTGTCGTCAGCGAGCATGCCGGCCGGCAGCACCTTCAGCGCGACGTCGCGATCGAGATGCTCGTCGTGGGCGCGGTAGACGACACCCATCCCGCCGGCGCCGATCTCTTCGAGCACGCGGAAATGCGACAGCGTTTGCGAGATCAGCGTCATCTCGGGTGCACCCGTCCGGAGCGATCGTTCATTCGGGGGGACTCATTATCCGCCGAAGCCGCGTCGGCGGAGCCAGTCTGGTGTAGCATCGCGGGTCCGCGCCGTCGCACCGACCACGGGCGCGGCTGGACATCCCAACGCCTGGCTGGATCCGGGCGCTCGTGGAACCGCAGAGTTCGCGGAGACCGCAGATCTCTCTTGTACTCTCCATTTGAAAAACTAGCTCTGCGCTCTCGGCGCGCTCCGCGGTTTCACAGGCCCACGAACATGCGTCGCCTGTCGTATAACCGGAGTGTGAAACGCCCGCAGAGATCTTTCGTGCCACGGCAGACCGAGGCGCCGTATCGGATTTGGGGCACCGGCCTCGAGCCGGATGCCGTGTAGCATTTGAAGATCGCATGCCAGCTGCCGGTCGCCGTCTCGGGCGCGCTGATGCCGGATGCGCACGTCGGCTACGGCTTGCCGATCGGCGGCGTGCTGGCGACGCGCGACGCCGTCATCCCCTACGCCGTCGGCGTCGACATCGCCTGCCGCATGAAGATGAGCGTGCTCGACCTGCCGTTGACCGCGCTGGTCGACGAGCAGGATCGGCTGAAGCAGGCGTTGCAGCGCGAGACGCAGTTCGGGATCGGCGCCTCGTTCAAGACGCGGCGGCAGCACGAGGTGATGGATGCCGATTGGCACGCCACCAGGGTGACCGCGGGCTTGAAGGATCGCGCCTGGGCGCAGCTGGGCACCAGCGGGAGCGGCAACCATTTCGTCGAATTTGGTCAGCTCACCGTCCTCGATCCGGCGGCCGGGCTGCCACGCGGCGAATACCTCGCGCTGCTCAGCCACTCGGGCAGCCGCGGCAGCGGCGCCCACATCGCGCAGCATTACAGCCGCCTCGCGCGCGATCTGCATCCCGAGCTGCCGCGCGAGCTGTCGCACCTCGCGTGGCTCGATCTGTCGAGCGAGGCCGGCCAGGAATACTGGACGGCGATGGAGTTGATGGGCCGCTACGCCGCCGCCAACCACGCGTTGATCCATCAGCACATCGCCCGCGCGCTCGGCCAGGAGGTCCTGCTCGACATCGAGAACCACCACAACTTCGCGTGGCGCGAGCGCCATCGCCTGCCGAACGGATCCGAAGCCGAGGTGATCGTGCATCGCAAAGGCGCGACGCCGGCCGGCGCGGGCACGCTCGGCATCATCCCGGGCTCGATGGGCGCTCCCGGGTACATCGTCCGGGGCCGAGGGGTCGCGGCGTCGCTGAACTCGGCGGCGCACGGCGCCGGCCGCAGGATGAGCCGGACCAGGGCCAAGGCGCTGTTCAACTGGGACGAGACGAAGCGGTTCCTGCGCGAGAGAAATGTCACGCTGCTCTCCGCCGGCCTCGACGAGGTGCCGATGGCCTACAAGAACATCGAAGAGGTGATGGCGGCGCAGCAGGATCTGGTCGAACCGCTGGCGCGCTTCGATCCGCGGCTGGTCAAGATGGCGCCAGGCAACGAGCCTCCGGAGGACTGACGGGCGTAAGTACGAAGTAAGAAGTACGAAGTACGAAGTGGGGTAATCCGAGAGGTCGATGAACACCGCGATCGCCGCCGCCCGGCTCGACAACCAGTGCATCACCGCCTCGCCGCGGCGCCGGCCGGAAGACGTGGTGGCGCGGCTCGGCGCGGTGCAGGCGCAGGACTACCCGGCGGCGCGGTGGGCGCTGGCGCTGCGGATGCGTGACGGCGCGACGGCCGCCGACGTCGATCGCGCGTTGAACGACGGCCGCATCATCCGCACTCATGTGCTGCGTCCGACCTGGCACTTCGTCGTCCCCGCCGATCTCGGATGGATGCTGGAGCTGACCGCGCCGCGCGTGCGCCAGGCGCTCGCCTTCGCCAACCGCCACTACGAGCTCGACCCGAAGCTGCGCGCGCGTGCGACGCGCGCATTCGAGCGCGCGCTGGGCGACGCGCCTTGCCTGACGCGACAGGAGCTCGGGGCACGGCTGAAGCGCGCGCGCGTCGACGCGACCGGTGTGCGCCTCGCGCTGCTGACCATCGAGGCGGAGCTCGAGGGCGTCATCTGCAGCGGCCCGGCGCGCGGCGCGCAGATGACCTACGCGCTGCGGGCGTCCCGCGTGCCGGCGGCGCCGGCGGTGCCGCGCGATGAGGCGCTCGGCGAGCTGACGCGCCGATATCTCGCCAGCCATGGCCCGGCCAGTATTCGCGACCTGTCGTGGTGGTCGGGGATGACGGCGAAAGACGCGCGCCGCGGCCTCGAGATCGCCGGCGCGCGGCAGCACGCGATCGACGGCATCGTCTACTGGACGATCGGCGATCTGCCGCGACGGCAACCGTCGCGCGCACAGGTTCACCTGCTGCCGATCTACGACGAGTACCTGGTCGCCTATCGCGATCTCGCCGCCGTGCCTCGGCCGCCCGCGACGCGCGGCCGCCTCCAGCCCGCTGTCGTCATCGGCGGCGAGATCGTCGGGACTTGGCGGACGCTGCGCGCGAAGGATGGCGTGGTGCTGCAGGTCGCCGCCGACCGGCGCCTGGCCGAGCAGGAACGCCGCGCCCTCGCGCGCACCGCCGAGCGCTACCAGCGCTTCGCCGGCGTCGCCGTCTCGGTCGCGGTGAAATAGTTCGCACGACGCAGCTGAGATCGCACCGGGCAAGTCGCGTCCGCGGGCCGTAGGCGGCCGGCATGGCATCCGTGTCCTCCAGCGCCCGTGCTGACGACGCGCACGCCGCCCGGGGCGATCCCGGCGGCAGTGCACAATCATCCCGGCTCACAGCTATTCCCCGCGCCATTGTCGAATCGGGGGCGGCGTGCCCGGACCGCTTGCGGACACGGTTGCCGTCTCTCGCTCGCGCATGCCGGGTCTAACGGCCCGCGGCCGCGACTTGCCCGGTGCTCTCCAGCGGGCATTGGTCACACCAGACGGCGGCGAGATGTCTCGCGCAGCGAGCCGTAGAGGCAAGCCGTTTCGATCGCACGAAAAACCACGCGGAGCGAGATTTCGCGGCGGTCTCGCGGGTCTGGCTTGTTGGTGGCGTTGCCCCAAGCTCCGCTCCTCCCGTGCGCGGATGCCGCGACAACCCTGACCGCCGCGCGGCGGAAGGGCGTCGAGCGGCGCGCGGTTTTTCCGGCTTGTCGGCCACGGCTCGCGGAGCGAGACGTCTCGCCGCCGTCGCGCGCGGCCGGGACATTTCGCCGTCAGCTGCTTGTGAGGTCCGCTCTAGATCAACCACGCTCTCGCGGCCGCGATCCCGGCGCGCACCGCGAAGAGGCCGACGACGAAGCTGCCGATCACGTACGCGCTTGCCGTCAGCGACAGCCGATCCTGCAGCAGCGCGTGCGTCTCGAGCTCGAAGGTCGAGAACGTCGTGTAGGCGCCGAGGAAGCCGACGCCGGCCGCGAGCGCCACCGCGTCGGAATTGGCAAAGGCGCGCGCCGCCGTCATCGCCGCCACCACGCCGAGCAGGAACGATCCGCTGACGTTGATGAAGAAGGTGGCGAACGGGAACCGGCTCGCGACGAGTCCGCTCATCCACTGGCCAGCCAGGAACCGGGCAATCGCGCCGGCGAATCCACCGGCGCCGACGAGCAGGTACGGCAGCGCACGCGACATGACCGGTGAGTGTAGCCGAGCCGGCGACATCCGGACGGGGCGGCGCCGCGTAGAGACCGGTGCGTGCCTGAATCCCCGCGAAATGGTTCGCGCCGGCTTCGAGGCCGTAAGGAAGGATGCCGTGCGACGAGTGTTTGCGATGCTGATGCTGGCGGCTGTCATGGCCACCCCTGTTGCGGCCCAGCCGACCCGCCCGATCAAGGCGAACCAGACCGATGCCTACGGAGACGACCGGCTGCTGGCGTTCACCTATTTCATGAACTTCCAGTGCGTCCATGAGCCGTTCGCCGATCTGGACCACGACGGCCTGGTCGCCGCGGTCGACCCCGACGAGTTCCAGTCGCCGCGCTGCGTCGTCGGCACTCAGCCGCGCATCGACCCGACCGGCAATCCGATCTCGAACACCGAGCCGCTGTACGTGATCGTGCCGTTCTTCGACGCCGACGGCGACGGCGAGGCGGCGACGCCCGGCTTGCGCGACGCCCTGCGCGGCTTGTTCGGGTTCGTGCCCGATGCGTTCGACCCGACGCCCGGCGTGCCGGTGCAGTGCCCCGAGCCCGGCCTACCGCTCACGCGCCACAAGGGTGACTTCGGCACCTGCACGATGCATCCGACGACGCTCGATCTCGGGCCGGTGCTGGGTCAGCTGGGCGCGGTGCCGGCGGGCACGGCGGTGCAGGTGCCGACGCCGAATCACAGCCACATCATCGACGGCGCCAACTTCGGCGCCATCTGGTGGCGGATCGTCGTCGTGCTGGTGACCGACCAGGCGATCTGGCCGGATGTGAACGGCACGCGCGGCCTGACGTCGGTCGACGCGCTGCGCGCCGCGCAGGCCAGGGGCCAGGCGTCGGGCGACATCCCGTCGAACTTCTTTCTCTTCTTCGACAGCCGGAAATTCTCGCACTCGGGACACTGACGCGGCGCGCCGACGGCGAGCGGTGCGGCCTTACTTGGGCTGCGACTTGCTCGCCGCCTGCCGCTCTTCGTAGCGGTGGCCGCGCAGCATGTTCGGGATCGCGTCGTTCCCCTCGTGGCACGCGTACTCGTAGATCAGCTCGTCCTTCAGCTTCAGCGGGATCATCGCCGTCCACGGCGCCGTCCACGTGGTCGGATCCTCGACGGTGACCTGGTACTCGAGCACGTCGTGCGAGACGCGGGTGAAGCGTTCGATGAGGTGGAGGTTCTCGTGCGACCCCATGAAGTCGCTCTTCGGCGAGAAGTTGGTGGTGTCGACGACCAGCGTATCGCCTTCCCAGCGGCCGCGCGAATCGCCGTTCCACGGCCGGATGGTGGCGGGCAGATGCGGACGGCCGTCGGTGGGGATGATGCGCGCGTCGTGCGCCATCTCGGCCATCACCGACACGTGGTTCGGCGCCTGCACGATCTGGAAGTAGCTGTTGTAGCCGGCCTGCATCCGCGGCGTGGTGAAGTTGACGCAGCGCTCGCCGAGCGGGAAGACCTCCGGGTCTTCGAACGCGTGCGTCTTGCGGGACTCGACCTCCGCGGTGCGGCGCTTCTCGGCTTCCGGCGTGCGCGGCGGCAGCTGGCCGTTGGGCGGATCGACGATGAGCGACGTCCGCCGATCGTGCCAGTCGCGCTCGACCAGCCAGAACTGGTTGTAGTTGCCGGTGCCCGGATCGTAGGAGCCGGGCTTGGACACGCGATTGAGGACGGCGGTGATCAACCCGTCGCCGAACTGCGCGTCGCCGTCGTTCTCGGTGATCTGCGATGCGAACTTCTGCAGCTCCGCGATTTCGGCGTCGGTCAGCTTCGTCTTGCCTTCCCACTGCTTGGGGCGCTGCAGCGGCGTCACCGTGTTGTTCGCCCACACGCCCTGGAAGTCGGGGCGGCCGTCCGGCGTGCGCGGCACCACCCATGTGCCCGCAGATCTGCCGTTCGATGCGCGCGTCTGAGCCTGGAGGACCAAGGCAGAGCCGGCGATGAGGATGAGTAAAAAGGCCAGGAAACCGAAGGCGGGACGAAGTCGCACGGCCATGTTGCAGTCTCCTCGGCAGACCTTAACACGAACGGGGGCTGGTCGCGAGAGACGTGTTCACCAAGTCGAGCGCCGTCGCGCCGCCGCTTATCCCGCGCGCGCCCCGTCGGGCAGCGGACGCTCAGGCACCGCCAGCGCCGGCAGCAGGCCGTCGGCGTAGCCGATGTCGAGGATCATCCCTTCCGACACCTCGCCCGCCATCTTCTTCGGCTCGAGGTTGACGATGAACAGCGTCTGCCGTCCGACCAGTTCCTGCGGATCGGAACGCTCCTGCTTCATGCCGGAGAGGATCCGCCGCGTGTGATCGCCGAAGCTGACCACGAGGCGCAACAGCTTCCGCGAACCGGGCACGTCCTCGACCGCCGTGATCGTGCCGAGGCGGATGTCGAGCGCGTCGACCGCGGCAAAGGCGACCGGCGGCTTGATCGGCGCCGGCGTGAACGCGTCTGCCATCACCAGAACACCTGTTGCAGCCCGCTGCGCTTCTTCGGGCGGAGGAGGAAGTAGATGATGAGGCCGGTGACGATCAGCACGACCAGCGTCAGCGCCCACGCCATCGCCACCACCAGGCCGCCGTCGCCGAATGCCTCGCCGCTGTGGAGACGATTGAGGAACGGCTTGTCCACGTAGGCTTCCGTCCTCATCACCACGCCGGTGCGCGCGTCGACGACGAACTTGCGATCCTCGCCGCCGCCGGGCCTGCCGGTGAACACGCTCACGGTCGGCTGCGCACCTTTGAACTGGATCGTGATCGAGTCGATGGGCACCGACCCGGCGCTGATCGCCACGGCCGCCACCGCCGCGTCGATCGGGCCCGACCACGCGCGCGGACCAGACTGCGTGGTCACCGGGCTGACCAGATTTCGCGTCGCCTCGCGCAGCGCCTCGGCCTCGCCGAAGAATTCGGTGAATGCGATGAGCAGCCCGGTGGACGCCGCGTAGAGGAGGAAGAGCGCCCCGGGGAAGCCAATCCATCGGTGCCACTTGCGCCAGAATGCGAGGTTCACGCCGGCCGCTCTCC
>Ga0134122_10002460_pt1 | contig 13625 bp, 10 predicted proteins | sample KB302_FD_96461 | JGI IMG/M metagenome (GOLD analysis project Ga0134122, IMG submission 96461) | Terrestrial soil microbial communities without Nitrogen fertilizer from Kellogg Biological Station, Michigan, USA - KB3-0-2 | ecosystem: Environmental > Terrestrial > Soil > Unclassified ... | reverse complement strand
GCCCTTCCGTGATGGTGGGCGGCCAGCGGGTGGACATGGTCGTCTCCCAGCCGGACTTCGGGCTGCTCTACGTCTTCGCCATCGCCTCGCTGGCGGTGTACGGGACCTCGCTCGCCGGTTGGTCCTCCAACAACAAGCTGGCGCTCCTGGGCGGGGTGCGCGCCGCCTCGCAGATGATCTCCTACGAGGTGGCGCTGGGCCTGTCGCTGGTGGGGATGATGGTGGCCATGTCCACCGTGCAGCTGCCGGCCATGGTGGCGGGCCAGGAGCGCTACCTGTGGGAGGCGACGCTGGACCTGGGCGGCTCCTCCCTCACGCTCGGCGTCCCGGCGTGGGGCATCCTCCTGCAGCCGGTGGGCTTCGTGCTCTTCTTCGCCGCCGCCTTCGCGGAGACCAAGCGCGCCCCCTTCGACGTGCCGGAGGGCGAGAGCGAGATCATCGGCTACTTCGTGGAGTACTCGGGGATGAAGTTCGGGATGTTCATGATCTCCGAGTTCGTGGAGATCGTGATCCTCTCCGCGATCACCACCTCCATCTTCTTCGGCGGGCACGCGGTGCCCTTCGTCGGGGCGGCGCTGGCCAGGAGCGACTTCTTCCTCTCCCACCCCATCCTCTGGGGCGCCTTCTCCGGGACGGTCTTCTGGGTGAAGGTGCTGATGCTCTGCTGGCTCCAGCTGGTCATCCGCTGGACGTTCCCCCGCTTCCGCTACGACCAGATCCAGGCGCTGGGCTGGAAGATGCTGCTGCCGGCGGGCCTTTTGAACCTCTTCGTCTCCGCCGCGCTGGTGCTGTGGGACCCGTCGCTCCGGCTGCTGGCCGTGCTGGGCCTGCTGGAGATCGGCGCGGTGATGGCGCTCACCACCACCCGGCGCGCGCCCGAGGCGGACCACCCCGCAGAGGCCGCCCCGGCGGATGCTGCGCACGCGGCGCCGCCGCACTAAGGTCTCCCCAGAGAGCGCCCATGAGCTACCAGGCCAGCCAGAACCCCCGCGAGGACGTCCGCGAACGGCTCTACATCCCGGAGCTGCTCAAGGGGCTGGCGATCACCACCCGCCACTTCCTCCGCAACCTCTTCGGGACGCGGGACACCAACGCCAGCGTGGTGGACCGCAAGGGCGCCAACCTCGTCACCACCATCCAGTACCCCGAGGAGAAGGTGCAGTACCCCGAGGGCTACCGCGGGCTGCACCGGCTGGTCCCGCGCGAGGACGGCAAGCCGCGCTGCGTGGCCTGTTACATGTGCGCCACCATCTGCCCCGCCCAGTGCATCTACATCGAGGCCGGGGAGTACGACCCGGCGGACGGCGCCTCCGAGTCGCGGGTGATCGAGAAGTACCCCACCGCCTTCGTCATCGACGAGCTGCGCTGCATCGTGTGCGGGCTGTGCGTGGACGCGTGCCCCAAGGACGCCATCCGGATGGACACGTACGCGCACACCCCCAGCGAGTACACGCGCGAGGGCTTCGTCTACGACATCCCCAAGCTCCTCAAGGGCCCGGCCGTCTCGCACAAGTCGGACCCGTGGAACAAGCGGCCCGGGTCGGACGAACCGGAGCGCCAGCACCTCGAGCCCCACGTCCGGGTAGGCGAGGGCCTGGTCCAGCTCAAGGCGCCCGAGCACCACTCGCCGAAGATCATCGTCTCCACCGACCAGCCCGTCCCGGTGGTGAAGTTCATCAAGTAGCGTTATCTACGGGCCTGTGAAGCGGTACCGGGTTTCGGTCTGCAAGGGCCCCGACTGCCGCGCGGGCGGCGCCGAGGAGGTCTTCACGGCGCTGCGGAGCGCGGTGCAGGCGTCCCCGGTGAAAGCCACCTGCGCGGTCGGCCGCGGCGGCTGTTACGGCCTGTGCCACCTGGGGCCGAACGTGGTCATCCGCCTCGACGACGGGCGCCCGAAGGATCCGCTCTCCCGCGAAGACTTCCAGCTGATGGGCTGGGACGGCGAGACGCACTACGGGAACATGACGGCGGCCCGGATCCCACGCCTGGTGGAGGAGCACCTCCAGGACGACCGGGAGATCGCGGACTACGCGCCGGTCGACAACGGGCGCCAGCCGCCGCCTTCGTCCACGGGCTGAAAAAACGCGCGTCCGAGTGCTCGGCAGCGAACGCCGGGCGCGCGCCCCGTGTTCATCAGATGGCTGAGGCCGAACGAAACGCTCGCCGCGAACCGTGGCTCCGCGTCCAATTGACACCGGCCACCACCAATGCCACGCACTGACCTTTCGAAGCGCGCGACCGGGCGACGGACCCGAAGCCTCGCACCGCTGCCCAAGGCGCCATCCGGCATCAGGGGGCTGGATGAGCTCACCGGCGGCGGGTTGCCTCGCGGCCGCCCCACGCTGGTCTGCGGCGGCCCCGGCTGCGGCAAGACGCTCTTCGCCATGGAGTTCCTGGTCCGCGGCGCCCTCGAGCACGGCGAGAACGGCGTCTTCATGGCGTTCGAGGAGACGGCCGAGGAGCTGGCCGCCAACGTGGCGTCCCTGGGCTTCGACCTCCCGACGCTGGAGGCGAGGAAGAAGCTGTCCATCGACTACGTGCGGGTGGAGCGCAGCGAGATCGAGGAGACCGGCGAGTACGACCTGGAGGGCCTGTTCGTCCGGCTCGACTACGCGGTGAAGCGCGTGGGCGCCAAGCGCGTGGTGCTGGACACCATCGAGTCGCTCTTCAGCGGGCTCCCCAACCCGGCCATCCTCCGCGCGGAGCTCCGCCGCCTCTTCCGCTGGCTGAAGGACCGGGGGCTGACGGTGGTGGTCACCGGCGAGAAGGGCGAGGGCGCCCTCACCCGCCAGGGCCTGGAGGAGTACGTCTCCGACTGCGTCATCTTCCTCGACCACCGGGTGGTGGAGCAGGTCTCCACCCGCCGGCTGCGGATCGTGAAATATCGGGGCACCCTCCACGGGACCAACGAGTACCCCTTCCTCATCGACGAGGACGGGTTCTCCATCCTCCCCCTCAGCTCGCTGGGGCTGACCCACCAGGCGCCCACCCGGCGGCTGTCGTCGGGCATCCCCCGGCTGGACGAGATGCTGGGGGGCAAGGGCTACTACGAGGGCAGCTCCGTCCTGGTGAGCGGCACCGCCGGCACCGGGAAGACCAGCATGGCCGCGCTGCTCGCCGCCTCCGCCTGCGCGCGGGGCAAGCGCTGCCTCTACTTCGCCTTCGAGGAGTCGGTGGACCAGCTGGCCCGCAACATGCGGTCCATCGGCATCGACCTGCGGCCCTGGCTGGACCAGGGGCTCCTGCGGGTCGTCGCCTCGCGGCCCACCATCCAGGGGCTGGAGAGGCACCTGGTGGCCATGCACCGGGAGGTGACGGCCTTCCGGCCGGCGGTGGGCGTGGTGGACCCGATCACCAACCTGATCGACGTGGGGACGAACGCCGAAGCCCAGTCCATGCTCACGCGCCTCATGGACTTCCTCAAGGTGCAGGGCATCACCACCTTCTTCACCAGCCTGACCCAGGGCGGGGTGGCCCTGGAGCAGACCGAGATGGGCATCTCCTCGCTGATCGACACCTGGCTGGTGCTGGCGGTGGTGCGCTCCGGCGGCGAGCGCAACCGCACCCTGACCATCGTCAAGTCGCGCGGGATGGCCCACTCCAACCAGGTGGTGGAGTTCGGCCTGACCAGGCGGGGGGTGGAGCTGATGGACACCTACCTGGGCCCCAGCGGCGTGCTCACCGGGTCCGCGCGGCTGGCGAAGGAGGCGGAGGACCAGGCGGTGATGGAGGGCTACGAGGACGACCTCGCGCTCCGCCGGCAGGAGCGCACGCGGAGGGAGAAGCGGGCGGTGGCGCAGCTCACCGGGATGAAGGAAGAGCTGGCGGCGGACCTGGTGGAGATCGATCGCGGCATCAACGACGTGGCCCGGCAGCGGGAGCGATTGGTCGAGGAGCGGAAGGCGATGGCGCGCAGCCGCCAGGCCTTCTCCGGGACGCGCGCCCGGGGCCAGGGGGACCAGCCATGAAGTCACCCCCCCGGAGGGCCCGGGCACCGAGGCGCCGGGCCGAGCTGCCGCCCCAGTGGGACCTGCGCCTGTACGTCGCCGGGCAGACGGCGCGCTCGGCGATCGCCCTGCAGAACCTGAAGCGCATCTGCGAGACCCACCTGAAGGGCAAGTACCGGATCGAGGTGGTCGACGTGATGAAGAACCCGCGGCTGGCGCAGGGCGACCAGATCCTGGCGCTGCCCACCCTGGTCCGGAAGCTCCCGGAGCCGATGAAGAAGATCATCGGCGACCTGTCGAACGAGGAGCGCGTGCTGATCGGCCTGGACCTGCGCGAGGCGAGGTCCCGCAGGTGAAGCGCGCCCGGCGCCATGCCCCGCCGCCCGACCGGCCCCGGGCCCGCCCCAGGAAGGAGCCGGGCTGGGTGCTGCGGCTGTACGTCGCCGGGATGAACCGCACCTCGGCGCGCGCGGTGGAGCGCGTCCACGCCATCTGCGACCAGTACCTGGCCGGGCGTTATGAGCTGGAGGTGATCGACATCTACCAGTTGCCGGCGCTCGCCCGCGGCCACCAGATCGTCGCCACCCCCACGCTGATCCGGCTCCTGCCGGCGCCGCTCCGCCGCTACATCGGCGACCTGTCGAACGAGAACCTGGTGTTCGGGCTGGACCTCAAGCCGCGGGGGGGCGTGACGTGACTCCTCGCCGCGCCGCCTCCGCCGACGCCCTCCACGCCCTCGAGCGGAGGCTGGCCGAGGCCGAGCAGACGCTGGAGGCGATCCGCGCCGGGGAGGTGGACTCGCTGGTGGTGGAGGGCCCGGGCGGCCTGCGGGTCTACACCCTGGAGAGCGCGGCCAACACGTACCGGGTGATGATCGAGGCGATCAGCGAGGGCGCCGCCACCCTCACCGAGGACGGCCTCATCCTCTACTGCAACGAGCGGCTGGCGCGCATGCTGGGCCGCCAGCTCCAGAAGGTGATGGGCGCCCCCCTCCGGGACCTGGTGGCGGAGCGGTCGCGCCCGGGCGTGGACGCCCTGCTGCACAGCGCGCTGGAGGCCGAGAGCCGCGCCGAGCTGACCATGGTCGCCGCCGGCGGCCAGGAGGTGCCGGCGTACCTGTCGGTGAGCTGCATCGAGGACGAGGGGCGGCGCGTGCTCTGCCTGATCGCCACCGACCTGCGCGAGCAGAAGAAGAGCGAGGAGATCCTCGCCGCGGAGAAGCTGGCGCGGTCGGTGCTGGAGCAGGCGGCGGAGGCGATCGTCGTCTGCGACGGCCAGGGGACCATCATCCGCGCCTCCGGCGCCGCCGCCGAGCTGTGTGGCTGCAACCCCCTCCTGCGGCCGTTCGACGAGGTCTTCCCCATCCCGGCCTCCGGGGAGAGCGTGGCGGCGGCCGCGCTGCGGGGCCGGGTGCTGCGCGCGGTGCCCGCCACCCTCGCCCGCCCCGGCGGCGCGCCCGCCGAGGTGCAGGTGAGCGCGACGCCACTCAGCGGGGCCGGCGGGGGCGTCATCGGGTGCGTGGTCACCCTGGTGGACGTCACCCAGTCCCGGCGGGCGGAGGAGGCGCTCCGCCAGGCGGTCACCCTGAGGGACCAGTTCCTCTCCGTGGCGGCCCACGAGCTGCGCACGCCGATCACCGCGCTCAGCCTCCAGTTGGAGGGGCTGGAGCGGCTGCTGGTGAAGGAGGCCGGCGGCGACGAGCGCGCGCTGAAGAAGGCGCGGAGCGCGATCCGGCAGGTGGACCGGCTGGGGATGCTGGTGGAGGGGCTGCTCAACGTCTCCCGCATCGTCTCCGGGCATTTCGAGCTGCAGCTGGAGCAGTTCGACCTGGGGGAGGTGGTGAAGGAGATGCTGGACCGGATGAGCGACCTGGCCGCGCGCTCCGGGTGCGAGCTGCGGCTGTCGCCGGACAGCTCCGCGGTGGGGACGTGGGACCGCTCGCGGCTGGAGCAGGTGGTGACCAACCTGGTGACCAACGCCATCAAGTACGGCGCCGGGAGGCCGATCGACGTGTCGGTGGAGCAGGCCGAGGGCTCGGTGGAGCTGCGCGTGCGGGACCGCGGCATCGGCATCTCGCCGGCGGACCAGCAGCGGATCTTCGATCGCTTCGAGCGGGCGGCCCCCGCCAGCCACTACGGCGGGCTGGGGCTGGGCCTGTACATCAGCCGGGAGATCGCGCTCGCCCACGGCGGCAGCATCCAGGTGACGAGCGAGCCCGGGCAGGGCGCGACGTTCCGGGTGCGGCTGCCGCTGGCGGCGCGGCCCTGGCGGCGGGGGGCCGCATGAGCGCCAACGGCCACGCGCGGATCCTGGTGGTGGAGGACGACCAGGACGTGCGCGACACCATCCTGGACCTGCTGTCCGACGAGGGCGTGCCGGCGGCGGGCACGGCGGACGGCGCCTCGGCGCTGCGCTTTTTGCGCTCGGCGCCGGTGAAGCCCAACCTCATCCTGCTAGACCTGATGATGCCGGGGGTGAACGGGTTGGAGGTCCGGCGGCTGCAGATGGAGGACCCGTCGCTGGCCAACATCCCGGTGGTGCTGCTGAGCGCGGACGTCACCACCGAGTCGACCGCGGGGGTGATGCGGGCGGCCGGCTACCTGCGCAAGCCGGTGAAGCTCGCCCACCTGTTGGAGGTGGTGCAGCGCTACGGCGCCCCCGAGGCCTGAAGCGGCGTGACGGGCGGGTGGCGAACAGGGGGCGCGGGCCGCGACGGAGGCTGATGAACGCGGCGGCCGGCCCGGTGTCCTGCAAGGGGATGTCCCGGCGGTTCTGGATGAGGGCCCTGGGGTGCTCGCGCTCCTGGCGATGCTCGCGGCGTCCGCGGACGCGGAGCCCGTTGGCGGCGCTCCGCCGGGTGCTCCAGGCCGCGCTCTACATCGACCCCTGAGCGCGACGGAGCTCCGCGCGGTCGTAGCCCTTGCGGCAGTGCTCCACCCCGTTGACGTGGGCCTCCACCCAGGTCCACACCGCGCAGGCGGTGGGGGACAGCGAGAAGCGGGGCTCGCGTTCGAGATGTAACGAAACGTCGCACCCGGTCGTGGCGACAATGGGGGACCCGCAGGTCCCCAGCCATGACTCGCATCGACCGTTCTGCCGCCCGCGCCATCGCGCCCGCTACCGCCGCGCCGGCGGCGTCTCTCACCGTGCGAGACGCTGAGTCTCCTCCTTCGATGGCCCCGCCCGCCCGTGACTTCGGCGCGATCCAGGGAGCGTCGCCGGTGCGCTTCACGCCCGCGACGTCCGCGCCCTACGAGTGCACCATCCACACCCTGCAGATGAAGGGGAGCGACGGGCGGACGTACAACGTGGTGCTGGACCTGATCCGTTCGGACGAGAACCCGCTGTGGGGCGTGAGCCAGGACCGCACCGCGCTGCGCGCCGTGGTCTCGGACGCGGCGACGGGCGAGGTGGTCGCCTCGCGGTTCGTGGACGCGCCGCGGGAGGAGTTCCAGGAGAAGGTGGGCGACCTGGGCATCATGGACGGCCAGGGCGGCATCTCGTTCGCGGCGGCGGACGGGCAGATGGCGTTCGACCTGGGCGTGAAGATCGAGCCCTCGACGCTGGTGCAGACCGCGGGCGACACGCTGAAGGAGCAGGTGGAGAAGGCGGTCTCGAAGCTCCCGCCCGACCAGCGGAGGCAGGTGATGGAGCGCTTTCCGCTGCAGTTGCTGGTGACGGACTACCCGAAGACGCGCCACACCGGGACGATGACGGTCCAGGTCCCGGGCCGCGGCGAGCCGCTCACGCTGACGGCGGACGACACCCCGAGCACCGTCTCGCACCACTTCGGCAACTCGCTCACCGACTACGTCTTCCTGGCGTCGGTCCCGAAGGAGCACGAGCCCAGCTTCATCGCGGTGGTCACGCGAGAGCAGGTGGACCTCGACCCGTCGAAGCCGGGCGGCGAGGCGTCCATCCCGTTCGGCTACCTGATCCGGACCGACGCGCAGGGGCGCAGCACGTTCTCGTTCCTCACCCCGGACGCGGACAGGGGCGGGCGCCCGGGCGAATTCGACCTCGGCTCCGACCTGCTGGGCACCGCCATCGACGTGAAGGTGAAGCACGAGGCCGGCCAGGTGGTGCTCAACGACGGCCACCTCCCCACCCGCACCGGCTTCGGCGAAGCCACCATCGAGGACAGCCGGCTCCTGAGCGAGCTGGGGCTGGGCAAGGAGCAGCACTTCTCCGACGTGGTGGTGGACATCACCGGGCGCTTCCTGGACGAGACGGGCCGGAAGGCGCCCTGATCAGGGTGCCCTGCGCGGGCGCGACGTCCTGGCGCTGGGGAGCTGGGTCCGGTGCGCTCGTGGGCGTTCCTGCAGGCCAGGGCGCTGGCCCAGGCGGCCCCGAGGTGATCATCACGCCGCCGGCGTCGACTTCGCGGTGGCCGCAGCAGGCACTGGAGGCTCCGCCTCCGTCCACACCCCGTCCCAGTCTCCCGGCGGCGGCCGCTGGAGCAGCTTCGCGCAGCGCATCGTGTACAGCGCCGCGATGGGGTCGTTCCGCTCCGTCGCGCACTGCTGCATCAGCTCCAGCGCCTCCGCGAACCGCCGTTCGTGGTACGCGACCAGCGCGTGCTCGTACTTTGCGAGGTGGTCCACCGCCCGGTCGTCGAGTGAGCTCCGCGCGCCCCACAGCTCGAAGATCTGGTTGGGCAAGGTGCTCCCTGGCGGGCGGATGCGATCGACCTCCCGGAACGCGAACTCGTCCGTCGCCACCTTCGCCGTCCCCTCCCCCACCAGGATGCGCGCGCCGTACCGCTTGGTTTCACCACACAACCGCCCGCTCATCCGGACCGCGTCTCCCAACACGGTGTAGTTCGACTTCGCGTCGCTCCCCAGATCGCCCACCAGCGCTTCGCCGCTCTCGATCCCGATCCGGATGTCCACGTCGTGCCCGTACCGCTCCAGCCACTCCGCCCTCCCCCGCTCCAGCCTCCGCATCAGCTCCATCGCCGTCTCGCACGCCAGCTGCGGATGCCGGTCCGTCCTCACCGGCGCGCCCCAGAACGCGATCGTCTCGTCCCCCAGGTGCTTGTCGATCTGCCCTCCCGCCGCGTGCACCACCTGCGTCACCTCGAACAGGTACTCCTGCAACAACCCCGCGATCTTCTCCGGCGTGGCGCGCTCGAGGATGACCGAGAACCCCTCGATCCTCACCCTCAGCACCGTCACCTGCCGCCGATCCGGCTGGAGCAGCTCCGGCTCCTGGCTCAGCACCCGCACCGTCTCCTGCGACACGTTGTGCCCCAGCGCGGCGTGGAGGAGCTCCCGGAACCTCCTATCCATCCGCAGCGTGGACGCCATGGAGAAGAAGGTCGTGAGCGCCATGGCCAGCAGCGGCCCAGCCACCGACAGCCACAGCCGGTCCTCCACGAACGACTGGTACGCCACGTACAGGTAGACCGCCGCCACCGCGCCCACCGCCCCGAGGTACGAGAACAGCCCGCCCGCCGTCCGCAGCGACGTCGCGAAGGTGAGCGCCAGGAACGCGCCCAGGAACGCCAGCGCGAACGCCGCCACCGCGTCCCACTTCGGATCCACCCGCTCCACCCCGTCCGACTTGAGGAGGTTCACCATCGCCTGCGCCAGCACCGACCCTCCCGGCACCCCCTCGCCGATCGGCGTGGACACCCGGTCCGTCGAATACCGGGTGGCGTCCTCCAGGATGACCACCCGCCCCTCCAGGTCGTTGAGGTAGCGCGGCGGCAGCCCGTGGCGCGCGTCGTCCAGGTTCACCAGCAGCCGCCACGCGGACACCACCCGCTTGAGCGACCCGCGCGCGTCCTTCGCCGCCTCCTCCGCCTCCCAGCGCGCCAGCCCGAACCCGGACTCGTCCACCGGGATGGAGTACCGGTCGCCGATGAACAGCCGCCCGCCGCGCATCCGCAGGTCGCGCCTCTCGGCCAGCAGCATGCCCGCCTCCAGCACCGCGGACGGCATCAGCCGCACCTGCCCCTCGCGCGGCGCGTAGTTCGTCAGGTGCGGCACGCCGCGCACCTTCCCGTCCGGGTCGGGCTGCAGCCCCGCCGCGCCGTAGCCGCTCCGAGCGCCGAGCAGCGGGGCGAACGGAGGCTCCAGCGAGCGCGCCCGCGGCACCTTCGCCACGTCCAGCCCCTCCACCTTCACCTCGGCGAGCGAAGCCATCAGCTCCACCGGCGTGATCTCCGACGCCCGGTCGGCCGGCGTCAGCTCGCGGACCACCAGCGGCGCCTTCGCCTCCCACCTCCGGATCAGCGCCCGCCCCTCCTCCTCGCTCTGCACGCCCGCCCACACCGCCACCCGCGGCCCCTCCTGGATGACGTACGCCGGCCGGCGCTCCGCCAGCACGCGCCGGACCGACTCCCGCGCCTCGCTCTGCGAAGGCCGGTGGTCCACCAGCGCCAGGAACGGCCGCACCTGCGGCACGCCCGCCGCCGGCTCGTCGCGCGCCTGGAACGCCAGCACCGTCTTGCCCGGGTGCTTGTCCAGCGCCGCCCGGAACGCCTCGTCGTCGCTGGGGCCGCCGGCCGGGTCGTCGGTGGCGGGCGCGCAGGAGGGGCTGGCGTCCCAGAGCGGGAGGTCGATCACCACCAGCTTCGCTTTCTCGTCCAGGATGCGATCCACCAGCTCGCCCAGCACCTGCCGCGGCCACGGCCGCTGGGCCAGCACCGCCTGGTCGCCGCGCCGGGCGTTGGCCAGGGACTCCTCGTCGACGGCCACCACCGCCACCTCGGCGTCGGAGCGGGTGGACTCCCGGCCCAGGGCGCGCGCCCGCCAGTCGTAGAAGGCGGACTCCATCTGCTCCAGCATCTGGTGCGCGCGGGTGAGCGCGTGCGAGGCGATCGCCTCCCCCTCCTCGTCCGCCACCCGCGGGGCGCGGAAGTAGAGCAGCGCCGCCACGGTGGAACCGATGACCGCCGCCTGGAGGAGTGAGTAGCCGAAGGTGGCGAAGAACCGCCGCCTCGGAGTGAAGGGCGCCGCCAAAGCCGGCGGAGATTACCGCAACCGGCCAGGGGCGCCGAGTGCGCCGCGTCCACCCGAACCTGCCGCGCCTCCCCGGAGAGCCTTCAGCCCGCCCCGAGGTCGAGCTGGATCCGCCCGTCCACCTGCAACCGCAGCAGCGCCCCCGCCACCCGCTCCGCCTCGTCCTGGGCGAGCACGTTGCGGAACTGGTCCCCGTCGGCGATCTCCACCTCCATCACCGGGCCGCGCTCCAGCATCCGGTGCAGGACCGGCGGGCCGCCGCCCTCGGAGTGGATGAACAGCGGGAGGAACCCCTTCACCGGGACGTACGACTCGGTGGCCAAGAGCCGCTCCGCCAGCTGGTCCGGAGGGGGCCGCGTGTCGTCGGGCCGCACCCCCTCGTCGGTGTAGAGCCAGGGCGGCGGCCGGGAGACGTCCTCGGTGGAGTCGTCGAAGAGGAAGCCGTAGCGGGTGGGCAGCTTCCCGGAGAGCAGGAACATCAGCACCACCGAGTCGTCCGGGCCCACCCGGTCCGCGTGGAGGATGGTCCTCGACGCGCCCGCCGGGTGCCGCCGCAGCGCGACCCGCGGCCGGGCGGTGGCGGCGTAGCGCTGCACCCGCGTCTTGATCACCGCCCGCACGTGCAGCTCCGCCTCCGCGAACTCGGCGTCCGTCTTGAGCGCCTGCGACTCCACCGACGCCGCGGCGGCCTTCAGCTTCGCCTCCGCGTCCGCCGCCGCGCGCTGCAGGGGCGGCGCCTCCGCCAGCGCCTGGCCCGCCTCTCCGGCGGACACCTTGGCCTCCACCGCCGCCCGGGCCGCGCCCACCCAGAAGCCGGCCTGCTGCCCCAGCCGCCGCCCCTCCTCGGTGAAGCGCTCGTACGCCAGCGCGCGCTCCAGCCGCAGCTCGTCCCAGGCGTGGTACGCCGCCTCCAGCGTCTGCGCCAGGGCGAGCCGGTGGAGCACGCCCTCGATGGAGCGGGGCCCGCGCCGGCGCTCCTTCTGCACCAGCGCCTCCGCCTGTTCGCCCGCCTTGGCCAGCGCCTGTTCGGACCGCTCCGGCCGCTCCGCCTTCGCCGGCGCCGCGCGCTTGGGGGCCGGCTTGCGCTTCGACGCCTTCGGAGCCGCCGCCTTCTTCGGGGCCGCGGCCTTCTTGGTCTTCGTCCCCTGCTGCTTCTTCCCCGTCAGCCGCCGTTCGCTGCGAGCCATTGGTCCACCCTCGCCGCATCGCGCTCGATGCCGATGCTCCGGTACTCGTTCCGCGCCTTCACCGCGTACTCCCTGGCGTGCGCCGCCTCGCCGCGGATGCCGCGGTTCACCTGCGCCAGGTCGAAGCGGACGTCCGCGGCGAACACCGGGTCGTCCGGCGCCAGCTCCAGCGCGCGCTCCAGGTACGAGACGGCCTTCTTGCCGTTCCCCATCCCGGACCAGGCCAGGCCCAGCCAGCGGTAGGTCAGGCGCAGTCCGGACGGGTTCGTCCCCGGCTTGGAGCGGATCCGCTCCGCCGTCTCCAGGTGGCTCATGGCCTCCTTGGGCCTGCCCTGCTCCACCAGGATGGCGGCCAGGCTCTCGTGGGCGACCGCCACCAGCGCGTGGTCCGCGCCCAGCGCCGCCTCCCAGATGGCGAGCGCCCGGTTGGCGTGCTCCAGCGCGCTGCCGTAGTCGCCCTTCCTCCGCAGCGCGTCGGCGAGGTTGATGTGCGCGTAGGCCAGCTCGGGGTGGAGCGGGCCGCGGACCTGCTCCAGCACCGCCAGCGAGTGCTGGAGCGCGGGGATCGCCTTCTCCGGCTCGTGCCGCTCGGTGTAGAGCGCGCCCAGGCTGGAGAGCACGTACGCGCGCCGCGAGCTGTGCGCAGGGAGCTTCTCCGCCAGCTGGGCCGCGCGCACCACCGGCGGCTCGGCCAGGTCCAGCCGGCCGATGGACGCGTACATGGAGCCCACCGTGCTCTGCAGGTCCATCTCCATCTCGTGCTCGCCGCCCAGCCGCACCAGCGCCGCGCGCGCCAGCTTCTCCCACTTGCGGCCCTGCTCCAGGTTCCGCTCCATCCGCCCGGTCACCCACACCAGGTGGATGGCCAGCCGGAGGAGCTCCTCGTCGTGGCGCGCCGCCACCGCGGACCACACGCCGTCGGTCAGCGTCACCTCGCCGTTGGCCACGTCGCCGCCGTGGATCTGCACCCAGCCCAGCCGGGAGAGCGCCTCGGCGCGGAGCGGCTCGTAGCCCAATTCGTCCGCGGCGGCGCGCGCGCTCCTGGCCACCTCCAGCGCCACCCGGTACTGGCCGCCGTCGTCCAGCGCCTTCGCCTCCGCCAGCAGCGAGGAGAGCTTCTCGAACTTGTCGCGCGAGGCCGGGTCCTGGGGCGGCGCCGCCTGGCCCAGCAGCACCTCCACGTCCGCGCAGGTCCGCAGGCCGGGGAGCGCGTGCACCGCGTCGCCGGCGCGGTCGATGGTCTCGGCGCTGGCGGAGGCCAGAAGGTGCGTCACCGCGCGCAGGTCCTTCAGCCGCCGCTCCAGGCAGAGCATCCGCGAGCTCAAGACCTGCTCCGTCTGCTCGCCGCGGAGCCGGGTGGCCTCGCACGCCTCGCGGTGCATCCCCGCCCACGCCCTGGAGTACGCGTCCAGCCCGGCGGTGGCGGCGGCGAGCGCGTTGGCCGCGTACGGCTTGGGCGACTTGTGGAAGGCCTGCTGCACCTCGGCGGCGACGCCGGGGTCCCAGACGCCCTCCAGCTTCTG
>Ga0134122_10002459_pt1 | contig 13627 bp, 9 predicted proteins | sample KB302_FD_96461 | JGI IMG/M metagenome (GOLD analysis project Ga0134122, IMG submission 96461) | Terrestrial soil microbial communities without Nitrogen fertilizer from Kellogg Biological Station, Michigan, USA - KB3-0-2 | ecosystem: Environmental > Terrestrial > Soil > Unclassified ... | reverse complement strand
GTGTTCTGGAACCTGCTCAGCAACGCCGTCAAGATCACTCCGGAAGGCGGCACCATCACCGTCCGGTCGTGGACGGACGATTCATCGTGGCTCGCGGTCGAGGTCTCCGACACCGGCATCGGCATCGAGCCGGAGCTCCTACCACGGATTTTCGATGCCTTCGAGCAGGGGGAATCTCGCGCGGCGCAGCGGTTCGGAGCCGGCCTTGGGCTGGGCCTCGCCATCAGCCGCGCCCTCGCCGAGTTCCACGGCGGCACCCTGGAAGTCCATAGCGAGGGTCCAGGGCGTGGAGCGACGTTCCGGGTGCAGCTGCCGCTGACGCCGATTCCCGCCGGAGCGGCGGCGGTCTCCGAGCCGAGCCGCCCGGCCAGCCAGGAGGCGAGAGCCCTCCGCATCCTCCTGGTCGAAGACCATGCCGACACGGCCGAGGCCATCGCGGAGCTGCTGCGCCTCCTCGGACACGAGGTGGCGGTGGCCTTCACCGTCGCGGAGGGCCTGTCTGCGGCGGCGGACATCCAGAACCAAGAATCGGGAGGGCTCGACCTGGTAGTCAGCGATCTGGGCCTTCCCGACGGCAGCGGGCTCGACCTCATGCGCGAGCTCACCCGGCGCCATGGGCTCAAGGGGATCGCCCTCTCCGGCTACGGTATGGAGGAGGATCTGCGCCGCAGCCGCGAGGCCGGCTTCGAGCGGCATCTCACCAAGCCGGTCAACTTCCAGGCTCTACAGGCCGTCCTGCGCGAGGTCACGGAGCGGTAGGAGCCCATCCACCCCAACGGCGCGGTAAGGGTTTTCGTAGACTGGGCGAGAAAGGGAAGGATTCATGCCGCATCTCTCGCCCCGCGCCCGCTTCGCCGGACTGCTGCTTCTCCTGCTGTCCAGCATCGCCGTTCCGCCGGCCCCTCTCGGTGCCGCCGTCGGCCGCTGGAGCGCTCTCGGTCCCGAGGGAGGCACCGCCCTCGCCGTCGGCTTCGCGCCGTCCGATCCGCGGGTGGTCTACGCCGCTCTCTCATCAGGCGGGGTCTTCCGCAGCGCCGACGGCGGCGTGACCTGGACGGCTCCAGGCGGCATCATGGCCGGGCAGGTCGTGTTTTCCCTCGCCGTGGACCCTGAAAATCCTTCGATCGTCTATGCCGGCACCTACGACGGCGTCTGGAAGACAGCCTCGGGCGGAGCCGCATGGACGATCTTTCCAGACCATCTGGCCGGAGTCCCGGTCCTCGAGCTGGTCATCGATCCTGCCCGCCGGCAGACGGTCTACGCCGGTACCATCAGAGGGATCTTCCGCAGCGACGACGGCGGCCGGAGCTGGACGCCGGCGAGCCAGGGGCTGCCGCCCTACGAACCATCGATCGGCCAGGGTCAGGTGACGGCGCTGGCGGTGGACCCGGGTCCGCCGGGCCGCCTGTTCGCCACCATCCAGCGGCAGAACCAGCTCACCGAGATCTTCGCCAGCACCGATCGCGGAGGCACCTGGACGAAGGTGAACAGCCCCGGACCGTCCGGGATCAACCAGGTGAGCGGCTTCGTCTGGGAACGCACCTCCCACACCCTCTACATGAACGCCTGGCCTTCCGGCGCCAGCCCGGACGGAGCATCGCTCTGGAAGACGAGCGACGGCGGCGCGGCCTGGTCCCGGCTGGTCCTTCCCGCGCCGCTCGCCCGCAACGATGTGGAGCTGGCCGCCGACTCTTCCGGCACGATCTACGCGGGATCGTCGGGCGTGTGGAAGAGCCCCGACGGCGGCGTTCACTGGAGCGAGGTCGGCCCGATCGAATCCAGCGGCGGCCTGCGGGTTTTCGCTCCCGTCCTCTCCCTGGCCGTCGATCCCGGCCGCGCCGGCCGCCTCCTCGCCGGCACTTTCGATCTCGGCATCTTCGAGAGCACCGGCGGCGCCTGGCGAGCCGTCAATCGCGGTCTGACGGCCACCTCGGCTCTCGGGCTCGAGATCGTTTCCGCGGCGCGCCGCAAGGTCCTCTATGCCGCCGTCCAGGGCGGCGGCGTCTTTCAGAGCTCCGACGGCGGCCTTCATTGGGCGCCGCGCAACGCGGGATTGGAGCTCGACGACGCGTTCTATCCTTACAACCCCGTCAGCTCTCTGGCGCTCGATCCCAGGCACCTCTCGCGGCTCTACGCGGGTGCCTTCCGGGGAGCTGCGTTGTCGAGGGACGGCGGCGCGCACTGGAGCCTCCGCCCCTTCAACGAGTGCACGACGGCGGTGGTCCTGGCCGTGGATCCCGACTCGGGCAACGTCTACGCCGGCGGCGGCACCACGTCCGAGCCCTGCGCCCTGCCCTGCTTCGCCTACCTGAGCCGCGATGCCGGGCAGACCTGGGCTTGCATGCCCGGCATCTTTCAGGCCAGCGCCGCGGCCGTCGATCCGGTCAACACGGCGGTGGTCTATGTCGGCAGCGATAGTCAGCAGGGACTCTTCAAGAGCATCGATCGTGGCAAGTCCTTCATCCATGCCGATCGCGGTCTCGCCAATCAGAACGTGCGTTCGCTGGCGATCAGCCCCGCGGCGCACCGGGTGATCTACGCGGGCACGACGCAGGGCCTCTTCAAGAGCGGCGACGGCGGCGCGCATTGGTCGCCGACCGGCCTGGCTCCCGGGGTTTCGGCGCTGGCGGTCGATCCGAACGACTCACGAATCGTCTACGCCGGAGTTGCCGGCCGGGGTGTTTTCCAGAGCGTCGACGGTGGGGGGACCTGGACGCCGTTGAACGACGGCCTGCCGGTCTCCGCGTTCACGGGGCCGCTGCGGCTCGATCCCCGTACCCGCACCCTCTACGCCGGCACCAACGGCAGTGGTTTCTGGGTGCTCACCCTGCCGTAGCAGGACCCTGAAAGCCCGGAGCGGTCTCGCAGCCGCAACCCGGGCGGGCGAGATATGATCCGTGGTTGAGGAAAGAGACGATGATCCGAAGCCTTCGCCTGGAACATGTAGGTCCCGCCCCGGAGTTGGAGGTCGAGTTTGGACCCCGTCTCAATCTCCTCGCTGGAGATAATGGCGTTGGGAAGACCTTCCTTTTGGACGTGGCGTGGTGGGCACTTACCCAAACCTGGACCGGAGATCCGGCGTGGCCTGATCCTGATTCGAGCAAGAGAGTGCGCCACGCGATTCATTGCCGGTTCTTGAACCGGTCGGGAGGGGAGGGTGCACTCCACGCACATTACGAATTCAAGGACCAGACCTGGGTATCAAGAGGCCAGCGTCGACCGAAGCCGGCCCTGGTTTTGTATGCGCGGATCGATGGCAGCTTTTCTGTTTGGGATCCTGCCCGCAACGAAGTGGGGGAAGCGGGGAATGGGAGCGGGACGCCGGCGCGAGAACGCCTTCCAGCCTATCACTTCACGGCCGAACAGCTTTGGAATGGCTTACGCGATGAGTCGCGTGTCTTTTGCAATGGCTTGATCCACGACTGGGTCTCATGGCAGCTCAAGAAGGCTGAGCCTTTTGCGCAGCTCGAGGGAGTATTGAAGTCATTGTCTCCGAGTCACGAAGAGGAATTGCGGCCGGGGAGTCCGATGCGCGTGAGGGTGGATGACGTGCGCGACCATCCAACCCTTGCCATGTCCTACGGCACTCTGCCTCTCATCTTCGCCTCCGCGGGTATCAAACGGATCGTGGGGCTCGCCTATCTTCTGGTTTGGGCTTGGCAGGAGCATGTCCTTGCCTCGAAGCTGCTGCGAGGGGTTGAAGCTGATCAGGTGGTCTTTCTATTGGACGAAATCGAAATGCATCTGCACCCTCAATGGCAGAGACTGCTTTTGCCGGCGCTCGTCGGTGTTATGTCCCATCTCCAAAGTCGGGCGCGAGTTCAGATTCTGGGTACGACTCACGCGCCTTTGGTCCTGGCTTCCGTCGAGCCGATCTTCGAGGAAGGTCAGGATAAGCTGATTCACCTGTATCTTGCCGGCCGTGAGGTACGAATCGAAGATCTTTGGGCAAAACAAGGAGATGCCGTCGGTTGGCTCGTGTCCGACGTCTTTGGTCTCCGGCAAGCGCGCTCGAAGCAAGCGGAAGATGCGATCGAGGCCGCCGAAGCATGGATGCGAAAGGATTTCGGAGCTTTGCCGGATGACCTCAAGACGCCGGAAGCCATCCAAAGGGAACTGGAACGTCTCCTCCCCGGGCACGACCCATTCTGGCCTCGCTGGATCGTTACGAAGGAACGGTCGGATTCCAGGCTGCAATGATCCGCTTTGAGCGGGTGCCCGAACCCCGGGACTTCAGCCGCAAGGCAAGACAGCCGGGCAGGGAATGGCTGGCGGCGAACCCCAATGTTCGCAGACCGAGGGACTTCTGGACACCGTTCAAGCCTCAGCTTGCCGAGGGGTTCCGGCAGCTTTGCGCGTATTCGGCGATGTACGAGCCTGTCGGTTGCATCGACCATTTTTTGAGTTGGAAGAACCACCCAGAACGTGCATACGACTGGTCGAACTATCGGTTCTCCTCTGAATGGATCAACAAGAGCAAGCAGACCGTGGACGCTCTGGTTCTCGATCCGTACGAGGTTCAAGACGGCTGGTTCGAGATCCTGCTGCCTTCTCTTCAGCTCGTCGTTGCGGATGGAGTCCCTCCGGCAATCAGGGAACGAGCGGAGTACACCCTGAAACGGCTCCACCTCCGCGACGACGAGAGAGTCCTTCGGCAGCGCCGTGAGTGGTATCGGATGTATACGGAAGGCGAATTGACGTTGGAAGGTTTGCGGGGGAAAGCGCCGCTCATCGCAAGTGCGATTGAGAGGTGTGCCGCGCCATAGCCGACAGCTTAGCTGCTGCCTCCGACATCGCCGAGGGCGATCTGGGCCGCGCGGGCGAGCCGGCCGGGGGCGTGCTCGAGGCCCCACTTCACGAGGCGTTCCCGCCAGCTCTCGCGGTCGCCTTCGACGTCGTCGGGAGGAGGGAGAGAGACCACCCGGAGATCGCCTCGCTGCTCGATCACCTCGTGAGCGGTGGTGCCATCGCCCGCGCGCTCGAAGCGGAGCGAGACCACTGCATCTCCCACCCGCACCCGCCGCAGGGTGACGGCGCCGAGCCAGGCCGGCAGGCGCGGCCGGACGAGGGCCAGCAGCTTCGCGGGAGCGAAGGGGTAGAGGCCCAGCAGGGTCTGGACGAGCTGCACGACGGCGCTCGCGCCATGCCGTCTCGACCGTGCCGCGCTGCCGGCGGGAGCCGCCGGCCTCTTCGACGTCGGCGAAGTCCGCGTCGAGCTCCAGGACCAGCTCCGTCTCGACCGGCTCCATGCCGTGGTTGCTCACCACCAGCCGCTCTTCCATGCCGCGGCCCACGCGCCGGACGAGCGAGATCTCCAGGGCGTCCTGGGGGAGGCGCGGTCCTTCCGGCGTGCCGCCGGGGCGAGGCAGCCAGAGACGGGCGCTCCAGCGGTCGGCAGTCAGCGTGCAGGAAGAGAGTGTGACGGGCTCGCGGCCGTCCAGCAGGAGACGGTGGCGCGAGAGGATCCGCGTGTCGAAGTCCCACAGGCCCTCTCTCCCTTCCTCACGCACCGTGCCATCCGGCCGCGTCACGAGCACCGTGTAGCCCTGATGCAGGATGCGGTACGCGAGATCGAGCTGCTCGTCTCCCAAGGGAGCGTTACCGTCGTCCATGCCCTAGAAGAGTTGACCTCCTCTCTCGGGGAGAGCCATCTGCAGCACCTGCGCCAAGTGGAGGGCGCGGCGGCCGGTGGCCTGAGCGATCTGCTCGCGGCAACTGAAGCCACCGGCCACGAGCAGCGTATCGCTCGGCGTCTCGCGCACGGCCGGGAGGAGCACATGCTCGCCGATCTTCATCGACACCTCGTAGCGCTCGCCCGCTTCGAAGCCGAACGAGCCGGCCATGCCGCAGCAGCCGGAGTCGAGTACCTCGACGTCGAGGCCCATGCCGCGGAGCACCTGCTCCGTATCGCCAGCGCGGAGGACGGTTTTCTCATGACAATGCCCATGGACGATCGCTTTGCCGCGAAGCCGTGGCAGCGATAATTGATCCTTCTCCTGGGCGATAAACTCACTCAGCAGGAGCGCTTGGCGGCTGAGGCGCTGGGCGTCCTCATCTTCCGGGAAGAGGTTGACGAGCTCGTCGCGGAAGACGGCGACGCAGCTCGGCTCGAGCCCCACGACCGGCGTGCCGGCGCGGATGTCGTCCCTCAACACGTCGAGGATCTGCCGGAGCTGCCGCCGCGCCAGGCCGAGCATGCCGTAGTCGTAGAGCGGCCGGCCGCAGCAGAGCGGTTTTGCGGGAATGGAAACGTTATAGGCGGCGGCCTCCAGCACCTCGACCGCGGCGCGCGCCGTCTCCGGATGAAAATGGTTGTTGAAGGTGTCCGGCCAGAGAATGATGCGGCGGCCACGTAGGGCCGCCGCTACGGAACGATTGAAGAACCATTTCTTGAACGGGACCGGCGCGAAGGCGGGAAGCCGCCTTTCGGGCGCCGCACCGGCCAGCTTCTTGGCCAGGTCGCGCAGCAGGGGAGTCTGGGTGAAGAGGTTCGCCAAGCGCGGCGCGTGCGAGGCGAGGCGGGCCCACCAATAGATCAATCCGAAGGCGTAGGCGGAACGCGGCCTGAGCCGTCCCGCGTAGAAATGGGATAGGAACTCGGCCTTGTAGCTGGCCATGTCCACGCCGACCGGGCACTCCGTCTTGCACGCCTTGCAGGCCAGGCAGAGATCGAGCGCCTGCTTGACGTGCTCGTCACGCCAGCCGCCGCGGAGCGGCTCGCCCTGCAGCATCTCGAAGAGCAGCCGGGCACGGCCGCGCGTCGAGTGCATCTCCTCGCCCGTGGCGCGGTAGCTCGGACACATGGTGCCGCCGTGCATGCGGCGGCAATCGCCGACGCCCACGCAGCGCAGATTGGCCCGCGCGAAGCTGCCGTAATCGTCGCCGGGATAGCGGAAGTGCGTCCGGAGGGCCGGCGGATCGTAGGTGGGGCCGAGGCGCAGGTTGTCGACGGCGCTGTAGGCGTCCACGAGCTTGCCCGGGTTCATCTTTCCTTCGGGGTCCCAGATCGCCTTGAAGTCGCGGAAAGCCGCGATCAGCTCGTCGCCGAACATCTTCGGCAGCAGCTCGGCGCGCGACTGGCCGTCGCCGTGCTCGCCCGAGAGCGAGCCGCCGAAGCGCAGCACCAGGTCCGCGGCCTCGTGGATGAAGGCGTGGTACTTCTCGATCCCCGGCGCCGTCGCGAGATCGAAGTCGATCCGCGTGTGCACGCACCCCTGTCCGAAGTGGCCGTAGAGGGCACCGCTGTAGCCGTGTTTCCGGTAGAGCCGCCGCAGCTCGCGCAGGTAGCTGCCCAACCTCTCCGGCGGCACCGCCGAGTCCTCCCAGCCCTCCCAGGTGTCCGGCTTTCCCGGCACGCGGGCGGTGGCGCCGAGGCCGGACTCACGGACTCTCCAGACGGCTTTCACCTCGGCGGGATCGGCGAAGAGCTTCATCGACGGAGCCTCCGGCTGCTTCCCCAGCTCCGCCATGAGCCGCCGCGCTTTGGAGTCCGCCTCCTTGCGAGAGTCGCCGCCGAGCTCGACCAGCAGCCAGCCGCGGCCCGGCGGGAGCGAGGCCACGCCGTGCGGATGGAGGCTCTTCTTGATCATGGCGTCCACCAGCACGTCGTCGATCCCCTCGAGGCCGATGGGGCCGTGCGCCAGGATCGCGGGCACGTGATCGCCGGCGGCGTAGACGTCCGGATAGCCGAGGACGACGAGAGTGCGGCACGGGGGGCTGGCTACCAGGCGTACGGTCGCCTCCAGGATCGTCACGCAGGTGCCTTCCGAGCCCACCAGGGCGCGGGCCACGTGGAAGCCGTTCTCCGGCAGCAGCCACGGCAGGTTGTAGCCCGAGACCCGGCGCGGGATGTCCGGGTAGCGCTCGCGGATCAGCGGCGCGCAGCGGTCGCGCAGCTCGCGCAGCCGGCGGTAGATCTCGCCGCGGCGGCCGCCGGCGCGAACGATGCGTTGGATCTCCTCCTCCGAGGTGGCGCCCACCCGCAGTCGCAGGCCGTCATAGGTGAGCACCTCCAGCTCCTCGACGTTGTCGTCCGTCTTGCCGGCCATCACCGAGTGGACGCCGCACGAGTTGTTGCCGATCATGCCGCCGAAGGTGCAGCGGTTGTGGCTGGCCGGGTCGGGTCCGAAGGTGAGGTGGTGCGCCTCGGCCGCGTCGCGCAGGTCGTCCAGCACGAGGCCCGGCTGAACGCGGGCGCGCCGCCCCAAGGCGTCCAGCTCCACGATCCGGTTGAGGTGCTTGGTGAAGTCCATCACCACCGCCACGTTGCAGCACTGGCCGGCGAGGCTGGTGCCGCCGCCCCGCGCCAGCACCGGCGCGCCGTAGCGCCGGCAGACGGCGACGGTCTCGACGACGTCCTCGACGGTGCGGGGAATCACGACGCCGATCGGCACCTGCCGGTAGTTCGAAGCGTCGGTGGAGTAGAGAGCGCGGCTGCCGGCGTCGAAGCGCACCTCGCCGGCGATCCTCCGGCGCAGGCCGGCGGCGAGACCCTCGGCGCCGGTGGCGTTCGAGACGGCCTGGACCTCGCTACGAGCTTTACCGTTCCGCATAGGCGATCCCGCTCCAGCGGGACGACTCTATGACGCCGGCGCGCTCAGTGTCGCGTACACTGTCGCGATGCCCTTGCCGCGCGCCGTCTTATTCGTCGTCTTCGCTTTCTCCCTTCCCGCCTACGCCCAAACCTCATCCTCCCTCCGCGCCGATTACGATCTCCTCCAGCGCTGGCGATTCCGCACCGAGGCGATCGCCGTGCCCGCGGGCGGTCTCCGCTGGAGCGTCGAAGGCGCGACGTGGACGTTCGAGTCCGGCCGGTTCTGGCTCGCGGAACCGACCTCGAGCGGCGCCGTCACCGGCCTGGTTTTCGAGGGCAAGGGGCGCTTTCAGATGGAGGTGCCGGACCCGAGCGAGCTCGTCCAGCTCCGGCGGTTCGCCAAGCGTCCGGAGCTCGCCGGCCTCGATGAGACCTTTTCCGCCATGGTGCTTCGTACGTCCGGCCCGATGCCGATCAATTTGCCGGTCGACCCCGCCTCCACGCCGCCGGCCCGAGCCTTCGAGGTCAACAAGCTCGCCCGCGAGCGTCACTTGCACTGGCTCTCGCAGCGGTTTTTCGATGCCGACTCCCGCGTCATCGCCGCCCTCGCCTCGCCAGGCGACCGCTACCTGCGGGCCGACATGAAGACGGACGGCCTCGGCTGGCTGACCTGGGATTACGACTCCGCGCGCATCGAGGAGATCCGCGTCGAGAGCTTCAACTCCGCTCATCCGGCCATTGAAGACTGGCTCAGCCTCGACCGGCCCGAGGAGCGCGACGAGCACGGCCGACCCACCAGCCGCTGGACTCCGGCGGTCGACATCAACCACGTGGACGCCGCCGTGGACCTCACCCAGCCCGGTCGCGATAAGGACTGGAGTAAAGGACTGTTCAAAGTGGGAGTGCTCTTCACCCCGCAGCGGGATGGCGGGCGGGCCGTGCAGCTCTACCTGGACAACTTCGCCAAGGTCACCTCCGTGAGCGAAGAAGGCCGGCCCCTGCCGTTCCTGCGCGACCACGTGGGCGAACGCAGCGCCAGTGTCGACGATCGCCTTTACGATGCTTCATTGGTCGTCCTGCTCGACCGGCCGCTCGCCAAGGGCGTAGAGCGGCGCATCGACTTCGAGTACGAGATGGACCTGCTCAACTACGCGCCCGGCCGTGATTGGTACCCGAGCGCCGAAGGCGACGAGACCATCATCCTCGACACCCACACCGCCCGCCTGAAGCTGACCGTGCGCAAGAAGTACGAAGTGCGGGCCATGGGCCGGCGGGAAGAAGGCGAGGAGGGTCGGAATGGAACCGATGGCGAAGGGGACGGCAGGGCCTCCACTTCGGTCTGGATCGTCGATCAGCCGGTGAAGATGCTGACCTTCTCTTTCGCCGATCACTTCCACGAGGAGCGGTTGACGCGGCCGGGCGTGCCGGACGTGATCTGCTTCGGCTCCAAAGTGCAGGTGAGCCGCAGCGCCCGTTTCCGCGACATCGGCGAGGACGTGAGCGAGAGCCTCGACTTCTACCAGCAACTCTTCGACACCAAGCTGCCCGAGACGCCCATCTACGTCACCAGCATCAATGCTGGCCACGGCCAGGCCTTCGACGGCTTCATCGAGCTCGCCGAGCAGAGCTTCGACATCCTGGGGCCGGGCCTGGGCGAGCTATTCCGGGCGCACGAGGCGGCCCATCAGTTCTGGGGCGTCCTCATGGGCGGCGCCACCTACCGCGACGCCTGGCTGGGAGAGGCCTTCGCCGAGTACTCGGCCATGATGTTCGTCGAGGCCAAGATGAAGAATGGTCCGGACCTCTTTCGGGAAATCCTCCGCGCCTACAACGACGAGCAGACCGGCTCGATCAAGTCCGGCTTCAGCAAGTTCACCCGCATGGGAGTGAACCTGCTGAACCGCACCTACGGCGACCGCATCGGTCCCATCGGTCACGGCTGGCGCGCGGACACCGGCGAGGTGCCCTCGGCCTACAGCTCGCAGGTCTACGGCCGGGGAGCCCTCGTCCTCCACATGCTGCGCGGCATGCTGCGCGACGCCACCGACAGCGATCAGGCCTTCTTCGACGTCCTGCGCGATTTCCTCCATACCCACCGCGGAGGAGTCGCCTCCACCTACGACTTCGAAGCCGCAGTGACTCGCCGCGTCCCGGGAGACTGGTCCTGGTTCTTCGACGAATGGGTGCGGAGCACCGCCATCCCCACCTACCGCTGGAGCTACGAGATCGCCGGCGCGCCCAACGCGGACGGCAAGTACGTGGCAACTCTGAAGGTGCGGCAGAATGACGTGCCGGAGGGATTCAGGATGTCAGTGCCGGTGGCGATCGAATTCGCGAACGGGCGGACCGAGCGTCAAAGAGTGATGGTGGACGAGACGGAGGAGACGTTCAGCCTCGGGTTTCCGGAAAGGCCACGGGCGGTGACGTTCAATCCGCAATCGGAGATATTGGCAAAGACGCGGCGGGAGTAGGTCCCTACGCAGATCCTTGGGTAGGGCTATTCCTTCTTGGTGGGCTTGGCTGAGCAGGAGCGCTCATACGTGTCTGCCTGCGCGAGATCCTCGGATAGGGGGGCAAGCGGAGGGTCAGGAATCTACCCGAGTCCCATTTCCTCCAGCGACTTCGCCCGCAGGACCTTCCGGCCCAGCTTGCGCAGCTCCTGGACCGAGGAGATCGCCTCAACCTGCCGGCGCACCTCGGCTGGGAGCCGGCCGAAGCGCTGAGTCATCATCTCCAGGAGCTGGTCTCGCCGCCCTGCAAGGAGTCCTTCGTGGTGCCCTTCCTTGCGAGCCTGAACTCTCCACTTGATCAGGGTCTCTTCCAGCATGGGAGCCTCCTTGAGGTTCATCCCCTCGGGAATTATACCGTCTGGGAATGCCCTCCGGACCACCGACGCGATCCACGCGTGGACCGTTCGGCTCAGGTTTGGGTCTTCAGGTGGGAGGAGATCGTTGAGACCTCGATACAGGCGCGGCATCGCCTCCGGCGTCTCGTTGGTCTCGAACCGAAAGAGGGCGGCCGTCCGGTTGCGCTCCAGCTCCGGACGGTTCAGGTCCAGACGGCGCTCGTCGAGGAGGAGGTAGGTCAGTCGGGGCAGATATCGCTTGAGTGGGTTGGGGACTGGAACGAAGAGACTCTCCAGGCGAAGGGGCGCGCGCCAGCGACCCTTGCCGTTGTGGAGCACCAGGGGAAGCACGGCGGGGAGGCGGTCTCCCGGCTTCAGCTTCTCCTTGCGGATGACATCCTCGAGCAGGAGGCCGACGTAGGTGAGCAGCCGCACGGCCATGAAGGGATCCGATGTCGACTGGAGCTCCAGCAGGAGATAGAGGTAGACCCAGCGGTCTTCATCACCGCGGAGACGCAAGCGCCAGATGACGTCACTGTGGCGCTCGCGCAGATCGCCGGAGACGAAGCTGCCGCCGACTTTCTCGAGGGTGGAGAAGTCGAGCCGTTCGATCCAATCGCCATGGAGGAATCCCCGGAGGAGCTCTTCCACCAAGGTGGAGTGGGAAAAGAGCAGCTTGTAGCCGGGATCGTGCCTCGACGGCGCGTCTTTGCTTCCTCGACGGAATCTCGCCATACCCCTCATAAGACGGAAAAAGTGCCTCGCATCTTGCAAAGGCCCGCCGGATAAGGGTTTGCTAGGGCGGTAACGGAGCGGAAGGGCTTACGGTGACCGCGGTTATCCTGAAGGTGACCGGAGTCATCCTCAACATGACCGCGGTCATCCTAAGGATGACCGGAGTCACGTTCAACATGACCGGAGTCATCCTCTACGTGACCGCAGTCATCTTCAAGATGACCGGAGTCATCCTCAACATGACTGAAGTCACCCTAAGGATGACCGAAGTCATCTTCAACATGACCGCGGTCATCTTCAACATGACCGGAGTCATCCTTTACGTGACCGCAGTCATCCTGAGGATGACCGCAGTCATCTTCAACGTGACCGGAGTCATCTTGAGGCCTTCAGGGAGCCTTGCTGGGCCTTTTTCGCTCTCCCTCCTGAGGAGTTTTCCTCCTTCCGCTGTCGCGTCGTGCTCCGGCATTCTGGACTACGGGCCGGCGGCGAGGAGGCCGGTGCGAACGTAGAATCGCGGAAATGGCCTCCCACGAAGCCGACGCCAAGAAAGCCGAATCGGAATTTCTCGAGGTCCGGGGAGTCCGTATGGAGGCGCGGTGGCTGGGTCCTTCGCCTGAGAACGCGCCCACTCTCGTGTTCCTGCACGAGGGGCTCGGCAGCGTCTCGTCCTGGCGGGACTTCCCCGAACGGTTGTCCTTGCTGACCGGCTGCGGCGCCTTCGTCTACTCTCGCGCGGGTTACGGCAAATCCGCTCCGGCCTCCCTGCCGCGCCCCATCCGCTTCATGCACGACGAGGCGGAACTGCTGGCGGAGATCCTCGAGCAGGTCGGAGCCCGGGACTCCATCCTGGTGGGGCACAGCGATGGAGCCTCGATCGCCTTGATCTGCGCCGGCGGTGGCAAGGCGGCCAGTCTGCGCGGACTGGTGCTCGAAGCACCGCACGTCTTCACCGAGCCCTCCGGCCTCGCCAGCATCGCTCGCATGACGGCGTCCTATCGCGAGTCGGACCTTCACGAGCGTCTGGCGCGGCATCATGGGCCGAACACGGAGACCGCCTTCCGGGGCTGGAACGACGTCTGGTTGCATCCCGAGTTCCGCGCCTGGAACATCGAGGAATTCCTGCCCAACATCAAGGTACCGATGCTGATCCTGCAAGGTGAGGAGGACGAGTACGGCACCTGGCGCCAGGTCGAAGCCATTCAGCGGCAGTCCGGGGGGCCCGTCGACGCGATGGCAATTCCCTCATGCGGTCACGCCCCTCACCGGGAGCATCCGGAACGGACCCTCCGCGCCATGGCGAGCTTCATCCTCAAGCTCCGCCGGACCACACGCGCCTTCTCGCACTAGCCCAGGATCGAGCTCGGGAGTGTTCCCCACGCGCTCGGGAACGCTCCCGACAGGCTCGGGCGCGCTAGAGCCGCATCCGCACGCCGAGCTGAAGCTCCTTGAAGTCCGGTAGCGGACCGTTCTCCGGCCTCTCCACGCTGTGGTAGCGGGCGCTCACCGACCAG
>Ga0134122_10002456_pt1 | contig 13631 bp, 11 predicted proteins | sample KB302_FD_96461 | JGI IMG/M metagenome (GOLD analysis project Ga0134122, IMG submission 96461) | Terrestrial soil microbial communities without Nitrogen fertilizer from Kellogg Biological Station, Michigan, USA - KB3-0-2 | ecosystem: Environmental > Terrestrial > Soil > Unclassified ... | reverse complement strand
TGCGCGGGGTGATGAAGATCAGCAGCTCCTGCCGGTTCTCGGACACCGTGTTGGTCTTGAAGAAGAACCCGATGATCGGGATCTTCATCAGCCAGGGCACGCCGGCCTCGTTGGTGGATCCGCGGCGGACGTAGATGCCACCGATCACCGTCGTGTCGCCGTCCTTCACCAGGACCTGGGTCTCGGCCTCCTTCTTCTGGATGGCCGGCTGACCGTTCGCGCCGGTGTTCGCGGGATCGGGCTGGTTGTTCGTGGCCTTGATCGCCATCAGGACGCTGCCGTCCGAGGTGATGTGCGGCGTCACGTCGAGCTGGAGCCGGGCCTCGACGAAGGTGGTGTTCACGCCCTGCGCCGACACCTGGCTGAAGGGAATGGACACGCCCTGGCTGATCGACGCCTTCTGGTTCTGGAGCGTGGTCACCTTGGGCGCGCTGATGGTCTTCACGGTTCCGTTGCTCTCGGCCGCGGAGAGCCGGAGGTTCAGCTGCAGCGCGCTGTTGGCCGAGCCGAAGGTGAAGCCGAGGGCGCCGCCCGCTCCCGCGCCGACCGCCGCCGGGAGGTTCACTGCGAAGTTCGGCGCACCGGAGACGCCGGTCGCCGACGCGGTGCCGAGGTCCGAGCCGCCAGTCACGCGGACCGTGCTGGGGAAGTTCAGGCCGGTGGGGTTGCCGCTGGCCGTTGCCGCCTGTCCGAAGCCGCCCCACTGAACGCCGATGGAGCGCGAGAAGCTGGTGCTCGCCTCGACGATGCGGCTCTCGATCAGCACCTGGGGCGTCATCGAGTCGAGCTTCTCGACCAGGTTGCGGGCCTTGCCGATGTTGCTGCCGATGTCGCGGACCACCAGGGTGTTGGTCCGGCCGTCCACGGCCACCGTGCCACGCTCCGTGAGCACGTCCTTGACCCGGCTGGCCATCTGCTCCGCCGAGGCGTAGTTCACCGGGATGAGCTGCACCACCAGGTCCTCCTGGCGGCGGAGCGCCTTCTTCCGCTCCTCCCGGGACCGGGCCTCCTCCTCGAGGGTCTTCAGGGGAGCGACGCGGATGATGTCCCCGACCTCCTCCTTCCCGAGGCCCTTGCTGGACAGGATGATGTCCAGGGCCTGGTCCCAGGGGACGTTCCGGAGGCGGATGGTGATCTTCCCGGTGACGTCGTCGGCGACGACGATGTTCTTCTTGCTGACCTCGGCGATCACCCGGAGCAGGTTGTGGATGTCGATGTCCTTGAACTCGAAGGAGACCTTCTTCCCGACGTAGCGGGTGCGGCCGGTGACGCTCTGGGAGGTCACGACTGCGGGCTCGGTGGTGAAGCCGGCGGTGCGGTTGGAGACGGCCACCTCCTCGGTCCGGGTGCCCTTCGCCTCCAGGTGCCAGAGCAGTCCGTCCGCCACGCGCTCGGCCCGCTCGGTGAGCACCCCGTCGGCGGCGACCACCACCCTGACCTTCTGGCCGTCGCCGGGGACGGGGAAGGTGCTGATCATCTTGATCGGCGTCTCCAGCGCCGACGTGTCGAGGCTGCGCTCGAGCCGCTTGGGCAGCTTCACCCCCGTGAGGGTGAGGACCGCGGCACGGTCATCCGGGCGGGAAATCTCGAAGCCGGCCGCGCGGCTGAGCTTGATCTGGATCCGGCCGCCGCGGGACGACTCGACGAAGCCGAGGTCCAGCATCTCGGCCGTGGCCTGACGGCCGTCGGAGGAGACGGCGGCACCGGCACCCGCCGCGGTCACCACCCGCTTGCCGTCGATCTCCACCTCGCCGTCCTGCAGGTCGCTCTTGCCGTGGGCCGGGGCCGCGGCAGCGGCCACCGCGGGGGACGCGGGCGCCGGAGCGGCGACGGTCCACCGGAGGCCGTTGCGGCTGAAGGCCACCCGGCCCTCCAGCGAGGGCTCCACGTCCACCACCAGCCGCACCTTGTCCGGGTGCGCGCCCGCGCGCAGCGTGGAGAAGGGGCCGCTGCCCTTGCGCACCGAGGTGGCCAGCTTCACCCCGGCGACGTCGAGCGCGAGGCGGCTGGGCCCGGTGAGCCGGAGCAGCTCATAGCCGCTCACCTCGCCGTCGAAGGAGAGCTGCAGCGTGTCACCCTGGGAGCGGACCGCGGTGAGCCGGCGCGCGGGGCTCTTCACCGAGCGAGAGTCGTGCGCCACGACGACCAGGTCCGCTCCCGCAGAGGCGGACGCAGCCGGGGCCGGGGCAGCGACGGGGGCGGCGGCGGCAACGGTCGTCACGGTGGCAGCGGCCTTCGGAGCCGGCGTGGCCGAAGGAGCGCTCGCCAGCGGCGCGCTGGCCGCGCCCTCGCCGATCACCGAGACGAGGAGGAGGTTCCCGTCGGCCTTGACGTCGTAGCTCTTCGCGGCGCGGAGGGTGACCATCACCCGGCCCACGCTGCTCGTCGAGTCGGTGAACTGCGAGACGTTGATGCCGGCGATCGGTCCCTGGCCGTCCTTCGCGCCGCGGATGGCGGTCGCGTCGGCGGAGGTCACGTCGATGACCAGCCGGTCCGGGCCGCCGAGGCGGAAGACGGTGAAGATCGGGGCGCGGCTGCCGGTCACGACGACCCGGGCGCCCGACGGTGTGCCCTCGAGGCGCACCTCGCGGAGCACGTTGGCTTCCGCCGCCAGTGCCGGGCTGGCGGCGAGAATCGCCAGCCAGCCGATGAGGAGTCCTTTGCTCTTGGTCACGGGGCTCTCCACACGGGCCTCAATAGGGTTTCCCGGTCGCGAGGTCGGTCTCTTGCTCGGGAGGCCGCTCGGTCTTGATGGCCAGGGTGACGGGGTTGGCGGTGGTCTTCCCGTCGGGGGTAGTGAAGTACTCGGTGACGACCACCGCGTCGCTCATGATCTGGGTGACCTTTCCGCCCTGCCGGCCCACCCGGGTGTTGCGGCGCACGAAGTACCCGCGGCCCTGGGGGTCCTGGACCATCGCCAGGGGGTTCGCGTCGCCGCTCACCACCGCGACCAGCGTGAGCTGGTCCACGTCGAACCGGCAGAGCGGCTCGGTGCACGCGGTGTTGGCGAGGGATGCCTGGGCAGCGGGCTCGGCCTCGGGGCTGCGGAACGGGTCACGCTTGCCGATGGGGTTGTACACGTAGGTCGGTGCCGCCGGAGCAGCGGCCTCGGGCGGGGCGGGCGGCTTCGCGACCGCGGCCTTGGTCTGCGCCGCCGGCGACGGAGGGGGCGCGCTTCCACCGCACGCCGCGGCGAGGACGGTCCCGGCGAGCACTCCGGCGAGCTGGAACGAACGGGCGCTCATTGCACGGCCGCCTTGTTCTTTTCCTGCTGCGCGGCCTTGGGGTCGAGGAAGCGGAACGTCGTCGCGACGAACGACGAGTTGAGGACCACCTTCTCCGACTTGAGCGTCGGCGAGCCGAGCTGGATGTTGTTGACGTTGACGATGCGCCGCAGGTTCGCCAGCGACTGCAGGAACATGGCGATCTCGTGGTAGTTCCCGGTCAGCGCCATCTTGATCGGGATCTTCACGTAGATCTGCGCGGACTCCTCGGGAGCGGGCTCGACCGCGGAGATCTCCAGGCCGCTCTTGCGGCCGATCTCGTTGAGCTGGGCCAGCAGCTCGTCGAGGTCCGCGGCCTCGGGCAGCTCGGCGAGGGCCTCGTCCAGCTTCTGCTGCAGGACGTCCATCTCCCGGCGGCGCTCGTTGAGGTTCTGGGCAATCTCCGACTTTTCCTGGAGCTGCGAGTCCAGCACGCGCTGCTGCGCGGCCTGGCCCTCCAGCGTCGCGAGCTCGGGGCGAACCATGAGCACGAAGTTCAGGATGGTGAGGATCACCAGAGCCGCGGCGAGGCCTCCCCATCGCTGGAGGGGCGGCGCCTTCAGGACCTTGTCGATGATCTCGTCCATGGCGTCCTAGATGGCGTAGTTCGAGTTCATGTTGATCTCGAACTCCACGATGCGCTGTGTGGTGCTCGAGCCCTGGCTCTGCTTCGACTCGGCCCTCTTCAGATCGACGCGGGTGAAGAAGTTGGAGATGGACTTGGTGGGGAAGTCCTCCACCGCCCCCTCGCTCCCCACGAGCTCGACCCGGGCAGTGGCCGCGTCACGCTTCTGCTCGATGAGCCGGCCCATCCCCCGAGGGGTCCAGACCATGCTCTGCAACCCGCGCATGAACTCGGCCACGTCCTCGTGACTGACGGCGCGGCCGGTCATCTTCACCGCGCTCGACTTCTCCTCGAACGAGGTCAGCCAGACCTTCTTGGGGATGGCGGTGGAGAGCGCGTCCAGCATCCGCACCGGGCCGGTGCGCTGCTTGCGCAGGTCGGCGAGGATCGCCAGCTTCGCCTGGACGTCCTTCTTCCGGGCGTTGATCTTGTCGACCTCGCCGATGACCTTCTCCAGCTCGGCGATGCGGGCCTGGGTTGCGGCCATCCGCTGGGAGTTCTTCTTCTCCTCGGAGGCCAGCCCGTCGTACCAGAGCCAGTTTCCGATCAGGGTGATGAACAGCGCTCCGCCCACGACCACCAGGAACTGGCGTCCGACCTCGCGCTTCTTCTCCTGCCGGACGGGGAGGAGGTTGATGTGGATCATCATCGCCGCATCCTCCTCACACCAGCTTGTCCCCGGGCCGGCGCAGGGCCAGCCCGACCGCCACCGCCGCCATCGGCGCGACGTCCATGATGAAGCCTGGATCGAAGCGGCGGCTGTCGATGATGACGTTCTTGAACGGGTTCGCGATCTCCACCGGCACGCCCACCCGGGCCTCGATGGTCTTGAAGAGCGCGGGGATCTTTGCCGTTCCTCCCGAGAGGTAGACCTTGGAGAACTTCGTGTCCGCGGCGGTGCCGGCGTAGAAGTCGAGCGATCGCTGGATCTCGCCGGCGACCTGCTCGGCGACGCCGGCCATCACCCGCTCGACCTCCTGGGGAACGACCGCGTCCGACTCGCTGCGCCCACCGCCGATCTTCAGCGCCTCGGCCTCCTCGTAGGAGACGTTGAGCTGCTTCTGGATCTCCTCGGTGAACTGGTTCCCGCCGATGGTCACGTCGCGGGTGAAGACGGTCACCCCGCGGTCGAGGATGTTGATGTTCACCACCGAGGCGCCGGCGTTGATCAGCACCACCGTCTCGGCGTCCGCGCTCTCGTAGTTGGCGCTGAACATGTTCTGGACGGCGAAGGAATCGATGTCCACCACCACCGGGAGGAGGCCCGCCTCGGCGACCACCGTGGTGTAGTCGTTGATCATGTCCTTCTTCGCCGCGACCAGGAGCACGTCCATCTGGCCGGTGGCGGCGGATCCCTCGGTGGAGAGGATCTGGGTGTCGATGTTCACGTCCTTCACGTCGAAGGGGATGTACTGCTCCGCCTCCCACTGGATGGACTCGTCCAGCTCCGCGGAGGACATCTGCGGCATCTGGATCTTCTTGATGATCACCGAGTGACCGGAGACGCTGATCGCCGTCTCCTTCTGCTTGATCCGCAGCTCGCCGATGAGCTCCTGGATGGCCTGGACGATGGCCGTGGAGTTCATCAGCGCGTTGTCGACGATCGCCTCGGGAGGGAGCGGCTTCATCCCGAAGTTCTGCAGCGAGTAGATGACCTCGCCGCGGCGCCGGGTCTCCTTGAGCTGGATCATCTTCACCGACGTCGAGCCGATGTCGAGACCGATGGCGAGCTTGCCCTTCGCCATCACCGCGCTCCTTCGGAGGTGCCGTCGGGGAAGACCTTGCGCCGGTCCTCCACGCTGAAGCCGAGGGCGAGGATGATCTTCCGCTTGGTATCCACCCGGCACTCCGCTCCGCGCTCGACGCGGTCGATGGTGAGCACCGACACGCCCGCGCGGCGGGCCAGCTCGGCCTTGGACATCAGCTGTTCCTCACGCAGACGCTGGACGTCGTTGCGTTTGCCGCGCGCCATCGCGCCCTCCAGGAATGCACCGCGAGCGGCAAGTATCCCCGCGAAATCCGCGAGGGCGCAATTCGTGGGTTCTGCTCTTACATCCCTGTTTGATGCGTCTTTGAGGGGTTGTTGTGCGCCCGGGACACCGGGTCCGGAGTGCCTCATCCCAGCTCGCCCTCCGCATCGGCGTCGATGCCGTACTCCTTGATCTTGTAGAGGAGCGCCCGGTGGCTGATCTCCAGCAGCTCCGAGGCCCGGGTGCGGTTTCCGCGGGTACGACGGAGTGCTGCACGGATGTAGCGCTCCTCCAGCGACCGCATGGCGCGCTTCAGCGAGAGGTCTTCCTGGCTCGAGGCCTCGACCACGGGCGTGCCCCGCTCCGCTGACCGGGGAGAGGACCAGATCCGCTCGGGCAGGTTCTGCACCTGGACGAGGTTTCCCTCTGCGAGGAGGACCGCCCGCTCGATGGCGTTCTCCAGCTCGCGGACGTTTCCCGGCCAGGAGTACGAGGCCAGCAGCTCCTCGGCTCCGGGCTCGAAGCCGGTGACCGGCGTCTGCCGGTTCAGCTCCCGGTTGAAGCGGAGCAAGAAGCCCTGGGCCAGCTCCAGCACGTCCTCCCGGCGCGCCCGGAGCGGGGGAATGGCGAGGTTCACCACGTTGAGCCGGTAGTAGAGGTCCTCTCGGAACTCGCCCTTCTCCACCAGCTTTCCGAGGTCCCGGTGGGTCGCGGCCAGGACGCGCACGTCCACCCGCTCGGAGCGATTCTCGCCCACCGCCCGGATCTCGCCCTCCTGCAGGAAGCGGAGCAGCTTGATCTGCGCCGGCGGAGGGAGCTCGCCGGCCTCGTCGAGGAGAAGCGTCCCGCCGTCGGCCTCGGCGAAGAGGCCGCGCTTGGCCGTGCGGGCGTCGGTGAAGGCTCCGCGGGCGTGGCCGAAGAGCTCCGATTCCACCAGCCCCGGCGGGATGGCGCCGCAGTTCACCGGGACGAAGGGCATCGCCGCGCGCGGGCTGAGCTCGTGCAGCGCCCGGGCGACCAGCTCCTTCCCGGTCCCGCTCTCTCCGGTGATGAGCACGGTGCTGGAGACCGGGGCCACCTTGAGGATCTGCCGGTGGAGCTGCTTCACCACCTCGGAGCTGCCCACGATGCGGGCCAGCGGGTCGCGGTCCGTACCCGAGCGCCGCAGACGCCGGTTCTCGGTCACCAGCCGCCGCCGCTCCTCGGCCTTCTTCAGGACGAGGACGACCTCTTCCGGCTTGAACGGCTTGCTGACGTAGTCGAACGCGCCTGCCGCCACCGCGGCCAGCGCCGCGTCCGGCTGGCCGTAGGCGCTCATCACCACGAAGGTGAGGTCCGGCTGCCGGGCCAGCGCCTTCCGCAGCACGGTGAGCCCGTCCACCCTCGGCATCCGCACGTCGGAGATGACGGCGTCGTAGTCGCGAGCCTCGAGCTCGGCCAGGGCCTCCTCGCCATTGCCGACGGCGCGGACTTCGTAGCCCTGCGCCTGCAGGACCAGCGTGAGGACATGGCGGAGCGACGCCTCGTCATCCGCGACGAGGACCGATCGGAGGATGGACATCTGGGTGCCGGGGCATTCTCCCACGTCGGAGCGCCCTGGCGAGTCCCGCTCCTCGTCTCAGGCGGCCGGCAAGCTGACGGTAAATTTTCCTCCGCCGTGCGGGGACTCCCCCACGGAGATGTCTCCCGACATCGCCCGCAGCAGATGCTGGGTCACCGCGAGGCCGAGTCCGGTCCCCTTGCCGCCCGACTTGGTGGTGAAGAACGGCTCGAAGATGCGATCGCGCAGCTCGAGCGGGACCCCTGGACCGGAGTCCAGGACCTCGATACGCACCCGCCCCGCCTCGGCCCCACCTCTCACCTGGATGGTCCCGGGACCGCCGATGGCCTGGGCGGCGTTGATCAGGAGGTTGATGACCACCTGGCTGAGCGGGCCGGGGTCGGCCAAGGCGACCACGCCAGGGTCCACCTCGGTCTCGACGGTGACCTCGCGAAACTCGGGTCCGGAGCCGACCAGCCGCGTCGCGTTGCGGATCAGCTCGGCGACGGAAACGGGCCCGAGCTGCGGGCGCGCCGGCCGGCCGAGGTCGAGCAGGCTCCGGACGATGCCGTCGATGCGCCGCACCTCCGTCTCGAGCTCGCGGAGGTAGCCGGTGAGCTCGGCGTCGGACGCGCTCTTCGCCTGCGCCACGCTGAGCCAGCCCAGCACGCCCGAGAGCGGATTGCCGATCTCGTGCGCGACGCCGGCGGCGAGCCGCCCGACCATCGCGAGGCGCTCGCTCGCTACCAGCTCGGCCTGGGTCCGGGTGAGGCGCTCGTTGGCCGCCGCCAGATCCTCGAGCTGCCGGCGGGTCAGCACCCGCTCCGCGGCGAGCGCCCCGGCGGTGCGACGGAGGCTGGCCTGGAACCTGCTGAGCAGCGGCCCGCCACCGGTCTCCTCCGGGACCCAGTCCACTCGCTCCAGGCCCTGCATCTCGCGCTCGACCGCGCCCAGCGGCCGGGCCACGGTGAAGTAGAGGATGCCGAAGGACACCAGGACAACGATGAGCAGATCCAGGCCGAGGTAGAGGGGAAGGAACTGCTGCGCCGTCTCCAGCACGTGACGGGACGCGGTTCCGACCGGCGAGGCGATCCGCAACGCCTCGACCAGCCTCAACATCACCGGCTGGAACGAGAGCCAGGTGATGCCGGTGGCGAGCACCGCCAGGAGAAAGGCGATCGCCGCGACCCGTGCCTTCATGGCGGGACCCAGGGCTGCCCGGTCACGAGCGCCACCAGCGGCGAGGGAAAGGAGCCCGCCAGCCACGGCCCGAGGAGGGCGATCTCCAGCGCGGCCAGCGCGAGCCACGGTCCGTAGGGAAGCGCGGTCGCCTCGGGCGCCCAGCCGGCCTCGGTCGCGGGTGCGCCAGGAGGCGGCGGCGCCGAGCCGGCGCGGCCCTGGACGGCGAGGAGCAGGGTCCCCACCACCGCGCCCTGGAGCGCGCTGAGCAGCAGGACTCCGAAGAGCGGCCGCCAGCCGAGGTAGCTCCCCACGAGGAGCATGATCCACTTGTCTCCGGCGCCGAGCGCCTCCGTCGGGTCCGGCTCCGGCTCGGGCGGTGGCTCCCCTCGGCCGCGGGCGATGGCCGCCCGCAGCCTGCGCATCGGCGGACGGAGGACCTTCACCACCAGGAGCAGCGAGACCCGCTCCAGCGCCCAGAAGACGAGGAAGCCTGCGGCGGCGCCCGCGAGCGCGTCCACGACCACCGGGAGGCCGAGCGGGATCGCGCTCAGCACCCCCGCGGCCGTGCCGAGCACGGTGATTCCGACGGGGACGATCCAGTGCTCGAGGTCGATGAGCGCCAGCGGGACGAGGAACCCCGTGAGGAGCAGGACGCGGAGAAGCTCCCAGCCCCAGCCGAACGCCCAGGCGGCGGCCAGGAACAGGAGCGCGGTCAGCAGCTCCACCGCCGGGTAGCGGGCCGAGATCGGCGCGCCGCAGCCCCGGCAGCGCGCGCGGAGGACCACCCACGAGAGCAGCGGGACGTTCTCGTACCAGGCGAGCGCGTGGCCGCAGCGGGGACAGCGCGAGCCGGGACGGACGATGGACTGTCCGTGCGGGACGCGGGCGATGACGACGTTGAGGAAGCTCCCCACCACGAGCCCGAGCACGAAGAGAACGACGAGCAGCGCCGTCGAGGAGATCACCACCCGGGCAGGCCCTCCCACAGCGTGCGCTCGACCACCTCGAAGATGACCACGTCCGGTGCCTCGGCGGAGAGCATCGCCGGATCGAGCGCCGCCTGGCGCGTCCAGGTCGACCGCTCGAACGCCGGGGCCAGCGCGGGGAGCATCGCCACCATCATCGAGTCGTGGAGGACCAGCGCGCGGCCAACCGGCGCGCCGGGACAGGAGAGGCGCTGGGTGAGCCCGCCATGCACGTCGAGATCGTACCCGCTCGCCTCCACGCAGCGCGCCGGATGCACCCGCGCTTCCACGCGCAGGTCGGTCGCCACGTCCTGGAGGCCGCGCATCCGGACCAGGTCGCCCGGCGGGGCCGGAGCGGTCCGGACCTCGATCTCGCCGTCTGCCGGGACGTGCACGCCGGGGAAGCTCCGCCCGAGCTCGGCGAGGAGGGGTCTCGTCGCCAGCAGGGCGCCGAGCGCGTTCCAGTGGGTGTCCGTCCTCCAGTAGAGGGGAGTCCCGGAGAACGGCCCGGTCTTCCGCGCGGCGCGGAGCGCTGGCCGGAGGTCCACCATCCGCACCCCGGTGCCCTCGAGTCGGGCGGCGAGCGCATCGAGCCGGGAGGTGGGCAGGGCGGCGGGGACCTCGGGGGGCAGCAGGTCGGGATAGATGCTCTCCTTGTCCGGAGCGATGACGACGAGGAACGTGGCCCCACTCGCCTCCACCGCACGGCGGTGGGCCTCCAGCGTCCCCACCCAGCGATCCAGCTCGGCCGCCCCGAAGGGGACCTCCGGCCGGACGCCCTGGGTCCCGCGGTGCACCCGGTAGAAGAGCCAGCCGTCCCTGCCCTCGGTCACGTCGGAGCCGTAGCTCCGGCTCAGGCCCAGGGCCTGCTTGAGCCGGGCGTCCCACTCCACGAGCTGGTGCCGCCCACCGAAGCTGGCGCGCGCGTACGCCTGGAGCTGCTGGAGCCAGGGTCCGATCCCGGCCGCGCTCGCGAGCGACGGTAGTGTCACCGGCGGCTCGCCCGCCCGGGCCCGGGCCCGTCGCTCGTCCCCGCCGAGTGAGAGCGCGGCCGGCAGGGACAGGAGGACCACGAAGGCGACGGCCAGCCAGCGGTCGCTCGCGCCGGCGGCAAGTGGGCGTTCCTCGGTGATGGCGAGCTCGGAGCGCATCAGAAGCGGAAGTAGATGAACGGGTTGTAGGTCCCGGAGGCGACCTGGAGGACGGAGAGGAAGAGCAGGCCGAGCACCGCCGCATCACGGAGCCAGCCGGCTCCGCCGCCGGCCAGGTCGAGCCCCCCGGCCGCCCGGCGCTCGCGCAGCTGGCGCAGGAACGGCGTCGAGCCGATCACGCCGGCGGTGAGGGCGAGCGCCACCGCCGGCGTCATGGTCGAGGCGAGCCCGACCAGATCCGACGGAGCCCCGAGGCCGACGAGCGCCCGGAAGTAGGTGCCCGCCGCGGGCAGGGTCGGTGCGCGGAAGAGCACCCAGCCCAGAGCGACCCAGAGCACCGTCTGCAGATGCTGGAGGCCCACCGGGAGCCGGGCGAGCACGCGGCCCCAGCCGGCCCGCTCGACGATGAGCAGCGCGCCGTGGAAGGCCCCCCAGAGCACGAAGGTCCAGCTCGCACCGTGCCAGAGCCCGCAGAGCAGGAAGACGACGGACAGGTTGAGGTAGGTGCCCACGGCGGACCGCGGTTCCCCCCCAGCGGCACGTAGAGGTAGTCGCGGAACCAGCGGGACAGCGAGATGTGCCAGCGGCGCCAGAACTCGGTGATCGAGCGCGAGAAGTACGGGTGGTCGAAGTTCTCCAGGAAGTGGAAGCCGAACATGCGCGCCAGGCCGATGGCCATGTCCGAGTACCCGGAGAAGTCGAAGTAGATCTGGATCGCGTAGCAGACCAACCCCAGCCAGGCGCCCGCGGCGTCCAGCCGCTCGGGCCCGAGCGAGAACATGTGATCCGCGACGACCGCCACGGTGTTCGCCACCAGCATCTTCTTGGCGAACCCCACCGCGAAGCGTCGGACGCCCTCGGCGAAGTCCGCGGAGGACACGCGGCGGGCCAGCAGCTCGCCGGCGATGTCGTGGTAGCGGACGATGGGACCGGCGATGAGCTGGGGGAAGAAGAGGATGTAGAGCAGGAGGTCGAGCGGATCCTTCCGGACCTCGGCGGTGCCGCGGAAGACGTCGACCTTGTAGGAGATCTTGTGGAAGGTGAAGAAGCTGATCCCCAGCGGCAGCGCGATGCTGGGCACGCTCAGGCCGGCGAGGCCGAGCGACACGAGCGTCCTCGCCCCGAAGCCGGCGTACTTGAACCACCCGAGCAGGAGCAGATCGACGGCCAGGCCCAGGACGAGCAGCCACCGGGACGCTGACCGGCCGCGCCAGGCATCGATGCCGCGGGCCACGAGGTAGGTGACCGCGGTCGAGCCGAGCAGCCACCCGACGAAGGCCCACTCCCCCGCCGCGTAGAAGAGGAAGCTCGCCAGGGTGAGGAGGAGGTTCCGCAGCCTCGCCGGGGCGAGGAAGTAGCCCGCCAGCGTCGCGGGGAGGAACCAGAAGAGGAACGCCGGCTCGGTGAAGGGCATGGAGCCCGGCGCAGTCCGCCGGTCAGCGGAAGTCGCGCCGCTGGAAGACGATGACCGCCGCGAGCAGCGCCGCGCCGGCGTAGGCCACGCCGAACAGCACCACCGCCAGCAGCGTGCCCGAGGCGACCGTCACGTCGTAGGTCGCGTTGTACTTGAAGTTGAAGCGCTCCAGGTTCGGGACGAGGTAGTAGATGGCCTCGCCGATGAAGCGGCGTGCGCCCTCGGACTTCCGCACCACGCGCAGGAACTCGGTCGAGAGGTGGCCGGAGAAGTAGACCGCGGCGCAGATGAAGGCCGAGATGAAGGACGTGGTGAAGGTCGAGCAGAGGACCGCCACGGCGCCCAGCACCATCACCTCCAGCAGGATCCCGAGGAAGCCGAGGAAGATGCCGGCGTGGATGTCGGTCTTGTAGACCTTCATCACCACCAGGAGCCCCAGGAACATCAGGGTCGATGTGGCGAGGATGATCGAGACCAGGCCCAGCCACTTGCCGAGGATGTACCCGAAGCGGCTCACCGGCTTGGCCAGCACGGTGTAGATGCTCCGCCGGTCGATCTCCCGGTTGATGATTCCCACACCGGCGAAGATGGTCAGGGCGAGGGCGAAGACGTTGATCGCCGCGAGGCCCGTGTCCTTGAGCACGCGGTCCATCGTGGTGCTCGTCACCTCGGTGAAGATGATCGAGCTGAGCACCACCACCAGCGCGAAGAGGAACAGCGAGTAGAACACGCGGTTCCGCCGGGCCTCCGTGAAGGTCTGAGCCGCGATGGTGACGATGTTGGTGATCGCGGTCATGCCGCCACCCGGTCCTGCTCGAGGAGACGGACGACCAGGTTCTCCAGGCCCTCGCGGCGAGGCGTGACCGAGACCAGGCGGCCGCGGCGCTCGAGCACCGCGGCGACGAAGCGGTGGAGCGCCTCGTCGGAGTTCACCAGGTACAGCGTCTGCGCGCCGATGGTGGACACCTCCGAGGCCAGCGCACCGTCGATGGCGCCGGTGACGTTCTCCACCAGCACCTCGATCGGTCGTGCCTCGCGCGTGTCGAGCAGCTCGCTCACGCTGCCCTCGGAGACCATCCGGCCGCGGTTGATCAGGCCGATCCGGTCGCAGATCATCTCCACGTCCGGGATGATGTGCGTGGAGAAGAAGACCGTCTTCCCCCGCTTCTTCAGGCCGAGGATGAGGTCCCGCACCTCCGCCCGCCCGATGGGGTCCAGGCCGCTCATGGGCTCGTCGAGGATGACCAGCTCGGGGTCGTGGAGCAGCGCCTGGGCGATGCCCACCCGCTGGTTCATGCCCTTGGAGTAGCGGCGAATCTGCAGATCTCCGGCGTGCCCGAGGCCCACCTCCTCCAGCAGTCGCGTCGAACGGGTCTCGAGGTCGGGCCCGCGCATGCCGCAGAGCTTCCCGCAGAACCGCAGGAACTCCCGGCCAGTGAGCTGGTCGTAGAAGACCGGCGACTCGGGCAGGTAGCCGATCCGCTTGCGGGTCTCGTTCCGCGCAGGGTCGAGCCCGAAGAT
>Ga0134122_10002454_pt1 | contig 13634 bp, 9 predicted proteins | sample KB302_FD_96461 | JGI IMG/M metagenome (GOLD analysis project Ga0134122, IMG submission 96461) | Terrestrial soil microbial communities without Nitrogen fertilizer from Kellogg Biological Station, Michigan, USA - KB3-0-2 | ecosystem: Environmental > Terrestrial > Soil > Unclassified ... | reverse complement strand
CGGCTCGATCCGGATGTTGACCACACGGCGCGGCTCGATCCGGATGTTGACCACACGGCGCGGCTCGATCCGGATGTTGACCACACGGCGCGGCTCGATCTAGGTGTTGACCACACTGTCGGGCTGGATCTAGGTGTTGACCGCACGGCGCGGCTCGATCTAGGTGTTGACCACACTGTCGGGCTGGATCTAGGTGTTGACCCCACTGCGCGGCTCGATGTGGGCGTCGACCACACTGTGCGGATCGATCCGGCTCCGGGGGCCCTTGCGCCGTCGGTTCCGCCGCGGCGGCCGGGACGGCAGAATGATTCTTCACTGCGCGTAGCGGTACCGATGCGTGGGCGCGGCGGAGAGGTGGATCACGTCGCCCGACCGGCAGGCCACACTGCGCGGTCACATCCGGCTAGGCGGCAAGTCAGGGCGTCGGTGACGTCGCGGCGGCCGGGAAAGCAAAACGATGCTTCACTGCGAGCGGCTGTGAGTGTTGGTAAGGCAAATCCTTGGGCCCGTCGCATCAAGCGCGCCGCGGTGGCGTTTTGTGCCGTTCTACTCTTCGTCGGGTTAGTGGTCTTGAGTGCGCGGCCCTTCGGGGTCAACGGCCAACTCGCGCAAAAGCCGGCGGTTCCCGCAGCCGACAGTGCCGGGTCGCCTGGCGCGTCGGGGCGCGAATCCGGCGCGGTTTCACCTGATCGCTCGGGCGCGCATCCCGAAGGTTCATCCGGCGGCGCACTGCCACCGGCCCAAGGCGTGCAGGCGTTTTCGGATGAGCAGCAAGCACAGTCAAAGCCGCCCGAGCGCAGCGAGAATCGTCCGCCGTCGTGGCGGCAACCCTTCCTTGACGTCGTGCTGGTGGTCCTGTCGCTGGGGTTGTTCACGGTCTCCGGTACGACCCTGTGGTGGATGCTGCACGCGTGGCGCAGTCCGGATGTGTTGGCGGCGACTGGTTTTCGGCGTCGAGCAGCTGGCGCACCTCGGTCGTTCTCATTGCTGTTACCGGCTCGCCACGAACAGGATGTCCTCGGGGACACGATCGACGCGCTGGCTCGGCTCAACCACCCCAGGTACGAGGTGATCGTGATCATCGGTGACGACGACCCGGAGACAGAGTGCGTCGCGCGTGAGGCCGCGGCGCGCCACCCCGCGATAGTCAAGGTGGTCCTGGACTACAACGTGCCGAAGAACAAGCCGAAGGCGCTCAACACTGCGCTGCCCGCATGCCAAGGCGACATCGTCGGTGTCTTTGATGCCGAGGACGAGGTCCATCCGGGACTGCTGCGTCTGGTCGAAGCGCGGTTCGAGGAGTCCGGCGCAGACGTGGTTCAGGCGGGCGTGCAGTTGATGAACGTCCACACGAGTTGGTGGTCGGCGCGCAACTGCCTGGAGTACTACTTCTGGTTCCGCTCCCGCCTGCATTTCCACGCTGAGAAACGGTTCATTCCGCTTGGGGGGAATACCGTGTTCGCCCGCACGAAGTTGCTGCGGGACGTGGGCGGTTGGGATCCCGATTGTCTGGCCGAGGACTGCGAGATCGGCGTGCGGTTGTCCAGCCGGGGTGCACGGGTGGCCGTCGCCTATGACCCGCAAACGGTCACCCGGGAGGAGACCCCCGTTTCGATCGGTGCTCTCGTCAAGCAGCGCACGCGCTGGGATCAAGGTTTTCTGCAGGTGCTGCGCAAAGGTGAGTGGCGCAAGCTTCCTAGCCGCAGACAGCGTTGGTTGGCCCGCTACACGTTGGCGATGCCCTTCCTGCAAGCGGCAACGGGCGTGTTGTTGCCGCTGTCGATAGCGTCGATGTTTCTGCTGAAGGTTCCGGTGCCGACGGCGTTGGTGACGTTCATTCCGCTGGCACCGACGCTCGTCACGGTGGCGGTCGAATCTGCCGCACTCGGTGAGTTCGGACGGGAATTCGGCATTCGGATACGTTCCCGCGATCAAGCGCGACTATTGCTGGGCACCTTTCCGTACCAGCTGCTCCTTTCAGCCGCCGCGGTTCGGGCCGTGTGGCGTGAGATCCGGGGGCACGGAGGCTGGGAGAAGACCACTCACACCAACGCCCACCGCACCACCACGCCTAAACTTACGGTTCCGGCATGAATGCGCGGCTCGATCTGGACGCTGACCACACTGTGCGGCTCGATCTGGATGTCGACCGCACTGCGCGGCTAGGTCCGGCGAAACGGACCGTCATGCCGTCAGTTCTGCGGCGGCGGCCGGGACGGCAGAGCGATATTCCTTTGCGCGAAGCACTGCGGGTACGCTCCGGCGGTGCGGTGGCTCGCCGCGGCGGACCGGTTGACAGCACGGTGCGGCTCGGCCTGGATGTTGACCGCACTGCGCGGCTAGGTCTGGCGAAATGGGCCGTTAGGCCGTTGGCTCTGCCGCGGCCGCCGGGACCGCAGAGCGCTTTGCACCAAACGCTGTCTGCGTATGGGCACGGCCCAGAGGTGGTTCGCCGCACCCGACAAGCTGACAACAGTCGTCGATCACGTCTGAATCCCTCGATGCCGATACTCGGGATCCTGTTGATACTCACCGCGACGCTGCGGTTGATCAACCTTACGGGGTCGCCCGCCCGACTTGACGACGAAGGCACCTATATGGCCCAGGCCTACGCCATGGTCAAATGGGGCGAACTCGCCCACTACACCTACTGGTACGACCATCCGCCGGCCGGCTGGCTGCAACTGGCGCTGTGGACGGCAATTTCAGGTCCCGACTTCGGGGGCAACGCGATCGCCGCCGGGAGATACCTGATGGTCATCGTCGCCGTGATCACCGCTGCCCTGCTGTGGGCCCTGGCGCGCCGAATCGAGATGTCGCGGTGGGCAGCCGCGGCCGCGGTCGCCGTCTTCGCGCTGTCTCCGTTGGCGATCTCGTTGAGCCGCACGGTATATCTGGACAATCTCGCCACCGCGTGGGGGCTGGGCGCCCTGGTGCTTCTGTGCTCACCTCGATACCGGCTCTCGGCAATGTTCGGTGCTGCAACATGTTTCGGCATAGCGGTGTTGACCAAAGAGACCATGCTGTTGCTCCTGCCGATGTTCGCCTGGCTGGTCTGGACTAGGACCGCGCCGGTGACCCGCCGCTACGCGCTCGCCGTGTTCGTCGCCGTGTTCGGCGTGGTGGTGGGCACGTACGTCTTGATGGCCGTTCTGCGTGGTGAGCTGGTCCCAGGGCCCGGACACGTCAGTTTGTGGGACGGCATCAGGTTCCAGTTGTGGGAGCGCACGGCCGACGGCACGCTCGATGATCCCTATTCGCTCAAACGCCATACTGTTGACGAATGGCTCCAACTTGATCCGGCCCTGCCGTTTCTGGCCGTCCCGATCGCCCTGGCCGCACTGTTCGTCAAGCGGCTGAGGCCGTTCGCGGTCGGGTTGGTGATACTCATCGCCACGATTCTCCGTCCCGGACACCTGCCGGTGCCGTTCATCCTTTCCACGCTGCCGTTGACAGCACTTCTGGCCGCGGGCACCGGCGAGGTGACCGTTCGCTATCTGTTCCGCACCGTTGAGCAGCGATCGGTTGCCCTGCGGCGCTTGCGGATTCCGGTGCTGGCCGCCGGGGTGCTGATGGTGTCCATCGCCGTGTCGCTCTGGCTGCCCACTTATCACGGCTTGATGGAGTCCGACATTGACGCGTCGATGCGGCAGGCATTCAAGTGGATCGAGCAGAACGTGCCAAAGACCGACCGTCTGATCGTCGACGATGCTTTTTGGGCGGACCTGGTCCGCGACGGCCGCGACCGGCGCAATGTCGTGTGGGCTTACAAGGTGGACACCGACGAGCAGGTGCAGGGCTGGGCGCCACACGGCTGGACCGACTACGAGTGGGTCGTGTCGACGCCATCCTTGCGTTCCAACATGCCGCCGACCGGCATACTCGCTGACGCGGTCGCGCACTCACAACCAGCGGCGACGTTCCTCTCGGGCGGGAAACGAGTCGACGTGCTCCGTGTCGACAACGGCGCACCGACCTCGAAACCCCCGTCGCCCGCGGCACCGGCGTTCGGAGGGCAACTCGCGGCCCGCCTTGCCGCTGCCACCGATCCGGATGTGCTCGCGGTTCTGCAGTCTCCGACGGTGGATCAACGTGTGATTGCCACGCTGGCAGTGATCGCTGCAACGGAACCCGTTCGGCTCGAGGACATTTCGACCATCAAAGGAGAGGAGGACACCGCAACGCCCCGACGCGAGATCACGCTGAGCGGCCCGCGCGACCGGCTACAAGGTGTGGCGGCATTTTTCGAACGCCAAGTGGGCGCCTTCGCAGTGCAGTCCGTGGATCTGACCGCCAAGGGACTAAGAGTTCGATTTCCGTTGCGCACCAAGGATATCGGTCTGGGCACAACTCCAGCGCCACTACAGGGCGGTCCGGCCGCGCTACGGGTGGCGGACCTGCGCCGCAGCCGATCGGCCGAGCAACTCAACTTTCTGCGCATCGACGGCACTGCGGCCGGTTCGCTCGAGACGAGCGCCGACGCTGATCCATCGGGCTATCGGTCGATGCCCGCGGGAACGTACGTGATGGTGACGAACCGTGCCGGGGGAGGTGACCCGGTAATACGTCAGGTCATCACACTCCACCCAGGGATGAGCTATACGCTCGCACTGTTCTCCGCGGCCGAATCCAGCCAGGTCGTCACGCAACTCGCACCGGACGTGCCGCCCACCGGCTCCGGGCCCGACTCCGCCGTGCGGCTGCTGCACGCTGCCAGTGCCACGGGATCCGTCTACCTGGCGCTGGTAGCACCCGGGATGGTCGAGCCGATGGTGCTGGCGAACCAGGTTGGGTACGGGCTGATCACTGGCTATGCGACGCTCCCACCGGGGCAATACGAAGCAGTGGTCTCGGCAAACGGCCGGGAATGGCGTCAACCCGTCGAATTTCTCGCTGGCGAGCCGACGAGTCTGCTGCTCACCGACGGGCCCGACGGTCCCGTGGTGCGCACGCTGCGGGATGTTCCGGTGGCCCCCGCCGCGCTGGATCCCTCGACGTTGACGATGCCCGCGAGCGCAGGTGCGGTGGACAAAGCGAAGGCGCCCGCGGTTGAACGCTCGGACGGAAGGCGGATCGCGCTCGTTCTGTGCGTCGCCGCCATTGTGGGCGCAGCGGTCCTGATGGCCAGGGCGCGACCGAGAGAGCCCAGATGAAGAGGCAACTGGGCACCGCGTCGGCAATTGCGCTCGTGCTGGTGTTGATGGTCGGCGCCGGCTGGTGGATCGCGAAGGCCATCGATCCGCGGCACGACGCGACCGACATCGCCGGCATGCGGGAGGAAACGGCGCGTATCACCGGCCGGGGGTTCCTCGATGAGTACGTCGAACCCGACGGGCGGGTCGTGCGACGTGATGAGGGCGGTGACGTTGTAAGCGAGGGACAGGCTTACGGGATGCTCATCGCTGTGGCGGTTGGGGACGAGACTCGCTTCCGGTCGATATGGAAGTGGACGAGGACTCATCTGCGCCGTGCCGACGGCCTGCTTGCGTGGCGATGGGCCGATGACACGGTCACCGACGTGAACAGCGCCGCGGATGCCGACCTGGATGCCGCGCGGTCGCTGGTGTTGGCGGGCCGGCGCTTCAATGCGCCGGACCTTGCCAAGGACGGCAGACGGCTGGGCGTGGCGATCCTGCAGACCGAGACGGTCGCCGTCGGCACAGGGGTCGCCAATGCGAGCGATGTCGATCCGCCGGGTGCGTGGGTGGCTGGATCGGGGCGCATACTGGTCGGCGGAAACTGGGCTACGACACCGCCGTACGTCGTCAACCCGGGGTACTTCAGTCCTCGCGCCGAACGGGAACTCTTCGAGGCATCGGCCGACCGGAGGTGGACAGACATCACCCGCACCCAGCGGGTCCTGGGCTGGCAGCTCGTCGGAAAGGGGATGCTGCCGCCCGACTGGGCCACTGTCAGTGAAGCCGGCCACGTCGTGCCCAGCAGACCCGTCTCCGGGGGAGCGCCCATCCGCTTCGGTCTCGACGCCGCCCGCCTACCGGTGCGGTTCGCAGAATCTTGCGATCGTGAGGACAGAGCTTTGGCGGGCGCGATGCGTCCCATCCTCACAGCGCCGGGTCAAGTTCCCGCGTATCGCAACCTAAATGGGTCGGCTGCCAGCGATTGGCAGCATCCCGTCGCCCTGGTCGCCGCCGCGGCCACCGAACAGGGCGCAGGCAATCCCGACGGCGCCGTCCAGCGCCTCGACGCGGCGGCCCAAGTGGAGCAGCGGTCGCCGAGCTATTACGGCGCCGCCTGGGTGGCGCTGGGCCGGATCATGCTGACCACGTCGCTACTCGGCGATTGCCAGCTGGCTGGCTGAGCGTTTCCCCTAATCACCGCCATGGCCGCCGCCGTGTCCGCCGCCGTGCCCGCCGCCGTGGCCGCCGCCGTGTCCCCCCGGCGGCCCTGGCACCGGTCCGAAGAAAATAGTGGGTGGCTGCAAAATCGGTGGGAGCCACGGGATCAACGGTGCCGGCAGCACCGCCGGAGGCGCGACGGGCGGCGGAGGTGCCGGCGCCGCCGGGGCGGGCGCAGCGTTCTGCACGACTACTCGCACAGGCGGCGGAGCCGGCGGAACCATCAGCCGTGCCGTAGCTGCGGCCGCGGCTGGTGGCGCCGCGGGAACCATCTCGGGGGCCGGCTGCGGCGCGACGGGATACGGACTCCGGACCGCGGGCGGAGGTACCAAAGCGCTCGGAGGCGCCTTGAGCGCGTCCGTGGTTCGCTCGGACGTCGGCTGGAGGTTGACGGCCATCGTGATGGCCAGGAGCGTCACTCCTACCGCGAAGACGGCGGCCAGCGCGCTGCCCACCAGCGCGAACGGCTTGCGGCCTGCCTGCACGTCGGCGAGGTCAAATGCGGTGTCGTCGTCGCGGCCAAGAAATTCGGTGGCGTCATTGGCCAGGGCCATCGGGTGGACCATCGTGGCGCGTAGTTCTTGTGAGTAGGCCAGGCCGATGGTTGAAGTATCGAAGCGGGGTGCGCTCGCCGAGGCGAGCGCCGCGCCGCGCGGCAACGCCAGCTGGGGTTCCATGGGGGCGATGACCGGCACCGACACCAGGTCCCGCAAGCTTGTCTTGACCGAGGTGACGTCCACGTCGGAGCCAACGACGAACATGCCTTGAGGCAGAACGTTCTCGGCTTCCAGGCCGGCGACCATTTCGGCCAGCTCCGCGATCGCGTCCGCACTGTGCAGACTTTGGCTTTGGCTGAGTACCCGCATGACCGAGCCGTCGGCGGTCTCGACGAGTGCCAGTGTTGCGGTGTCGCGCTCGACGAACATCAGGGCGGTCGTGTCGTAGCCGACCGCCCGGCCAACCGCCTTGGCGAGGGCGACTGCCGCGTGCAACTCGGAGACCAGCAAGACATCTTCGATGCCGCGGGATTCCAGGGCCTCCCGGAGTGCGGCCGCCTGCGCATGGTCGCTCCACGCCACCCCTGTCGATACGAGGTGGTGGCCGTTGACGATCGCGCCCTCCTGGGTGCCCAAGATCGCGGCGATGACGTCGTCGGAAGTTCCCGACGTTGCTGAGCCGTTGATGGCGGTGATGTCGAAGACGTCGTGCTCGAGGATGACCCCGTCGGCCTTTTCGCCCTCAACGAGCGCCATGCGGACCGTCGTGGGTGTCATCGACACACCAAGTACGATCTCCACCGCGCCTCCAAGGCATTTGCTACGCAGCTTCGGCTATCGGTCGGAAGCGCGTTCCACGCAAGCCACCAAGATCTTTCACCGGCTTGACCGCCGCTGACCACCTCCGGCGGGCAGCGTCGACGTGGGCCGCGCCTGCCTTGCGAGAAATACCCTACTCGCGCGGTGCAGCTTTGATAACTGATGCAGACAGATAAATTGACGATGCCGTTTTCAAAGAACAGCTAAGGCCCGGCGGCGTCCTCTCGCACGGTGGTAACGTGCTATGCCTCGCGAGGTCACATAAACGGTTGGCGGGCGGTCCAACTCGATGAAATTGTTCAGATCGACAGTCGAGCGGGCGCACATCCGCCGTGACTCTTCCCGAGGGTGACTCGACCGCCGCTGAGTGGGCCGCCTTGAGTCAGAGGTTCGGCCAGACGTCGATGCTCGATGGTTGGCTTCCGCTGACGGTCGAACTCGTCGCGGGTCTGATGCTGGTGCTGGCGATCGGATTTCGTTCACGCACGTGGTGGCTGCGCTGGATGCCGATTGTCGCGGCGCTCGGCGTCCTCACCGCACTGGCGGTGCGATGGTATGTCGCGTCCGAAGGCCTCGCCGGGGATCCTGCCCCGCTCCGCTTCTGGGTGTGGACCGGGATGACCGGGGCAGCGGTCGCAATTCTGGTGTTCGGTTGGCCCAGCGCGCGCTGGTGGAGGCGGATCGTTTCCGTGGTTTCGATCCCGCTATGTCTGCTATGCGCCATCTTGATGCTGAACTTATGGGTCGGATACGTCCGGACGGTCGACTCCGCCTGGTATTTCGTCACCGGTGGGCCGCCGCCCAACCAAGCCGATCTGGCGACCGTGAAGGCGATGGCCGGCAATGGCATCGTGCCGCACGAGGGCCGGATCGTGCCGGTGACGACAGGCTCTGAGGCGTCGGGGTTCAAGCACCGTGGTGAGCTGGTTTACCTGCCACCGGCCTGGTTCAGATCCGTCCCGCCACCCCCATTGCCGGTCCTGATGCTCGTCGGCGGTCAGTTCGGCACTAGCATCGACTGGCTGTGGGTGGGCCGCGCGCAAGAGACCGCCGATTCATTCGCGATGGCCAGTGGCGGCAACGCGCCCGTTCTGGTCTTCGTCGACGCAGGTGGCGCGTTCACCAAGGACACTGAATGCGTGAACGGCGTACGCGGAAACGCCGCCGATCACCTCACCAAAGACGTGGTGTCGTTCATGGTCTCGACGTTCGGTGTGAGCACCCACAGCGCGAACTGGGGAATCGCCGGGTGGTCGATGGGCGGCACATGCGCGGTGACCCTGACAGTGATGCACCCCGAATTGTTCAGCACATTTGTCGACATCGGCGGCGATGTCGGGCCGAACGCCGGGACCAAGGAGCAAACGGTCGAGCGCCTGTTCAATGGTGACGAAGCAGCGTGGGCGTCGTTTGATCCATCGACGGTGATGACGCGGCACGGGCGCTACACCGGGGTGTCGGGGGTGTTCGCAATCGAGGGTTCGGTTGTCCCCGGCGGGCACGACGAGCACGCGGCCGCTGCGCACTCCCTTGCTGCCACCGCATCGGCGAACGGCATAGCGTGCTCGATACTCGAAATCCGCGGTAAGCACGACTGGAACGCCGGAGCGGTGGCATTCGAGCAGACGTTCGCCTGGGTGGCCGGTCAGCTGCGCACCCCGGGCGTCCCACCGGCGCCGCTTCCCGGAACACCAGTTCAATCGCTCGGTTAGCTCGCCGAGTGGCCGCTTACGGCACGACGCTAGGCGCGCTCGGCCGTCATGTTTATTTCGAGTGTGCCCTGGCACGCGCCGCTGAGGATATCGGTGTGCATGGTGCCGGAAAGTGACCCGTCGGGTTGCGGCGTGTAGCGCACGTCGGCTCGCGCCGGATCCCATTCGATCGTGGTGTCGGGCATCATGCAGTCCCACTGAAAATCGCTGACCTGTGTCCAGGACGACCCATCCCAGGTGAATTGGACCGGTTGCGGCACCGTCGGGTTCCGCGGCGCAGGGCCGCCGATGATCGTGGCGGTGCACTTACCGCTCGTACAGCTCGAGCGGAATGTGTAGGTATCGGTGTATTGCACCTCAGGCTGACCGGCCGCGATGCTAGTGCCGGACTTTGGGCCAACGATGAACGTGATCGCGTACTCGCCGTTCCAGGAGGGAGGGTCGGCGGTGGCAATGGGTGACATCGCCAGGGCGATCGCGACCGACCCGGCGCACAAGCCGACGAGACCACGTAGACGGTCCACCGGGTGAGTGTCGCAGAAGTGGCGGTTCTGGGTCGGTGAATGTGCACTCGCGGGTGACGATCAGGAGCCTGGCGTCGCGTCAACAACCTGCCCCGAGCAGGCGGCCATCACCGCCATCCCGGCGCTGAACACCGCAAACACGATCGCCGACAACAGGTTTCGCTCGATCACGGGGCCGAACTGGTTCCGTCAGGCGGGGCCGATGATGTGGCATACGGTGTCACACCGCATCAACGTCCCAGGGGGAAGCGGTCGAAGTGCGTTTATCGGCGGTGGGGCGGGCGCAGACGATTGCGGCGGTGGCGCGGGAGCCGGTGCTTGCGGCGGCGGCGCTGCGGGGGCCGGTGCCTGTGGCGGTGGTGCTACGGGGGCCGGTGCCTGCGGTGGTGCTACGGGAGCGGGCGCTCGCGGAGGAACGACAGGGCCGGGCGCTTGCGGAGGGGTGGCAGGGCTCAACGCCGCCAAGACGTGATCCGCGGTGAAAGTTGCTGCCTCGTCCACCATGCCGGTCTCGGCGTACTGCGTGTGCGCGTTGAAGTCCCGTCCGCTCGAGCACACGAAGTCATCGGGGACGCACAAGTCGATGGTCTTGGCCGCGTACGCAGGGCCGACGTCGATCTGCGGCTGGTTGATCGCTCGCATGAACCGAGCGTTTGGCTTTCCGAACAGCGCGACCGCGGCGACATGGTTGGCCACGTCGGACGGCATCGGGTTCGGCACACCGTCGGGTGCACCGTCCGGGATGATATTCGCGGTGACGAAGCCCATCACGGCTGCGCCTTGGGAGAATCCGCCGAGCACCATCTTGGTGCTGGGACAGTTCGTCGCCGTGGACTCGACATGGGCGCTCGCGTCCCTGATGCCGTCCAGTGCGGTGGGGAAGTCCATCGTGGCGGGATAGTCGACCGGATATACCCCCATCGACCTCGCGCCCATTCGCGCGCGCAACGCGTCGACGAATGCCTGCCCGGTTGGACCAACGCCGGGATCCTCGGTGGTGCCGCGCGCGAATACTACCTCGACGTCGGGGCAGGGCTGCGCAGACGCGGACGGAACGGGTGCGCTAAGCGGCGACCAACTTGTTGCCGCCGCCGCACCAAGGACGAGAGCGATATGGCGTGCCCGCACCGCGCAATGCTGACACACCCGCGCAGCGTCGGCCATCCGTAAACCAAACGGTCGATGAACGCCGCGTGAATCAATTGCCTTGGTATCGGACTGAATATCTGCCGCGCACGTTCGCCGGTCTGGTGCTGTTGTTCATCGGATCGGGCAGGCGGCGCACACGCATCCGCCTACCATTGGGCCACGATGTCACGCTGTCCTTTGCTGGAGAGGACAGGACCTTGGCAGCCCGCATCGCTGAGTTGTGTAGCTCGACCGGCATGACGGTGTTATACGACGACTTCGAGAAGGCACCGCTGTGGGGTAAGGACCTCGCGGTCCACCTGGATACCGCAGGCACACATCGACAGTGGGGCGGATGCTGCGGAACCTGGGACACCCACCCCGACGAGATTGCACGCAACGTGCACATTGCGCCGGACCCGTGGCCTTATGGGGTCACCCTCCGAAATCGTGCGCCTCATCGTAGCCGTAGTCCCCGCCCTGGTCGAGGTTCAGGTGTGGGGCATCGACGGGATGTGGCGCCGGTGTTGCAGCCGTCGGTTCGGCCAGCGCGTCGTGCGCTTCGTCGTACTCGTAGTCGTAACCGGCGTCCAGGTCGCGACCGGATGTGTTCGTTTCCATCTACAACCTCCGCCGATGGCGCTTCGTTGGCTCTCAAGGATTATCCGCCCGATGCACGCCGAGCGCCATCGCTGATGGATGAGACGCTCGTTCTGAGGCCGCGCCGGCGCTGTGAGAGAATTTCGGCAGTCGCACCGGCGTGACGCGCGCGATGTGGGGGGAGTCGGCATCTACCTGGCCGACATCAGTAGGCCCCTTGTCACGCCGGGACAAGTTCTGGAGATGTTTGGAGTTTCCGTGTCTGCCAACCGAATTGCTGAAGCGCTGACTTGGCTCGGCGGCGGCGAGCGGCGTGAGCTGGGTGAGCGTCACGAGCGGTCCACGCACGTGATCGCAGGCATTGTGGTGCTACTCGGCACGGCGCTGGCCTGGCTCGTCGCCACACTCGCGATCACGGAAGCGACGAACGTGTCGATCGCCGTCGTCGTGCCATTTACGCTCGTGTTCGGCCTGTTGGTCGGCGCGGTGAGCCGGGCCATCGCGAGCGGCCCGACACGTGGCTGGTCGAGCATCGCCGGACGGGCCGCCGTGGCGGTGGTTGTGGGTGTGGTTTTGGGCGAACTCGCTGCTGTCGTACTGTTCTCCGGCCCGATCGACCGCGTCCTCGACGAGCGCGCCGCACGCAGCGCAGACGCCGCACCCGCCGTCGCGGCGGCTTCGGCAGACCTCGACCGCGCCCGGCAGGCGCGCACCGCACTCGACGCCGCGGTGAACGACGCCAGCCGCCAGCGTGACGAAGCTCTCGTCGTCGCGCGCTGTGAGTTCAACCCCTCGCCGGCATGCCCGGAGACGCATATCACCGGCGTGCCCGGCGCAGGTCCCGAAACACGAACGGCGACGGACTTTCTCGCCGACACCCAACGACAGCTCGACAACGCCGTGGCCAACCGCGACCGCACGGCGCCCGGCCTCGACTCCGCGATCGCCGCACGCCAACAAGTGCTGGAGCAGGCACGCGCATCCGCGATGAAAGACGTGGACCACGGGCTCGGCGCGCGGTGGATGGCGATGAACGACCACACCTTCGCCAGCCTCGGTGCGATGCTGCTTCGACTGTTGACGATCGCGTTCTTCGCGCTGCTGGTCCTCTTGCCGCTGATCCTCAAACTGTGGCGCGGTCAGACCAGCCACGATCGCGGCGCTGCGGCGCGCGCCGAGATCGAGCGCACCGAACTGGAGGCCGACACCGCGATAGCGATGAAACGCGCCGAAGTTCGCGCCGCCGTCGAAACCCTGTGGGCCGACCAGCAATTGGCCAGCGCCCAGCTCGCCGTCGAAGCGCAGACTGAGATCGACCGAGAACAGCAACGCCGCAGGGTGATGGACGCGCTCGAGACGCCGACGCCCGTCCAGGCGCGATTGGAGCGGGTCACCGAGCCAACGCCAGAGTTGCCCTCGGCGGAGTCCGACAACCTGCCCGCGCTCGCCGGGGGCGACGCCGTCGAGCCGCGCCGCGAGGGCGCCTCGCTGATCCCGACGATTCCTGACGTCACGAAAGTTGCCGCGCGGTGGCTTCGCCCGTTCGTGCCGCCGATCATCGCGAGCGCGATCGACACCACCACCAAGCCGCTGCGCGGTGCGCGCCAGGTGTTCGAAGAGACGGAGGAGATTCACTTCTCGCTGCGGCGCACACAGAAGGTGAGTGTCCACTCGGAGGAGCACGGGCCGGCGGCCAAGGAGCCAGTCGAGCCACCCGCGGCACCTGCGTCGGTGGTGTCGTCTGTGGAGCGTCAACAAATGACGACGGAACCGGAAGGACACCCGGAGCTGCGCCGAGCCGACGGTCCTCGCCACCTACCGTCTGCCGACTAGTTCGTGGTGGCCGACCGAGACCCAGCACTGCACGTGATGTAGTTCACAACGTCCAGCGCCGCGAGTAGCCTGTTAGGCATGAGTCCAATAGCGTCGACCGCGTTGCCGCCAGGGCCCCGGCTTCCGCAGTGGGTCCAGCTGATCGTGTTCATGCGGTACTGGGCG
>Ga0134122_10002452_pt1 | contig 13638 bp, 13 predicted proteins | sample KB302_FD_96461 | JGI IMG/M metagenome (GOLD analysis project Ga0134122, IMG submission 96461) | Terrestrial soil microbial communities without Nitrogen fertilizer from Kellogg Biological Station, Michigan, USA - KB3-0-2 | ecosystem: Environmental > Terrestrial > Soil > Unclassified ... | reverse complement strand
TGCTGCTGGTCGATGGCAGCCCGTTGGAAAACATTCGACTCGTGGAAGACCCCGACAAAAACTTCCTGATCATTATGAAAAATGGCGTGATCTACAAGAACACCCTGCGCCCATGAGTTTTCTGGCTCGGCTTCGGCCGTTAGTCGGCTGGCGGGTTGGATAAACCTCGTCGCGTTGACACGGCTTCATCGCTCTTTGGTCTGGCTACCGGTTGCAAGAGATCGAACAGCGAGCGCTTGTCAACGTTGGTGCTTTAGGCAAAGCTGAACACTCTCGGGCACAACGATTTCCGTTGTCACAAGACAAAGAAAATAAGCGAGGAGATACGAAGAAAAACCGAACCAGTGGGAGGGAAAAATGGCCGGCATTAAAAATAGAAACGTGACTCGACGCACGCTGTTGAAAATTGGCGGCGCGATCAGTGCGGCACCATTCGTTGGATTTCCGGCGCCAGGCGTGCTGGCGCAGGGACAGACAAAGTCCCCAACCAAGGTGCTCGATTTCATGACAAATGCCGATGTGGCCAAGGCCGAACAGGAAGGCCAGCTCGTGTTTTATTGTCACGAGAATGAGCCAGGCACCGCTGGCATCGTGGAAGGGTTTCATAAGGACTTCCCGAAGATAAACACGAGCTACGTCAGAGCGCAGACAGGAGCACTCTACAACAAGATACTGTCTGAACGGTCTGCCGGCCGTTTTGACGTTGATGTCATTCAACTGTCCGACCTCGCGCCGGCCGTCGATTTTCAGAAGAAAGGCGGTTACGAACAATACGTGTCGCCGGAGTCTCCTGCCTACAAGGCGGAGCATCTGAGCTCACCCGTCGGCTCGTTTTTCTGGACAGGGGTCGATCCCGCCGGGATCGCATACAACAAGGCCAAGGTCACTCCGTCCGAGGCGCCGAAGACCTGGCAGGATATTCTCAATCCACGTTGGAAAGGCGTCATCAGCTGCAAGATTTCCGCCTCCGGATTGCAGTTCGTGCAGTGGTACGCGCTGCGCAAGCTTTATGGGCCTGGCTTCTGGAAAGAATTTGCAAAGCAAAACCCGCACGCGTTTGATTCTCGCGTGCAATTGTTCGACCGGCTGGCCAAAGGCGACGATAAAATTACGGCGATCGGTGAATACCCCGCCTACATCCTATTCAAGGAGAAGGGTGCCAACGTCGAATTCGTCGCTCCGCCTGACGGATTGGTCGCAACGCCGCTCATCGTTGGCGCAGTTAGCAAGGCGCCGCATCCGGAAGCGGCCAAGCTGTTCGTCGATTGGGCGATGTCGAAGCGTGGCCAGGCCTGGTACCAGACCAACCCGAACCTCTACTACGGCTCGGTGCGCACCGATGCGCCGCCGATGCCGACCGGAGTCCGGCTGAGTGAATTTAAACTTCTCTACCCCGCCGACTGGGACGACTACGCCAATCAACGCGACGTGTTTTCCAAAGAATGGAACGGCATGCTCGGCCTGTGACGGTGTCGACGGTGGAATCGGCAAGAACCTGGTTCTCCGCACAGAAAATAGCCGGGTATGGGGTCGCGGCGGTCGCCGCTGTTTTCGTTCTCTACCCGGTCTATTTCCTGCTGCAGGCTGCGTTCGACGTCGGTGACCCACAGGTCCGACCTCCAACCGCCTACGGGCTCGACAATTTCAGCGGCCTGTTCCAGTTCCCGCAGATATTGCTCAATACCCTCAACGTATCGCTCGCGGCCACCGTCATGGCACTGGTGTTTGGATTCGTTATGGCGTGGATCCTCGCGCGAACCAACGTTCCCGGGCGACGGCTTTTTGAGCAGTTAATGGCGGTGCCTTATTATCTGACGCCTCTGCTCGGCGCGCTGGCCTGGAGCCTGCTGGGCTCGCCGGAGAGCGGCTTCATCAACCAGATCTGGCGCGCGCTCGGCGGTCACGACCATCTGATCGATATCAATACCGGCTACGGAATCGCCTGGGTCATGGCGCTGTTCGAAGGGTCGGTCGCTTTCGTCATGATCGCCGCCGTTATGAAATCGATGGATCCTTCGCTAGAGGAGGCATCGCAGGTCATTGGGGCGAGCCGACTTCGCACCATGCTGCGCATCACACTGCCGCTGGTCGTGCCCGGCGTTCTCGGCGCGGCCATCTTTGTTTTCGCAGAGATGCTCGGCTCGTTCGCGGTCGCGCTCGTGCTCGGCCTGCCCAACCGCTACTACGTCGTCACCACGGCAATCTACCAGCTCGTGCAGCAATACCCGCCGAAGATACAGACGGCGGCTGCGATGGGCGTATCGCTGTTCGCCGTCATGTTTGTCATGCTGTTTCTATACCGTCGGATCGTGATGGCTGGCAGCTACGTGACGATCACCGGAAAGGCGTTCCGTCCGCGGGTCGCCGATGTTGGTCCCTTGCGCTACGTCCTGCTCGGCGTTTGCGTCTTCTATGTCTTTGTAGCGGTGGCCTTGCCCCTGGCAACCCTGCTTTACGCGTCGGTGCAGAAGATCGCTGTCGCTTTCCCCACCGCCGGGAACTGGACGCTCGACAATTTTCGTACCGCCATGTCGATGAATGCGGTGCGCTCGGCGCTCGGCAATAGCCTGCTGCTCGGATTTGGCACTGCGACAATCGGCGTCGTGTTGATGGGATTGCTCGCCTGGCTCATTTACCGCTCGAGACTGCCAGCCAGCGGCGTGATGGAGTACGTTGTGATGTTTCCGCAGGCGGTTCCGCGGCTGGTGTTCGCATTTGGCATGATGTGGGCGTGGGTGGTTTTTCCCATTCCGATCTATGGGACTCTGTGGCTCCTTTTGATCGCATACATCACGGTGTTTCTGCCGCTCGGAGTTCGCACTATCGCCGGCGTCATGCTGCAGATCGACAAGAGCCTGGAGGAGTGCGCGCAGATGTGCGGCGCCTCCTGGGCATTCCGAGTGCGCACCGTAACCGTGCCGCTGCTGGTGCCGGGCCTCGTGGCCGCCTGGCTGCTGCTGTTTATCGCCAGCGTCAGAGAACTCGGCGCCTCCATCCTGCTGATGGGCCCGCACTCCAAAGTCATCACACCATCGATTGTCGAATCGTGGTTCGGCACAAGTTCAGAACTCACCGCAACTTTGGCGCTGATCCAAACGCTCGTGGTCGCAATCGCCATGATCGTGCTCGTTGCCGTGACGCGCCGCGTCGGCGCCCAACCGGTCGACTAGGCGCGAAGGGGTTGGCCTCATGCAGGTATCGCAGCCAATGGGCCCCGCATCGTCAGCGCCGACCCCGCACATCGAGGTCCACGGCCTCGAACTGTATTATGGGAGTGTGCCGGCCGTGCGCGGTGTCAGCTTCAATGTCCTGCCCGGCGAACAGTTGACGCTACTTGGGCCATCGGGTTGCGGAAAGTCCACAACCTTGCGCGCGATTGCCGGGCTTGAAAAACCGACGTCGGGAGAGATTCGCATCGATGGGGTCCCGATGTACTCGTCTGCCCACCAGATCAACATTCCGGCCGAGAAACGCCGGCTGTCCATGGTCTTTCAGTCCTACGCGATCTGGCCGCACATGACCGTCTTCGACAATGTGGCTTATGGGTTACGTGTGCGTCGAGCCGGCGCGCCGGAGATTAAAGAAAAGGTGGGTCACGCGCTGAGCCTCGTTCAGATGAGCGAATTTGCCGGACGACGTGCGTCGCAACTTTCCGGCGGGCAGCAACAACGGGTCGCGCTTGCCCGCGCCTTCGTTTTCTCGCCTTCGGTTCTCTTGTTCGATGAGCCGTTATCGAATCTGGATGCGAAATTACGCGCCGATATGCGTATCGAGCTGCGCGACCTCCAGCACAGGCTTGGAATCACTTCAGTCTATGTCACCCACGATTTGGAAGAAGCGTTGGCGATGTCTGACCGCATCGCGGTGATGCGCGACGGAGTTATCGAGCAGACCGGCACGCCGGACGAAATTTACCGTCTTCCACGGAGTGCCTTCGTAGCGGACTTTGTCGGTTCCGCAAATTTAATTCGCGGGCGGCTTCGGACGGATCTCGCCGTAAACGACCTCATAGCGCTGGAGACATCGGCAGGACACGTCGTCTACTGTATGGCGTATGGACGACCCGTAGGCGCCGAACTTGTCGTCTCTGTACGCACCGTGCACCTCACTATCTCTTCGGATCGTCCGGCCGGGACACAAAATGTTTGGTCAGCGCGAATTGGAAAAACTGTCTTTCAAGGCGACTTCACCCAGGTTCACGTCGGCTGGGGCGATCAACATCTCATCGCGCGTTGCGCCGCTATGGAGCCGATTGCTGTGGGTCAGGAAGTCTACATTACAGTCGATCCCAAACGGGTCGTGCTGCTGGACGCGTGAGTTCGCGGCCACTTTTTGATTTCAGTCGAACCCGCCAACGCGCGGCAGATGTTGCCGTATATCTAAAGCAATGTCCGCTTTGCCTCTGAAAGCGGACATTTCAGTCGCGGTTAACAACGCCCGCTAATGGCCAAGAGCGGGCATTGTGCGGGCCACGTTTCGGCTCCACTGGTTCAGTTCAGGAAGCGCCTTTTCCTCCGTCGCGCCCGGCGCCGTCGCCGACGCCGAATCGGACACTTTGTATGTGAAGAGATCTTCTTCGTGTTGGTGTAGGACCGCTTGGACGTGCTGGTCGAGCACCGTTGTCATGTCGTTCATGTCATACATGGCGTTGATCCCTGTGTTGATGGGTCAGCCAATCATGGGTGTGTTTTAGGACCACACTCGCCATTCGCGTGTGACCGCGGTCACAAAACATGCGTTTGGTATCATGGTATGGGCGGATGAACTCGGACCAGGGGCCCGCTTGATCTGCGCTTAGTGCCAAAAGAGGAATGGAAAGACCGAAAGGGTGTGGCTCGTGACTGCAGATTGCCTCACCCATGGACGCTGTCCAGTGGTGACCGCAGAGTGGACGCGGGGGCTGAGGATGACGATAGGTTTAGTGCTAAAAATTGCTCTTGGCGTCGTCTGCTTCGGCATCGGCGCGGCATGTCTGATTGTGACGGTCTGCATGTTGCCCTTTATTTCAGCGTCTGATGCCGCTGCCCCGGGAATGTTCGGGGTGTTCGCGGCCACATTTCTATTGTTTGCCTTTTTGTTGTTGCGACAGGTGCGCTGGCACAACGACTAATTCAAATGGAGCGATGCTGCGCCACCTGCGCCGAAGCACCGCACGCCGGACACCGCGGATCTTTCAGCGGATTAGCGATCTGGGCACCGTCCATTTGGGACAACACCAGCACCGCGCGACAATGGTGAATTGATCGTCAGATTTTAGTTTTGCACCCTTTTCACTCGCGAAGCCAAACACCATCGCATCGCATTCGGAAATACGAAGTAGGAAATCCACATTGAAATCAAAAACGCGAGAACGCCAGCGTAGACCGTGTCCTGCCAACTGGCATTACCATCAACGAAGGCTGCGCCGACAATGGCGAAAAAAGCTGAGATCAGACCGAGCATCATGTCGGTCAGAAATCCAACAAGCCGTTCAATGTCCCTTATTCGTCTTTCCAGACGGGTAGCCTGGCGGACTGCTTCGTAGCGTGCGTTCCTGATGATCCGGGCGTGCTGAACGATTGGACTTCTCGGGATCTCTATACGACGTCGCAAACTGTCAGGAACCATGGGCGCAGTCTCCATGTTAACCGGCACGCGGCGTTATTAGCCGACAAGACTCGCGGCCTGCTATTGCATTCGACGTAAAAAGCGACGCGTTGTGGTTCCTGACGGACGCCGTGACATTTGTGCGACTGGTTTCACGTTAAAACTCTGGAATATGTCAAAGTTTAATCCTGATGAAATGGATCGGCAGAAACAGGCGATGCGAACCTGCGACAACAAGAACGTGAGCGACACCTAAAAATCGGGGGACAACCGATTTTACGTTTCGGCGCTCTGTGCAATAAGCGCCTTGAAAAGAGGGGCCATTCGTTTTTGCAAACGATGGCCCCAATTCAGGCCACTGGCGGGGTGACGCCGGTGGCCGCATGTTACCAAAAGAGCCCCGGCGCGTTTTCTTTGTGACCGGATTGCAGCTATCCCCGAATTCCCCGCAGTGCAGAGAGGATGTATGGCAGCGTGATACCGGCGGCGGTGCGCTGGTACCCGTAGACCACCGATAGGGCGGCCTCGTGATATAATTCTCGCGGGGTGGAGGAATGTCCAAGCAGGTCGCGTTGATTTTCGCGCTGCTGATGACATCGGCTGCTGCGGATGACTATCGCAGCTACCGCGAGGCTTACGCTGGCGTTGATTGGCCAAAGTCGATCGCGTCGGCAGAGCAGTGTCAGCAACTCATCTTGAGCGTCGTAAGACAGTTCGGCTTTACTGACGCCGAGGTGAGAACAAGCCGGTGGACTGGTGAACCCGCTCTCTCGGTAAAAGACCAGACGCGCCACTTCAGCGTCGCCTTCTCATGCGACTCGAAGAAAAAGTCAGTCACTATTGATGTCGACGGCTTGCAGAACCAGATTGGAGCTGCATCAAGTCTGCTCGATAGACTGATAAATTCTTTCAGTACGCAGTAGGGCATGCTGCAAAATATTCGCTTTTTGCATCGCCGGCTTTGGCAAAAGCTATCTTCGACATAGGCACTGCGCCTTGAAATCCGCCATCGCCTGCTCTTGTTGGGTCTGCTCGGGTGAGAAGGACGCGGAAGACCGTAGCTCAATAGAAAGAGCCGCAAACCCGTAATGAGCCGCGGCTCTTCATTTGTCGTGACGATTATTTCTGCTGTTGCTGTCCGGGCTTCTGGTCCTGGTCGCCCTGCTGGCCACCCTGTCCCGGCTTTTGTTGCTGCTGCTGACCAGGCTTCTGATCTTCTTGGCCGCCCTGGTTTTGCTGCCCGCCTTGGTCTGGATTACTCATGTGTGGTCGCCTTCCTTGGTTATAGAATCTACGCGCAGGTCAACCGCCGGCTGACTAAGCGGGTTCCATTTGGTGCGGGCTATATTTGGGGAGGCGATCTCTCGCCCGGCCACAGCCTTGAAATCCACCATCGGCTGCTCACGTGTTGCTGAATACCCGCGATCGTGTGCCGTCGGCGGATACGCGCGAGCAGTGATTGTCCAGAACCGCGGGCGCCCTTATGGCGCCTGCGCCAAAAATACCCGACCGATACAGCACGATTCGTCGTCATCGAAGTCGTTCGGGCCCTGTCGATGGCGCCTAGGCGGTCCTTCCTTGCGTGTTTGAGAATTAGCGGTGTCATTTGAATTCCGCCTTGCGTCCGGTGTCTGACAATCGGGTGGTAAATTGGTGTCATTGCGCGTGGAGGTAGAGGGATAATAGGATGTGCCGGGGGGTAAGGGTCGAGGGACGCTTATCCATGCTCATGCTTTTCAAGATCGCGATGACGATTTCGATCGTCTGGGTCATGACGAGCCTCGTTGGCCTGATTTTCAAATCAAACGGGATGAGGCCAAATTTCCTGATGGGACTCGCCGTTTTATTAACGGCAGCGCTCGTTGGCTACATGTGGGACATTGGAAACCTGCTGTATCGCTGAGGCGCGAAGAACCATGCAGGCGGAACAGCTGCTCGCGTCAAGTGGTGTGGCCATGGCTGCAGGAGCCATGCTCTCGTTATCGTTTGCGGTGTCGCCGCCACTCAAACTAGTGCCGCAACGACCGGCACCGGTCGACGGCAGCGGCAACGTCACATCCCAACAGCACCCGAACGTTGAGACTGTGGGTGCGCCCATCGCCGACGATTTCGGACGCCGTTGGCAGACGGCCACCGACGACCTCCCGCCGATGGTAGTGCGTGACGCGCTTCAGGGTCTAACCGGCGGCCTGCTGCCACGAGCGGAGGATGTACTCCAAGTGACGCAGGCGGAGCCGCACAATCTTGCCGCCGCATCTGAGCCTGAACAGCAGGAGTCGTTCACGGAAGTGCCGCAGGCGTCGCCAACGCGGCCACCCGACGTCTGCGCCCGCCAAGGCTTGCGTCGAGTTACCTACATGCAAAACCGTCACCGGTACTGGCGCTGCGCAGGTCGGCGATAATCTATTTTTCTGGAAAGCGGTGGCCGGCTTCGGCGCGCAGATCGCCCGCTTTTCGTCGGACAATGATTACTTCGGTCGCTTGTCACGAAGTGTTTCGCGAAGGGTGTCCTCAGGCGTCCGGGCTCGAGTTATGTCACTCGATTCACCGCCTAACGGGATCGCATTTCCCCTGACGTCACCCTTTATTTCCTGGTCGATGGTTTGCGTCGGGGTGCTCGGACTTCCGGGAGCAGCCGCCTTTGGGGGAGGTGCCTTTCCCTCAGCACTATCTTCCGCGGGAGCAATATGGACCGCTCCAAGGACGGCAATTGCCGACAACAAAATAACAGCTTGTTTCATCGGGCCTCTCTTACGAAAACGAAAGAGGCGACGTCAGGGTTCCAGGTTGGCATTCCGATCACGAACGCAAGGAAAAGGGCTGCCGTGGATCGTGGGGACGGCAGCCCGAGGTACGGGGTAAACCAATGACGAGGCGGGATGGCGTCGCCGGCGGTTCGATCGTTCCGATCGAAAGCGTCCCATCGACCGGAGCGGGGGCCCGGTACCCAACTCGCTCTGCGCGTGCCCCGCTTTCATCAATACCAGTGGCGGTGATGCCAATACCGGGAGTGACGACGATGCTGGTTCGGGACATACGCGTAAGCGCGGTGCCCGTAACGCGACACGCCTGGCGGTTTGGCGCCGCTTGGCGGCTGGCCAAAACTGTCGACATTCCGGGGCGGATTAGCACCGTAATTCGGCAGACTTTGTGCCATTGAGACCGAGCTGGCGCTCACGAGCACGGCGAGACCAAAACAAACTGACTTGAGTGACATTGGCAACCTCGTTTTTCACAGAGGTAACCCTCGATCAACGGCATAGTTCCAAGCAGCCGCGATCGAGCACGGGCTGCCAACAGCCCAACTGAAGGTGCTAGCCACCAGCTGGGCGAGGGGCCTTAGGCAATCGAAATTTGTGCTCGATTTACGTTGTGCTCGCCGTGTGTGGACGCGTACAAGCATCTAGGGGCGCTAGCAGGGGCAGAACCAATGTGGATTTTGATCGTCTATGTTTTGATTGTTGTGGTTGGTGAAGCCGTCGTGGTTACAATCGGTCTGGCCTTGGATCGAATTTTCCCGTTGGCTAGTTTGCCGGTTTCCCTGTCGTTATTCTTCGCCGTGCTCGCGTTTGGATGGCCTCTGGCAGTGCGTTGGACCGAGCCTAAGCACGCAAAAAACGTAAAACTCGCGAGCTGAATTTGCGCGCTGTCGATTGACGCGGGCGCTAGCTTAGCCACTGCTTTTTAAAATCCACCATCGCCTGCTCGCGTGTCGCTGAATACCCGCGATTGTCGATCGCTTGGTTGAAATCGACCGCAGTGATCATCCACGTCCAATTGCGGTCAGGTGGTGACTGCGGCGACAGGAAAATTCGACCAACGCAGCGACCGCCGTCGAGGACCACGTAGTCGTCTTGTGATCCGAAGCCGAAATAGGTTTTTGTGGGTGCGAGAGCTAACGCCATCGGCTGTTTTTTGCGTGTTTAAGCCAGCAATGAAAAGTAGGGGCCGCGACTGCAACACGCGGCCCCGCGCCTCCCAGGTCAAAGTGGGGACACCTTTCCTGGAATGACTACTCACGCGAACGTCCCGCATCCCTTTATGTTCCTGGCTATTTCAATCGAGAGAAAAACAGAATGGCTGACTTTTGGGGACTGCCCTCATGCAGCTAATTCATCGCAACGAAATCTGCAGAATGCTGCCAGAGCTGTTGTCAAACGGCAGAAAGGCCACCTTTTAAGTGGCCTAAATGCAAGAAGTGCTTGATTTTGTTTGGTGAGCGCGGAGGGACTCGAACCCTCGACCTACTGATTAAAAGTCAGTTGCTCTACCGCCTGAGCTACGCGCTCGCCACCTGACACATGAGCGTGTCCGAAGTGGAATTGCCCTGAGGATAAAGCCGAGGGCGAGATTTTCGGAGTCATGCGCTGGCCGCTGTGTAGGGGCCCCGACCAGCCCGGTCAATAGGCGCAGGCCACCTTCTTGAACTCGCACAAGCCCCGGGATTTGCTAGACTAATGCGCGGCTTATGCCGCCTGGAGATTGCCATGCCGATCGTCAACCGTGTCGCGGACCTACATCGCGAAATCACCGACTGGCGGCGCGATCTGCATGCCCACCCCGAGCTGCTGTTCGACGTGCACCGCACCGCCGGTTCGGTTGCCGAGAAGCTCAAGGCCTTCGGTTGCGACGAGGTTGTGACCGGCCTCGGACGCACCGGGGTGGTCGGTGTCATCCGCGGCCGCAAAGGGTCCGCGGGAAAGACAATCGGATTGCGCGCCGACATGGATGCGCTGCCGATCGAGGAGGCAAATGATGTTCCGTACAAATCTACCGTCCCGGGGAAAATGCATGCATGTGGTCACGACGGACACACGGCCATGCTGCTCGGCGCAGCACGCTATCTCACCGAGACGCGCAACTTTGCCGGCACTGCAGTCGTGATTTTCCAGCCGGCGGAAGAGGGCGGGGGTGGTGGAAAGGAAATGGTCAACGACGGGCTGATGGATCGCTTCGGCATCGGTGAGGTCTACGGCATGCACAATTACCCGGGCATGCCGGTGGGCACCTTTGGCGTCCGGCCCGGGCCGATGATGGCATCGGCCGATGCCCTGACAATTGATATTGAAGGTGTCGGGGGGCACGCCGCGCGTCCGCATCTTGCCATCGATACGGTTCTGGTCGGGGCACAGATCATCAACGCAATTCAATCAGTCGTCGCGCGCAGTGTTGACCCGCTCAAGTCGGCGGTCGTTTCGATTTGCATGTTCCGCGCGGGCAATGCCGACAATGTCATTCCGCAAACCGTCCAGTTGCGCGGTACCGCGCGCAGCCTGTTGCCGGATGTACGTGATCTCCTGGAGGAGCGCCTGGCCATCGTCGTCGAAAGCACCGCGGCGGCCTATGGTGCGAAAGCGAAGCTCACTTATCGGCGCGGTTATCCGGTGCTGGTCAATCATGAGCGGCAAGCCGAGTTCGCAGCCTCGGTCGCAAGCCAGGTTGCTGGCCAGGACAAAGTCGATACATCACTGGCGCCCATGATGGGTGCGGAGGATTTTTCGTACATGCTGAATGCGCGCCCGGGCGCCTTCATCTGGATCGGCAATGGCGACAGCGCAGGGCTGCATCACCCGGCCTACAACTTCAACGACGATGTGATTCCCTTCGGGACGTCGTATTGGGTGAAATTGGTCGAAACGGCGTTGGCCGCGTAACCAGCCGCTACTGCACCAGCTCACCCGGCTTCGGCGCCGGGGCAGTGCGTGTGGCTTCCGCCATCGTGGTGCTTCGCCGCGTGAGTGGCAGCAACACCTTGGCCTCGAGACTGCGCCAATAGGCAAACTCGTTGAGGCGGGTCCGCTCGATCACCGCGAGGCCGACTGCTGCGATGAAGGGCAGGCTCTGCACGACGAGCACCACAGCAAAAATATTGATCTCGCGGATTTCCTTGTAATTGGTCAGGACCAGCACGGCCGCGCTGAGGATCAACAGGCCCGCCAGCAACGCCTCCCAGAAGGCGTGGAAGTCAGTTGAGCGCCTCATGCCACCCTTCGATGTGCGAACGAATGGCAGGTGATCCTTGAGCAAACCGAGGCTGACGGCTCGCGCGACCGTCCACTGCACCGACATTGCCGCGAAAACCGATCCAAGCAGCTGGCCCAAACGCGGGCGTACGCGCAGCTGATAGAGCGTCGCGAAGTGTGCGACCGATACGATGAAACTCACAAGGATCGGCGCGGTGAGGATGCGATCTGGCACCGCAATATCGAGAAATGCGATCACCGGCACCCAGATAATATTGAGAATAGCGACCGCAACTCCGATGCTTTCGGCGCCGAGCCAGTTGAGCCAGCCCAGTGCAAATTCGCGCTTCTGCTCGCGCGTGAGCCGGCTGGCGCCCGGCAAAAATCGCCGCCAGTGCTTTTTGAGAATCTGGAAGCCGCCATAGGCCCAGCGGTGACGCTGCTTCTTGTAAGCTTCGAAGCTGTCAGGCAGCAGGCCATGGCCGTAGCGTTTATTGGTGTAATGGGTCTGCCAGCCGAGCTCGAGCAGGGTAAGACCAAGGTCGGTGTCTTCACAGATCGTGTCGCTCGACCATCCGCCGGCGGCCTCGATTGCGGCGCGTCGAACGAGACACATCGTGCCGTGCGCGATGATCGCGTTGAACTCGTTCCGCTGCACCATGCCGATGTCGAAGAAGCCTGCATATTCGCCGTTCATGGCGTGATGCATGACGCTACGCTCACCGTCGCGGTGATCCTGTGGCGCCTGTACCAGCCCCACGCTCGGATCGCGGAAGACCGGCACAAGATCCTTCAACCAACCGGGCTGCACGACATAGTCGGCATCGATGATGCCGATTATGTCCGCATCAGCGGCCGTGTGCACGAGCGCAAGTCGCAATGCGCCCGCCTTGAAGCCGACGATGTTGTCGGCGCGTACGAACTTGAAGCGCTCACCGAGCGTGCGGCAATGTTCCTCGATGGGCAGCCAGAGTCCAGGATCCGGCGTATTGTTGATCACCACGATGCATTCGAAATTCTCGTAGTCGAGCCGGGCGATCGCATCGAGCGTCTGTTTAAGCATCTCCGGCGGCTCGTTATGGGCCGGGATATGAATTGAAACCTTGGGCAAGATCACATCGGGAGCGAGTGGCGGACTCGCAATCAGCCGGAGCGGCTTTCGTCCAAATGCGATGGCTGCGATTTCTTCGATACGCGCAAGCGCGATCACGATGAGAGGAATCAGCAGCAGCATGCCAAGGCCAAGCGCGAAGGCTGCGCCCGGTACGAAATAGTGTCCGTTCCAGTAACCGAACACGGCCGCGAACCAGGCGCCCACGACGTTGGCAGCGCCGGCCAGCATGGCGGCCTGCAGCACTGTCACGGTCATGGCCAACAGGGGAAGCGACAACAGCACGCTCACCAGAATGGCGATTGTGCCAAGCCGCCAATGGTCAGGGTCGGTGATCGGGCCGGTCCAATCAAACTTTGGATGGCGCGCGGCGTCGAAGAGTCCCCAATACGGGCCGACGCCACCTTCGAAGATCTTCCACGGCTGATCGATTGCTTCGACAATGTTGTAGTCGATGCCGTAAGCGTCGGCGCGGCTGACGAAGTCACGTAACGCGACCGCCTGCTCAATGCGCCCCGGATTGGCGTTCTTCATATTGTAGCCGGCGCTTGGCCAGCCGAACTCGGCGATGACGATGCGCTTGCCAGGATAGGCCTGGCGAAGTTTGTCATAGATCAACACGGCCTGATCGACCGCTTGCGCTTCCGAGAATCCTTCCCAATAGGGCAATATGTGCGCGGCGATGTAGTCGACCGCCGAAACAAGCTCGGGATGCTCGATCCATACGTGCCAGATTTCGCCTGTTGTCACCGGAACGTTGGTTGAACGCTTCACGCGTTGAATCATCTTGATCAGGTCGCCGACCTTCTGCTCGCCGCGGAAGATGGTTTCGTTGCCGACGATGATTCCGTTGATGTTGCTGTGGCGCTTTGCGAGATCGACGACCGAATGGATTTCGCGCTCGTTACGATCCTGATTCTTGTCGATCCAGGCGCCGGCCGTGACACGCAATCCGAATTCGGACGCGATGCCGGGCAC
>Ga0134122_10002450_pt1 | contig 13646 bp, 10 predicted proteins | sample KB302_FD_96461 | JGI IMG/M metagenome (GOLD analysis project Ga0134122, IMG submission 96461) | Terrestrial soil microbial communities without Nitrogen fertilizer from Kellogg Biological Station, Michigan, USA - KB3-0-2 | ecosystem: Environmental > Terrestrial > Soil > Unclassified ... | reverse complement strand
CCCGTCCATCGACGGCAGGTCGAACATCGTGTCGAGCAAGATGCCCTCGAGGATCGAACGCAGGCCGCGGGCGCCCGTCTTGCGCTCGATCGCCTTCTTGGCGACCGTGTGCAGCGCGTCGTCGGTGAACTCGAGCTCGACATTCTCCATGTCGAACAGCTTGGCATATTGCTTGACCAAGGCGTTCTTCGGCTCGACCAGGATCTTGACCAGGGCCTCTTCGTCGAGGTCCATCAGCGTCGCGATGACCGGCAGTCGGCCGATGAATTCGGGGATCAGGCCGAACTTCAGCAAGTCCTCGGGCTCGCAATTGCGCAGCACCTCGCCGGTCTTGCGCTCGTCCGGCGCCGCGACATGGGCGCCGAAGCCGATCGACTTGCCCTGGAGGCGGTCGGCGATGATCTTCTCGAGGCCCGCGAAGGCGCCGCCGCAGATGAACAGGATGTTGGTCGTGTCGACCTGCAGGAACTCCTGCTGCGGGTGCTTGCGGCCGCCCTGCGGCGGAACGCTGGCGGTCGTGCCCTCCATCAGCTTGAGCAGCGCCTGCTGAACACCCTCGCCGGAAACGTCGCGAGTGATCGACGGATTGTCGGATTTGCGGCTGATTTTATCGATTTCGTCGATGTAGACGATGCCCCGCTGCGCCTTCTCGACATTGTAGTCGGACGCCTGCAGCAGCTTGAGGATGATGTTCTCGACATCTTCGCCGACGTAGCCGGCCTCGGTCAGCGTGGTCGCGTCGGCCATCGTGAACGGCACGTCGAGGATCCGCGCGAGCGTTTGGGCGAGCAGGGTCTTGCCGCAGCCGGTCGGGCCGATCAGCAGGATGTTCGACTTGGCGAGCTCGACTTCGTTGCCGGCCTTCGAACCGTGGGCCAGCCGCTTGTAATGGTTGTGGACGGCGACCGACAGCACGCGCTTGGCGCGGTCCTGGCCGATCACATAATCGTCGAGCACCTTGCAGATTTCGGCCGGGGTCGGGACTCCGTCGCGGGTCTTGACCAGCGCCGACTTCGATTCCTCGCGGATGATGTCGTTGCACAGCTCGACGCATTCATCGCAGATGAACACGGTCGGCCCGGCGATGAGCTTGCGGACCTCGTGCTGCGACTTGCCGCAGAACGAGCAGTAGAGGGTGCTCTTGCCGTCGCCGCCTGAAAGCTTGGTCATTCGGTTCCTTACAACGCAGCCGCGTTCGGCCGTTTCCAATGGGCCATGCTAGCCCGCTTTATCGCACAATCAACTCTGCCGGAGCGTTAACGCCGGCCCGTTTGCGATAGGTCGTTTGTTCTCAACAATATGGATGGGACGCAAGGGCCCCGCAAGACCCGCCGAGCCGGTCGCCGCGACCTGTCCCAGGATCGGTCGGAATTGGGTAAACGCCACTTCGTGCTAGCCGCGCACGGCGGCCAGCGCCTCGTTCATCAGCCGGCCGAACTCGGGCCGCCAGTAGGGGTCGTTGTGGCGCGCGCCGGCGATCGAGCGGTCGAACACGAGATGCGGGACGCGCCGCTTGAGCGCTTCGGTACGGGCGGTCGGGACGACCTCGTCGTGCTCGGCGGAAATGATCGCAACCCGGGCGCCGCTCCGCTCGAGCGCGCCTGCGGCATCGATTTCGTGCCGGAACAGCGCCCGGACCGGCAGCCACGGGTACCACGCCGCGGCGACCGACTTCAGCGAATCGAACGGCGTTACCAGGATCACCCCGTCGACCGGCCGCTCGCCCGCCAGGACCGCGGCGACCGCGCTGCCGATGCTGAAGCCGACGGCGATCGTTCGGGCAGGCCGGATCCTGGCCACCGCGAGGTCGTAGATCAGCGGCGCGTCGGCCATCAGCGCCCGTCCCGACGGCGAGCCCGTCGACGGCGCGTAGCCGCGATAATGGAAGGCGACGACGTCGGCCCGGGGATAGGTTTCGTGCAGCAGCGTCGCCGCATTCGCCGCATTCCACGCATTGCCACCGAAGCCGATCACCAGCAGGCGTTCGTCGCCCGGCTCGCGCGGGGCAATGTGGACGCCTCGCAGGACGTCGCCGTCCGCACCGCGCATCTGCAACTGCTCGGTCCCCGGTGGCAGCGGTCCGGCAGGCCCGACCGCGCCACGCGGGAACAGCAGCTCGGTTTGCAGCATGAACATCACGAGGACGATCGCGGCATAGAGAGCGGCAGCTCCACCGAGCAGCCCCCGGCCGACCCGCCTAAACTGCAAGCGCGGCGTCGATCGCCGGAGTGACCCGATCGACCGTGTACGGCTTCTCGATCACCGGCGCATCGCTGAACTCCGGCGGCGGCGGGTCGACGTGGCCGCCGGTCGCGATGACGAACGGCACGTTGCGCCGGCGCAGCGCCGAAGCGACCGGCCACACATTCTCGCCCTTGAGGTTTACGTCGAGGATGGCGAGGTCGAACCCGCCCTGGTTGGTCTTGTCGAGCGCGCATTCGACCGTGTCGCAAGTCGCGGCAACGGTGTAACCCAGAGTTTCCAGGAAATCCTCGAGCATCATCGCGATCAGCGGCTCGTCTTCGACAATCAGGATGGAACGCGGGGCAGTCATCGCGACCACGGGCATAGCCGCCAAGCGGTTGAGGGCAAGACCCTATTTCGCGGCCAGCGCGCGCTTGGCTGCCTCAGCCAGGTCCTGGACGGAGAAGGGCTTGGGCAGGAAATGGGCATTGTCGACGCCGAGGGAGTCGCGCAGTTGCTCCTCGGCATAGCCGGACATGAACAGGACTTTGAGCTCAGGCCGCTGCTTGCGCGCTTCGGCGACCATCGCCGGCCCGTCCATCCCCGGCATCACCACGTCGCTGACCAGAAGATCGATCGGTTCGCCCCGGGCGATCACCTCGAGCGCCTCCTCGCCATTGTCGGCAGTGATCACCGCGTAGCCGTGCCGGGTCAACGCGCGCTCGGCGACGGCGCGGACCATCGGCTCGTCCTCTACCAAGAGGACGGTGCCGCTGCCCCACAATTCGTCCTGCTTGGACTTGCCCGATTTGCGCGTCTTCGCCGCCGCCGCGTCTTCGCGGTGAACCGGCAGATAGATAACAAACCGGGTCCCCTCCCCGACCTTGGAATCGGCGAAGATGAAGCCGCCCGATTGCTTGACGATGCCGTACACGGTCGACAGGCCGAGGCCAGTCCCCTTGCCGATCTCCTTGGTGGTGAAGAACGGCTCGAAAATCTTGCCGAGCACGCTCGCCGGGATGCCGGTGCCGGTGTCGGTGACCGACAGCGCACTGTAGTCGGCGACCGGCAGGATATCGGAGCCGAGCTCGGCGACCTGGCCCGATTTCACCGAATAGGTCTGGATCGTCAGTGTCCCGCCGCCCCGGTCCGCCATGGCGTCGCGGGCATTGACCGCGAGATTGACGATGACCTGCTCGAGCTGGCCCGGGTCGGCGCGGACCGGCCCCAGGCTGCGGCCGTGCTTGACCACCAGCTCGACGTTCTCGCCGAGCAGGCGCTTCAGCAGATGGGACACCTCCGACACAACGTCGGGAAGCTGGAGCACCTGCGGGCGCAGGGTTTGTTGGCGCGAGAAGGCAAGCAGCTGTCGAGTAAGGCCAGCAGCGCGGTTCGAATTCGACTTGATCTGCTGGATATCGTCATAGTCGCTGTCCCCGGGCGTGTGCCGCATCAGCATCAGGTCGCAATGGCCGATGATCGCGGTCAGGATGTTGTTGAAGTCGTGCGCCACGCCGCCGGCGAGCTGGCCGACGACCTGCATCTTGGTCGCCTGCGCGACCTGCCGCTTGAGCTTGGCTTCCTCGCTATTGTCCTTGAGCAGCAGCAGGACCGCGGCCTCGCCCAGCCCGCGCAGCCCGGCGATGGTCAATGCGACCGGCTCCGCCGGCTGGCGAGCAAGGCGGACCGCGAGGTCGCCGGACATCGCCGGTCCCCGGGCATTGCGCCGGACGGCGTCCGCGACCGGTCCCTTGTCCTCCTTGACGACGAGGTCGCCGGGATAGACCGGCAGCGCCGCGCCGCGCACCCCGGCCGCGGCGCGGAACGCCTCGTTCATCGTCAGGAAGCGCCCGTCGCGGTCGACGAGGGCGAGGCCGATCGGAAGCACGTCGAGCAGGGCCTGGAGCTGGCCGGAGTCCGCTGGGCCGCCGGCCTCGCCGCGGTCGAACAGCAGGAAGGTGCCGCCATTGCCGCCCTTCTTGGGATCGACCGGCACGTGGACGAGGCGCATCGGCCGCGCCGATTCGCCTTCGGCCGTCAGCCGCACCTGGCCGTCGTCGCCAAGCTCGACCAGGCGCGCGAACCGCTCGCCGGAGCCGTCGCCGTCGCCGTCCAGCGCGCGCTCGCAAAACAGGCGATTGGCGGCGATCAGAGTCCCCTCCTCCGACACCAGCACGGCGAGCACGCCGGCCGCCGACAGCCGTTCTCCGGTCGAGCCCGACAGCCACTTTGCGGCCACCGCGACGGAGTCGAGCGGCGGCGGCTGGGGAAAGCGCCACAGCAACAGATCGCCATGGACGCCGACCCGTTCAACCTCGACGGCGGCAGGGCCGCGCGCGGTTTTCACCCGAGCAACGCAGCCGGCGCCGTCGCGCCACCCCATGGTCCGGGCAAGCTCGAGACCATGCGCCGACTCCTCGTCGACGCCGAGCTGGAGCGGCGGCTGCGCCCCGCCGAAGCGGTCGCGATAAGCGGCGTTGGCGATCAGCAGCGTACCGTCATCGGATGTCAGCGCCGCCGCCTCCTTGCACAGCCCCAGCGCAGAGCCGACCAGCGCATAGTCCGGGCCGGCCACGATCGGCTCGTCGAACGGGCGGCCGCGCGAACCGCGCACCAAGGCGATGGCGCCGCCGGCCAGCCCCGCGGCCGCGGCAATTCCGGCGAGGGCGAGCTGCCCCGCCAGGGCCAGCGGGATCGCCACGGTCAGGCCGGCGGCGCCGATCAGGGCCGGCATCAGCCACCGGCTCCACGCCTCGAGCGGGCTCGAATCGATGCGGGGCAGCTCCTGCTGCAGCATCACCAGATGCGGACTCGATCCGCCGGTGCGAGGTAGAGCTTCTGACCCGGCTGCACGTTGAACGCCGGATACCACGGACCGAAATTGCGCACGATCCACGACCGCTGCGCCGACGGGGCGTGCGGATCGGTCAGGAGACGGGCGCGCAGGTTGGGCTCGCGATAGTTGCGGCGCCACACCTGGGCCCAGCCGAGATAGAAGCGCTGGTCGGCCGTCATGCCGTCGATCACCGGCGGCTCCTGCCCGTTCAGCGACGCGTGATAGGCATCATAGGCGGCCTGGATCCCGGCGAGGTCGCCGATATTCTCGCCGAGCGTGAACTCGCCCTTCACATGCGCTCCGGGGAAGACTTCGTAGGCGTCATATTCCTTCACCAGCCGGCCGGTCAGCGCCTTGAAGTTCTTGACGTCCTCGGGCGTCCACCAGTCCGACAGATTGCCCTTGATGTCATATTTGGAGCCCTGGTCATCGAAATGGTGGCTCATCTCATGGCCGATCACCGCGCCGATCCCGCCATAATTGACTGCCGGGTCAGCATTGGGATCGAAGAAGGGCGGCTGGAGGATCGCGGCCGGGAAGGTGATCGCGACCAGCTTGAAATTGGCCTGGGCGTTGACCGTCATCGGGTCGAACCCCCACTCCCAGCGAAAGATCGGCTGGCCGAGCTTGTGGATGTTCCAGTCGTGCTGCCACTGGTTGGCGCGCAGCGCATTGCCGAACAGATCGTCGCGGCGGACGTCGAACGTATAATCGTGCCACTGGCCGGGATAGCCGATGCGCGGGGTGAAGGCGGCGAGCTTGGCCTTGGCCTTGACCTTGGTCTCGGGCGCCATCCAGGTCAGTTTGTCGATGCGCCGGCCCATCGCCGCGATGACGTTGCCGACGAGCTTGTCCATCGCCGCCTTGGATTCGGGCGGGAACCACTTGGCGACATACAGCTTCGACACGTCGTCATCGAGGATGCTGGTGGTGAAATCGACCGCCCGCTTCCACCGCGGCTGGTTCTGCGGAGTGCCGTTGAGCTTGGTCCCGTAGAAAGCGAAATTCTCGTCCGCGACGGCCTTGGGCAGGACGTCGGCATAAGCGTCGAGCGACTGGACCAGCAGCTGGTCCCGCAGCACCTGAAGCGGAGCGCCTGCGGACAGAGCGGCGATGGCGCGGAACGCGCTCGGCTCACCGATCAGCAGTTCGCCGACGTCGGCGTTGCGGGCCTTCAGATAGCTCGCCCAGTCGAAGCCCGGCGCGAGCTTCCGGACCTGCGCGAGGGTCATCTTGTTGTAGGTTTTGGTCGCGTCGCCGACGTCCTCGCGGGTCCACGACACCCTCGCGATCTTCGTCTCGAAATCGACGATCGCCTTGGCCCGCGCCGCGGCGTTGGTCTCCCCGGCCAGCGTCAGCATCTTGGTGACATGGTCGAGATACGCCGCCTTCAGCGAAACCATGTGCGGCTCGTTGAGCAGATACATGTCGCGGTCGGGCATGCCGAGCCCGGCCTGGCGCAGCGCCGTGATGTAGACGTCGGTGTTGCGGTCGTCCTGGGTGACGAAGCCGCCGAACAGGCCGGTGATGCCGTTGCGCGCGGCCTCGCCCTCGAGCGCGGCATAGCCGGTGCGGCTCTTCAAGCCGCGGACCTGGTCGAGCCACGGCTGGATCGGGGCCAGGCCCTTCGCTTCGACCCCGGCTTCGTCGAGGAAGCTCGCATAGGCCATGCCGATCCGGCTGTTGGGATCGTCTTTCTGCGCGTCGAGGATGTCGCGCACGCGCTGCTGGCTGAGGTCGGCGAGGACCGAAAAGGCGCCGTAGTTCGATTTGTCGGGCGGGATCGGCGTGTTCTTCGCCCAGGTGCCGTTGGCGTAGAGGTAGAAATCGTCGCCCGGCGCGACGCTCGTGTCCATGCCGGCAGTGTCGAAGCCGAAGGTGCCGTATTGCGGTTTGGGCGCCGGCGGAGCTTCGGGAACCGCGACGGGAGCAGTCTCCACCGCGGCGACCGCCGGCGGCGGCGTTTCGTGGGCGGCGCACCCGGCCAGAATCGTGGTCGCGGTCAGGAGTGCGAAACAACGCGGCATGGTCATCCCCTTGAGCTGATCGAATGTGTGACCGAAGGATGTCGCGAGCGCAACGGCGGCGCGCCACCATCAATCGACAGCCGTTCCCGGCAGGGCTGCGAACGTCAGGGCCGCGCGGCTTCGCGGCGGCGGCGCCAGCGGCTGGCGAGCCACGTGCGCCACAGCAAGGCCGAAACCAGGTAGCCCAGGAGCGCAGCCCCGGCAGCGATCGTCAGAACCCCGATCGCGACCGGGCCCGACGCTTCGTGGATCCAGAAGAGGAACCGGCCGAGCTCGCCCGAGACATGTTCGGCGACGTCCGGGTTCACCAGCCGCGCGTCGTGATGCAGCTCCCACGAGCCGATGCGGTAGGCGGCATAATACATCGGCGGGATGGTCAGCGGGTTGACCACCAGGGTGAAGGCCGCGGCGATGGCGACGTTGGCGCGGGTTGGGATCGCGAGCAGCGCGGCGATCACCACATGCATGATCGGGATGATGACGCCGATGCCGAGGCCGAGCGCGACCGCCCGCGGCACCGAGCGCCGAGTCATTCGCCACAGCTCCGGCCGGCTCAGATGCCGAGCGAACGGCCGCAACAGGCGGTAGCGATGAATCGTCTCACGCGTCGGGACGTGGCTGCGAATCCAGTTCATGCACTGCGCCGCAACAGGCGTTGCTGCTCGCGCTTCCAGTCGCGCTCCTTCACCGTCTCGCGCTTGTCGTGCACCTTCTTGCCCCGGGCCAGCGCGAGCTCCAGCTTGGCCCGGCCCGCGCTGTTGAAATAAAGTGAAAGCGGCACCAGCGTCAGGCCCTGGCGGGCCACCGCGCCGTGCAGCTTGGATATCTCGCGGCCTTTCAGCAACAGCTTTCGCGGCCGCTTCGGCTCATGGTTGAGGCGGTTGCCGTGGCTGTATTCGGGGACGTGGCTGTTGATCAGCCACACTTCGTCGCCCTCGACCGTCGCATAGCTTTCGGCGATCGAGCCCTCGCCCTGACGCAGCGCCTTCACCTCGGTCCCGACCAGCGCGATCCCGGCCTCGAACCGCTCTTCGACGAAATAGTCGAACCGCGCGCGCCGGTTCTCGGCGACGACCTTCTTCTTGTCGAACGGCGGGGGCAGCGGTTTGGCCATGGTGCGGCTTAGATCAGTCCCGCATGCGCGAGCGCGGAGTCGACCGCGCGCCTGGACGCGTCCGAGGGCTCGGTCATTGGCGGGCGAAGCTCGGCCGGGAAGCCGCTTTTCACGCGCGACAGCGCATATTTCACCGGTCCGGGCGAGGCGTCGCTGAACAGCGCGGCGTGGAGCGGGTAGAGCCGGTCCTGAAGCTCGAGCGCCTGGTCCCACCGCCCTTCCCGCGTCGCCTTCTGGAACTCCGAGCACAGGTTCGGAGCGACGTTCGCCGTGACCGAAATGCAGCCGACCCCGCCCATGGCGTTGAAGCCGAGCGCCATGTCGTCGTTGCCGCTCAGCTGGATGAAGTCCGCGCCGCATTGCTGGCGCTGGGCCGAGACCCGGGCCAGCGCGCCGGTCGCGTCCTTGACTCCGACCACGTTGGCGAGGCGCGAAAGCTTTGCCATGGTCGCGACCGCAATGTCGGTGATCGTCCGCGACGGCACGTTGTAGAGGATGATCGGGATGCCGAGGTCGGCCACTGCGGCGAGGTGGCCGTAGATGCCGTCCTGGTTCGGCCGGTTGTAGTAAGGCGGGACGTGGAGCGCGGCGTCGGCGCCCGCCTCCTTGGCCGCCTTGGTCAGCGCGATCGCGTGGGCGGTGTCGTTGGACCCGCAGCCGGCGATGACCGGCACCCGGCCGGCCGCGACCTCGACCGCGATCTCGATGACCCGGCGGTGCTCCTCGTCCGACAGGGTCGCGCCCTCGCCGGTGGTCCCGCACGGCACCAGTCCGTTGCTCCCCTGGTCGATCTGCCAGGCCACGGATTCACGGAATATCGCTTCATCGACTCGTCCCGCCGCAAAAGGGGTCACGAGGGCGGGTATCGAACCGAAAAACATGGTTAAGTCCTTTGGGTTTCGCAAAATTCAGCGAAACGGAGCGTCGCGCGTTAAGCCGCAGATAAGGAGGGGGAGCCTAGGATGTCCAGCATGTGGCGCATTGCCTGGTCCATCCCCGTGCTGATCCTCGCGACCGCGACTGCGCTCGCGCAATATCCGGCGGCGCCAAGCTATACCCCTGCCCCGGCTTATTCGAATTACAGCGTCACCTACGCGATCGCCGACTGGCGCCGGCTGCGGCAGAGCAGCGGCTACAGCTTCGCCGACTATGCCCGCTTCGTCATCGCCAACCCGGACTGGCCCGAGGAATCGAAGCTCCGCCTGTGGGCCGAGCGGGCGATGCGGCCGGGCGAGAATGCCGCGATGGTCCTGTCCTTCTTCGCCACCGACCCGCCGGCCACCGGCAACGGCTTCGCGCGGCTGGCCGACGCCTACGCCGCCAACGGCCGCATGGGCGAGGCCCTCGCCGCCGCGCGCAGCGCCTGGGGCGAGGCCGACCTCGGCAGCGACAGCGAGCAGGCGATCTGGAGCCGCTACGGCGCGAGCTTCACCGCCGCCGACCACGACCGCCGGGTCGACGCGCTGCTGTTCGCCAAGAAGCCCGACGATGCGGCGCGTTTCTACTCCTACACGACGCCGGCCCGGCGCGCGGCCTTCGCTGCCCGAATCGCGATGCAGCGCGACTCATCGGATGCCGAAGGCCTGTACCAGCCGGTCATTGGCCAGGTAACGACCGACGCCGGCCTGATGATGGACCGCGCCCGCTACCTGCGCGCCCGCAATTATCAGCAGGCCGCGCGCGACCTCGCCGCGCGCCAGCACAATTTCACCTACCAGCCAGCCGACCCCGAGCGCTTCTTCGACATGCTTCTGACGCTCGCCAACGATGCGGCCCAGGACCGGCAGTGGGACACCGCCTACAATATCGCCCGGCACCTCAGCGACGCTCTGCCCGCCGGGACCGACATCAGCCGGCAGCCGCTCGGGATCCGTGACAATTACACCAGTCTGACCTGGCTCGCCGGAAGCATTGCGCTCGACCGGCTGAACCGGCCGTCGAGCGCGGTGTGGATGTACGACGCCTATGCCCGCGGCGGCCGCTCGCTGCAGGTCCAGACCAAGGGCTATTACTGGGCTGGACGGGCATCGCTCGCGGCCGGGCAGATCCAGCAGGCCAACGCTTATTTCCAGCGCGCCGCGGCCTTCCCCGAGCTATTCTACGGGCAGCTCGCGCTCGAGCGCCTCGGCCGCTCGGTCACCCCGCCGAACGCCTCGGTCGCCGCTTACACCGCAACCCCGGCGCAGCGCTCGGCGTTCAGCGGCCGCCGCCTGGTCCAGGCGGTGCGTCTGATCCATCAGCAGGGCACCGCGACCGAGCGCGCGCAATTCGCCCGCGCGCTCGGCGAATCGCTCGACAACGACGCTGACCGCGGCCTCGCCGTCGAGTTCGGCCAGCAGCTCGGCCGCCAGGACATCCCGGTGTGGGTCGCGCGCTCGGCCCGGATCAAGGGGTCGATGTTCTACGTCCGCCAGGGCTATCCGACCCTGTCGGCGTCGGTGTCGCCGAGCCTGTGGTCGCTGGCCCACGGGATCACCCGGCAGGAAAGCTCGTTCGATCCCTATGCCGTCAGCCACGCCGGCGCCCGCGGGATGATGCAGCTGATGACCGGCACGGCGCGCGAGCAGGCGGGCAAGATGGGCGTCGGCTATGACGGCTACCGGCTGACCAGCGATCCCAGCTACAACGTCATGCTCGGCTCAGCCTACTTCCAGCGCATGCTCAACCTGTGGGACGGCAACGTCCCGCTCGCGGTCGCAAGCTACAACGCCGGCTACGGCAACGTCCGCAAATGGGTGAACGCCTATGGCGACCCGCGCGGCCAGGTCGACACGCTGAAGTGGATCGAGGCGATCCCCTACGTCGAGACCAAGGCCTATGTGCAGCGGGTGATCGAGAACAGCGTCGTCTACGATTCGCTGCGCGGCGCCCGGCCCCAGCAGTCGGTCCACGTTTCGCGCTACCTTGGGAAGGACCGGCCGGCCTGATAGTCGGGCCGAATGTCCGACCGTCCGCGCTTCATCACATCCGAGGGCTTGGCGCGAATCCGCGCCGAATATGACGAACTGTTCGGGGTCGAGCGCCCGAAAATGGTCGAGGTCGTGTCGTGGGCCGCCTCGCTCGGCGACCGCTCGGAGAACGCCGACTATCTCTACGGCAAGAAGCGCCTGCGCGAGATCGACCGGCGCCTCGCGCATCTCGCCCGGATCATGAAGGCGGCCAAGGTCGTCGACCCGGCCAGGCAGGAGGACCGCAGCCAGGTCCGCTTCGGCGCCACCGTCGAGCTGGCCGACGAGGACGACATGCGCCGCACGCTGACCATCGTCGGTGACGACGAGACCGAGGCCGCGGCCGGCCGCATCGGCTGGAGCGCGCCGCTCGCCCGGGCGCTGATCGGGGCGAAGGTCGGCGACGAGCGGATCGTCCGGCTTCCCGCCGGCGAGAAGAGCTACGAAGTGATTGCGATCCGCTACCCGGAGGCGGGCTAGGCGACGTCGTCGACCAGGCGCGGCGGCTCGGCCGGCATCGCTTCGGCCCAGGCGTCGGCGACGGCGGTTAGCGCCGCGATCACCGCGGCCGCCTCGTCGTCGCCGTCGATCATGTGCCACGGCGACCAACGGGTGTTCGAGTAAGTGCGGAGATCGGCGAGCGCCTTGGCGTAGGCCGGCTCGCCGACTCGCACGACATCGTCCTTGGCGGCGTAACGGCCCCAAACGCTCGCCGCGCGCTTGCGCAGCCGCTCTTCCTGAACCTCGGCGCTGACGTCGAAGTAGAGCTTGACGATGAGCGTGCCGTAATCGCGCTGCTGCGCCTCGAACTCGTTGATCTCGTCGAACGCGCGGGCCACCGCCTTGTCCTCGATCCGGCCGAGGATGCGGTCGTCGAGCACGCGGCGGTACCAGCTGCGGAAGAAGATCGCGGTGTCGCCCGCGCCCGGCAGCTCGCGCCAGAAGCGCGCCAGCCAATGCCCCTCCGACGCCTGGCGCCGCTCGTGCCCGGTCGGGTGGACCGCGAAATGGCACGGGTCGAAGGCCGCGGCGAGCTGCTTCAGCGCAGCTTTCTTGCCCGCGCCCTGCGGTCCTTCGAACAGGATGATCGCGCGGCGGCCGTGGGCGACCTGAGACAGCTGCAGCTCGCCGAGATGCTCGCGCAGCATGGCGAGCGCGGAATGGAGCGACTCCCCGCCCGTCGTCTGCAACCACTCAGAACCCAGCTCGGCCATCGCCGCAAAGTAGCTGCGCGGCGATTGGTCCACAATTGAGCTGGCAGCGGACGATGCGCGGCGTCCCGATTTGGCACGAACCGTGACCCGCATGCCACGGCGCGGTCAGCTCGGGTCGACGAGCTTGATGTGCAGCTCCTTGAGCTGCTTGGGCATGACCGCGGCCGGAGCGTTCATCATCAGATCCTCGGCCTTCTGGTTCATCGGAAAGAGGATCACCTCGCGGATGTTGGGCTCGTCGGCCAGCAGCATGACGATCCGGTCGATGCCCGGGGCCGAGCCGCCGTGGGGCGGGGCGCCGTACTTGAACGCGTTGATCATGCCCGAGAAATTGGTGTCGACCTCGTCCTTCGAATAACCGGCGATCGCGAACGCCTTATACATGATGTCCGGGCGGTGGTTGCGGATCGCGCCGGAGCTTAGCTCCACCCCGTTGCAGACAATGTCATATTGCCAGGCGAGGATGTCGAGCGGGTCCTTCGATTCCAGCGCCTCCATCTCGCCCTGGGGCATCGAGAAGGGGTTGTGGCTGAAGTCGATCTTCTGCTGCTCCTCGTTATACTCGAACATCGGGAAGTCGACGATCCAGCAGAAGCGGAAGGCGTCCTTCTCGAGCAGGTCGAGCTGCTCGGCGACGCGGGTGCGGGCAAGGCCGGCGAGCTTCGCCGCTTCCACTTCCTTGCCGGCAGCGAAGAAGATGCCGTCGTCGGGGCCGAGGCCGAGTTCGCCGGCGAGGCGGTTCATCCCCTCCTCGCCGTGGTTCTTGGCGATCGGGCCGCCCCATTCCCCGCCCTTGCGGGTCGCATAGCCGAGCCCGGCGAAGCCCTCGCTCCGCGCCCAGTCGTTCATTTCGTCGAAGAATTTGCGGCTCTTTTCGGCGGTGCCCGGCGCGGGGATGGCGCGGACCACCCCACCCTTCTCGACGATGCCCGCGAACAGGCCGAAGCCCGAGCCCTGGAAATGGCCGCCGACGTCGCCGATCAGCAGCGGGTTGCGCAAATCCGGCTTGTCCGAGCCGTATTTGAGCAGCGCTTCCTTGTAGGGGATGCGGGGATATTCGCCGGCGGGCGTGACCGTCTTGCCGTTGGCGAACTCCGCGAACACGCCCGACAGCACCGGCTCGATCGCCGCGAACACGTCGTCCTGGGTGACGAAGCTCATCTCGAAGTCGAGCTGGTAGAATTCGCCCGGCGACCGGTCGGCGCGGGCGTCCTCGTCGCGGAAGCACGGCGCGATCTGGAAATAGCGGTCGAAGCCCGCGACCATGATCAGCTGCTTGAACATCTGCGGCGCCTGCGGGAGCGCGTAGAACTTGCCCGGGTG
>Ga0134122_10002448_pt1 | contig 13649 bp, 11 predicted proteins | sample KB302_FD_96461 | JGI IMG/M metagenome (GOLD analysis project Ga0134122, IMG submission 96461) | Terrestrial soil microbial communities without Nitrogen fertilizer from Kellogg Biological Station, Michigan, USA - KB3-0-2 | ecosystem: Environmental > Terrestrial > Soil > Unclassified ... | reverse complement strand
GCGGCGGCGCAGACCGAGCAGGTGAAGAAGTAAGCGCAGTTGGCTTAGCTCAAGCCAACCTCAGCCTCCGGAGAGCAACCTCTCCTCCAACGATCCTCTCGCTAAGCGGCGGTCCTGCTGCGTGGGCCGAAGCGACGGGTATGGGGAGAGCCGACCAACCGGAACCAGATCTGGGCCTCCGGGTTGCGAGCGAGCAGCCGATGCGAGGCGACGATCTCGTTTGCATCGGTCTCGAAGGCGCCGGTCTCGATATCGATGGCGACAAACTTGCCGGTATCCTGTGCGCTGAGCTGAGGTTGCACCTCACGGTCATAGATCTCGTTTCCCCGCCGGGCGAACTCTTCCTTGCTGTACCGAGGAGCCGGGGAGTTGCTCATGGCACGATTCTACGACACCGGCGCCCTCGACAGTCACTCTGGCGGAGAGCTGTCGAGGACAACCAATCGCGCCCTATACGTCTGCCCGCAGAGCGAGCTGTGGCTCCAGCCGCGCCGCCCGGCGGGCCGGCAGGTACGAGGCGATGGCGGCCACCGCGACCAGCACCAGGGTCACGCCGGCGTAGGTCATCGGATCGCTGGCGCTCACCGCGTAGAGAAGGCTGCGCATCCCCCGGCTGGCGAGGAACGCTCCCAGCAGGCCGGCGGCGGCGCCGATCACCGCGAGCACCAGTCCCTGGCGCAGCACCATTCGCACGACGCGGTCGCGGGTCGCTCCCAAGGCCATGCGGACGCCGATCTCCTGCCGCCGCTGGACGACGGCGTAGGCGATGACGCCGTACATGCCGATGGCGGCCATCGCCAGGGCCACCGCCGCGAAGCCGCCGAGCAGCAGCATGTAGAAGCGCGGCTGGGCGACCGAGGCCGACACGATCTCCTCGAGAGTCTGCAGCTTGAAGATGGGGAGGTCCGCGTCCAGCTCGTGGACCTGGGTGCAGGCGGCGGCCGCCACGGTGCCGAGATCCACGGTGGACCGGATGACCACCGAGAGGTACCCGAGAGGAGCCTGGTCGAACGGCAGGAAAAGCTGCGGATCGGCGTCGTTGGCCAGGGTGGACTGCTTGAAATCGCCGATGATGCCCACCACCTCGCCGCCACGGCGCGCGCCGTCGCTCGTCCAGCCCAGGGCGATCTTCTTGCCTATGGGATCCTCGTTCGGGAAGAACTTCCGCGCCGCCGCCTGAGTGAGGATGGCCACCTGCACGGAACCGTTCCGATCCTGCTCGGTGAAGAGCCGGCCGCGGAGAAGCTGCAGCCCCAGGGCCCGAAAGTAGCCGGGGGTCACCGCCGCGACGGGCATCGAGGGCTCTTGGCCGGGAGCCGCATCCGGCCGGCCATCGACGTTGAAGCTGAGGGTGAAATCGTTGTCGTCGAGGGGTTGGCCGAAGGCGGAGGCGCCAGCCGCGACGACGCCGGGAAGCTTCTGCATCCGTTCCATCAGCGAAGTGGCCAGGGAACGGAGCTGCGGGTCTTCCTCGTACTTCGGCGACGGCGGAGCGAGCCGGAAGGCCACCGCGTTCTGCGGATCGAATCCCGGATCCACCCGCACCAGCTCGCCGAAGCTGCGCAGCAGGAGGCCGGCGCCGGCGAGGAGCATCACGGCCAGCGCGGTCTCGACGACGACGAGCACGCTGCGCGCCTGGACGGCGACGCGGCCTTTGGAGCCCCGGGTGCCCTCCTTGAGCACCGAGCTGAGGTCCGGCCGCGAAGCCCGCAACGCCGGCACCAGGCCGAAGAGGATCCCGGTACCGAGGCTCACGCCGAGCGTGAACAGCAGCACCGAGGAATCGACTCCGACCTCCTCCAGCCGCGGCGTTCCCTGCGGAGCCAGCGCCACCAGCGCGCGGGTCGCCCACCCCGCGAGCGCCGCGCCGGCGGCGCCGCCGAGGAGGGCCAGGGCGACGCTTTCGGTGAGGAGCTGGCGGACGATCCGCGCGCGTCCGGCTCCCAGGGCCGTCCGCACGGCCACCTCGCTCTCGCGGGATGAAGCGCGGACGAGCAGCAGATTGGCCACGTTCACGCAGGCGATGAGCAATACGAAGAGGACCGCACCCATCAGCACCAGAAGCGGCGTGCGGACGTCCCCGACCATATAGGTCTGCATGCCGGCCATGTCCATCCGGTACCCGGTGTTGTTGTCCGGGTACTGAGCCGCGAGGCGAGACGCGATGGCGCGCGCCTCGGCTCGGGCGGCTTCCATCGAGACCCCGGGCGCCAGCCGGGCCACGCTGGAGAGATAGATGGCGCCCCGGTTCTTAGGCTCGAGGGCGCGCTCGTTGAGCTCGAAAGGCAGCCAGAGATCGACGCTGGCCGGCCAGCGGTTCTCGCTCGCCACGCCGATGACCGTATACGGGGCACCGTCCAGACTCACCGTGCGGCCTACCACGCCGCGATCGCTGCCGAAGCGCCGCGCCCAGAGCTTCCGGGTCAGGACCACCACCTTCGAGGCGCCGGGTTTGTCCTCGCCTGGCGCAAAGCCGCGACCGGCGAGGAGGGGAGCCTTCAGCACCGAGAAAAACTCCGGGCTCACCCAGGCGCCGACGAGACGCTCGGGCTCATCGCCGGTTCCGGTCAGGTTCACCGAACCCGTATCGAGAAGCGATGCCGCCTCGATCGTACGGCTCTGCTTGCGCCAGTCGAGATAGTTGAGCACCGAGAAGACGCTCGGCTCGCCGGCATCGCTGAGCGGGTAGACGCGGACCAGCCGTTCGGGCTCGGGAAAGGGGAGCGGGCGCAGCAGGATGCCGTTGACGACGCTGAAGATCGAAGTCGTCGAACCCACGCCCAACGCCAGCGTCAGGATCGCGATCAGGGTGAACCCGGGGCTCTTGGCGAGCTGCCGCAGCGAGAAGCGCAGATCCTGCCCGAGCTCCTCGAAGGCCTTCGTCCATTTCATCTGTTTCTCCTTGTGCACGTCGAGCTGGCGGCAGACCCGGCGTGTCGTCTCCAGGTCGCCGAACTGCCGCTCCGCCTCCATCCGCGCCGTCTCCTGCGGCCAGCCGCCGTCGATCAGCTCCTGCGCCGCCATGTCCAGGTGGAAACGGAGCTCCTCGTCGACGTCGGCCGCTACCTGCGCGGCGGACCGCCAGGGGAAGCGGAAGAGGCGGCGAGCGGGAAGACGAGGCATCAAGCCGTCTCGAGCACCTTCGTCACGGCCGAGGCGTAGCGCTGCCAGGTGGTCACTTCGATCTGGAGCTGGTGCCGTCCCTCGTCGCTCAGGCGGTAGAACTTGGCCTTGCGGTTGTTCTCCGACAGGCCCCATTCGGCTTCGATCCACCCTTTGCGCTCCAGGCGGTGAAGCGCCTGGTAGAGCGCCGCGTCCTCGAGCCCCAGGACGCCCTCGCTGCGCCGGCGGATCGAGCGCGAGATGTCGTAGCCGTGCATCGCTCCCCAGGAGAGCGCCTTCAGGATGAGGACCGCGACGGTCCCTTGCATCAGGTCGAGAGAGGTCTTCGGCATCGGTCTCTTGCCTCACAATGTGAGGGGAGAGGATATACAGCGGGATTCGCGCTGTAAAGCCCCATCACGTGATGAGGGGAGGCGAACGGGAAGAGTTCCCGAGAAGGTCAGAGAGCGTCGAGGCCTAGAACTTGGAGGAGCGCAGATCTCAACTCTTGCCATCGATGAGCCGGAAAGCCGGCAATCCGAGGACCGAGTAAGGCTCGCTCGACCGAACGAATCCATTCTGGCTTTACTACGCAGGCTGTGGGTAGACCCTCGTTGGGAGAGAGCGGAACTTCCCAGGACAACCCCCGGATCTGGGTTGAAACGGGTATCACGGGAACCTGGCTCAGAGACGGGAGGAGATCCTCGCGGCCGAGTACCACTACGGGTCGGCGCTTGTCAGGAGCGTCGAAGCGAAACCAGCGGATGTCGCCGCGCTGAATCAAGGGAGTTCTGCGTCTTCGTCGGAGATCTGGCCTTTGGGTCCCCTTCGAATCCAATCCGCCCAAAGTTCGGCTTGCTCCTGGGGCGACAGCTCGATCTCTTCTTCAAGCGGCTCGATCAAGACGTGGACACGCTTTCCTTCAAATGGGGGGACAGTACTCTCGAGCGTTATCGTATGCCCTCGGAGTCGTCCCTTCAGCGTGGCGGTCATGTCTGAAGCATTATACGTCCACCGGACCGAAGGGCAGACAGTGGGCTACCCGACCGGCGTAGAATGCAGTCTCAATCCAAAGGGAGGGCATCCCACATGACGCGACGCGAATTCCTGGGAGCCGTAGGGAAGCCGGCGGCGCTGGGGGTGGTGGCAGCGCTCGATCCGCTCGGCGTTCGGCAGGTGCTGGCGAGGGCCGCGGCCTATGCCGGCTCGGTCGAAGACGCGGCCGCGGACGAGTCGTTCTGGTTCGACATCCAGCAGGCGTTCACCCTCGACCGCAGCGTCATCAACCTCAACAACGGGGGGGTGAGCCCGTCGCCCGCGGTGGTCCAGGCGGCGCAGAAGCGGCACCTCGACTTCTCGAATTCGACCCCGCCCCCGGTGGCTCTCTGGCAGGTGCTCGAGCCGCAGCGCGAGACGGTGCGCCAGCGGCTGGCCCGCACGTTCGGTTCCGACTCCGAGGAGGTCGCCCTGGTGCGCAACGCCTCCGAGGGCTTGCAGATCTGTCAGTTCGGCTTCGACCTCCAGCGTGGCGACGAGGTGCTGACCACCAACCAGGACTATCCGCGCATGATCGCCACCTTCGAGCAGCGGGCGCGCCGGGAGGGCATCGTCCTCAAGCAGTTCTCGCTCCCGGTGCCGGCCGAGGACGACGGCGAGGTGGTGGAGCTCTTCCGGCGCAACATCACGCCGAAGACGAAGCTCATCCTGGTATGCCACGTCATCAACCTGACGGGTCAGATCCTGCCGGTCAAGCGCGTCGTCGAGCTGGGACGCGAGCGCGGCATCCCGGTGATCGTGGACGGCGCCCACTCCTTCGCTCACTTCGATTTCAGCCACGCTGACCTCGGCTGCGACTACTTCGCGACGAGCCTGCACAAGTGGCTCTTCGCGCCCCACGGCACCGGGATGCTGTACGTCAAGCGGGAGAAGATCCGCGACCTCTGGCCGTTGATGGCGGCGCCCGCCACGCTGGCGGCGGACATCCGCAAGTACGAGGAGATCGGCACCCACCCCTCAGCGCAGAACCTGGCCATCGCGGAGGCGTTGACCTTTCACGAAGGGATCGGCGCGAAGCGCAAGACGGCGCGGCTGCGATATCTGACGGCCCGCTGGGCGAATCGGTTGCAGGGGCACGACCGGGTGCAGCTCCACACCAGTTTGAATCCTGGCAAGTCCTGCGGCATCGCCAACGTGGAGATCGTGGGTGTCGAGCCCGGACGGCTGGCGGACCACCTCTGGACGCGGCATCACATCCTCGCCACCCCCATCGTTCACGCTGAGTTCCGTGGGCTCAGGGTCACCCCTAGCGTCTACACGACGTTGGAGGAGATCGACCACTTCAGCGAGGTGATGGAGGGGATCGCGGAGAAGGGAGGGCTGGCGTGACCCCTGAGAAACAGCGATCGGAGTCACTCGTTGATGCTGAAGTGACGGTTCGCCTCAACCCGGAGGAGGAAGAAGAGCTCTCTATTGCCGTCTCGGACATCGCCCGAGGAGAGTACATTGATGGGGAAGCTCTTCTTGAGGAGCTTCGTTCCCATTTGCAGCGTTGATCTATCAGCTGTACTACACTGATCCTATGGAACGAGTCGAAGGCTACACCGTTGTCTACCGTCAAGCTGAGGACGTCATCCTCGCCGAGGTTCCCGCTATCCCTGGGTGCTTCTCCGACGGGAGAACGCTGGAGGAGGCCAGGGAACGCGTGCGTGATGCGATCCTGAACTTCTTGGAGGATTTGAGGGAGTCGGGAGAGGACATTCCTTCAGACGTCTTGCACGTCGAGAGAGTCCTCGTTAGCGCGGCATGAGCACGGTATTGCCGGCCGTCAAGGCGCGGGAGTTGATCCGGGCTCTTGAACGGGCTGGCTTCGTTTTCAAGAGGCAGACGGGCAGCCACCAGATTTTTCAGCATGCCCTGACGGGGCAGCGGGTTTCCGTGCCAATGCACGGGAGACGTCCCTCGAGGGACCTTGCGTCAGATTCTTCGATTGGCTGACCTTTCGATAGAGCGATTCCGCGAGTTGCTGGAGGGCTAATCGTGACGAGACCATTCTCCCTCCTCTTAACCCTACTGATCCTGACCGGCTGCGTCACCGTCAGCGATACGCAGGTTCCTGCTTCCGCGGAGCGCCGGCCCATCGCGACCGAGCACGCACCCAAGGCCATCGCCTCCTACTCGCAGGCGATCCAGGTGGGGAAGACGCTCTACCTGTCCGGCCAGGTGGGGCTCGATCCTTCGACCGGGCAACTCGTCCCGGGTGGTCTGCAAGAAGAGGCACGGCAAGCCCTCGACAACTGCCGGGCCGTCCTGGAGGAGGCTGGCTTTGCCCTGAGCGACGTCGTCCAGGTCCAGGTCTTTCTCGCCGACGTCGGCGACTACGCTGCCTTCAACGAGATCTACGCTCGGTACTTCCCGCCGCCAGCTCCGGCCCGCGCCGCGGTGGCCGTGGCGGGGCTGCCGAGAGGCGCACGGGTCGAGGTGTTGATGACGGCGGTTCGGCCGTAGCCTCCCCTCACGCCTGAGCTTGCAGGCGGCCCGCCTCGTGATCGACCGGCTCCGTGCCGTGCTCGCGCAAGTAGAGGTCGACGACCTCGCGGGCGCCGCCGTCGGCGCGGATGCAGCCGTCGTCGAGCCAGATGCAGCGGGTGCAGTTGGTGAGAATGGCGCTCGTGCTGTGGGAGACCAGGAGGACGGTGGCGCCGGCGTCGTGGAACCGGCGGAGCCGCTTCTCGCACTTGTCGGTGAAGGTGACGTCGCCCACGGCGAGCACTTCGTCGAGGATCAGGATGTCCGGCACCCAGGCGGTGGCGATGGCGAAGCCGAGGCGGGCCTGCATGCCGGAGGAGTAGTTGCGCAGAGGAGCGCGGATGAAGTCCCCCAGGCCGCTGAAGTCGATGATCTCGTCGACTTTTTCCGCGATATCCCGCCGCTTGCGGCCGAGGAGCAAGCCGTTGAGGTAGACGTTCTCGAGACCGGTCAGCTCGTAGTCGAAGCCGCTGCCGAGCTCCAGGATGGGTGCCAGAGTGCCGTTGACCACCGCGGTCCCCCGGGTAGGCTTGAGGACGCGAGAGATCACCTTGAGCAGCGTGCTCTTGCCGGCGCCGTTGCGGCCGATGATGCCCAGCGACTCCCCGCGCCGCACCGTCAGCTCGATGTCGCGCAGCGCCCAGAGCTTCTCGTAAGACAGCGCTCCACGGACGAAATGGATGGCGTACTCCTTGAGCGAGGGGATCCGCTGCTTGGCGAGCCGGTAGCAGAGGGAAACCCCGGCGAGGCGGATGCTCGTCTCGTCCATCAGATGTAGAAAGGAATGCGGTCGCTGGTGCGGCGGAAAGCGAAGGCACCGAGGAGGAAGGCGGCCAGGGCGATTCCCACGCAGACGCTGAGGTGGCTCAAGGGAGGCACCTTGCCGTTGTAGATCGGATCGCGAAACACCTCCAGGATGGAGCGCACCGGATTGAAGCGGACCAGGGGGAGGTAGCGGGAGTCCTTGAGGATTGACATCGGATAGAAGATGGGTGTCAGGTACATGAGGATCGAGAGCACGACTCCGATCATCTCCACCACGTCGCTGAAGAAGACGGCCAGCGGAGAGAGCAGCAGTCCGGCGCCCAGCGTGAAGACGGCGGCGAGGAGGATAGACACCGGCAGGAAGAAGAGGGCCGGAGTCACCGGATGGCGGGTCACCAGGAGGATCAGCATCAGCGGCACCAGGGCAAGGCAGAGGTTGATCACTCCGGAGATGACGGTGCTGAGGGGGAAGACCTCGCGCGGAATCGGCAGCTTCTTCAGGAGCAGCGCGTTGCCCCGCAGGCTGTTCATCGACGCCAGGATGCTCTGGCTGAAGAAGTTCCAGAACAGGATCCCCGCCAGGGCATAAACGGCATAGTTGCCGGAGTCGAGCTTGAACCGGAACAGCGAGCTGAAGACCACCTGAAGCACCAGCATCATCAGCAGCGGCTGCAGCATCGTCCAGGTAAAGCCGATCGCCGAGCGGCGGTAGCGCACCTTCAGCTCCCGGGAAACCAGGGCGAAAATGAGATCGCGATAGCGGAAGAGCTCGAGCATGTCGTGGACCGGCCGCGTGCCGGAGGGTTTCTACACTGTGCGGGGGAGGATGGCAAGCGGCCCCTCCGCTGGATCGGTCCCCTCAGTCCCGGTTCAATCCCTTCAACGCTCCCCGCAGCCTCCGATTCTCCTCCTGCCAGGCTGCCCGTTTGACCGCCGGCAGGAAGGGAAGGACGAGACGCCGGCAGGCGAGGCGTAGGACCGTACCGATGCGCAGCGCCGCCCTGGCTCGCGTCGCCCAGGAGGCGCCGTGGTGCTTGCTCGCCCAGCGCAGCAGATCGCCCCAAAGCAGTTCGGGCTGCTGACGGCCTATCGCGCCCGCCTCGCGGCCGATGGTGGCGCCATGATGGTGCAGCACGCGAAGCTCCGGCCGCACCTCCGTCCGCCAGCCCGCGTGCTTGGCGCGCAGACAGAAGTCGAGGTCCTGGGCGTAGAAGCGGAACCCCTCGTCCAGTGGGCCGATCGCGCCCCAGGTCTCCTGGCGGACCGCCATGGCCGCACCCGTCACCCAGTCCACCGGAGCCGGGTCACCGCCGAGAGGCTTGAAGCGGCGGTAGAAGGGCAGGTGCGCCAGCAGCGCCGGCAGACTGCTGCCGAGGGCGAAGAACCAGAGGAGAGAGGGCTCGCGGCCGCCGCTCCACTGGGGAGAGCCGTCAGGGTAGTGGAGCAGGGCGCCGGCTATCCCCAGCCGCGGCTCTCTCCCGAAGACCTCGAGCAGCCTTCCGAGCCCGCCCGCCTCCACCTCGGTGTCGCTGTTGAGCAGGAGCAGGATCTCGCCGCGCGCTCGCGCCAACCCGAGGTTCGCCGACCGGGTGAACCGGACCGGCGTTTCATTGCGCAGCAAGGTCAGCCAGGAGGATGCAGCCAGCGCCTCGGCCGTGTCGTCACCGCTGGCGTCGTCGACCACGATTACCTCCATGCCGGGAATGGGGGAGGCGGCGAGCGCGTTCAGACAGCGGAGTGTCAGCTCCCGCGTGTCGTGCGTCGGGATGACGACGGGGAGGGGTGGCTGGGCGGGGACGTCCATGTCGGCGACATTGTAGTAAGGATGCCAGGGAGGGCTCGCGTGCGGGTCCCCCAACCCCCTGGCCCGCAGCTTGCGTTGATCCTCCTGCAGTCGTCGTTGTCGAAGGAGGAAAAGCCTTGATTCCATACGCTTTAGACGTAGCGGTCCGCCACCTGAGTGGACAACGATTGCGAGGGTGGGTGACAAAAATAGGTGCCCTGACATATGCGTGGATTGACATAAATCTTCGGCACCCCCACAATGGCCCGAAACGCGTCTTGGAAGATTGTAGGGCTACGGCTCAACGGCAAAGGCAGAAGAAAGGGCGCGCGCCTCTTCGCTAGGGAGTACTCGATGGGCTGGAATTTGACTCGATCGATCTTCGCCGGCTGGTGTCTGCTCATGGCCGCCAGTCCGGTGGTTGCGGTTGGCGCGGTGCTGCAGGGCGCGGCAGCGGGAGAGCTGATGACGGCGCCGAGCGGTGCTGGCGACGCGGAGCTCGTGAACCTCGATGCGGGGCTTGCCCCTTCCCTTCTGAGCTTGCCGATCGGCGGCTCGACGCTGGTGGCGGACTGGCCGGTGGCTCCGGGGGAGCGGCGAGAGGTCGAGCTGACCCGCTTCGACGTTTACTCGCCGGACGCCCGGATCGTGAAGATCGAGGGGAGCCGGATGATCGAGCTGCCGCGCTCGCGCTTCGCCTTCTTCCTCGGCGGCCCGGCCGATGACCCTGGGACACGGCTGGTGGTGCCCATCGATCCGGCGACCCGCGACATCGCGGGCCTGGCTACGACCGAAGGAGGCATGCGCGAGCTGCGATCCTGGAAAACGGCAGGTGATGACGCCTACGTCGTCGCCGCAACCGATGGCTTCCGTCCGGCGGGAGCGGAAGAACCGGAGTTCTCTTGCGGCCAGCAAACGGATAGCCTGACGCGGAGCGTGTTCTCCCCTTCCCTCTCGGCCCAGGGCCTTGCGCCCGGCGGCGCCAAGGCCATCACCTCGCTGCACACGGCTACCATCGCCGTCGACACCGACAACGAGCTGATGAACCTCAAGTTCAGCAACAATTCCACCGCCGCCACCAACTACATCGCCAATCTGATTGCGCGAATGAACATCATGTACGAGCGCGACCTGCTGGTTCGGCTGGTCCAGGGCTTCACGATCCTGCGCCCGTCTACGACCGCTGACCCCTACAACCAGAGCGGGACCGGGAATGCCGACGGCAACAAGTTGAATGAGTTTTCGAATTACTGGAGCGGCGGCTGCGGCGGCGCCTGCACGGGAGTCAGCCGCGCCCTGGCGATGATGCTTTCGGGCAAGCAGTCGGGAACCAACTCGGCCTCCGGCATCGCCTGGGTGAACGGTCTTTGCAGCACCGGGATCGGCTACAGCTTCACGCAGGTGTTCAAGTTCGCCCAGGACACCTCGGGAAGCGACGGCAGCATCGTCGGCCACGAGGTGGGGCACAACTTCGGCTCGCCGCACACCCACTGCTACTCGCCGCCGATCGATCAGTGCTACAACGCCGAAGGCGGCTGCTACAGCGGCGGCACGAGCTGCCCGGCGCCGGCGACCTACAATGGTGTGCCCAACGTGACCGGGACGGTGATGAGCTACTGCCACCTGACGGGCTGCGGCTCCACCGAGGTCTTCCACCCGCGCACCATCGACCTCATCGCTCCGCTGGTCCAGAGCCGGGTGGGCCAGTGCATCTTCCCTCTCGGTCCCGCGAACACCATTTTCAATAACGGCTTCGAGGGCGGCACCCTCCCGTCGCCCTGGAGCGCGAAGGTTCCCTGATGGCCGCGATGCGCTGGCGCTGCGGATTGACCCTGCTTCTCCTGCTCGGCTCCGCGCCGGCCGGCGCCGCGAGCTCTGGCGAGCGCGTCCTGGAGAGCCGCGCCTTTGCGCGTTCGGCGGCGGCGGTGCCGCTGGGCGCCGGCCTGAGGCTTGAGGACGTGCGGGTGGCCGAGACCGGAGAGTCCCTGGCTTTCGTGCTCGAGCGTTTCGAGGTGTTCGCCGGCGGCGCCACGATCACCGTTCACGGCGCGAAGGGAGAGACCGTGGTGCCAGCGCCGGCGAACGCCTACTTACGCGGTTGGGTGGAGGGCCAGCCCGGCTCGCGGGTGTTTCTCGCCGTGCGGCAAGATGGCGCCGTTCAGGGAGTGGTGCAGAGAGGGGAGAGCCTGTACCTGATCGGCGGTGACGAGCTCGTGAAGGACGTCTCGGGCGTGCTGCAGATGCAGCGTGTCGATCCGGACCTGCTGAAGGCGTCGCCCGGGTCCGGATTCAACTGTGCCAACGATCAGCTTGCCAGGGCCGGCAGCTCCTTGCCCGGCGCGGTGTTCACGAAACCTCCACCGGCGGCGGTCGCCAAGGCCGCAGGCGCCTATACGGTCCGGTTGGCCATCGAGAGCGACTACGAGTTCTACCTGAAGTTCAACAGCGTCCCCCTGGCCGCGAGCTACGTCGGCAACCTCATCGGTTACGCCTCGACGATCTATCAGGGCCAGATCAACACCAACCTCGTCGTCCAGTCGATCAGCCTGTGGACGACGAGCAGCGATCCTTGGGCCGAGACCAGCACGACCTGCGGCCTGCTGGAGTTCGGCAGTTATTGGAACGCCAACCGGACGACCGTGCCGCGGACGACCGCTCATTTCATGAGCGGCAAAACCAACGGCGGCGGCGTCGCGTGGATCGGAGTCCTGTGCGCCAGCGCATTCTCGGCTACGCAAGCGGAGCTGGGAGTCAGTTGCGGGACCCTGCCCGCTTCCGGGAGCTTCGGCGGCGGCTACGGCTACACCGGCAACCTTTTCGGCACGTTCAACATCAACAGTCCGACCGTGATGTGGGACATCTACGCTGTCTCGCACGAGATCGGGCACAACTTCGATTCGCCACACAGCCACTGCTACGCCGGCATCGGCGGCAACCCCAGCCCCATCGACCAGTGCTACCAGGGCGAGTGCGGTGGAACGGGTTGCAACTGCAGCTCGCCCACGCTGCCTGGCCCGTCGGGCTCAGGGAGCGGCACGATCATGAGTTATTGCCATCTGCTTTCGGGCAGCTACAGCAACATCACCCTGACGTTTGGAACCAGCCATCCCTTCGGCGTGCAACCGGGGCGGGAATCGTCGCTGATGAGCAGCTATGTCAGCTCGCTCGCGGCGGGGAACCCGGCCTGCATCGGCATGTTCAGCGACGGCTTCGAAGGTGGCGCGGTTCCCGGACCCTGGAGCGGCAAGACGCCTTGAGCGATGGATCGGCAACGGCAAGGTCAAAAGGAGCGATCATGATTGCGAATCCCACCCTACGGCTTCGGCGCACCCTCGGCCTGGGCGCCGCGCTCGTCCTCGCAGGCGCGGTGGGCGCCGGCGCGAACTCCATTACCGTTCCGAACGGCAGCCTGGGCGGCACCTGCAATGTGGGCAATCCGAACACCTCACGCTTCAGCCAGAACTGCGGCTCCCAGGTGAGCGTCACGGCCGGAGATGCGACGGCGGCCTACGTGCAGGAGAACTCGCCGTCGGCCGAGGCCACTTACCGCGTCCGGTTCTACCTCAACCTGCGGACGTTGCAGATGCAGAACGCCGAGGCCTTCGAGATCTTCACCGCTTACAGCGGTGCGGATCCTGTGCCTCCCGCCTCTTCCGGCAACGCCGTGCTGCGCCTGGTGGTCCAGCAGATGAGCGGCGCCAAGCAGCTCGTCGCCTTCGCCCGGCTGGACTCGGGCACCGAGCTGCAGACGGCGGCGTATACCCTTCCCACCAGTTGGCGCTCGATCGAGATCGACTGGGCCAAGGCGACCTCGGCAGGAGCCAACAACGGCCGGCTGGGCCTGTGGATCGACGGCTCGGTCAAGACCGGGCTGTCCAACCTCGACAACGATACCCTGGCGATCAACTACGCCCGCTGGGGTGCGGTCGCGGGTCTCGACGCCGGCACCTCCGGCACCTTCCGGATGGATGACTTCGCCTCGCAGCGCAGCGGCTACATCGGGCCGGCGTTTCCGTTTGCGGACAATGCGACAAGCAGCCCGTTCTTCCCCTTCATCCAGGGAATCTACGCGGCCGAGATCATGCCCGAATGCGCCATCGGCTCCTTCTGTCCCAACTCCGCGATCACCCGCAAGGAGATGTCCAAGTTCATCCTGCTCGCCGAGCACGGCGCCAGCTATGCGCCTCCCGCCTGCTCGTCCCCCGTCTTCAGCGACGTGCCCTGCTCCCATCCCTACGCGACCTGGATCAACCAGATGGCGGCCGAGGGCATTACCAGCGGCTGTGCGACGGGCATCTTCTGCCCGGAAGGTACCGTCACCCGTTCGCAGATGGCGGTCTTCCTGATGGTGGCGGTCGGCGCCACGCCCGCACCGTGCCCGCCTTCGCCTTTCGCCGATGTGTCGTCGTCGAGCCCCTTCTGCCCCTGGATCAGGGAGATCGCCAACCGCGGCATCACCGCCGGCTGCGGCGGC
>Ga0134122_10002447_pt1 | contig 13649 bp, 11 predicted proteins | sample KB302_FD_96461 | JGI IMG/M metagenome (GOLD analysis project Ga0134122, IMG submission 96461) | Terrestrial soil microbial communities without Nitrogen fertilizer from Kellogg Biological Station, Michigan, USA - KB3-0-2 | ecosystem: Environmental > Terrestrial > Soil > Unclassified ... | reverse complement strand
GCGGCCCGCGCCTGCGAGGAGGCGGTGCGGCGGGCGGGCGCGGTGCCCGCGGCGCTGGCGGTGATCGACGGCCAGGTGAAGGTCGGCCTCTCCGCGCCGGAGCTGGAGCGGCTGGCGGCGGGAGGGGAGCGGGTGATGAAGATCGGCTCGCGCGACCTGGCGCCGGCGCTCGCCGGGCTGCGGACGGGCGGGACCACCGTCTCCGCGTCGATGGAGATCGCCGCCCGCGCGGGCATCCGGGTGTTCGCCACGGGAGGCATCGGCGGGGTGCACCGAGGGGTGGCGGAGACGCTGGACGTGTCGCAGGACCTGCTGGCGTTGTCGAAGTTCCCGGTGGCGGTGGTGTGCGCCGGGGCCAAGTCGGTGCTGGACCTCTCCAAGACGCTGGAGGCGCTGGAGGCGCTCTCCGTCCCGGTGGTGGGCGTGGGTACGCACGACTTCCCGTCCTTCTTCTGCCGCACCTCCGGCCTGGCGCTGGAGCAGCGGGTGGAGGGGCCGGAGGACGCCGCGCGGCTGCTGTCGATCCGCTTCGGTGAGCTGCAGCAGGGTGGGGTGGTGCTGGCGCTGCCGCCGCCCGCGGACACCGCGCTGCCGTCCTTGGAGTTGGAGAAGCACATGCACGCCGCGCTGGCGGAGGCGGACGCTCGGGACGTGCGCGGCAAGGCGCTCACTCCGTTCCTGCTCTCGGAGCTGAGTAGGCGGTCCGGTGGCCGGACGCTGAAGGCCAACCTGGCGCTCCTGGAGCACAACGCCGCGTTCGCCGGCCAGCTGGCCGTGGCCTGCGCCGCCCTGTCCGGGTGACGGTAGGCTTCCTCCCCGACATGAGATGGTCAGCAGTCGTGGTGGTGCTGGCGCTCGCGTGCGCGACGCGCGTGACCGTGACCGGCGGCAAGGTGGAGTTGGACGAAGCGCGCGTGGAGGTCGACCCCTTCGAGGTGGACCAGCGCGCCGCGACCGCCGAGGAGTACGCGCGCTGCGCGGCGGCGCACGCCTGCCAGCCCATCGCCACCGACGATCCGCTCTGCGCCGTGCGCGACCCGGAGGAGCCGGCGAAGTGCCTGCGCTGGACGGACGCGGCCGCCTATTGCGCCTGGCGCTCCGCCCGCCTCCCCACGGACGCCGAACGGTCGCTCCTGGACCGCAGCGCCAAAGGAGAGCCGCACGCCCAGCTGATGTGCCGCGAGCCCGGCCGCGACAACCCCTTCGGCCTGTGCGACCTGGGCGGCCCGGTCGAGACCTGGACCACCAACGCCGCCTTCGACGGCCCCTCCGAGCGCGCCTCCAGCACCCCCGAGGACCGGACGCCCACCCTGGGCGCGCGTTGCGTGCACTCCGCCGCCCTCCCCAGGCCCACCGGCGTTCCCCGGAAGCTGCAGACCGGGGTGCGGATCATCCAGGTGAAGCCGCCGAACTGAGCCCGGAGGTCCGGTCGGCGACTGCCGGCCGCCATTGGCGTCCCCCGCCTCGGGGAGCTAGGCGCGCGCCGCCTGCTGGAGCGCGGCCCAGACCTGCTCCACGTGCTCGCGACGGGTACCCTCGGCGCCGATGGAGACGCGGATCATCTGCTGGCCCTTGAGGACGGCGGGCGTGACGTACGCGACGCCGGACGCGTTCACCCGCTGGGCGATGCTCTGGTTGTGCACATCCACGGCGGTGCCGTCGCGCCCGGGCAGGAGGTGCCTCACGCAGACGGTCTGCAGCTGCACCGGCGCCACCCGCTCCCAGTCCTTGGTCGCGTCCACCTGCGCCTTCAGCCACTGCGCGTGCTCCAGGTCGCGGCGGATCCGCGCCTGCAACCCCTTCACGCCCTGCTCGTGGATGAGGAACCACAGCTTGAGCGCGCGGAACCGGCGCCCGAGCTGGATCCCCCAGTCCCGGAAGTTCTTCACCTCGCCCTCGTGGGCGGTGCGCAGGTAGCTGGGGTTGGTGGACATCACCCGCACCAGGTGCTGCGGATCGCGCACGTAATAGGTGGAGCACTCCATCCCGGTGCCCAGCCACTTGTGCGGGTTGAACACCAGCGAGTCCGCCGCCTCCACGCCCTGCCACAGCGCCCGGCACTCGGGGACGATCATCGCGCTGCCGGCCATGGCGGCGTCCACGTGGAGCCAGGCGCCGGCCTTCTTCGCCACCTCGGCGATGCGGGCGATGGGGTCCATGGCCGTGGTCGCGGTGCTCCCGCACGTCGCCACCACCGCGCACGGCTTCAGCCCGTGGGCGGCGTCGTCCTGGACCGCCGCGGCCAGCGCGTCGACCCTCATCGCGTGGTCGGCGTCCGTCTCGATGGCGCGCACGCACGCGCGCCCGAAGCCGGCCAACAGCGCCGCCTTCTCCACCGAGCTGTGCGCCTGGTCCGACGCGTAGACCGCCAGCGGCGTCTTCACCTCCTGCAGGCCGCCGCGCGTCTGGCCGTAGTCGGTGCTGCGCTCGCGCGCGCACAGCAGCGCCACCAGGGTCGCGGTGGAGGCGGTGTCCTGGATGACGCCGGTGAACGCGTCCGGCAGGCCCACCATCTGGCGCAGCCAGTCCAGCACCACCTCCTCCAGCTCGGTGGCGGCGGGGCTGGTCTGCCAGCTCATGCCCTGCGGGCCCAGCCCGGCCGCGGTCAGGTCCGCCAGCACGCCCGCCAGCGTCGCGTTCCCGGGGAAGTAGGCGAAGAAGCGGGGGTGGTTCCAGTGGGTGATGCCGGGGAGCACGTCCCGCTCCAGCGGCGCCAGGAGCTGCTCCAGCGGCGCGCCCTCCTGGGGCGGCTCCTTGGAGAAGCGGGCGCGGATCTCGCCGGGTTTCACCTGGCTCATCACCGGCAAGGTCTCCATCCGGGACCGGTAGTCGGCGATCCAGTCGATGAGCGCGTGGCCAGCGCGTCGGAACTCGTCAGGGGTCACGAGACCCTCCCCGAAGGCGAAGCAATACCACGAGTGCTTTGCTCCGGCGGTCCCTTCTGCTTGAACGGGCGGATGACCGACACCACCCGGGCCGCGCTGGTCGCCGCCGCCGCGCTCGCCTTCGCCGCCGGATGCCAGACCGCCGCCCCCAGGCCGGACCCCGCCGAGCGCGACCGCGAGGAGGCCCCGGCCCCCGCGGCCCCCGCGTTCGAATGGCCCAAACCGGAGGGCTGGAAGACGGAGACCATCCCGTTCCCGCTCGACTTCGCGCCGGAGATCAAGCTCCAGGGGGTCGAGGAGCTGCGGTTCGCGCCGGGGATGTTCAAGCCGGAGGCGCCCGGCTACTGGTCCTACGCCTTCGCGTGGTGGCTGGACGGGGAGCCGGCGCTCGGCCAGGCGGAGCTGGAGCGGTCGTTGCTCTCGTACTTCCAGGGCCTGATCACCGAGGTCTCGAAGGAGAAGGGCCGGAAGATCGACCCCGGCCACTTCCGCGTGGCGGTGCGCCCCTCGTCCGGCGCGCCCGCCAAGGAGGGCCACACCGTCCAGGCCTTCGCCGGCACCGCGGAGCTGTACGACGCCTTCGCCACCGGCAAGCCGCTGTCGCTCAACCTGGAGGTCTGGGTCTGGGACTGCCCGGTGGCCGGCAAGCGGGTGGCGCTGGTGCTGGCCTCGCCGCGCCCGACGTCGGAGCCCATCTGGAAGGACCTCGCCCAGCGCCGGGACGAGCTCCTCTGCCACAAGTACTAGGAGTCGAAGGTCAGAAGCTGACGCCCGCCTCGAGCGGCTTGGGCAGCGCCAGCGCCAGGTCCACCGAGCCCGCCGGCGCCTTCGGCTCGTACAGCGCGTGGTAGCTGATCAGGTCCGCCACCACCTGCCGCACGTACCCGCGCGTCTCGCGGTAGGCCATGGTCTCCACGAACAGGTCCAGCGGGAGGTCGCCCTTCTCCTTCGCCCACTGCAGGACCGGGCGCGGGCCGGCGTTGTAGGCGGCCGCCACCAGCACCGGGTGCTGGAAGCGCTTCTGGAGCGCGGCCAGGTACCAGGCGGCGAGCTGGATGTTCAGCTCCGGCAGGTACAGCTCGTCCGCGTCCGGGGCGCGCATGGACAGCTCGCGGGCGATCTGGGTGGCGGTGGGCGGGACGATCTGCATCAGCCCGCGCGCGTTGGCGCCGCTCGCCTCGCCGGGCTTGAACGCGCTCTCCCGCCGCATCACCGCCCACAGCAGGTACGGGTCCGTCCCGCGGGCCTTGGCCTGCGCCACCACCCACGGCTCGAAGGCGCGCGGGTAGAAGAGGGCCAGCGCCTCCGGCTTGCGGTCCGTGAAGGCGGGGCCCCACAGCCAGCGGTTGGCCACCGCGTACGCCACGCCGTAGTAGCCCAGGCCCTGCAGCGCGACGCCCATCTCCATCGCGCGGTCCGAGCCGCGGACGGCCCGCGCCTGGGACTCCGCCTCGGCCTCCGCGTCCTGGACCAGGCCCGCCTTCTGCAGCGCCCGCACCACCTCCAGACCCGGAGACAGCGGCGCGGGCGCGGGCGCGGCGCCGATGGACGGCAGCCCGGTGGTGGCGGGCCGGCCCAGCTCCTGGAGGCGGGCGCGGGCGAGCAGCCCGTAGAAGCTGGCGGGGAACTCGTCCACCACCCGCTGGAAGTCGGGCGCCACGTCGTCCGCCGCGGCGCCCCCCAGCTGCGAGGCCCGCGCGGACCAGTACAGCGCCTGCGGCACCAGCTGCGAGCGCGGCGAGGACTGCACCAGCCCCAGGGCGGCGTTCCGCGCGTCCGCGTACTGCTTGTCCCGCAGCAGCGCCAGCGCCCGGAACCACTGCACCTCGTCCCGGCGGTGCGTCCGCGGGAAGCGCTTGAGGTACGCCTCGAAGGACTTCGCCGCCTCGCCGAAGCGGTCGTCCCGCAGCGACAGCCAGCCCACGTAGTAGGCGGCCTCCTCGCCGGCGGTGGTGCGCGGCCCTGCGGCCACCACCTCCTGCATCAGCGCCCGCGTCTTCTGGTTGTCGTCGCTCTTGAGCTGGCGTCGGGCGCGGATGAGGAGCGCCTCGGCGGCGACCTCCGGAGGGCCCTTCGCCGCCAGCGCGATCTGCGCGTCGGTCTCCTCGTCGGCGCCCAGCGCCCTCAGCGCGTGCGCCGCCACCAGCGCCACCCGGGCCTGCGCCGGCCTCCCGCGGGCCAACTTCCGGGCGAGGATCTGGTCCAGCTCCTCCAGCGCCTCCCGCGGCTTCGCCTCCGCCAGCGCCCGTGCCCGCCGCAGCCGTTCGTCGAAGGTGAGCGGGTTGGGGGCGGACGCCTGCAGCCTCCGGAGCGCCTCCACGCCGTACGGGTGGAGCGGGTACTCCACCGCCAGCGTCTTCAGGTCCTCCAGCGCGCCCGCCGCGTCGCCGGTCGCCTCCTTCGCCTGCGCGCGCTCGTAGAGCAGGGCCGCGGAGCCGAAGTCCTTCAGCGCCTCGTCCAGGGCCAGCAAGGCGCCGCGGGCGTCCCCGGCGCCCAGCAGCGCCTCACCCAGCCGGGCCCGCGCCCTCGCCTGCAGGGACGGCGGGCCGTAGTTGGCGGCCGCCTCGAAGCGCTCCGCCGCGGCGGCCTTCTGGCCCGAGTAGAAGAGCGCCTCGCCCAGGTAGTAGGCGTGGTACGGGGACAGCAGCGGCGGCGCGGCCTCCTTCAGCAACTGCTGCGCGCTCCCCGAGGCGTCTCCCGACGAAAGTCTCAAAAAGCCTACCAGCAAGGAAAGCGAGGGAACGTCCGGGCCGTGGGCCTGCTCGGCCGCTTTCAGCTCGGCCTCCGCGCGCGGCGCCGCGTCCGGGTGGTGGGCCTCGAGCGCGGCCAGCGTCTCCTCGGACTGCGCGCCCGCGGCGCCGGCGATCAGCGCCAGGGTGAGGCAGGGGAGATGGATTCTCGAGCGCATCCGGGGCACCAACTCTACGCAAGCTTCGGCGATTCCGCGCGCACGTACCAACTGTGCGTTTGACATTCGAACGTCAGACGCCCTAAACACGCGGCGCTTTTCGACGGGGACCAGCGCTGCTCTGGGAGGGGACGCAACTCTTATGAAGCCGTTTCCGACTGATCTGCCTCAGACGATCAACCCCGAGGCGGGACCGAAGCGGGCGGGCGTGGAGACCCACCGGAACCTGAACTGCGCACACTACGACAACTGCCTCGACGAGGCGGTCCGTCGCGGCTGGCAGAGCTTCACCTGCCTCAAGTGCCCGCTCTACGCCATGAGCACGGCGCCGCAGATGGGCATCGAGGCCTACGCCACCCAGCGCCGCGCCGTCTAGGCCGGGAAGCGGATCACCCCGCGGCGCAGCAGGTCGCGGAGCCCTTCGGTGACCTGGTCCGCCGGCAGCTTCACCGCCGCCGGCAGGTTGGACGTGGGCATCCGCTGCTCGCAGACCGCCCGCGCCAGCTCCACCCGCTTGTCGCTGGCGATCTTCCGGTACAGGTCGTACAGCTCGTGGTCCACCTCGAAGGTGGTGGCCTGCGCCAGCTTGGCCGCGGTGAGCCGGTTCTCCAGGTTGTTCAGCTTCTCGCACGTGCGCTGGATCAGGTTCTCCATCGACATGTCCAGGCGCTCCGAGCCGACGTCGTCGATGGGCGACCCCGGCGTGTAGACGCCTTGCGGGAACCGGGCCACCAGCATGGCCGCGAAGGCCGCCACCCCGTCCGCCCGCCGTTTCTTCATGTCCGCGGACGCCCACAGCGGCTGGCCGTCCTCGATGGCCAGGGTGTAGCGGCCCCACTCGTCTTCCAGCTCGAGGAGCCCGCTGCCGGCGATGCGGGTGACCGCCCGCAGGAACCACTGCAGGCCGAGGAGCTGCACCCGCACCTTCATCGGCTGCTGGACCACCAGCTCGAACATGGCCTCGATGCGGGGGGTGACCACCTGGAGGGCGCTCTGGACGACGTGCTCGGAGCGGCCGGTCTTGGCCAGGTAGTCGTGCGCGCCGGACCGGGCCGCCTTGAGCGTCTCCCGGTAGTCCTCGTGGGCGGAGAGGAAAATCACCGGCACCTCGCGGGTGCGGTGGTCCTGCTTGAGGATCTTCAGCATCTCCCAGCCGTCCATCTGCGGCATGTTGAGGTCCGCGATGACGGTGTCGAACGGGGTGGCCAGGGCCATGGTCACCGCCTCCTGCCCGTCCCCCGCCAGCTCCACCTCGAAGCCGGCCTTGGCCAGCTGGGTGGCGAACAGCCGGCGCAGGTGGGGCTCGTCGTCCACCACCAGCAGGCGCGGCTTCATCTCGTTGGGGTTGCCGGGGACGGGCGTCACCGCGTGCGGCGTCAGGTCGCGCGTGCTCTCCGCGATGCGCAGCGGCGGCCGGTCGATGGTGCCGTCCAGCTCGAACACGCCGTCCTCCAGCAGCAGCAGCTCCCGGATGGCGTCCACGCCCGCCAGCGGCCCGTAGTCGGCGCGGAGCAGCCTACCGGACTGGAACACCACCCGGCCCTCGAAGGGCGTGCCCCGGTTGACCACCAGCGTGCCGTGCATCTGCGTGCGGCGGGCGAAGTCGACGAAGTTGCGGGCGATCTCCTCCTCGCGGGTGACCGCCACCGGGCCCGGCCGCTGCTGCAGCTCGATGAGCAGGGAGCGGATGCGGTTGACGTGCTCGGGGCCGAAGGGCTTGTGCATCACGTCCACCGCGCCGGCCTGGATGGAGCGGATCAGCTCGCGCTCGCCGGCGTCGGCCACGATGAAGGCCACCGGGGTGAACGCGGTCTCGGAGAAGGCCCGGAGGGACCGGAGCACCTCCCCGCCGGTGAGCACCCTCATCGCCCGGTTCATCAGGATCAGGTTGGGCGAGAAGGCCTTCGCCTCCGGGACCACGCGGGTCGGCTCGCGCAGGGTGTGGACCTCCATCCCGGCGGCCACCAGGTGGTCCTCGACGATCTTGAGGAACGTGGCGTCATCGTCGACCGCCAGGATCCGCGCCGGGGAAGGCACGGACCGGAGTCTAGCCGAGCCCGTCAGTGCGTCGAGGCGTAGATCACCACCACCCAGTACTTCTGTTTACCGAAGGTGGGGGAGTCACCCTGGACCGCCCCCACGCCCACCCAGTCGTTGCGGGCGTCCGCCACCCCCCGCGAGCGGGGGATGGCCGAAGGGTCGTCCGCCACGTACACGTCCACCGTCGCCGTCTTCACCCCGCCCAGCGCGTCGAACACCCGGTCGTGCACCTCGGAGCCGGGGAGCTTGGCGTTGGGGAGGTCCTGGCGGAGCGCCTGGCGGACGTGGGAGGCGGCGATCCGCTCCAGCGCCTCGGACCGCTTGAGCGGGGGCAGGTGCCCCTCCGCCCGGAAGCGCTCCAGGACGCGGTAGGCGGCCTCCAGCGGGTTCTGGGCCAACAGCGGCGAGGAGGGCAGGGCCAGCACCTCCACCACCAGCACCTGCGAGCGCTCCGGGTCCTTGTCCCAGGCCACGCCGACGCCCACCGCCCGGTAGTCCGGGGTGAGGAGGTTCATCCGGTGGCCGGGGCTGTGCTCGATGGCGAAGTGGGCGCCCAGCGGGCCGGACGCCAGCCCCAGGTTCTCGCCCGCGTGCACGTAGGCGTAGCCGGACCGGGAGAGGCGGTCCTTGAGGTCGTCGCCGGAGGGGGAGACGTGGGCGAAGAAGTGCTCGCGCAGCATCCGGTCCGCGTACGCCTGGGCCACCGCGTCCAGCTTGGCGTCCGGCTGGAGCGGGGCGCCGCCCTGGGCCTTGCGGAGGGCGTTGATGCGCTGGGTGATGGCCTCGCGGGAGTCCTCCACCGTGGTCGGCTCCGGCGCCTGGGCGGCGCGGCCCTCGCGGCGGGGCACCCCGGCGTCCACGTAGAGCTGGAGCACCACCTCCGGGCCGCGCGGGCCGCGGGCGATCACCTCCACCGCGTGGCGGCCGGCGGTGGGGAAGGGCACGGTGGCGCAGAAGGCCGCGCCGGACTGGCGGGAGAGGGGGACCTTGTCCACGCTGCCCGAGGGGCGGGTGACGAACACCTCCGGCTGGCCCAGGCCGGAGGACAGCTCGCCGCACAGCGCCTGGGAGAGGCCGGCGCGGGGGAGGACGCGCGGGAAGGGGCGGAGCACGGCGCGGCGGTCCGCCAGGAGCGCCACCAGCACCGCGTTGTCGCCGGAGACGGCGGCGCCCACGCCCAGGTGCGAGGCGGGCTCCTCGTTGAAGTCCTTGCGCTTCTGGAAGCTCTCCAGGGCGAACTCGGGCGGGGTGGCGCGGATCACCACCGCGCGCGGCGTGGGGTCCGCCCCGCCGGCGTCGGAGACCAGGGCGGAGATCTCCAGGAAGTCGGCGGCGCGGTCGGCCCCGGAGGCCAGCGCCTCCCGCGCCAGCGCGCGCGCGGCGACCTGGAGCGAGGCGTCCTGGGCGGGGGCGGCGCGGCCCACCCGTTCGAACTCGCGGCGGACGTGCGCGGCCGCCTCCCGTTCGAGGGTGATCGCGTCGGCGGGGGCGGCGGCGAAGAGGACGGCGGCGAGCGCGGCGATCACGTCCCGGCCACCGTGGCGCGCAGCGAGGTCACCACGTCCTTTCCCAGGCGCTGCTGGAGGCGGGCCACGATCTCCCCCGCCTGGCGCTCCAGCTCCCTGGCCCACTCGGGCGTGGAGACGGAGACCACCAGGGTGCCGTCCTGGAGCGCCACCGGCGTGGAGGCGCGCGCGATGGCGTCGCCCACGGCCTCGCGCCACAGCGGCTGGAGGTGCCGGGCCCGGCCCGACTCGCGGGAGAGCTTGCCCAGCACGTCGGGGAGGAGGGTCTTGAGGCTCTGGAAGTCGCGCCGCGCCACCGCGACCGATGATAGCCGCATGCTAGAGTCCGAGGGTCCGTGGCCAAGACGAAGACCGTGGTCACCGTCATCTCGAAGATCAGCGAGCGGCCGGTGGACATGGCCGCGGCGCTGGTCGTCATCTACGGGATGGACCTGGGGCGGAAGTTCGACCTCAACCGCCCGGAGACCGTGATCGGGCGGTCGTCGAAGGCGGACATCCAGGTGGACCAGGAGTCGATCAGCCGGAACCATGCCGCCCTCGCCAACAAGGGAGGGCAGATCTCCATTCGCGACATGGGGTCGACGAACGGGACCTACGTCAACGACGAGCTGGTCACCGCCGACTTCCAGCTCCGCAACGGGGACCTGGTGAAGATCGGCCGGACGATCTTCAAGTTCATCGGGGGCGGGAACATCGAGGCGGCGTACCACGACGAGATCTACAAGCTGACCACCATGGACGGGCTGACGCAGATCTCCAACCGGCGCTACTTCGAGGAGGCGCTGGAGCGGGAGATCTCCCGGTGCAACCGCTACGCCCGCGAGATGTCGCTGGTGCTGATCGACATCGACCACTTCAAGCAGGTCAACGACAGCTACGGGCACCTGGCGGGGGACGCGGTGCTCAAGGTGCTGGCCTCGGCGATCAAGGCGCGCATCCGGAAGGAGGACGTGTTCGCCCGGTACGGCGGGGAGGAGTTCGCGCTGCTGCTGCCGGAGGTGGACCTCAAGGGCGGCGCCGCCATGGCGGAGAAGGCGCGGAAGCTGGTGGAGGCGCAGAAGTTCGAGTTCGACAACCAGCGCATCCCGATCACCATCTCCGCCGGGGTGGCAGCGCTCACCAGCACGCAGCGTGAACCGGCGGACGTGGTGCGCGCCGCGGACGCCAAGCTGTACGAGGCGAAGAGCACGGGGCGCAACAAGGTCAGCGCGTAGACGTTTGGGCGCCGGGGGCGGGGGTGGTGGGCTTCCCTCGCGGGGGCTCGTCCCTAGCTTGTGGACGATGATGGACCCCCAGGTCGAGGCCAAGCCCAGGAAGGTCGCCACCGCCGCTCCGCCCGCCGTCGCAGCCGCCGGTGCCGGTGCCGGCGTGCGGCCGCGGTTCCGGGGGCGCCGGGTGACGTTCATGTACCCGCTGCTGGTGCAGGTGGTGGACCAGCCGGGGGGCACGCTGCACGCTCACGCCACCAACCTGTCGCTGGGCGGGATGTTCATCTACACGCTCCAGGTGCCGCCGGTGGGGACGCGGCTGCGGATCGCGCTGGACGTGAAGGGGCGGCCGCTGCTGCTCGCGGAGGCGGAGGTGCGGTGGGTGCGGGGCAGCGCCTTCAAGACGTACCCGTGGTGCCCGGGCTTCGGGGTGCGGTTCACCCAGCTCTCGCCCAGGGCGACGGGGTTGATCCACCACCTGGTGACCAAGGCGACCCAGCGGCGGGGGGCGGCGGAGACGGTGGAGGACATGAACGGGCAGCCGGTGCGGGCGCCGGAGCCGGAGCTGCCGAAGATCACGCCGCTGGACGCGCCGCTCGACGAGCGCGCCCACCACACCCAGCAGATGTATCCCCTCGCGCCCCAGGAGTTGGGGCCCATCGCGCCCGCGCAGGAGCGCCGGCCGCTCTCCGCCCTGGAGCGGCAGGGGAGGCCGGCCGGCGGGGCGTGGCGGTGGCTGCGCTGGGGGTTGGCGCTGGCCGCGATGGGCGGATGGCTGGCCGCGTTCACCCAGGCGCGGACGGTCGGCGCCGCGCGGGTCGCGGCGGCGCGGGTCCTGCACCCGTCGGGCGAGCCGCAGCGCTGACCGGAAGGAGCGCGAGCGCGCGCCGGACGCTCAGGCCCGGGCTCCAGCGGGTCGCGCTCAGCGCGCCTTCCGGTCCAGCTCCAGCAGCGGCACGTCCAGCACCACGATGATGCCGTGCTCGGCGGGGACGTCGAAGTCCGCCGCGTCCAGCGCATCGAACAGCGCCCGCCGCTCCGTCTCCAGGTTCGACTCCGGCGCCGCGGCGGCGCGACACGCCAGCGCGCGCAGGGCGGCGCCGTAGGAGGCCAGCGTCGGGGCGGTGGAGGGCAGCGGGAGCACCGGCGCCAGCGCCTCCAGCAGCTCCGCCACGTTCGACCGCTCCAGGCCCGGCGGGAGCGCCCGCACCGCCACCGTCCCGTCGCCGAACGGCTCCAGCGACAGCCCCAGCCGCGCCAGCACCTCCGCGTGCGCCAGCACGCGCGCGAAGACCTCGCGCCGGACCGTGACCTGGGCGCTGAAGAGCGAGCCCTCGGAGGCGACGCCCACCGGCCGCTCCAACGCCTGGGCGAAGTGGGAGAGGTGCGAGCGCTCGCGGGCGGCGTGCGGATCCAGCACCACCAGGCTGCCGCCGGCCCCCTCGCAGACCCAGAACCGCCCGCCCAGCGTCCCCAGCGACCGCAGCCGCCCGTAGAAGCCCGGCGGCGGCGCGGCGTTCAGGTCCGGGCGCGCCTGGCCGAAGGATGGGGACTCGCCGGGCGGCGGGCTCCAGTCCGCCAGCATCGCCCCCTGCGCGCGCGAGAGGAAGCGCTCCACCGCGCTGGCGTAGTCGGGCGTGGGCGGCTGCGACGACTGCGGCTGACCCGGGGCGCCGGGCGCGCGCAGGGCCTGCCGGACTCCGGCCGCCAATGCCTCCTGCACGGCCACCGGATCCGCGAAGCGCACCTCGATCTTCTGCGGGTGCACGTTCACGTCCACCTGCCGCGGGTCCAGCTCGATGGAGAGGACCGCGAGCGGGTGCTGGCCCGGCGCCAGCGCGTCCGCCAGCGCGCGCTGCAGCGCGTGGTTCAGCCCGCGGTCGCGCACGTAGCGGCGGTTGACGAAGGTGTAGACCGCGCGGGCGGAGCTCTGGCTCAGCTCCGGCGAGGCGATGAAGCCGCGCACGCGCAGCCCCAGGCGGCGCTCGTCCACCGGCAGCAGCCGGCCCAGCACCTCGCGGCCCAGCGCGGCGACGACGCGGTCGCCCAGGTCGTCCGGGGAGGCGGGCGCGGAGAGGAGCACCCGGCCCTCGTGCTCGACCTGGAAGGCGACCTCCGGGTGCGCCAGGCACAGGCGCAGGGCCGCGTCCAGGCAGTGGCGCACCTCCGTCTCCTCGCGCTTCATGAACTTCCGCCGCGCGGGGGTGTTGAAGAAGAGGTCCTCGACCACCACGGTGGTGCCGCCGATGGGCGGGGCGGCCTCCACCCGGGAGGGAGCTCCGCCCTCCACGGTGACGCGGGTGCCCTCGGCGGCGCCCGGCTGGGAGGTGGTGAGCTGGAAGCGCGACACGGAGGCGATGGCGGGGAGCGCCTCGCCGCGGAAGCCCATGGTGTGGATCTCGAACAGGTCCTCCACCGTGCGCAGCTTGCTGGTGGCGTGGCGCTGGAGCGCGGTGGCGGCGTCCTGGCGCGACATCCCGGCGCCGTCGTCCGCCACCTCGATCCGCCGCGAGCCGCCGCCCTCCATCCGCACCCGGACGGCGCGCGCCCCGGCGTCGAGCGCGTTCTCGCACAGCTCCTTCACCACCGAGGCGGGCCGCTCCACCACCTCGCCGGCGGCGATCTTGTTGACCAGCTCCTCGGGGAGGACCGCGACGGTGGCCACGCGGGGGTGACCCATAGCGAGATGGCGCCGCGCTGGCCAGTGCGCTATCACGCCCGCGGAACATGTCGCCGGAGAGAGCACTGCGCGTCGCGGTCACCGGCGCGAACGCGGACCTGGGCAAGCTCCTGCTGCCGTTGCTCGCCGCCGACCCGAGGGTGGAGTCCATCCTGGCGCTCGACGCGGGGATGCCGAAGGACGCGCCCAAGGTGCAGTTCCGGCGGGTGGACCTCACCCGGTACGACTCCGAGGCGGAGCTGCGCGCCGCGCTGGAGGAGCGGCCGGTGGACGCGCTCTACCACCTGGCGATGGACCTCTCCCGGACGCGGATCTCCTCCCACGCCCACGAGCTGGAGGTGGCGGGCACCATGCGCGTGCTGTCCGCGGTGGCGCAGGCGCAGGTGCCGAAGGTGGTGGTGG
>Ga0134122_10002446_pt1 | contig 13651 bp, 18 predicted proteins | sample KB302_FD_96461 | JGI IMG/M metagenome (GOLD analysis project Ga0134122, IMG submission 96461) | Terrestrial soil microbial communities without Nitrogen fertilizer from Kellogg Biological Station, Michigan, USA - KB3-0-2 | ecosystem: Environmental > Terrestrial > Soil > Unclassified ... | reverse complement strand
TAGGCGGCAGAACGCTCAAGATCATCTTCCAGCTTAAGCCCGGGAGGATCGTCCGAATCATCACAGGATGGCCCATATGAGCAGAGAATCCACACGAACGAAGAGACTGTCTGAAGAAGAGATTGATGAGATCGTCATCGCGGAGGCTGACAACGACGCGGCTTGGGAGGAGCCGGTCAAGGTCAACCCATCCGCCCGAACTTCCTTCGCGCTACCACGAGACCTTGCTGCTCGTGCGGCCTTCCTTGCCCGCCTTCATCATGCGGAGCGCGTCGAGGAATGGCTGACGCAGGTGATTCGGGAACGCGTCGAGTTGGAAGAGACCGCTTTCGCTACGGCTAAACGTGAGATCGCGGGAGGCTCTGGGCGTCGTGAGGCCAAATGACCATCACCCGACACGGCAAACCCGCAGGTGTTCTCATCGGACCCGGTCGGAAGACGAGTGGTTCGAGTGCCGGCTGCTGAACGATCCGCGGTTCCTGAAACGGGTCGAGGCCGCTCGGCAGAGTTTTCGCGCCGGCCGGGGTGTCCCGCTTGAGGAGGTTCCCGAGTAGCTGATCGCCATGAACCGTATCGAGATCAACCCTCGCGTCATGATGGGAAGGCCGGTGATCCGAGGAACCCGGATACCTGTCGAGATCCTGCTGCGCAAGATCGGTGAGGGAGCCACCGAAGACGATCTTTTGGATGCCTATCCGCGCCTTCAGCGAGAGGACATCCGTGCGGCCATCGCTTACGCGGCAGACGCCCCTCAGCCATGAAGAATAGGCCGAGATCGCGCCAGAGAGGCTTTACGAGCGAGCCAGAGTCAAGAGGCTTCTGAGCCCTCCCAGCCATCGCGACTGGACATCTGTGGTATCCTTTCCGCCATGAAGAATGCCACTCAAACTACCATCGATTCTGCCGGCCGCTTGGTCCTGCCCAAGGCGGTACGAGACGAGGCCGGAATCCTGCCAGGGATGACTCTACGCGTCACGGTCGAGGAGGGGAAGATCGAGATCGAGCCGGTGGCGCGCGAAGTCCGAATTGTCCGGAAAGGACCGCTTCGGATCGCGGTGCCCGTCGACGAGGGACCTCCTCTCACCAGCGCGACTGTGGAGCAGGTGCGCCGGGAGATCCGCCGGCGTGGCGACTGAGCGGCGGCCGCCCATCACCGCCATCGATTCCAGCGTCATCGTAGCTGGCGTTCTCTCCTGGCACGAGCAGCATCAGAGGGCTTCGGCCGCGCTCGTCGCACTTTTGAAGAGGACGGGCAAGATCGTGGTTCCCCTCCACAGTCTGGTAGAGGCCTATGCGGTCATCACCCGGCTGCCTCCTCCCCATCGATTAAGCCCGGAGAATGCGCTCGCAATCCTGCAAGAGCCCTTCCGAAGCCGTTCGGTCAGTGTCGGCCTCGACGGCGAGGAGGGATGGGATCTGATCGGGGAGCTTGCCCGACTATCCATCGCCGGAGGGACGAGCTACGACGGACTGATCATGGCCTGTGCCCGGAAAGGCGGTGCTCAGCGAATCCTCACCTTCAACAGCAGGCATTTCGAGCGGCTAGGCGTTGAAGGGATCGAAATCGTGGTGCCTGGCGAAACGGAGGAGGCATGATGCGAGAACGAACCGAATTGACCTATCCCAAAGCAGGCGCGCAGCTCGCGTTCGCCCGAGTAGGAACGGCGCTGGCTGCGGTGAGCGTCGGGGCGCTGTCCGTGGGCGCGCTGGCGATCGGGGCACTGGCGATCGGGCGCCTGGCGGTGAAGCGATTCGCGGCGAAGGCGGGCTCGATCGACCGTCTGGTGATCCAGGAGCTCGAGGTCGGCCGTCTGCGCGTTCGCGAGCTCATCGCGGAAGAGAAGGTCTGATCGCGCGGCTATTTCTGCGGTCAAGCCTTCTCGCCCGCCTCCTCCAAGATTTGCCGATAGAGGCGGTCCCCAAGGAAGAAACCAGCCTGTCGCCGGAGAGCATCGAGCGAAGGGCGGATCTCCCTGATATACCCTTGCCGTTTGGCTTTGAGCAGAATGCCTAGAACTCCAAGGGGTCGAAGACCCAGGCGAATCGCAGCGTGACGGCCTTCCTGCTCGTCGAGTAGAACGAGATCTGCTCCTAGCGTGAGCGCCAGAGCCAGAGTTTCGGCTTCTCCGAGGTCGAGATCCCGTTGCAGGAGGGTCGATATGGCTTGATCACTCACCTCCTGACGATGCACCCATGAGGCGTTCTTCACCTCTTGACTGCCAGGATGGCGCTTCCCTCCTTTGTTGAGCTCCTGCCACACACCTTGGGCAATGTGGACCTCGCCGAAGAGCTCCTGGAGCAGTTCAAAGTGACCGATAGCGGCGAGATTGGTGAGGGGCGAGGTATTGCTGACGACGATCATTGACCGTTGAGTTGGCGTAGCGTCTCGAGATCCTGCTCCAGGTCTTCTGCCGCGAAGTGAGGAGGGATCTGGCGGAAGCCAAGCAGTTGCCGGAACTCCCAAAGGGACAAGCCCGCTAGCTCGTGAGCCTTGCCGATCGACAACCGACCTTGCTCATACAGATGGACGGCAAGCTCGACGAGCACCTGATCAACGGTAAGGCGTGCCGAGTCAAGGACATCCTGAGGGATTTCGAGATGGGCAGTGGAAGTCATCTAGGTATCTCCTTGGGAAGCTTGAACGGCCGGGCTGAAGTGCAATCTTATCATCCGCGCTGGAGGCTCGGTGGGGGAGCCTTCGACCTACGGGAAAGAGGTCCTCAGGGCCCGGCGCACGCCTGGAGCAGGCGGCGGTTGGACGAGCGCGCGCCGAGCCGTGGAATCGAGGACTCAACAAATACAGCACTGAAGCTGTTTGGTCGTGGAGAACGGGGTCTGGGTACCCGTGCAGACCGGATCGTCGTAGCACGGGAAGACGCAGTGGCCGACGACCGTCGTATGGGAGGCGTCGCTGTAGTACGTCACGGACGTCGCATGACCGCAGCAGGTCTGCGCGAAGGCCGTGGAGGAGGGGGACGAGCACAGTGCGGCGCCGGTGACGATCAGCGTCAGCGCCAGCAGGCCGATTCGGGCCGTCTGGGAAAATCGCAGGGTTCTCATGTGTGGTTTCTCCATGCTTTGAGCCGCCTGGACCATTTTAAGGGTGCCTTGATTGCGGTCCAATGAGACTAAGACCCGGCTTGGGACCGCATCCAGCGGGCCTCCGCGCTAGAATCCCCCCTATGAAACAGAAGATCCTGATGTCCATGTCGTTCATCTCACTGGTTCCTCTCCTCGCGGCAGCTCAGGCGCCGCAGCAGCAAGGCAAGGCGAAGATCGTGGTCCAGCGTGACGGCGCTCCGAAGTGGGCGATTGCCATTCACGGCGGCGCGGGCACCATCCCCAAGACCTTGCCGGAGGAGCGGAAGCAGCAGTACCTGAGCTCCCTCACCGCGGCGCTGAAGCTCGGTCAAGGGGTGCTCCAGCAGGGCGGCACCAGCCTCGACGCGGTGGAGAAGGTGGTGCGCTTCCTCGAGGACGATCCGCTGTTCAACGCCGGCAAGGGCGCCGTCTACACCCACGAGGGCACGCACGAGCTCGACGCCGCCATCATGGACGGCCGCGACCTCTCCTGCGGCTCGGTGGCGGTGCTCAAGACGGTCAAGAACCCCATCTCGCTGGCGCGGCTGGTGATGGAGAAGTCCCCCCACGTGTTCATGACCGGCGAGGGGGCCGAGGCCTTCGCCACCGAAATGAAGGTGGAGCGGGTGCCGAACTCCTACTTCGACACGCCCTTCCGCTACGAGCAGTTGCAGGAGGCGCTCAAGAAGGACCAGCGCGACCGCGACACGGTGGGGGCGGTGGCCCTCGACGTGCACGGCAACCTGGCGGCGGCGACCTCGTCGGGCGGGCTCACCAACAAGCGGTTCGGCCGCCTGGGCGACGTGCCGGTGATCGGCGCCGGCACCTATGCCAACAACCGGACCTGCGCCATCTCCGGCACCGGCATCGGCGAGCAGTTCATCCGGCACACGGTGGCGCACGACATCTCGGCGCTCATGGAGTACGGCGGCCTCACCCTGCAGCAGGCCGCCGACCAGGTCGTCCACCAGAAGCTCAAGCCGGGTGACGGCGGCGTGATCGGCGTCGCGCACGACGGCTCGCTCGCGCTCGTCTTCAACTCGGAAGGGATGTATCGGGGAGCGGCGGACTCGGGCGGCCGGTTCGAGGTCAAGATCTGGGAGTGAGGGGCTAATCCATGGCGAAGCGTAAACCCGAGACCTCGGACACCGCGAGCATCGGCGTAGTGGTGGCGCGGAAGAGGCCGGCGCCGGTGGCGAGGGGCACCAGCTCGGAGCCGACCGCCAGCACTTGGGAAAGGACGCGCCGCAGGTCGTCTTCCCAGACGAGGTCCGGCAGAGCCCGCCCGAGCGCGCCGCCGGTGATCAGGCGGACGCCCCGCGCCACCGCGCGGAAGCGCAGCGCGCGGGCATCGTAGCCTTCCAGCCGCTCCAGCGCCGCGATCCAAAGGCCGCCGTCCGCAGCCTGCAGCAGCTCTTGCTCGGAGGCGTTGCCGGGCAGCAGGAAGAGGTGGGCGGGGGCTGCTTCTTCCGGCGCCACCCGCTGCGGCGTGGGCGGCACACCGAGCTCGCGGGCCAGCCGGTCGTCGACAGCCGGGGTGAGCGCCACGCCGGCGGCTACGAGGTCGATCGGCCGGCAGGCGGCGCCCAGGATATCGAAGGGAAATGGCAGGCCGCGCGGATCGGTGGGATCGTCGCGCAGGCTGATGGCGGGGTGAAAGACCTCCTGCCCCAGCTTGTCGCGCAGGAAGGAGGCGCCGGAGTGGAAGGAGTCGGAGGTGAAGGCCTGCCGGTTGAGCAGCTCGACCAATCCGGCGGTGGCCTCCTGCGCCAGCAGCAACGGGGTGGCGCCCTCGGGCGGCGGCACGACCTCGGGCGGGCCCTGGCGCCGCCGCGCCCGCGCGAAGACGCCCGGCAGGTCGAGGCCGGCCAGCGACCGCGCGGCCGCCGCGGCGCGCCCGGCGCCGGGCTGGCGGCCGCGGACCACCTCGACCCAGCCGGAGGTCACCTCGGCGGCGCGCCGGAGACCGCGGCTGGCGGCGACGGCGATGCGGCCCTCGGACCAGCCGAGGCGTGCCGTTTCACCCTTCTCGGCGAGCCGCTGCAGCATCTCCCGCGCCCGCGCCGGCGCCATGCGCGCCAGCTCGGGATCGCGCAGGCCGGCGGTCTCGACGGTGGCGTCGTGGCCCGGCGGCGGCCGGAGCGGAGGAGTGGTGGGGGAGAGGCGAGCCTGGGCCATAGCCTCGCGCAGGGCGTTTTCGAGGTCCGAGAGCCCGGAGGCGCTGGTGCGGTGCATCCCCGTCCGGCCGCACTCGCGCACCCGCAGCAGGACCGTCCGCTCGTGCTGCTCGTAGCTCTCGCGCCGGCGTTTGCCGTTGCTCTCCTGGCCGCGCCGCACCTCCAGCCACGAGATCTCGGTGCTCTCGGCCGGGGAGAGCGCCAGCACGTGCTCCAGCCGAGAAACCATCTGATCGAGCGGCACCGGACCGTCGGGGAACATCCGCGGGAGTGTACATCGAGAGTCTTGGGTCCTGGGTCTTGGGTCTTGGGGTTACAGTTCATGACCCAAACGGACGGTGGCGGTTCCAAGACGCAGGACCAAGACCCAAGACCCCAAGACTGACCAATGGCTTGGACTTTGCAGCCCCTGGATGGGCCATGGGCGGAGCGAGTCGGGGAGAAAAGCGAAATGATTCTGAGGCTTACGCCTGTTCATTGGGTCGTGCTGCTGGTGCTGCTGGCCGCGGCTGTTGCGAGACCTTCCCTTGCAGAGGACGGTGCCGACCTCATCCTGAGGCACGGCGTCTTCTATCCCGTGCAACCGCCGGGCCGCGTCGAGGGGAGCCTCGCCGTGCGCGGCGGGCGCATCGTCTATCTCGGCGCGGACGCCGGAGCGGAGAAACTCCGCGGATCGCGGACCCGGGTCATCGACCTCGCCGGACGCGCGGTCACCCCCGGCTTGATCGACGCTCATTCCCACCTGATGGGGTTGGGCCGCTCGCTGCAGCAGGTCGATCTGGTCGGGACCGCCAGCTATGAGGAGGTCGTCGCGCGAGTGCGCGAGGCGGCCGGGAGGGCCCCTGCCGGGGGCTGGATCACCGGCCATGGCTGGGACCAGAACGACTGGCCGGAGAAGGCGTTCCCTACCCACGAGGCGCTCTCGGCGGCGGTGCCGGATCACCCCGTCTGGTTGAGCCGCGTGGACGGCCACGCAGCCCTGGTCAATCGCCGCGCCATGGAGATTCTCGGCATCGACGCCGCGGTCAAGGATCCGTCCGGCGGCCGCTTCCTGCGCGACGCCGCGGGGCGGCCGACGGGAGTGCTGGTCGACAACGCCATGGACGTCGTGGCCGGGAAGCTGCCGGAGCCTTCGGTCGAGGACCGCAAGCGCTCGCTGCAGTTGGCCGCGCGGCACTGCGTGGAGCTGGGCCTGACGACGGTGACCGACATGGGGATCGGCGATGCCGACTACCGCGCGTACTCGGTCGCGCGCCAGGCCGGTGAGCTGCCCTTGCGCGCGGCGGTGTTCCTCACCGACGACGATGCCCTGCTCTCCCGCTGGTTCGAGCGCGGGCCGGAGATCGATCCCGAAGCCCGGCTCACGGTGCGGGGCGTCAAGATGTATATCGACGGCGCCCTGGGCAGCCGCGGCGCTGCATTGCTCGAGCCTTACAGTGACGATGCCGGCAATCTCGGGCTGTTGGTGAGCACCGGCGATCACCTGGAAGAGGTCTCCCGGCGCGCCCTCGCGAAGGGGTTTCAGGTCGCGATCCACGCCATCGGCGACCGCGGCGGCCTGGTGGCGCTCGACGCCCTGGAGCGGGCGCTCGGCGGCCCGCGGCCGGAGGTCCGGTTCCGCCTGGAGCACTCGCAGGTGCTGCGCCTGCAGGACATCGAGCGCATGGCCCGCCTGGGCGTCATCGCTTCCATGCAGCCCACCCACGCCACTTCCGACATGCCCTGGGCGGGGGACCGGATCGGCGAGAAGCGGCTGGCGGGGGCCTACGCCTGGCGCAAGGTGCTGAACGCCGGCGGCCGGCTGGCCCTGGGCAGCGACTTCCCCGTGGAGTCGGCGGACCCGCGTCTCGGCCTTTACGCCGCCGTCACCCGCCAGGACCTCCAGGGCAATCCGCCGGGAGGCTGGTTTCCCGGCGAGCGGCTGACGCGCGAAGAGGCCCTGCGCGGCTTCACGCTCGACGCCGCCTGGTCGCTGTTCCTCGACAAGGAGGTGGGCTCGCTCGAAGTCGGCAAGCGGGCGGACCTGGTGGTTTTCGGCCGCGACCCCATGACGGTCCCCGAGGCCCAGATCCCGCAGGCGGCGATCGACTACACCCTGGTGGACGGCCAGGTGGTCTACGAGCGGGGGAGCGCCCGGTGACAGCGAGCGCCCTTCGGGGCCGCCGCTCGAGATTCTGCCGCGGGCTCGCCCTGGGGCTTGCCGCGGCCGTGGCGCTCACCGCGCCGGCCGCCGCGGGGAGCGACGGCTTCGAGCTCCTGCGGCGCTCGATGGTGGAGCAGCAGGTCAAGCAGCGGGGCATCACCCAGCCGGAGGTGCTGGCGGCCATGGAGCAGGTGCCGCGCCATCTCTTCGTCCCGGAGTCCCTGCGCTCCGAGGCTTATAGCGACCAGCCGCTGGTGCTGGGGCAGGGGCGCACCGTCTACCAGCCCTACGTGGTGGCGCTGATGACCTCGCTGCTCGACTTGAAGCACGGGGCCAAGGTGCTCGAGGTCGGCACCGGCTCGGGCTATCACGCCGCCGTGCTGTCGCGCATCGCCCGCGAGGTCTACTCCATCGAGATCATGGAGCCGGTGGCGAACCAGGCGAGCAAGCGGCTCAGCGTGCTGGGTTACCACAACGTCGAGGTGCGTTGGGGCGACGGCTACCGCGGCTGGCCCGAGAAGCAGCCGTTCGACGCCATCCTGCTCTCCGCGGCGCCGTCGCAGATCCCGAAGCCGCTGCTCGATCAGCTCCGGGTGGGAGGTAAGATGGTGGCGCCGGTGGGTGGCTTCTTCCAGGATCTCCTGGTGATCACCAAGACCGCGGACGGCCTCGAGAAGAGGACCGTCATCCCGGTCCGGCTCTCGCCGATGAAAGGCAAGGCGCAGGATGGCAACCGATAGGCGGCGGGTCCTGCCGGTTCTGCTGCTGGTGGCCGTGGTCGCCGGCGGGCTGGCGGCCATTCCGCGCCAGGACGATTACGCCGGGGCGCGCCGGCGGATGATCGAGGAGATCCGCGCCCGCCGGGACGTGACGGATCCCGCCGTCCTCGCGGCCCTGGAAGCCGTGCCCCGCCATCTCTTCGTCCCCGAGAAGGAGCGGCGCAACTCCTACGAGGACCGGCCGTTGTCCATCGGCTTGGGCCAGACCATCTCCCAGCCCTACATGGTGGCGCTCATGACCTCGCTGCTCGGCGTCCACCGAGGCCAGCGCGTCCTGGAGATCGGTACCGGCTCGGGCTATCAGGCGGCGGTCCTGTCGCGGATGGGAGTGGAGGTCTATTCGATCGAGATCGTCAAGCGGCTCGGCGAACGGGCGCGCCGCACTCTGAGCGAGCAGGGCTACCACAAGGTGCACCTCCGCATCGGCGACGGCTACGAGGGATGGCCGTCGGCGGCTCCCTTCGACGGCATCATCGTCACCGCCGCGCCGCCGCGCATCCCCGACCCCCTGCTGAGCCAGCTCAAGACCGGCGCCAGGATGGTCATCCCGGTGGGCAATAGCTACCAGGACCTCTGGGTCCTCACCAGACGGCGCGACGGCGGCTTCGACCGGCGCCGCGTCCTGCCCGTCCTCTTCGTCCCGATGACGGGCGAGGCGCAGAAGCGCGAGCGGTAAGGCCCTCCCGCGCTTTCGCCAATCTGATTCGCCATTCTTCATTCGCTTTCGCTGTTCTCCCTCCTCTCCCGGTGAGGGGGAATGGGAGGGGGCGGGAGAGGAGGGCCGGGGAGGTGAGGGCCTGCAGCCGCGTTGACGCCACCCCAGGGCCAACATACGCTTGTGAAATCGACAAGGACGAGGTCGTCGCGTGGCCGCGATAGAGCACGAAAGCATCCTGGGGCTGGACAACATCCGTCTCGACCTGCCGGTGGCGAGCGTCGGCAGCCGCTCGCTCGCCGCGTTTCTCGACTACCTGATCTGGGCGGCATTGGCGATCCTGTGGGTGATCTTCAGCGTGCTCGTCCTGGGCGCCCTGTCGCAGGCCCTGGTGGGGGTGTTCCTCATCCTCGGCATCTTCCTGCTGGACTGGGGCTACTTCGCCGGCTTCGAGATCGCCACCGGCGGCCGCACCCCCGGCAAGATGGCCCTGCGTCTGCGAGTGGTGACGGCGGAGGGCGGCAGCCCGGGACCCGGCGCCCTGCTGATGCGCAACCTGGTGCGCTCCCTGGACCTCATCGTCGGCGTGCCGCTGATGGCCTTCGATCCCCTCTCGCGGCGGCTGGGCGACCGCTTTGCCGGCACCCTGGTGGTGCATGACCGCGGAGACCGCGGCCGCGAGGTTGCTCCCGTGCTGGGGAGAGTGCCGCCGGGGTGGGGACCGCGCGAGCTGGCGGCGGTGGAGTCCTTTCTCGCCCGGGCGAGGAGCCTGGAGGACACGGCCGGCGCCTTTGAGATGGCGGACCGCATTCTCGACCGCATCCGGCGCGACGCACCCGAGCTCCTCGCCGGCGTCGACATGCGCGATCCGGTGGCGGCTCTCCGCCAGGCGCTGCAGGCGGAAGAGGGCTGAGATGGACTACGCGCGTTTCGTGCGCCTGCGCCGGCCGGTCTGGGACTCCTTCGAACGCCAGCTCGCCGCGCCGCGCCGGCGCTTCCGGGAAGGCGGTTACGGCGAGCTCGAGGAGATGGCCCTGCGCTATCGCCAGGTGCTGCACGATCACGCTCTCGCCGCTTCCCGCTTTCCCGGCACCGCGGCCGCCGGCCGGCTGCGGTCGCTCGCCTTCGAGGGCACGCGCCGGCTGACCGGCGAAGGAGGGGAGCGCCGGGGTGGCCCGCTCCGCTTCTTCCGGCGCACCTTCCCGCAGGCCTTCCAGCGCCAGCTCGGCGCCCTCGGGGTCGCCCTGGCCCTCTTCGTGCTGGCGAGCCTCTGGGGCCTGGCCCTCGCCATGCTGCGGCCGGCCCTGGGGCTGACGCTCCTCGGTCCGCAGGCGGTCAAGGGACTGGAGGAGGGCCGGCTGTGGACCAGCTCGCTGGTGACCACGATGCCTCCGGCCCTCTCCTCCTCCTTCATCGCCACCAACAATCTCTCGGTGGCGCTGATGGCCTGGAGCGGCGGTGTCCTGGCCGGGCTCGTGCCGCTCTATGTCATCCTGCTCAACGGCTTGATGCTGGGATCCATCCTCGGGGTGACCTTGCACTACTCGATGGCCGGCGAGCTGCTGGCGTTCATCGCCGCCCACGGGCCGCTCGAGATCACCCTGATCCTGGTCTCGGCGGCGGCGGGCCTGGGGCTCGGGCGCGCCCTGGTCGCCGCCGGCGACCGGCCGCGCGCCCAGGTGGTGCGGGACGCCGGCCGGGACGCTCTGGCCGTGCTCCTCGGCTGTCTGCCCTGGTTTCTGGTGCTGGCGCTGGTGGAGGTCCTGGTCTCCCCTTCGCCGGAATTGCCCGTCGTCCTGAAAGTGACATTGGGGCTCACCCTGGAAAGCCTCTTCCTCGCCCTGGCGTTGCGGCCGGTTCCCGCGGAGGCCAAGCCATGAACCCCTTCTCTGCCGGCCCCATGCCCTTCCGCTTCCTGCTCGACGAGGCGATACGGCAGGCGCGCCGGCACTTCCGCGCCATCTATCCCTCGGTGGCGATCCCGATCGCGGTCGTCGCCATGGCGGTGGCCGCGGCCCAGGCCCTGTGGTTCTCCCGCGTGGCGGCCGACCTCGGCACCATGCGCTCGCCGTTCTGGAGCCCCCAGGTCCTGCTGCTGACCCTGGTCTACGCCGCCCTGCTGGCGATCGCGTACAGCGCCATGCAGGTGGCCGCGGTCGATGCGATCGCCGGACGGCCGATCGACATGAAGCGGGCCTGGCGTTTCACCCTTCGGGGCCGGGTGCTGGGGACGCTCTTCCTCTGGTACGCGGCGACGCTGGTGTCCCTGACCTGCTGCTGCCTGCCGGCGCTGTACGTCGTGCCCCTGTTCTCCCTGGTCCCCCCGGCGATGGTGGAAGAGGGACGTTTCGGCGTCCAGGCGCTCTCCCGCAGCGCCGAGCTGACCCGCCACAATCCGAGCCGGGTCTTTTTCGAGCATCCTCTGGTCAAGGTCTTCCTGTTGATCCTCGTGGGCGTGCTCCTCTCCTACCTGCTCGGTCTGCTGGTGAGCCTGCCCTTCCAGATCCCCATGTACGTCGACATGTTCCGCAAGGCCGCGGCGGGGGAGGACATGGTGCAGGGGATGCCGACCTGGCTCTGGCTGCAGGTTCCCGCCCAGCTCCTGAACGCCCTCGCCAGCACCGCCGTGTATCTCTACCTCTGCTTCGGCACCGCGCTGCTCTTCTTCGACACCCGCGGGCGCAAGGAGGGCTCCGATCTCCGCTCGGAGATCGACGTCGTGTTCCCGCCCGCCAGTCCGCCTCCGGAGCTGCCGCTCTGAGGCGCTGGCTCGCTCTCTCGCCGGCCCTGGCCGCGGTGCCCGCGCTCGGCGAGCGGATCGCTGCCGCGGACCGCGCGCTGATGGAGCGTGTGCTGGCGCAGAGCGGCGTGGATCGAGCCCCGGTGCCGCCGGAGACCTCCTATTTCGGCGAGCTTTCCGGGGCCGCGCAACAGGCCATCCTCGACGCCCTCCTGCGGGGTAGCCGGATGCTGAAGCTGCCGCGATCCGTGTTGGAGTGGATTGCCGCGGCGCTGGCGGCCCTGGCGGTGTTGCTGATCCTGCGCGCGCTCCTCCCCCGGCTGCGGCGGAAGAGGGAGGGGGCGGGCTCGGCCGTCGCTCTGGGTGCCGCGCCCGCCGCCTGGAATGCCGCCGCCTGGCGAGCCGAGCTGGAGCGCCGCCTGGCCGCGGGGAGGGTCGCCGAGGCCCTGGAGGCGCTGTGGTGGTGGCTGGCGCGCACGGTGGCGGGAGAGCGCGCCGAGCCCGACTGGACCAGCCGCGATCTGGTGACGCGGGCCGGGAGGGAAGATCTGCGCGAGCTGGTGCGCCGGCTCGACGCCTTCACCTACGGTCCTCACCGGCCGGCCGCCGAGGACCTGCGGCGCCTGGTGGGCCGGCTGGAGGAGGCTGTCTCGTGAGGGACCTGGCCCGCAACCGGTTGCTGATCGGGCTCGTCCTTCTCGTGCTCCTGTCGGTGGCCCTCGGGTTGCTGATCGGAAGGCGCGGCGAGGCACGGGGAAGCGTCCTCACGCGCGGACCGAACGGCTGGCTCGCGGCGCGGCGGTACCTGGAGGCGCGTGGCGCCCGGGTGAAGCTGCTCGACGCGCCCCTCGACCGCTTCGAGGGCGGTGGCGTGCTGGTCTCCACCTTTCCCTGGCAGCAAGGCCTTTCGCCGGAAGCCGGCGAGCCGCTGGAGGCCCACCTGCGGCGCGGCGGTGACCTCGTCCTGGCCTACTCCGGGGAGACCGGCAACGCCGGGGAGCTGGTGGCGCTCGAAGCCCTCGGCCTGCCGCTGGAGGAGCGGCGCAAGGTGGTGCTCAATCCGCTGCGCTGGCGCCGGTTCGCCCGCGAGGAGTGGGACCTCAGCTCGGCTCCGGGGCTCGCGGCAGCCGCGCCGGTGCGCATCTGGGCTCCCCGCTGGTCACCGGAGGTGCCGAAAGACGCGCAAGTGCTCTTCCGCTCGCCGCGCGGCGGTCCGGCCGTGGCCGTCCTGAAGCGCTACCGGGGACGCATCTGGCTGCTGCCGGCGGATGCCTTCGCCAATTCCCGGCTGGGAAACCCCGGCAACGCCGACCTGCTGGAGACCCTGCTCCGCCGTCTGGGGAGCCGGTGGGCCTTCGACGAGTATCATCACGGGCTGGCCGCCCGGCGGACCGTGGAGACGGCAGCGCTCGGCCGCACCCTCGACCTCATCCTCCTCCACCTCGCCGTCCTCTACCTCGCCGCGCTGCTCACGCTTTCGCGGCGGTTCGGGCCGGCGTGGAGCGAGGCGCCGGTGGTCACCGGCTCGGCGGGCTCCTTCCTGCTCGGCCTGGGGGCTCTCCATCATCGCCTGGGACACCATCGCGAAGCGGCGCGCCGGCTGCTCGAGCGCGTGCGGGAGCTCGACCGCAACCTCGCCCTGCCGGCCGACCTGGAGCGCCGCGCCGACAGCGCAGGCCCCCGCGAGCTGGTCGCGCTGGCGCGCGAGGTGGCGCGGCTGCGGACGGGGAGGACGGAATGAATCGTCCTGGGTCTTGGGTCCTGGGTCTTGGGATTGGAGAAGAAGCCTTTCAAGCTCCCGAGGCTCCAAGCCGAGCTCCCAAGACCCAGGACCCAGGACCCAAGACCGGTGTAAGCAGCAACGTCCAAACGATTCGGAGACCGCCGCATGTCCAACCCCACCGAGCCGTCCGCCGTTCCCACCGAGCGCTTGATCGAAGCGGCCCAGGAGCTCGCCGCCGCCTTGGAGGGCGCCGTCCTCGGCCAGCGCGTCGCCATCGAGACCCTGATCGTGGCCTTCATGGCCGGCGGCCACACGCTGCTCGAAGGGGTACCGGGGATCGGCAAGACCCTGCT
>Ga0134122_10002445_pt1 | contig 13652 bp, 12 predicted proteins | sample KB302_FD_96461 | JGI IMG/M metagenome (GOLD analysis project Ga0134122, IMG submission 96461) | Terrestrial soil microbial communities without Nitrogen fertilizer from Kellogg Biological Station, Michigan, USA - KB3-0-2 | ecosystem: Environmental > Terrestrial > Soil > Unclassified ... | reverse complement strand
GCCGGCGACAATCCCGACACGATCGAAGGCACCCTTACGCTGCTCGGCGTGACCAAACCTGTCGCGCTAAAAGTCGAGCGCTGGAAATGCGGACCGGACACGGTGCGAACCCAGGGCAAGCGCTTCATGTGTGGCGGCAATGCCGTGGGCAGCTTCAAGCGCACGGATTTCGGCATGAAATACGGTGCACCGGCCGTGGTCGGCGACGAGGTGAAGCTCTGGATCAGCTTCTACGGCTTCCGGCAGTAGTTTGTTGATCCACCGCGGCGCGAACCTGCACCGAAAGCAAAACGGGCCCTCGCAAGGGCCCGTTTTGCTGTGCGTGAAACGAATGTTTACGGCTGCAATTGCGCACGCACCTCACCGCCCTTGTTGCGATCGGTGTGCACGTTGACGTAGAGATTGCCGGCCTTGAACGCCTGCATTTGCGCGCTATTGAGTTTCGCACCGGCAGGAGTGCTGTAGGTGTCGCCGTTCTTGGTGAGCGGCACGATCACCGGACCGTTCGTGCCGCGGGCAGCCATATGGATGTGCGCCATGGTGCCCTGCACTCCGCTGGTCGTAACGCTACCGGATACGGCTCCGTCTTCGCCAATCGTGAAGCTGCCGCTGCCCGAGCCTGGCACTGATAGCGGCGGCACTTCCTGCGTTCCGCTCAGCGTCAAATTCACGGTGCTGCCGCTGGACATCATGCCGGCACAGGCGGCGAGGGATAGCGAGGTCAGAATTACGAGCAACTTTTTCATCGGACAATCCTCCTATGTGGGGACAACCTTGGTGTAACACCGGGGCGGGCAGCATATTCCATTCGCACCCCGGGGAGAGGAATAAACTGTTCTTGGGGATGTTACCGTTGATAGGCCTTGAACAGGAGATGGGTATGAACAGGAATTTGCTCGCGTTGACGGCGGTTCTGGCATTCGGTGCAGGCGTCGCCGCGGAGGCGTTCGCGCAGGCCAATCCAAACCAGTTGATTGCACAGCGCAAAGGCGCGATGAACCTGCAGGTCAAGTACTTTGGCCCGGTCCTGGGAATGAGCATGGGCCGCGCCCCTTATGACGCCAAGATCGTCCAGCGCAATGTCGAGTACCTGAGTGTGCTGACCCAGTTGCCTTGGGATGACTTTCAGGCCACTACGGCTGGCAATCCCAACACGCGGACAAAGGAAGATGCATTCAAGGACACCGCGAAATTCAAGGCGGGAATCGACAGTCTCCAGGCTGAAGTGCAGAAGCTTGCGGCCGTAGTGAAAGGCGGGGGCGACCAGAATGCGGTCAAGCCGGCGGCTCAGGCGGTAGGACGCGCCTGTAATTCCTGCCACGAGTCGTTCGCCACCTTCGAATTCCGGTTCCGGGTCGAATAAATTTGCCTCTGCTCAACGGGCGAGCTGCCGCGCTCGGTTGCGCGTTTTTTCTGGGCTTCAGTACCGCCATCGCGCAGGGTAACGCGGGGAACGGCCAGTACCTGGCCAAAGCAGCAGGCTGCGCGGGTTGCCACACGGATACGGCGGCCGGCGCGGCGCCTTATGCTGGAGGGCGCTTGCTCGAAACGCCCTTCGGAAATTTCTACGGCCCCAACATCACGCCGCATCCGATCCACGGGTTGGGCAAGTGGTCGGAGAGCGATTTTCGACGCGCGCTGCGCGAGGGCGAACGGCCCGACGGCGCGCACTACTATCCGGCCTTTCCGTTTCCCTCGTTTACGGGAATGACGGACGTCGATATTCGCGACCTTTGGGCCTACCTGCGCAGTCTCCCGCCGGCGAACCGGGCGAACCGGGCGCACGAACTGCGCTTTCCTTTCGGCTGGCGTTTCTTGCTCACGTTCTGGAAGTGGGCGTTTTTCAAACCGCAGCCCTTTGTCGCCGGTCCTCAGGCGTCCGTGCAGGCGCGTCGGGGCGGCTATCTGGTCAATGTTCTCGGGCACTGCGGGGAGTGTCATACGCCGCGCAATTTCCTCGGCGGGATGAAAAAGGAGCGCTGGCTCGCCGGCGGCGTCCTGCCCGAGGGCCGCGTGCCGAACCTGACGCCGACGCGGTTGAAAAAGTGGAGCGACGCACAGCTGCGGGAATTCCTGCGCAGCGGTGCAACCCCTGGAGGAGACCCACCCTCGGACGCCATGGACGAGGTTATCCGCAACACCACGAGCCAGCTGACGCCGCAGGACGTGGGGGCGCTGATCGCATATCTGCGTTCGCTTGCGCCATTGTCCGAAGAGCCGAAATAGCGTGGAATAGCGGTGCATGCGCCACTGTTCCCTCTCATGAACGACGACGAGAGCATCGTAGAGTTCATCCCGCGCCTGCGACGCTATGCGCGGGCGCTGGCCGGGGATCGCAATGCGGCCGACGACCTGGTGCAGGACACGCTCGAGCGCGCCTGGTCCAAGTTGCATCTGTACCGGCGCGGCACCGATCTGAGGGCGTGGTTGTTTACGGTGATGCACAATGTTTTTGTCAATCAGCGCCGGGCGGCGCGCATCAACGTGTCGCTGGATGAAGAAATGCCGGAGCTGGCGCAGCCCGCGCGCGAGACAGACACGCTGGTGCTGCGCGACCTCGACGCCGCGATCCGGCGCCTGCCGCCGGACCAGCGCGAGGTCCTGCTGCTGGTGGCGCTGGAAGACATGAGCTACGACCTGGCCGCGGAAACGCTGGGCGTGCCGATCGGTACCGTGATGTCGCGCCTGTCGCGCGCCAGGGAAAAACTGCGCGCCATGCTCTCCGGCCTGCCGGCGGGCGGCAAGCAACTGAAGATCGTGAAATGAACGATGGATAGCAGCCCGCAGGACGATGCCGAGATGAAATCGCTCTCACAGGCGTTGCACCAGCTCTACGACCCGGTGCTAGAGGAACCGGTGCCGCCGCGGCTGCGCGCGCGCCGCTCGAGCTGGCGCATGCCGGCGCTCGCGGCGGGCTGGCTGCTGCTCGGCATCGGTATCGGCGCCGTCGCGGGCTGGCAATTGCACGCTTCGCGACCGATCGTCGCGCAGCAGGCTGAGGTGCCCGCGTTCGTGAAGCGTGCCGCGATGGCGCACGCGACCTACTCCCCCGAGGTGCGCCATCCGGTCGAGGTAGGCGCCGACCAGGAGCAGCACCTGGTGACCTGGCTCTCCAAGCGCCTCGGCGCGCAGGTGCGCGCGCCCAAGCTCGAAGCGATCGGCTACAGCCTGGTCGGCGGACGCCTGCTGCCGGGCGACAACGGCCCGGTGGCCCATTTCATGTATCAGACGGAAAAGGGGCGCCGCATCACGCTGTACGTGCGCACCGACGCCGCGGAGAATCGCGAGACCGCGTTTCGCTATGCGGCAGAGGGCAACGTGAAGGTGTTCTACTGGATCGACCGCAAGCTCGGCTACGCCATTTCCTCGGCCGACATCGGCAAGGACGATCTGCTCAAGATCGCCAACGCCGTCTACCAGCAGTTCAATCCCTAGCGAGGCTTCACTCGCGCGTTGCCGGCCGGATCAGGTAGCCGCCGGATTTTTCGTCGCGCTCGAGCGTGACCAGCTTTCTTTTCTTGGCCTCTTCGAGCAGGTCGGAAAAGGTCTTGAAACCGTAGTAGGACTCGTTGAAGCCCGGATTGCGGCGCTTGAGCGCCTGCTTGATCATCGAGCCCCAGACGCGCTCGCCCTCGCCGCGCTCGGCGATCAGCGCCTGCAGCGTCTCGATGATCAGGTCGAAAGCCTCCTGCTGCTTCTCGCCGCCGGCCGGCGTGACGGCCGTTTCCTTGCGTTTCTTTGCCGCGCGGCGCTTGGTCTCCTCCTCGCGCACCAGATCGTCGTAGTAGATGAATTCGTCGCAGTTGGCGATGAGCAGATCGCTGGTGGAGTTCTTGACGCCGACCCCGATCACCACCTTCGCGTTCTCGCGCAGCTTGGAGACCAGGGGCGAGAAATCCGAGTCGCCGCTGATGATGACGAAGGTATCGACGTGGCCTTTCGTGTAGCAAAGGTCGAGCGCGTCCACGACCATGCGAATGTCGGCCGAGTTCTTGCCGGATTGGCGCACGTGCGGGATCTCGATCAGCTCGAAGGACGCGCCGTGCATGCCCGCCTTGAATTCCTTGTAGCGCTGCCAGTCGCAGTAGGCCTTCTTGACGACGATCGAACCCTTCAGCAGCAGGCGCTCGAGCACGCGGTTGATGTCGAATTTCTCGTACTTCGCGTCCTGCACGCCCAGAGCGACGTTCTCGAAATCGCAGAACAGCGCCATGTTGCGGGTCTCGTGGGTTGCGGCCATGTTCGGTTCTCCGGTTCGCAGCGATGCTAGCATTCCACGCATGAACGGCGCAGAAAGCCTTGCCCGCACGCTCGTCGCCTGCGGCCTCGATACCTGCTTTGCGAATCCCGGAACCTCGGAGATGCACTTCGTCTCGGCGCTCGACCGCGTCGCGGGGCTGCGCTGCGTGCTGGGGCTCGCCGAGACGGTGGTCGCGGGTTGCGCCGACGGCTACGCGCGCATGGCCGGCAAGCCCGCGGCGACGCTGTTTCACTGCGGCCCGGGCCTCGGCAACGCGATCGCCAATCTGCACAACGCGAAGCGGGCCCATACGCCGATCGTGAATATCGTCGGCGACCACGCCACCTACCACCGGCCGCACGACGCACCGCTCACCTCGGACACTGAAGGTCTCGCGCGCACTGTGTCCTCCTGGGTTCGCACCAGCACCAGTGCGCGCACGCTTGGCGCGGATGCCGCCGCAGCGGTCCACGCGGCGCGCACGCCGCCCGGCGGAACTGCCACTCTCATCCTGCCGGCCGATTGCGCATGGGATGAGGGCGCCGAACCGGGCGCGGCGCTTGCGCCCCCGGCGCGCGCGATGGTGGCGCAAGGCAGCGTCGAGAAGATTGCCGCCGCGATGCGCGACGGGCAACCGTCGATGTTGCTGCTGGCGGGCGAGGCTCTTGGTGAAGCCGGGCTGCGCGCGGCGAACCGGATTTCGCACGCGACGGGCGCCAGGCTGCGTACACCGACCCAGGTTGCGCGCATGGCGCGCGGCCGCGGCCGGGTGCCGGTGGATCGCGTGCCCTACGTGGTGGATGCGGCGCTCAAGGTGCTGGACGGAACCCGGCACCTGGTGCTCGCCGGCGCGAAGGCGCCGATCGGTTTTTTCGCCTATCCCGGCAAACCCTCGATGCTTTGGCCGAAGGACTGCGAAGTGCATCGCCTCGCAGGCGCGGAAGAAGACGTCGTGGGCGCGCTCGAGGATTTGGCCGACGCGCTGAGCGCCGCGCGCGACGCGCCGATCCGCGAAGACGTCGCCAAGCCCGAGCTGCACGGCGGTCCGTTTAAGCCCGAAACTTTCGGCCTGACGCTGGCGGCGCTCCTGCCCGAGAACGCGATCGTCGCTGAGGATGCGGTCACCTCGGGTCGCGCGCTCTTCCCGCTCACCTGGGGCGCTGCACCGCACGACTGGATCCAGATTACCGGCGGCGCCATTGGGCACGCATTTCCAGCGGCCACCGGCGCCGCCATCGCCTGTCCCGAGCGCAAGGTGGTGTGCCTGCAGGCGGACGGCGCGGGCATGTACTCGCTGCAGGCGCTCTGGACGCAGGCGCGGGAGAATCTCAATGTGGTGAACGTCGTCTTTGCCAACCGGCGTTACGCAATCCTGCAGGGCGAACTCGCCGCCGTCGGTGCGCAGCCAGGGCCGGCATCCAGAGAGTTGTTCGACCTTTCCCGCCCCGAAATCCGCTGGACCAAGCTGGCCGAAGGCATGGGGGTCGAGGCCGTGCGGGTGGAGACGCTGGAGGGATTCGCGGACGCCTTCACCTCGGCCGGCGCGCGGCGCGGACCGTTCCTGATCGAATTCTCAATCTAGTTAGGAAGACTTGCTTGGCGCCTGCGGGCTGGTGGGCACCGGCGTGCCGCTAATGGGCATCGCGGGGGCACGCGGCTTGCGGCGCTCGGCAATCCACTGCTGCAGCCGTTCGAAGTACAGGTAGACCACCGGCGTGATGTACAGCGTGAGCACCTGCGACAGCAGCAGGCCGCCGACGACCGCCAGGCCGAGCGGTGCGCGCGCGCTGCCGCCGACGCCGAAACCGATCGCGATTGGCAGGCTGCCCATCAACGCCGCGGCGGTAGTCATCATGATCGGCCGGAAACGGACGATGCCGGCCTGGTAGATCGCCACTTCGGGCGCCTTGCCTTCGTTGCGCTGCGCCTCGATGGCGAAGTCGATCATCAGGATCGCGTTTTTCTTCACGATGCCGATCAGCATGATGATGCCGACGAAGGCATACATGTTGAGCTCGACGCCGAAGGCCATCAGCGTGAGCAGCGCGCCGAGGCCGGCGGTCGGCAGGCCCGAGAGGATGGTGAGCGGATGGATGAAGCTTTCGTAGAGGATGCCGAGCACGAGGTAAATCACGAACACGGCGAATAACAGAAGCAGGCCCATGCCCTGCAGGGAGGCCTGGAAGGCCTGCGCGGTTCCCTGGAAAGACGCGTTGATGGTGGCCGGAACCTGCATCGTGGCCATCTCGCGCCCCACTTCGTCGATCGCGCGCGACAGCGCCACGCCGGGGCGCAGGTCGAAGGAAATGGTCACGGAAGGCAGTTGTCCGAGGTGCGTGATCGAGAGCGGGCCGACGCTGTAGGTGAGTTTTGCCAACGAGTTCAGCGGCACCAGCGCGCCGCTCGTGGAACGTACGTAGAGCATGCCGAGCGCCGAAGGGTCGCGCTGGTAGCGCGGCTCCAGTTCCAGGATCACCCAGAACTGGTTGGTCGCGGTATAGATGGTCGATACCTGCGAAGCGCCAAATGCGTAGCCGAGCGTGGTCTCGATGGCCTGCGGGGAGACGCCCAGCGCCGCCGCCTTCTCACGGTCGATCTCGACGTTGACTTCCGGGCGGGCAATCTGCAGGTCACTGGACACGTCGATGATGCCCGGCAGCGTCCGCAGCTTCTGCTCGATGCGCGGCGCCCACTCGTACAGCTGTTCGGTATTCGGCCCCTGAATCACATACTGGTAGGGGCTCTTCGTCAAAGAGCCGATTCGAATCGTCGGCACGTTCTGCACGAAGGTCTTCATGCCGACGACCTTGGCGAGCTTGGGACGCAGGCCACGGACCACTTCGTCGGCGGGCTTGCGCTTGCCGTAGGGCTTGAGCGCGATGGTGATGCGGCCGGTGTTCGAGGCGTTGTTGTTGCCGGCGCCGACGAACGACATGATGGCCTCGATGTTGGGGTCCTGGCGCACGATTTCGGCGACCTGGCGCTGCAGTTCCACCAAACCATCGAAGGACACGTCCTGCGGTCCCTCGGTAAATATGAACAGCTGGCCGGAGTCCTCGCTCGGCAGGAAGCCTTTGGGTGCGCGGGCGAACAGCACCGCGGTAGCGACGCAGATGGCGAGGAACGCGTACATCATGGTCCGTTGGTGCGCGAGTACCCAGCGCAGCGAACTGCCATACAGGTCGCGCCAGGCATCGAAGCCGCGCTCGAACGCCATGTACATGCGCCCATGGCGTAGATTCGGGTCGTGCGGCTTCAAGATGCGGCTGCACATCATCGGCGTCAGGCTGAGCGAGACAAAGCCCGAAATCAGCACCGCGACGATGATCACGACCGCGAACTCGTGCAGCAGGCGGCCGAGGATGCCGCCCATGAAGAACACCGGAATGAACACCGCGGCGAGCGAGATGGTCATCGACACGATGGTGAAGGCGATTTCCTTCGAACCGTCGAGCGTCGCCTGCATGACGCTCTTGCCCATTTCGATGTGGCGGCTGATGTTCTCGAGCATCACGATGGCGTCGTCGACCACGAAGCCGACGCACAAGGTGAGCGCCATCAGCGAAATGTTGTCGATGCTGTGGCCGAAAACGTACATCAGCGAGAACGTGCCGACGATCGACATCGGCAGCGCGATGCTCGGGATGATGGTCGCCGGGATGTTGCGCAGGAAGATGAAGATCACCATCACCACCAGTGCGAGGGCGAGCAGAAGCGTGAATTCCACCTCCGCCACCGAGGCGCGGATCATCACCGTGCGGTCATAGAGGATGTCGATGCCGATGCTGGGCGGCACCTCGGCGCGAAATGTGGGCAGCAGCTTTTTGACGGCGTCCACCACTTCGATGGTGTTGGTGCCGGGTTGGCGCTGCACCGCGAGCACGATGCCGCGCTTGTCCTTGAACCAGGCCGCAACTTTGTCGGTCTGCACGCTGTCGATGACGCGGCCGACTTCACCAAGGCGCACTGGGTTGCCGTTGCGGTAGGTGACGATGATCGACTGGAACGCCTTGGCGTCGTACAGCTGGCCGGTGGCCTGCACCGCGAACATGCGGTCCTTGCCGTAAAGCGTGCCGGTGGGCTGGTTTACGTTGGCGCTGGCAACCGCCTGCTGCACTTCGTTGATGCTGACGCCGCGGGCGGCGAGCACGTTTGGGTCGACCTGTACCCTGACCGCGTACTTCTGCTGGCCGAAAACCTGCACCTGCGCGACGCCGGTGATGGTCGAGATGCGCTGCGCAAGGTAGGTCTCGGCATACTCGTTGACCGTCGAGATCGGCAGCACGTCGGAGGTGAGCGCGAGGAAGAACACCGGGAAATCCGCCGGATTCACCTTGCGGAAGGACGGCGGCGTCGGCATTGCCGGCGGCAACAGCCGCGCAGTCGCGGCGATCGCCGAATTTACGTCCTGCGCCGCGGCATCGATGTCGCGGTCGAGGTTGAATTGGATCGTGACCGAGGTCGAGCCCTGGCCGCTCACCGAGGTCATCGAGTCGATGCCGGCGATGGTGGAGAACTGCTTTTCCAGCACCGTTGCGACTGCCGAGGCCATGGTGTCGGGCGACGCGCCTGGCAGCGAGGCAGTTACCTGAATCGTCGGGTAGTCGACGTTAGGCAGCTGGCTTACCGGCAGCAGCCGGAACGCGACCACGCCAAAAATCAGGATGCCGGCCATGACCAGCACCGTCATGACCGGGCGGCGGACGAAGATCTCGGAAATATTCACGACGGCGCCCCGTCGAGGATGTTCACTTTGACGCCAGGCGCGAGACGCAGCGCGCCGCGCACCACGACACGCTCATCCTTGGCGACGCCACCCGCGGCTAGCACCGCCATTTCACCCTCATTGCGAGAGACGACGACCTTTCGCGTCTCGACCGTCATGTCCGGCTTCACGACGTAGACGAACTGGCCGTCGGGGCCTGTCTGCAGCGCGCGCGACGGAACGAGGATCGCATTCTCCTGGTCGTAGAGCTTCACGTTCACCGTGTAGAACTGCCCGGGCCAGAGTGCCGCCTCGGCGTTTTCGAACACCGCGCGTACCTTGATCGTGCCCGTTGTCTGATCCACCGCGTTGTCGAGAAACGCGATGCGCCCGGTAGCGACCGGCTTGTCGCTGCCGGGAGTCGAGACCTCGACCGGGAGAGAGCCGCGCCGCATCAGGTCGCGCACCGTCACCAGCTGTTGCTCCGGAATGGCGAAGCTGACGTAGACCGGCTTCACCTGATTGATGACGACCAGCGAGACGGTGTCGTTCGCCTTGACCATGTTGCCTGCTGCAAGCAGCGCGCGCCCGACATAGCCGTCGATCGGCGAGCGGATGGTGGTGTATTCGAGGTTAATTCTGGCGTTTTCGAGCGCGGCCTGGGTGGCCTTGGCGTTGGCCTCCGCGGTCTGGGCATTGGTGCGGTACTGCGCGTAAGCGTCCTTGGAGACGAAATTCTTGTCGAGCAGTTCCTGATAGCGGCGTTCCTGCGAGGCTGCCTGATCGCGGCTGGCGATGTCGCGCGAGGCCTGCGCCTCGGCCTGCTTCAGCGCGGCCTCGAACGGGCGCGGGTCGATGCGGAAGATCACTTCGCCCTTTTTCACTTCCTTGCCCTCCTGGAAGTGAACCTCGAGGATCTGGCCGTCGACGCGCGACTTCACAGCGACAGAGGTGTACGCCTCGACATTGCCGATCGCCTGCAGCCGGACGGCGACCGTTTGCTGCGTTGCCGCGACTACCGAGACAGGCGCCCCCCCCGCGCCCTTGGCCGCTGGTTTTTCCTTGGCGCCGGAGCCGGCGCTGAAATAGGTCGCCAAGGCGCCTGCCGCCATCGCAATGACGACACCGGCCAGGATTGCATACCGTGCGTTGAAGCTCATGTGGATTGTGAATCCAGTAGGACTCGCTCCGCAGCGAAGAGTTGCTCCACCTGCTCGCGCTCTCGGGCCAGCAACGCTTTGGTGCCCGCAACCATTACCTCCGCGGGTCGAGGGCGCGTATTGTAGTTGGAACTCATCACCATGCCGTAAGCCCCCGCCGACATGAGTGCGAGCAGATCGCCGGGGCGCACGGCGAGTCTGCGCTCCCGGGCAAGGAAATCCGCGCTCTCGCATACTGGCCCGACAATGTCGTAAACACCCGATGCGGCATCCAATTCCGTCTCGCGCACCTGCCGCACCTCGTGCCAGGCATCGTAAAGCGCGGGACGGATGAGGTCATTCATCGCTGCATCTACCACGACAAAATTTTTCGATTCGCCCGGCTTGACGTATTCGATGCGCGTGAGCAGCAGCCCCGCGTTGCCGACGATCGAGCGGCCCGGATCGAGCAGCAGCTTCTCCTTGCGCCCGCCGAGGGCGTCGAGGGCACCGTGCACGAACGCAGCGATCGGCGCCTGCGCTTCATCCCGGTAGCGGATGCCCATGCCGCCGCCGAGATCGATGTGTGCGAGCGCGATTCCCGCCTGCTCCAGCCTCGCGAGCAGCGCGACGATGCGCCGCGTCGCGGCGACAAACGGCGCGCTGTCGTTCATCAGCGAACCGATGTGACAGCCGATGCCGGTGATGCGGATACCCGGGAGTTGCACGGCTTCGCGGTACAGACGCTGCGCTTCGGCATAGGCGATGCCGAACTTGCTTTGCTTCAGGCCGGTGGAGATATAGGGGTGCGTCTTCGCGTCGACGTCGGGATTGACGCGGAAGGCGACGGGCGCACGCTTGCCCATGCTCACCGCAATTTCGTTCACGCGCGCCAGCTCCTGCTCCGATTCGAGGTTGATCGAGAGCACGCCGGCCTGAAGCGCGTCGCGGATTTCAATCGCTGACTTGCCGACGCCCGAAAAAACGATCTTCGCCGGATCGCCCCCGGCGGCGATCACGCGCGCGAGCTCGCCACCCGAAACGATGTCGAAGCCCGCGCCGAGCTGCGCCATGAGCGAGAGCACCGTAAGATTGGAGTTCGCCTTCACCGAATAGCACAGCAGCGACGAGCGGCCGGCAAGCTCGTCGGCGAATTCGCGGTAAGCGCTCTCGATCGCGGCGCGGGAATAGACATAGCAGGGCGTGCCGAACTGCCGCGCGATGTCTTCGAGCGAGACCTGTTCAGCGCACAGAACGCCGCCGCGGTAGGCGAAAGACATGCCGGCTACTTCTTCGCGCCGCCCGCGCTCTCGTCCTCGCCGGCTTCCTTCGGGTAGGGCAGCGGCTTGTAGGCCTCGGGCTTGGGTGGCTTGACGCCGGGCGGCGGATTGTCGCGCAGGTACAGCGCCCCCTTCTGGCCGCAGCCGGCGGCGAGCAGGAGAAACAGCACGGCAAGAATGACCGAACGCATCGGAGCGGGGCAACGGCGACTAAAATGAAGATGTTAGCAGGATCGTCCGGAAATCCACGTCATGACCGAGAGCGAATTTGAAGCCATTGCTGGTGCCGCATTGGCGGCGCTGGAGAGCGCGTTTGAAGCTGGATTGCCCGATGCCGACGTGCAGGCCAAAGGCGAAGGCTTGCTCGAGATCGAATTCGAGGACGGCACCAAAATGGTGATCAACCGGCACGCCGCGGCGCGCGAAATCTGGGTTGCGGCGAAGAGCGGCGGTTTTCATTTTCGCTACGATGGCGGCGCCTGGCGCGATACGCGCGACGGCACCGAACTGTTTGCCGCGGTGTCGAAACTTGCTTCCCAACAGGGCGGCACGCCGGTCGTGCTCAACGCGAGTTAGAAGAATCCTCGTCGCGGCGGGTCAAAAGAACGGCCGGCTGGGTCGTTCCTGCGGCGTCACCGCCTGCGCCGGAAGCGCGGGCGGCGAGGGTTCGTCACCAACGGGGGCGAACTCGCGATAGAAGTATTCCGTCGTAGCCCTAGTTTCGGCGGGCAGCGACGGATCGGGATCGGACTTCGCGGCAACAATCCCCGCCGGGACCGTGCGCGGCGCCTCGGGAACGTTCTTGAGAACCTTGGCCATGTATTCGATCCAGATCGGCAGTGCGATGCGGCCTCCGGTCTGGTTCTTGCCCAGGGTTTTCGGCTGATCGAAACCCATCCAGGCGATGCCGACCAGCCCCGGCTGGTAGCCGCAGAACCAGCCATCGACGAAATCGTTGGTGGTGCCGGTTTTGCCCGCGAGGTCGCGCCTTCCGAGCTTGGCGGCCGCCGCCGCCGTGCCGTAGCGCGTGACGTCCTGCATCATCGAATCCATGAGAAAGGCATTGCGCGCGTCGATTACTCGCAGGGCCTCGTCGCCAGCGGGTTGCGGGCTCGCGGTGCCGAGCGCGTTGCCGCGATCGTCGACGATTTTCTGGATGAAATAGGGCTGGATCAGATAACCGCCGTTCGCGAATACCGCGTAGCCGCGCGCCATCTGCAGCGGCGTCACTGAACCTGCGCCCAGTGCCATGGTGAGATAGGGCGGATGCTTGTCGGCATCGAAGCCGAACCGCGTCACGTAGTCCTGCGCGTATTTCGGGTCGATGCTCTGCAAGATCCGGATTGAAACCATGTTCTTCGACTTGGCGAGCGCGGCGCGCAGGCGCAGCGGGCCTTCGAACTTGCCATCGTAATTCTTCGGCTCCCAGCGCTGGCTGCCGGTGATTTCGGCCTCGACTACAACCGGCTCGTCCGCGATCACGGTGGCGGGCGTAAAGCCTTTTTCCAGCGCCGCGGAATAGATGAACGGCTTGAACGACGAACCCGGCTGGCGCCAGGCCTGGGTGATGTGGTTGAACTTGCTGCGATTGAAATCGAATCCGCCGATCAGCGCGCGTACTGCACCGTCGGCCGGATCGATGGAGACGAAAGCCGCTTCCGCCTCCGGCAGCTGCGCGATGTGCCAGTGCTTCTTCTCGTCCTTGTGCACGCGCACGATCGCGCCGCGCCGCACGCGCCGCTGCTGCGCTGTTTTTTCTTCCAGCGCGCGCGCGGCGAACCTCAGGCCTTCGCCCGCAACGCTGATCGTTTCGCCGGTCTTCAACGCAAGCTTCACTTCCTTGGGGCTCACCCCGAGCACCAGCGCCGCCTTCAGGTCGTCGACGTCGGAATATTCGGCGAGCGCTTCTTCGTGGTCGTCTTCGGCGCTGTTGGCGGCAAGCTGGACGAAAGCTTCCGGGCCGCGGTAGCCCTGGCTGCGGTCATAGCTGGTCAGGCCGCGGCGCACCGCTTCGTAGGCGGCCTCCTGGTCGGCTTTGCGGATCGTGGTGTAAACCCGGAAGCCCTTGGTGTAGGCGTCCCCCGCGTACTGTTCATAGACTGCCTGGCGGACCATTTCCGCCAGGAATTCCCCATGTACACCCGCGAAGTCGTCCACTTCGCGGCGCACGTGTAGCGGGGCCTTGGCGGCCTCGGCCTGCTGTTGCTCGGTGATGTGCCCCAACTCTTTCATGCGGCGCAGCACGTACTGCTGCCGTTGCCGGGCGCGTTGCGGATTAGCAACAGGAT
>Ga0134122_10002444_pt1 | contig 13652 bp, 13 predicted proteins | sample KB302_FD_96461 | JGI IMG/M metagenome (GOLD analysis project Ga0134122, IMG submission 96461) | Terrestrial soil microbial communities without Nitrogen fertilizer from Kellogg Biological Station, Michigan, USA - KB3-0-2 | ecosystem: Environmental > Terrestrial > Soil > Unclassified ... | reverse complement strand
TCGCGTGCCGGTCTCCCAGCTCGACGAGAGCATCTGGAGAAAGGTGCTCGACATCAAGCTCACCGGCGCCTTCCTCCTCTGCCAGCAGGCGGTGCCGGTCATGGTCAAGCAGAAGTGGGGCCGCATCATCAACATCTCCTCCATCGCGGGAAAGCGCGGCAGCCCCAATACCGCCGCCTACAACGCCGCCAACTTTGGCATCCAGGGCCTCACGCAGTCCATCGCCCAGGAGGTCGCGCGGCACGGCGTCACCTGCAATGCGGTGTGTCCGGGCACCATCGACACCGCGCGCATGGACGTGCTGGGGCGCGGCGAGGGCTGGCAGAAGCAGCTCGAGCGCATCCCCATGGGCCGCGCCGCCACCGACGAGGAAGTGGCGGGGCTCATCGGCTTTCTGTGCTCGCCGGCGGCGGCGTTCATCACCGGCCAAGCCATCAACATCGACGGCGGCGTGGTGATGTGGTGAGGTAGAGTAGGCGCGCACCTACCGACATCAAAGGAGAGCGGAACATGGCCGCCAAGTACAAGGTCGTCGTCCAGAAGCCATCCGGCGGGGTCACCTATGACCTGGCGGACCCCAGCTACAGCATCGAGCGGGAGGCCCTGGATCCCATCGGCGCCGAGATCATCGAGGTGCCGGCGAAGACGGAGGAGGAGTTCATCGCGGCGGCGCGGGACGCCGACGCCATCATCGCGCGCAATCGCCGCATCTCGGCCGCCATCATCAAGGGGCTCCGGAACTGCAAGGTGATCGGCCTCGGCAGCGTGGGCGCCGACACCGTGGACGTGGATGCCGCCACCGAGGCCGGCATCGTGGTCACCAATGTCCCCGACGTCTTCATCGACGAGGTGGCCGACCACACCATGGCCATGTTCCTGGCCGCCCACCGCCGCCTGCGGCTCATGCACCAGCTCACGGTGGAGGGGAAGTGGGCGGAGGGCCGGCCCTATTTCAAGGACATCCCGCGTCTCTACGGGCAGACCATCGGCCTCATCTCCTTCGGCAACGTGGCCAAGGCGGTGGCCCGGCGCTGCCATGCCTTCGGACTGCGCGTGATCGCCTACGATCCCTTCCTCGCCGAGCTCGAGATGACGGCGGTGGGGGTGGAGCCCGTCACCAGCCTCCTCGAGCTGTGCCAGCGCTCGGACTTCCTCTCCATGCACGCGCCGCTCAACGGCGAGACCCATCACATGATGGGCGAGCGGGAGTTCCGCAGCATGAAGCGCAGCGCCATCTTCATCAACAACGGCCGCGGCCCCACCGTGAACGAGCAGGCGCTGAGCGAGGCGCTGCGCCAGGGCTGGATCGCCGGCGCCGCCCTGGACGTCTTCGAGACGGAGCCGGTGGACACCGCCAATACCCTGCTGGCCATGGACAATGTCATCGTCACCCCGCATATCGCCTCCGCGACGGCGCGCATGGCGCCCGAGACGCGCCGCCGGCTCGGCCGCGAGATCGCCACCGTGCTCCAGGGCAAGTGGCCGCGCTCGGCGGTGAACCCGGGAGTCCTCCCGCGCACCAGCCTCATCCGGTGGCAGCCCTATCCCATGGGCCGGGGACCGAACCGGTAACGGGGATGCGCCACGTTCGCCTCGGCCGCACGGGATTGCAGGTCTCGCGGATCTGCCTCGGCACCATGACCTTCGGCCTGCAGTGCGACGAGCCCACCGCGGTGGCCATCCTGGACCGCGCCGCCGCGGGCGGGGTCACCTTCCTCGACGCCGCCGACGTCTATCCGGTGGGCGGCAGCCTCGACACCGTGGGGCGGACCGAGGAGATCCTCGGGCGCTGGCTGGCGGGGCGGCGCCATGGCTTCGTGGTCGCCACCAAGTGCGCGGGGGTGATGGGCGCCAAGCCCTGGGAGCGCGGACTCTCCCGCAAGCATATCCTCGACGCCATCGACGCCTCCCTGCGCCGCCTGCGCACAGACTACGTGGATCTCTATCAGGTGCACTCGCCGGATCGCGAGACGCCCATCGACGAGACCCTGCGCGCGCTGGACGACGTGGTGCGGGCGGGGAAGGCGCGCTACGTGGGTTGCTCCAATTACCTGGCCTACCAGGTGGCGCGCGCCATCGGCCGCAGCGAGACGCAGGGGCTGGTGCGCTTCGACTCCGTGCAGCCCCGCTACAACCTCCTCTTCCGCCAGATCGAGCGCGAGCTGCTCCCGCTGTGCCGCGAGGAGGGTATCGGCGTCATTCCCTACAACCCGCTCGCGGGCGGCTTCCTCACCGGCAAGCACAAGCGGGAGGCGGGTCCCACCCCGGGGACGCGCTTCACGCTGGGCAGCGCGGCGGGACGCTATCAGGATCGCTACTGGCACGAGCGCGAGTTCGACACCGTGGAGGCGCTGCGCCCGCTTGCCGCGGAGGCGGGCATCTCCCTCACGCGATTGGCGGTGGCGTGGGTGCTCGCGCATCCGGCGGTCACCGCGCCCATCATCGGCGCCAGCCGTCCCGACCAGCTCGACGACGTGCTGCCGGCGGTGGAGAAGGATCTCGGCGCCGATATCAAGGCGCGGCTCGACACCCTCACCGCCGCCTACCGCCTGGGCGACGATCCCCGCTGAGCGAACGGAGGCATACCGGCATGGCGCGGGTGGCGATCCTCGACGACTATCAGGGCGTGGCGCTGGGCATGGCGGACTGGAAGAGCCTCCCCGCCGGGACCGACGTTCAGGTCTTTTCCGACCACCTCGACGAGCCCGACGCGCTCGCGAAGCGGCTGGCCGACTTCGAGGTCGTGATGGCCATGCGGGAGCGCACGCCCTTTCCGCGCGCGCTGCTCGAGCGCCTTCCGCGGCTGCGCCTCCTGGTCACCTCGGGGATGCGCAATGCCTCCATCGACGTGAAGGCGGCGGCGGAGCGCGGGGTCACCGTGTGCGGGACCGCGGGGCTGCCCTATCCCACCGCCGAGCTGACCTGGGGGCTCGTGCTTGCCCTCTTTCGGCGCATCGCGGTCGAGGACCAGGCCACGCGCGCGGGCCGCTGGCAAACCACGGTCGGTCTCGGCCTCAACGGCAAGACGCTGGGGGTGATCGGGCTCGGATCGCTGGGCTCGCGGGTGGCGAAGTACGGGCGCGCCTTCGAGATGGAGGTGCTGGCCTGGAGCCAGAACCTCACCGCCGCGCGGGCGGCGGAGGTGGGCGCCACGCTGGTTTCCAAGGACGAGCTGCTCGCGCGCTCGGACGTGGTGAGCGTTCACCTCGTCCTGGGGGACCGGACCCGCGGCCTCATCAGGGCGCGCGAGCTGGGGCTCATGAAGCGCACCGCGTACCTCGTCAACACCTCGCGAGGCCCCATCGTGGACGAGGCGGCCCTGATCCACGCGCTGGAGTCGGGGACGATCGCCGGCGCCGGCCTCGACGTCTTCGAGCCCGAGCCGCTGCCGGCCGACCATCCGTTCCTCCGGCTGCCCAATACGGTGATCACGCCGCATCTGGGCTACGTCACCGAGGAGACGTACCGGATCTTCTTCGGCCAGGCGGTCGAGGACATCAAGGCCTTTTTCGACGGCAAGCCCGTGCGCGTCCTCGGCTGACCCCCTAGGCGGTGACGAGCCGCCGGGCCACGCGCGGATACTCGAGCACCAGCCCCTCGTGGTCCACGCGGATCTCCTGCACGAAGTCGGTGCCGAGACCTTCATAGCGCCAGTGGCTCTCGGCGGTATTGCGCGCGAGCAGCGTATAGCGCTGGCGCGCGGGAGTCAGCTCCAGGCCGGGCAAGGCGATATAGGCGACCCGGATCTCCGCGGCGCCGCCCGGATCGAGCTGGAGCCGGCGAATGGGGAGCGTATTGGTGAAGGCCGACGCGTAGAGGTCCACGTCCAGGCACTCGTCGAGGGCGGGGATGGTCTCTCCGTCACGAAACTGCCAGCGGCCGGCGCCGTCGGAGAGCAGATCGAGGACGCGGGCGGGCAGCGCGTCCGCCTCCACTCGCACCTCCCGGACCCGCCACGCCGGGTCGCAGCGGATGAGGTAGCGCACCCGCACCCGCCGGCTTCCGTGGAGGCCGAGCATCACGCCGTCCGCCCACACCCCGCCCGCGTCGGAGTGGAGCGTGAGGTGCTCGAGCCCCGGCTCGTCCCAGGCCTGCCAGAGGAGATCGCGCGCGCGGCCGCCCGGCGCGTCGCCGCTGCTCATAGGGCTCCCTCGGGCCGGTATGGCGCGCGATTGATATTGCCCACGAAGACGGGCAGATCGGTGTGGCCGAGCAGCTGGCGAATGGCCTGCGACTCGCCCAGATGAAACCAGTAGTGATAGGTCAGCCGGCGCAGCGTGGTGCCGATGCTTTCCCGGTGCGCGGCGCCCTTGACCTCCCAGTGCGCGAGGAGACCCTCCGAGGTGAGCGTGTCGAGATAAGGATCGGCGGCGGCGGTGATGGCGCGCCACGCGCGCCAGGCCTCGTCCAGGGCGGGCGTGCTGCCGGGCTCGCCGAAGCCGAAGCGCGCCACCGCGGGCTCCAGCGTCCGCCCCTGCGCCCGCTCCAGCCACGAGATCTGCTCGTGCCAGGCGAGGTGACCCACCAGCCAGGCCATGGAGTTCATCGATCCGAGCGTCTGCTCGGCTTCGGCGGGGGTGACGCCCTCGAAGGCGCGCAACCACTCGGCACGGGTGAAGCGCAGCTGGTCTACCAGGGGATGGGGCATGCTTCCTCCTCGACCCCACGCTAGGGGAGTTGCCTCGGAACCGCTTGGAGAATCTTGCCAGATCGCCGGTTCGGCTATACTGGAATAGGTAAATGAAAAAAACGAAAAAGACGCAAAAAATCGAACGCTCCGAGCCCATCACGACCGCCGAGGCGGCGGCCCACTGCCGGGTCTCGATTCCCACCTTCAAGCGCTGGATCGAGCGGGGGGACGTCGCCACCTATCGGACACCCGGCGGCCACCACCGCATCCCGATCGAGGAGTTCCAGCGGTTCCTTCGCCAGGGCGGACTGCCCTCGTACTCGGTGGCCCCCGTGACCATACCCCTGCTCATCGTCGACGACGAGGCCGAGATGGTGCAGATGCTGGTGGAGTTTTTCGGCCGGGAGAGCGGGCGGTTCCTGGTGGAGACGGCGACCGACGGCTACGAGGCCCTCATCAAGGTCGGAGCGTTCCGTCCCGCCGTGGTCGTGCTCGACGTGATGATGCCGCGGCTGGACGGCGTCGAGGTATGCCGGCGCCTCACGGGAACCCGCGAGACCGAGGACATCAAGATCATTGGTCTCACCGGCAATCCCTCCGCCGTCCCGGCGCTGCTGGAGGCCGGCGCTCACGCCTGTCTGGTCAAGCCGGTGGACCTCGCCGAGCTGGCGCGGACGGTGGATCTCCTGGTCTCTCGCGCGAGACCCACCGCCGCGGTAGGAGCCCCATGAGCGATCCGGCCCCCATCCTGCTCGTCGAGGACAATGAAGCCGACGTCGAGCTGGCCCTCCGCGCCTTCAAGCGGCGGCGCATCTCCAATCCCATCGCGGTGGCGCGTGACGGAGAGGAGGCGCTCGACTATATCCATCGCCGCGGCGCCTTCGCGGCCGGCGCCCCCACCCCCGGCGTCATCCTCCTCGATCTCCGCCTCCCCAAGGTGGACGGGCTGGACGTGCTCAAGGAGATCAAGGCGCATCCGGTGTACCGCCACGTGCCGGTGGTGGTGCTTACCACCTCGGCGGAGGACCGGGACATCAAGCGCAGCTACGAGCTGGGCGCCGCGAGCTACATCGTCAAGCCGGTCGAGTACGAGAAGTTCCGCGAGGTCGTGGAGCGCATCGATCTCTACTGGATCGTGACCAATGTGCCGTACCCCGCGGGCCAGACGGGCTGACACGGCATGGATACCATTCGCGTGCTCTACGCCGAGGACGATCCCGCCGACCGCGAGCTGACGACCCGCCACCTCGCCCGCCACGCCCCTCACTTGAAGCTGGATCTGGCGCCGACGGTGTCCGAAGCGCTCGACAGGCTGGAGGGGGGCGCCGTCGACCTCGTGCTCTCGGACTTTCGCCTGCCCGATGGCACCGGACTCGACGTGCTGGAGGCGGTGAAGGCGCGGAACCTGACCATCCCGGTGGTGCTGGTGACGGGCTCCGGCGACGTGGAGTCGGCGGTCCGCCTGCTCAAGGCGGGCGCCGCGAACTACGTGGTGAAGCGGCCGGGCTATCTCCAGTCGCTGCCGAGCGTGATCAACGACGCGTATCGGTGGTACGCCTCCTCGCGCGAGCTGCGGCGGGCCTCGGTCCGGGTACTCTACGTCGAGCATGAGCCGGCCGACATCGAGCTGACCCGCCGGGCCTTCCAGGAGCACGGACGCCATCTCGAGCTCGAAGTGGTGCCCCGAGGCCGGATGGCACTCGAGCGACTCCGCACCATGCCCTACGATCTGTTGTTCCTCGACTACCGCATGCCGGACATGTCCGGCATCGAGGTGCTCAAGACGATCCGCGAGGAAGGGCTGCGGGTGCCGGTGGTGATCGTGACCGGCCAGGGGGATGAAGAGACGGCGGTGCAAGCCTTCAAGCTGGGGGCGGCGGACTATGTGGTCAAGCGCCCCGGATACCTGGCCCGGCTCCTTTCCACCCTCGAGAGCGTGCTCAACCAGCAGCGGCTGGCGGACGAGAAGGATGCGCTGCTGGTGCTCAACAGCCTCACCCGGTCCATCGCCACCGTGCGCGAGCTCGGCGACCTCACCGCGCGGGTGACGCGGGCGGCGGTCGAGCTGCTGCACGCGGAGAGTGGAGTGCTGTGGCTCCGGCACGACGGCGAGCTGCGCCCGAGCGCGTGGCTGGGCCTCGGCGACGCGGAGGCGCGGGCTCTGGTCCGTCCGCTGGACGCCGAGGCGGCGGTCCGCCTGGCATCGGATCGTCGGGTGGATCTCGGCGCGCTTCTCGGCGCCGCTTCCCTCACGGCTCCGGCCGCGCTCGATCTCGTCGAGAGCGAGCAGACGGCGGCCGTCTCGCTGGAAAGCTCGGGCAGCCTGGTGGGCGTGCTCGCCGTGGCCAGCCGGCGCCCCCGTCAGTTCAAGCCGCTCGAGGAGCGACTGCTGACCGTTCTCGCCGACCATTCCGCGGTGGCCATCGAGAACACCCGGCTGTACGAGGAGCTGAAGAACCGGCACGAGGAGCTGCGCCGCACCCAGGCTCAGCTCTTGCAGACGGAAAAAATCGCCGCCATGGGGCAGCTGCTGGCCGGAGTGGCGCACGAGCTGAACAATCCGCTCTCGGTGGTGATCGGGCAGGCGCGGCTCCTGGAGATGACGACCAGCGACGCCGCGGACGCCGAGCGCTCGCGAAGGATCTCGGCCGCCGCGGAGCGTTGCGGACGCATCGTGAAGAACTTCCTGGCTCTCGCCCGCCAGCACGCGCCGGAGCGCCAGGCGGCGGACCTGAACCAGGTGGTCCGCGACGCGTTGGAGCTGGTGGGCTATCAGCTTCGGGTGGCCAGCGTGGAGGTCACCGTCGAACTTGCCGTCGCTTCCTCCGCGCTGTGGGCCGATCCGCACCAGCTCCACCAGGTGGTCCTCAACCTGATCACCAACGCCCATCACGCGATGCGGGAGGCATCAGGTCCCCGCCTGCTCCGCGTGGCCACGCACTTCGACGACGCCCACGCGCGCATCGAGGTGACCGATACCGGTCCCGGCATCCCGGCCGACGTGCTGCCCCGGATCTTCGAGCCGTTCTTCACCACCAAGTCCCCCGGGCAGGGGACGGGGCTCGGTCTTTCCCTGTGCCAGGGGATGGTGGAGGCCCACGGCGGCATCATCCGGGTCGACACCGAGGTGGGCCGCGGCACCACCTTCGTGGTCGAGCTGCCCATCCAGTCGCTGCCCGCCCTCACCATCAACAGTGCCGCGCGCGAGACGTCGGCCCCGATGCGTCGCGGCCGCATCCTGGTGGTGGACGACGAGCCGGTGGTGCTCGAGGTGCTGGCGGGATTGCTGGGCCTGCAGGGACACGAGGTGGAGACCGTGGGCAGCGGCGATGCGGCGCTGGAGCGGATCGCGGCGGCGTCCTACGACCTCATCTTCAGCGACGTCCGGATGCCCGGCCTCGACGGGCCGGGACTCTATCGCGAGATCTCGGCGCGGCATCCCGCGCTTCTTTCTCGCTTGATCTACATCACCGGCGACACGCTGAGCCCCGACGTGGAGGCGTTCCTCTCGCGTACCTCGGTGACGTGCCTCACCAAGCCTTTCGCTCTCGACGATCTGGAGCGGGTCGTCGGCCGCTTCCTGACCACCGGCCCCTGATCCCGGTCTCCGGGGCTCCCTCCCGGGATCGAGTAGTATGGGGGCCGTGTCGGTGACCAACAATGGCCTGGGCTTCACCCCGCGCGAGCTACGCGGCCTCCGCGCCCTCCGCACGCCCGCGGGAGTTCAGCGGGCGCTGGACGACATGCCGTATCACCTCGCCGCCACCGCCTGGTCACCGCGGCGCGTGTGGCGCGAGGGGACGGCGCACTGCCTCGAGGGCGCGGTCTTTGCGGCGGCGGCCCTGCGCGTGCTGGGCTTCCCGCCCTTGCTCCTGGATCTCGAGGCGGTGCAGGACTCCGACCACGTGCTGGCGGTGTACCGGGTGCGGGGACACTGGGGCGCCATCGCAAAGTCGAACTTCTCCGGCCTGCGGTTCCGCGAGCCCGTGTATCGCACGCCCCGCGAGCTCGCGCTGAGCTACTTCGACGACTACATGAACCTGCGGGGTGAGCGCACGCTCCGCGCCTATTCCCAGCCGGTGGACCTCACCCGCTTCGACCGGGTCCGGCCGGGCTGGATGACGGGCGACGACGAGTGCTGGTGGATCGCCGAGCATCTCGTCGGCGTGCCCCACACGCGACTGCTCACGCCCCCGATGGTCCGGGACCTCAGCACCATGGGACGGCGCTCGCTACGCGCGGCGCTCGTCGGCTACCGCGGGACCGCCCGAGCCCGCTAACAGGAGACCGCCATGTCCAGCGCTACGCCCGTTGACGCCCATCAGCCGCTCGAGGCCGTGCACGCGGACGCGCGCCCCTGGGAGACGCTGCGCTGGCCCGGCCAGTGGAGCAAGATGCTCTTCCACCCGCGGGCGGAGCGCCCCACCGAGCCCAATGCGGGGCTGGTGCGCTACGAGCCCGGATCCCATCATCCCTTCCACAAGCACGACTTTGCCCAGGTCTGGTACATCCTCGAGGGCGAGTTCCGGATCGGCGAGGCGACGTACGGGCCCGGCACCATGCTCTTCTATCCCGATCCGCACTTCGAGCCGCCGCTCTCGACGACCACCGGTGGCCTCATGCTCTTCGTGCAGTACCAGGGTCCGGACACCGGGGGCCGCCCCATCTACGACGGCCGCTTCAACATGGCGGCGCGCAAGCCGCTGGAGCAGGAGAACCTCGAGCGCTGAGCCTCAGAGCTCCATGGGCGGCCGGTGGAAGCGGGCGCGCACCCGGTTGATGGCGCCCAGCACGCGGGGGCGGCCGACGATGCGCCGCTCGATCCCGCGCTTGCCGGGGAAGTCGAGCAGGATCAGGCCGATGACCATGGTGAGGAGGCCCTGCCCGGGCACGCCGGGAACGGACATCAGCACGCCCAGGGCGATCAAGGCCACGCCGAGGACGTTCTTGGCGATTCGCCATAGCCAGCGCAGGGCGGGGGAGCGCGGCCACTTGGCCGGGGCCGCGCCCTCCCGGAAGTAATCGACGGGGAGCGCCACCAGCACCGCGGTGACCGCGACGAGGCTGATCAGGGACGACGCGGCGAAGAGCCCCGCTCCCCACAGGATCCGCTCGGTGACGGTGGTGCCCTCGAGCAGGCGGCTGATCATCGCGGGGCGCGCCGCGGACCTAAGCCCGGCGCGCGGCCACCTCCACCCGCGCATCGTTGTAGCAGGCGCCGCCGGCGAGGTCCGCGTGGTGCGCGGGGGCGAGCGCGGAGACGGTTTGCCCGTTGTCGCTGGTGCGGAACCACGCTCCCTTGAGTGAGCAGACCACCCCCGGGCGGATGGTGTCGGTGAGGCGAAGCGGCAGGCGCACCTCCCCGAGGTCGTTCCACACCCGGACGATGTCGCCCTCCCGGAGTCCGCGCGCTCGCGCATCCTCGGGGTGCATCTCGAGCGGCGGTGTCGCGTCGCTCGCGGAAAGTCCGCCGAAGGTGGAGGTGATGCGCTCGTCGGACGCGGGGGTGATGAGGGTGAGCGGGTACGGGCTCGCGACGGGCCGGAAGCTCGGCAGCCGGGCGCCATATTTCTTCTCGAGGTACTCGGAGGCGAGCTCCACCTTGCCCGAGGGCGTGCGGGGGGCGACGTTCCGGAACACCGAAGCGGGCTCGCTTCCCACCGTCATGGCGAGCGGGGCCTCCAGCGGCACGCGGCTCCCGGTAAAGCCCCTCATGCGCGGGTCCGCCGCGTCCACCGCATCGTCCATCAGCGCGGCGTCGTCGGCGCGGAAGGCGGGGTCGGTGAAGCCGAAGCGCGCGGCGAGCCGCCGGAAGATCTCGGTATTGGGCAGCGAGCGCCCCTGGGGCGGGATCACCGGCTCCGCCCGCTGCAGCCAGTGGGTGCCGTAGGCGGCATACAGGTCGTGGTACTCGAAGTGGCTCGACGCCGGCAGCACGATGTCGGCATAGGCGAGGCTATCCGTCATCACCACGTCACAGCCCACCGTGAAGAGGTCCTCGCGCGCGAGGCCCCGCTTGAGCCGGTTCTGATCGGGGTGCACGATCACCGGGTTGTGGTTGTAGATGAACAGCGCCTTGATGGGCGGCGCCAGCGCGGGATCGAGGAGGTCACGCCCCACGTCGATGATGTTGATGGTCCGCGTGCCCGCGGGCACGAAGTCCGGGCGCACGAGCCGCGCGGGGGTCTTGGGGAAAGCGTGGGGAGCGCCGTTGACCAGCCCGCCCCCCACCACGGCCCACTTGCCCGCCAGCGCGGGCAGCGCGAACACGGCCCGGATGCCGCTGCCGCCGTTCTGGTTGCGCTCGAGCCCGTTGCCCACGCTGATGGCCGCGGGCGACAGCGTGTGGTACCACTCCGCGAGCCGGCGAATGTCGCTCTCGGGCACCCCGCAGATCCGCGCCGCCTCCGCGGGAGGATAGCGGCGCGCCTGCGCCATGAAGGCCTCGAAGCCCTCCACGTGGCGCGCGATGAAGTCGCGGTCGAGTCCGCCCCGCCGCTCGAGCTCGGCGGCGATGGCCCAGGCCAGCACCACGTCGGTGCCCGGCCGCAGCGCGAGGTGGAGATCGGCCTGCTCGGCGATCTTGACGCGCTTGGGATCGATCACCACCACGCGCGCGCCGTCGCGGCGGGCGGCGTTGATGAGGGGCGTGAGGTGGAGATTGCACCAGGTGACATTGTTGCCCCACACGACAATGAGCTTCGCGTGGCGCACTTCTTCCGGCGCGATGCCCGGCGCGGCGCCGTAGGTCCCCATCCACGCTTCCGAGCGGATGCCGCCGCACAGCGGGCGGCGGTCGAGCAGGGTCGCGCCCAGGCGGTGGAAGAACCGAAGGTCCATCGAGGCGCCCGCGAGCATGCCGTGCGGCCCCGCGTAGTTCAGCGGAAGAATGGCCTGCGGTCCGTGCTCGGCGATGACGGCGGTGAAGCGGGCGTGAATGGTATCGAGCGCGGCGCGCCACGTGATGGGCTCGAACCGCCCTTCACCTTTCGCGCCCACGCGGCGAAGCGGCTCGCGCAGGCGTCCCGGCCCGTGCACCCAGTCCGGGTAGGCGGCGGGCACCTTGGCGCAGAGGACGCCCGCGGTGTACGGGTTGGCCTTCGAGCCGCGCACCTTCACGATGCGCTCCTGCTCCACCGTGACGGTGAGGCTGCAGGTATCGGGACAGTCGAGAGGACAGACGCTGGCGCGCTCCGCGATCATGGAAGCCTCCTGTCGCCGCGCGCGGCAGCGCGCGACGACTCCACCTATCGCACAGTCGCGGCGCGATCTCAACCGTTCGTCGCTCACGCGAGGACGAGATGCGGGACCCGTCCCTCGAAGAGCAGCGCCGCTCCGCGATAATGGCTGAGCGGGAACTCGAATAGATGGCCCACTCCCGCATTGCCGCGCGTCTGGCCTTCCGCGGTGACGATCCCGGCGAGGAGATCGCGCAGGCGCGCGCGCCCCGCCGCCTCGCCGGGGCCGACGAGGCCGCCGCGCGTGGAGCGGCCGTACGCTTCGAGCGCATGCGCCCGGAGGAGCTTCGGCCAGAGCCGGGCGAAGAGCCCGGGGTCGTGAAAGAGATCGATCCCGGTGAGACGACCGCCCACGAAGACGGCGGCGCCGAGCGCTTGGCCCGGGGCGGGCAGTCCGCGCTCGGTGGCCTCGACATGCGCGCGCACCTCGGTCTTGTCGTAGACCGCCTGGAAGCTCGCGGTGGGCGACGGGGCCGCCGCTTCGCGCGCGTAGCGATCCACCTCGGACCACACGCGCCCCTGGTCGGCGCGGCTCAGCACCTGGGAGCGCAATCCGGGCGCGGCAAAGCTGCCCTTGCTCTCGAACTCGCGCCGGCCCTCGTTCCAGCGGCCGGCCTCCACGCAGTAGACGCCCACCGAGCGCGGCCCGGACAGCGGCGGCAGCAGCAGGTCCTCGCCCAGCACGCGGTTCTGCTTTCCTCCCAGCAGGATCTCGCCGGCGAGGAGCAGCGCATGCGTCTTGCCGCGATTGTCCACCACGAGGTCCGGCACGCGCGCCTGGTCGCGCTCGGTGATGGTGAGCTGGCCGCGCCCGCGCGCCTCGTCAAGGGTGGCGATCTCGAGCGGCACGCCCGGGCGGCCGTGCAGCCAGTAGACGAGGAGCTGGCCGTGGGGCTGCCCCGCCCCGATCCGGACGTCGCCGGCGAATCGCCGGAGGTCGGCGCTCGATTGGCCGCCCCGGGGGTCCAGATCTTCCTTGGTGGGGTCGGGCAGGAGGCGGCGCGGTCCCTGCGCCTCCGCCACCCGAGATTCCACTGCCGCCAGACCGCACAGGGTCAGCATGCTCAGCATCGCGCGTCGGGTCCCGTCCATGTCTTCTTCTCTCCTCCGGGCCCGGGGGAAGCCGCCGGTTGGGCCCGCAACCATTGGACCGGGCCCCGGCGGAGAAGTTCCCGCTGAATCGTCGCGGCTTGACGAAAGGGCGGGGGTCGTCCGATGATGCGGGTCAGGCCATGGACGGGGTTCACGATCTCGGCGGGATGCACGGCTTCGGCCCGGTGGAGCGCGAGGCGAACGAGCCTGTCTTTCACGCGGCCTGGGAGGCGGCGGTGTACGCCATCATGCGCGCGAGCATGAGCAGCGGCCTCTACAACCTCGACGAGTTCCGCCACGGAGTCGAGCGGATGGACCCCGCCCACTACCTCCGCTCCGGCTACTACGAGCACTGGCTGGACGGCATTGCCCGCGTGCTGGTGGAAAAAGGCGTGGTCTCGGCCGAGGAGCTGGAGCGCCGCACGGCGTTCTTCGCCGCCCGGCCCGACGCGCCCGCCGCCGCCGTCGTCGCCATGCCCGCGACTCCGGCCCCCAGCTTCCGGTGGCTGGCGGAGCCCTCGGAGCGGGCCGCCACCGCGCCGCCGCGCTTCAAGCCCGGCGACCCCGTGATCACGCGGAATAGTCACCCGCGCGGGCACACGCGGCTTCCCCGCTACGCGCGGGGCCGGCGCGGCGTCATCCACGCGCTGCACGGCGCCCACGTCTTTCCCGACACCCACGCCCACGGCGAG
>Ga0134122_10002441_pt1 | contig 13658 bp, 10 predicted proteins | sample KB302_FD_96461 | JGI IMG/M metagenome (GOLD analysis project Ga0134122, IMG submission 96461) | Terrestrial soil microbial communities without Nitrogen fertilizer from Kellogg Biological Station, Michigan, USA - KB3-0-2 | ecosystem: Environmental > Terrestrial > Soil > Unclassified ... | reverse complement strand
TTCAGGCCAATGCGGAGTGGCGCACGCGCTACATGGGACCGGGCTGGGAGCTGGCCAAGGTGCGCGGCACGCGCTTCAACACCGGCGATGGCATCCGCATGGCGCTCGACGTCGGCGCGCAGCCAACGGGCAACTGGTCCGGTGGCCACGCCGTGGCCTGGGATCGCAACGCCCCCGAATTCGGCGATCTCAGCGTGGGCGACAACTTCCAAAAGCACAACTATCCCTTCTCCGTCATGATCAACGCCAATGGGGAGCGTTTCGTCGACGAGGGCGCCGACTTTCGCAACTACACCTACGCCAAGTATGGGCGCGTGATCCTGTCCCAGCCCGGGCAGTTTTGTTGGCAAATTTTCGATGCCAAGGTGCTGCACCTCCTGCGCGATGAGTACCGCATCAAGCGCGTGACGAAGGTGCGCGCCGAGACGCTGGAGGAGCTGGTCGGGAAGCTCGACGACGTGAATTCGGCCAAGGCCCTTGCGACCATCAAGGCCTACAACGCCGCCGTGCAGAAGGACGTGCCGTTCAATCCCAATATCAAGGATGGACGCGGCACCGTCGGCCTTGCCATACCCAAATCCAACTGGGCCATTGTGCTCGACACGGCGCCCTTCGAGGCCTACGCCGTCACCTGCGGTCTGACCTTCACGTTCGGCGGTCTCAAGATCGACGGCAGCGCCCGGGTCATCGACACCGACGGCGAGGTGATCCCAGGCCTCTACGCCGCCGGCGAGCTGGTCGGCGGCCTGTTCTATTTCAACTATCCCGGCGGTAGCGGGCTGATGAACGGCGCCGTCTTCGGACGCATCGCCGGCAGCACGGCCGGACAGCGCGCGGCACAGAGCCCGTGACCGCCTTCGCTCATGCGGCCCCGCCTCGGCGGGCGGCCACCAGGGACCTGATCATGCGCTCGCCGCGGGCATCATCTTGCGCAGAGGTGGCCAGGGGATCGCGCGGGGCAAGCTTATGCGCCAGGATAAGTCGCGCCAGATCCTCGCGCACGGGATCGTGCAATAGCGCCGCCTCGCGCACGAGCAGCGCGGCCGCCGTAGCGTAATAAAGCGCGGTTGCGGCTTGACGCGCCGCCGCGGCGTCGGCGCCGTCCTCGGCACCCGCGCGCTCGATCAGCCCCAGCGCCGCGCTCAGACGTTCCCCCAGCGCCGCGGCCAGATCGCCGGGTGCTGGCGCCAGCATCACCTTGAGCTGCGCCTCCAGCAGGCGATGGGCGGCCGCCTTGCCGGCGGCGCGCACGACGTCGAGCGCGATGATGTTGCTGGTTCCCTCCCAGATCGAGCCAAGGTGGGACTCGCGCAACAGCCGCGGCTCGATCCACTCCTCGATGTAACCGTTGCCGCCGCGCATTTCCATGGCATCGCCCGTTACCTTGCGCGCGTCGCGACAGGCCCTGAGCTTAATGAGCGGCGTCAGAATGCGCCGCAATGTCTGTGCTTCGGTCTCGCCCCGATCGGCGCGCTCGAGACAATCGGCGGTAAAAAATGCCATGCTGAGGGCGGCCTCGGCCGGCAGGATCATCTTGACGAGTTGCCGGCGCACCAGCGGCAGCTCGATCAGGCGTTGGCCAAAGGCGTGCCTGCCGAGCGCCACGGTCAAGGCCTCATGCACCGCGCGCCGCATCATGCCGGTGGAGCGCACGGCGTTCGACAACCGTGACTGGTTCACCATCTCGGCCATCTGCTTGAAACCTTGGCTGAGATCGCCGACCAGCCAGGCCACGGCACCCGCCAGCACGACCTCGCCCGAGGCCATGGCGCGGGTGCCGAGTTTGTCCTTGAGGCGCACAATGCGATAACTGTTGGGCGCCCCCGTGGGCAGAACGCGCGGCATCAGGAACAGGCCGAGCCCCGAGGTGCCGCTTGCCGCTCCCTGCGGCCTGGCGAGCACCAGCGCCAAATCCGCATCCGCGTTCGAGCAAAACCACTTATCGCCATAAAGCAGCCAATGATCGCCCGAGGGCACGGCGCGCGTCTCCGTAGCGCCCACATCCGAGCCGGCCCAACGCTCGGTCATGAACATTGCACCTTGTAGTTGCTGTTCGAGATCATCGGCCAGCAGGCCCGGCAAATAGCGCGCGAGCAACCTTTCGTCGGCAAAGCGGCGGATGGTGCGGGTCAGGCTGTCCGTCATATTGACGGGGCAGAGCAAGCCAAATTCGGACTGCGCGAACAGATAGGTGAGGGCGTACTTGCTGGCGGCCGAGAGCGGGCTGCCCCAGCCGAGCGCCGGTCGGTGCGAGAGCGCGGCCAATGCCAGCTCGCCGAAGGCAATGCGCTCCATGGCAAGGTAGGCGGGGGCCTTGACAATGGACTGGCGATCCTCGCCCTGGCGGGTGCGTGGCTCGAGCCGTGGCGGCATTTTGTCGGCCTCGCGGGCCAGATCGTCCAGCCGCCCCCCCACCAGCCGACCGAGGCGCTGCAAGTGTGGCTCCAGCTGCGCGCGCTCGGCGGCGGAAAGATAAATCTGCAGCATGCCCTTAAGTGACGGATCGGAGCCGTAGAAGTCGAGCCCGCGCGAGTCCGGCGACGCCGACGCGGTGGAACTGGACTTGCGTGCTTCAACGTTCATGGCCTTTAATCACCGGCTTGCGCAGCACAGGTTACCAGACCATGCACTATACCACGCTTGGGAAGACGCAATTGAAAGTGAGCGTGGCCGGGCTCGGCTGCGGCGGCAATAGCCGCATCGGGCTTGGCACCGGGCTCAGCGAAGCCCAATCCGTGGCCCTGGTGCGCGAAGCCCTCGACCTCGGCGTCAATCTGTTGGACACGGCGGCGGCCTATGGAACGGAAGCCGTCGTCGGCAAAGCCATCAAGGGTCGGCCCCGCGACAGCGTGGTCATATCCACCAAAAGCCACGTCAGCGCCGAAGCGCGCCCGCTTTCGGGCGCGCAGGTGGTCGCCAATCTGGAAACGTCATTGCGCCAGCTCGACACCGACTACGTCGATGTTTTTCATCTGCATGGCTTGGCGCCGAAGGCCTATGACCACGCCATGGCGGAGATCGTGCCGCATCTTCTACGCCAAAAGGAGATGGGGAAAGTGCGCCACCTTGCCGTCTCCGAGACGGGGCCGCGCGATCCCGAGCACAAGATGCTCGAGCGCGCCACCGAGGACGGCGTGTGGGAGGTCGTGATGCTGGCCTTCCACATGATGAACCAGAACGCGCGCCAACCGGTGCTGGAACGGACGCGGGCGAACGGCATCGGCACCCTGTGCATGTTCGCCGTACGCAATATCTTCAGCAAGCCCGGCCTGTTGCAAACTACCGTCGCGGAGCTGATCGCCGAGGGCAAGCTCGGCCGAGACGCTATCGATGCCGATGACCCACTGGGCTTTCTGGTGCATCCCGGCGGGGCGCAAAGCACCGTCGATGCGGCCTACCGCTTCGCCCGCCACGAGCCCGGCATTGACGTGGTGCTGTTTGGTACCGGCAACGCCGAGCACCTGCGCAGCAATATTGCCTCGATCCTGCGTCCGGCGCTGCCCGCGGCCGACCAGGCACGCCTGGTTGGGCTCTTCGGCCACCTGGTTGGCGTTGGCCTCGACCTGCCCGACCGGATCCGCACGCAAGAGGCGAGGCGCTGACAAGCGCGGCGCCTAGCGCTTGGCGGCCCTTGCTTTTTTGCCGCCCGGGCGCGGCGCCGCGGCGGCGCCAGCGCCGGCCCGGAGTTTGCCGAGCAGCCAATGCTTGAGCGCCACGGCGTTGTTTTGCGTCTCATTGCGCGCTGCGTAGAGCAGCGTCAGCGGCTCGCGACCGATGCGCGCGAGCAATTCGCTGGCGGCGCTGGCCCCAGGCTCCTGCGCCAACTCCCGGCCGTAATCGACCACGAAACGATCCCACGCCATTTGCCCGCCATGCACGCGCCGGCGCAGCCCGTCGCTCGGAGCGATGTCCTTGAGCCATAGATCAATCTTCGCTTTGTCCTTGCTGACCCCACGCGGCCACAGACGATCGACCAGGATGCGCGTGCCATCCTGTGGTGCGAGGGGTGCATAGACGCGTTTGACCGCGATGCGATCACCAGGCCTCGAGCCCGTTGGCTTGCTAGGCATGTTGGCTACCCATGCTCGCGACCCCACTGGTCAGCCCTACGGCGGGCACCGTTGTGCCCGCGATGGCTGGCGCCAGGCGACACCCTGTCGCCGGTGTGCTGCGGCGACCTTAGGTGGCGGCGCCCCCTCGCGCTAGCGGCGATGGCGCGGCCGCGATAGACTTGCCCGGCGCAAGCTGACAATCGCTGGGCAGCTTGCGAAAAATACCCGCCGCCGACCCTGTGTAGAAAAATTTCCGGGAAAGGGCAGCCATGACCCGCGCACGCGCCGCCGCCGCAGCGCCTTTGCTTGCCGCATCGATCTGGATGGGTGCCGGAGCCGCGTTTGCCCAGGTCAGCAGCGACAGCGTCGAGGTCATCGTCTCCCAGTCCGACGCCTCGGCAAAGCAGCGTTTGTCGGTGCGCGGCTTTTTCAATCTTGTCAAACGCACCGCCGCCAGCCTCTCGGGTTACGCGCTGCCGCTGACCAAATGCGAGAAATGGACGCTGCCGAAAGCCGAGCTTGATACCGTGAAAAAAGCCGCCGCCAAGCAAGGCTTGCTGGTGACCGAACTCGGCCCCGGATGGGACCATGTCTTCCAGGCGACGCCACCGGAGCTCAACGTTACAGCCAAGCAAAAATCCATCATCGACTTGGCAAAGAGCGGCAAGGCGACGACGGGCGTCAAGATCATGTCCGGTCCGGCCCCGTCGATGCTCGAATATGCCTTGACCAAGGACGCGAAGGCGCCAGCCGGCGCCGACGCCCCCAAGCTCACCGTGGCGCTCAGCGACAACACCGTGCTGACGATCGCCCGCACCAGCGTCGACCTCAAGCCCAACCTGTGTATTTGGCGCGGCGAGGTGGAGCAGACGGGTGGCCTTGTCACCCTGATGTGGTGGCCGAACGGCCAGATGGCGGGCACGGTGCAAGACCAAGGCAAGATCTACTCGATCCGGCACATGGGTGGCCAATTCTACGCCGTCGTCGAACTGAGCACTGAACGCATGCCGCAGGAACACGCCTCCCTGCCGTCGACCTTGCGGGCAAGCGATCCGAATTTGCGCGACGACCCGCTGGTGCAACAGGGAGATGCCAGCCTGCTGCGCCGGGTCATGACGGCCGTGCGCGCACCGCAGGCAGCGCCTGCCCAGGGACCGCGCCAGCGGGCGACCGCCGCCGCCAAGGACGCGGCCGTCCCCAAGCCGGCGCCGAGCGGCAAGGCGGTGGTGATCGATGTCATCGTTGCCTACACGCCAAAAGCCGCCGGCAACTATGGCGATGTCAAGCGTGAGCTCGTCGACCTCGCCATTGAGGAGGCCAACCACTCGTTTCGCATGAGCAATCTCGGCAACATCAAGCTGCGGCTCGTGCACACCTACCAGACGACCTATGTCGAGGAGGGTGAGCACTTCCAGCACCTGTGGCGATTTGCCGACAGGGATGACGGCTACATGGACGAGATCCATGGCCTGCGCGACAAATATCGCGCCGACGTGGCCGTGCTGATCGTGGACGATCCCGCAGGCTGCGGCCTGTCAACGCGCGTCTATGCCGATGCCGATGAAGCATTCGCCGTCGTGCATCACGAGTGCGCGGCGGCAGCTTACTCGTTGGCGCATGAGATCGGCCACATCATTGGGGCGCGCCACGAACTGGCCTTAGACAAGAACCTGACCCCGTTTCCCTACGGTCACGGCTTCGTCAACGGCAGCAAGTGGCGCGACATCATGAGCTATAAGGCAAGCTGCGGTGGTTGTCCGCGCCTGCCCGTGTGGTCGAGCCCAAATGTGCTGGTCAAGGGCGAGGCGGCCGGCAGCGCCGATCTCGACAATGCCCGGGTCATTTCCGAGCAGGGCGCGCGCGTTGCCGCCTTCCGCTAAAAATGTGACCGGCCTCACAACCGAGGTTTGCCGACGATCGTCACGCTCAGGGCATCGGTTTTGAGCACGTCGCGCGCTACACGCTTGACGTCAGCGAGTGTCACGGCATTGATTTTCTGATTGCGCCGTTTCAAATAGTCGGGCCCTTCCCCGTCGACCCAAATGCTGAGCAGTGAACTCGCCACCTTGGCGTTGGTATCGAAATCCAACAGAAAAGAGCCGGTGAGATAGCGTTTGGCGTTCTCAAACTGGCCGGGATTGGGCCCATCGCGCGCCGTCTTGATGAGGACCTCTTTCAGCACGCCCAAAGCCGATCCCATCGTATCGTTCTTGGTGGAAAACGCGCCCAGCAGCAGCGCGGTGACGGAATCGTGCACGAGCGCGGTTTGCACGGAATAGGCGAGCCCGCGCTTGACGCGAATTTCCTCGGTCAGCACGGCATCGAAGTCGCCGCTGCCGATGATATGGTTCAGTACCTCCAGGGCTGGAAAATCCGCATGGTCGCTGGCCATCGAGGCCAGACCGAATGCGGCCGTGGCGGAGGGCAAATCCCGTTCGACGACGACCGGCGCCGCCGCCGCGCGCGGCTCGACCTTGGCCACCAGGTCCACTTTCGCCCGCTCGGGTAGATCGCCGAAGATCCGGTCGAGCGCGGCGACGGCCGCCGCCTTGTCGATGTCGCCGACGATCACGACCTTGAGCACGTCGCGGGCAAAAAGCTTGGCGTGCTGGCTGGTTAGGTCGTCACGCACGATGCGGGCCACCGACCCGGGTGTGCCGTCGGCCGGCCGACCGTAGGCATTGCTCGGAAAGGCTTCTTGATACCAGCGCTCGACCGCCACCCGGTTGGGTTCGTTGGCCGCGATCGCCAGGTCGGTCAGGCGCTGGGACCTTACGCGCTCGATCGCATCCTCCTCGAAGCGTGGGACTGCGAGCGCCAGCCGCAACAATTCGGCCGACGGCGCCAACCGCTTGCTGAGCGTGTCGAGGCCTCCGTAAATGGCATCGCGCCCGGCCGCCAACGACAGGCGCATGCCGAGCGCGGAGACCTGTGCCTTGAAGGCCTCTTCGGTGAGATCGCCGGCCCCTTCGGTCAGCAAGTCCGCCACCATGGTAGCGAGACCCTCTTTGCCGGTGGGATCCTGGGAGGCACCGCCGGCGAGGGCAAACTTCAGCGCGATCAACGGGACGCTATGCTCCTCAACCAGCCAGGCCTTGATGCCCTTGGCGCTGACGATTTCTTCCACCGTCAACGCCAGCGCGCGGCTTGCACCCAGCCCGAGCGCGAACACCGTCAGCAGCAGGCCCAATGCGCAGTGCACCCATCCCCTGGCACCGACCGTGGCCATTGAGCGCTCCTTTCGGGTTATTGTTTGACCGCTTGCGGCGCGCTGGCTTCGACCTTTTGCGGCGGCACCAGCGTACCGGTCACCGAGCGCTCTAGGCCCAAGTATTCACTCGCCACCCGCTTGATGTCGTCGAGGCTCCTCGACTGCACGCGCTTGGCAAGCTCGTCGATGTCGGCGATGCTTTGTCCGAACGCGACACCCTCGCCATAGCGTCGGGCCAGTTGCCCCTGATCGTCCGACTCGAACACGCGCACGGCCTCGAACGCGCCCTTGGCCCGATCCAACTCCGCCTGCGTGACACCCTTCTCGCGCACGTCGAGGATGACGGCATCCAGGACGGCTTCCACCTTCTCCAGCGCGACCCCCTCCAACGGAATGATGACGAAGGCGAGGCGACCACTGTCGCGACCCGCGCTGGAAAAATTCGCCCCCGCCGTCGATGCCAGTTTTTCCACGACCAGGCGACGATAAAGGCGCGAGGTATCATCGCCGCCGATGATGCGCGCCAGCAGCTCCAGGCTTTCGCCCTCGCCGGGGGGCCCCGAGGCAAAGCTCGGGGTCAGATAGTAGCGCAGTAAGATGCGCGCACCGGCACGACCATCGACGAGCTGCACCCGGCGGGCGGCAATCGGCTTGGGCTCGTCGGCCCGCACCGGCCGAACCAGGGCGCGGTTGGGCCGGTTCTTGCCGTAGGTTGCCTGGGCAAGGGCCTTGACCTCCTCGGGGGTAACGTCACCGGCCACCACCAGGACGGCATTGTTGGGGGCGTAATAGCGCTTGTAGAAGCTGAGCGCGTCCTGGCGCGACAATTTCGCCATTTCATGTTCGAAGCCGATCGAAGGCCGCCCATAGGGATGGTTTTGGTAAAGCGCCGCCAGCATTTGTTCGCTGAGCAGGCTCAGCGGATTGCCGTCGATGTTGGAGCGGCGCTCGGCCAGGATCACGTCGCGTTCGGTCTTCACCTCCTCCTCGACCAGCCGCAAGTTGACCATTCGGTCCGCCTCGAGCTCCATCACCGCGCGCAGGTGTTCCTTGGCGACGCGTTGGTAGTAGGAGGTGCTGTCGTGGGTCGTGGTGGCGTTGTCGCGGCCACCGAGCCGGGTGATGGTGCGCGAAAATTCTCCAGACTTGAGTTTGCCCGTCGACTTGAACATCAAGTGTTCGAGGAAGTGGGCGATGCCGGATGTGCCCCAGGGGTCCTCGGCCGCGCCGGCGCGATACCAGACCATGTGCGTGACCACGGGCACGCGGTGATCTTCAATCACCACGACCTGCATGCCATTGGCGAGCGTGAAGGTATTGACCCGCGGCTCGGCCAATGCCGCAGGCGCAAACAAGAGCACGATCGCCAAGGCGAAGAGTAGACCGGCGCGAGGCATCAGCCGGCGCTCCGCAGGGATCTCAAAGGGGCGCTCCTTGCCGGATCAACGGGGGCTTAGGCTACCCCTTTTTGAACTCCAGCGTCGATAGGGATGCGCACGCCATAGCTTAAGTATTTTCACCACCCCGGCGAGCCCGACGGGTTTGGTAAACGCAAACTGCGGGCGCCGCGACAGCGGGCGCCCGCAGGTCAAGTCTTAAATCGAAACGCTAGCTTACTTCTTCTTGGCGCCGGGGGCCGCAAAGGCGCCGCTCTTGAAGATGTCGGAGGCCTTCGAGTTCGGACCGACCTTGTCGAGTTCCTTGAAGAAGTTATTGGCCGAGAACCGCTCGTCGCCGGCGTTGCAAGCGTCGTAGCCGCGCAGAGCCGTGCGGCTCAGATCGGCAAACTGGTCAGGCGACATTTTTGCCATTCTGGAGCGGTCGAGGTTATCCCAGAACGCCTTGTAATCTTTCGCGCAGTCGGCTGCCAGAGCTGGGGCGCTCAACGCAGCGGCGGCAACGAAAGCAAGTGCGAAACGCTTCATATCGATCTCCCTATAACTGCCAATGATCTCCCGATCAGGAGCAGCGACGCGTCTTTCGTCGCTCGCTGTGTGCAGATACGAGTCAGTCCTAAAAAGGTTTCAAAGTCCAGGCAAAAAATGCGTACTCTGACGCACATTGTCGTTTGTTGGGACCGCCCACTGACCCAAGGCTTAGGGGCCGCTGCAAGCCGCCAAAACTGCGCAAAATCGGCTCGGGCATAGCGAATTGGCATCCATCTCGAGGCACCGACGGCGGGCAGTGCTTGACGGCTCGGGGGCAATCTGATCACAGCTTGCTCGAGCCCCCTTTTCGCCCCAAGACTTGGGGGGCGCGCGGCGAGGCCTGCGACATGCCATTGTCAAGGCAGCAGCTGATTGAGGCGCTCGGGCGCGTGGCCCAGGGCGATCAGGCTGCCTTTGCCACCGTCTATGCGGCCACTTCACTGAAACTTTATGGCATCGTCGTCCGTATCTTAGGGCGCCGCGATTTGGCGGACGAGGTCTTGCAAGAAGTTTACGTTCGAGTGTGGCAAAGCGCAGTCGACTATGATCCCGTGACTAGTTCGCCCATCACCTGGCTCGCCACCATTGCGCGTAACCGCGCCCTGGACGAAGCCAAGCGCAAAACCATGGTGTCGCTGGAGGAGAACCCCGGACTGTTGCAATTGGCCAGCGACGATGACCCCAGCGCCAACCTCGAGGAGATGGAGGAAAGTAGACGACTGTACGCCTGCCTCAACGCACTGGAGCCTGAAAAGAAGGAAATAGTGTTACTCGTCTACCACTATGGTTTGACGCGCGAGGAAATCGCTCGCCGGCTGAACCGCCCCGTACCAACCGTGAAAACCTGGCTGCGCCGCAGCCTCGAGCAGATCAAGGCCTGCCTTGGGCAATGACTGAGGACGACGACATCGACGGATTGGCGGCCGAGTACGTGCTTGGCTCACTCGATCCCAGCGAACGGGTGGCGGTCGATGTGCGCCGGCGCAGCGATCGGGCATTGGCCGAGGCTATTGGGGCCTGGGAGCGCCGTCTTGGGCCCTTGAGCTGGCGCACCCCCGAGGTGCAGCCGCCGGCCCATCTGTTCGAGGCCATCCTACAGAGGATCGCCGCGCCACGATCGGCAGAAGTGGTCTTTCTGCGACGCCACGCCAAACGCTGGCGGGGCATCGCCGCCGCCGCCACCGCCATCGCCGCCTGCCTGGGCCTGGCCGTAGGTTGGTTTCTCTATGAGCGCATCGTCGAGCCTCCCCTGTTGGTGGCCGAGCTCTACCGCGCCGCCGGCACCTCCACGGCGGACGAGATCATGCACCCCGCCTTCGTGGTCAGCGTCGACCTTAACGCCTGCGCCATCACCGCCCGCCCCGTCACCGCCCAGCCGCGACCCGGGCGCAACTATCAGCTCTGGATCATGCGCCAAGGCGTGCCGGCCCCTGAATCCCTTGGCGTCCTGAGCGGCCCGGAACCCTTGACGGCATCCTGTCCGCCGCCGATTGCCCCCGCAACCCTCCTCAATGCCACGCTGGCCGTGAGCCAGGAGCCCGACGGCGGATCGACGACGGGCACGCCGACGGGAGCCTTCGCCTTTCTGGGCAAACTGATGGCGGTCGATCGCACGGCGGAAGATAAATCGCGATGAGCCCTTTGCAGCCAACTCAAACCAACGGAGCCATCGCTTAAGGGAGGTTGCGGTCATGATCAGCCTGCGCGTTGCCGGTGCCGCGGCACTGGCCGGCTATCTCATCTGCCACGCTGCCGCCCCGGCGCTGGCCCAGGACGACCAGGAGCGCGTACCCCTCATCATGTCGAAGCTGCCGCCGCAAGGTTCGGCGCTTTACAACGCCATCAAACGCCAGGCCGGCAAGGCCAAAGGCCAGGTCTTGACGCTGACCAAAACGGAGATGTGGGCGGTACCCAAGCGCAACGTAGAGGCCGTGAAACGGGCGGCCGCCCAGCATGGCGTCGGGGTGGACCAGCTCGGCAGCGACTGGAACCATGTGTTCCATTCCGCCCCCGCCGACATGAAAATGGACGACAAGCAGAAGTCCATGGTGGACCTCGCCAAGACCTCGCGCGCCAGCATGGGGGTTGGCATGATGATGACGCCCCGCGCACCAACCGTCGAATACGCCCTCACCAAGGATGCCAATACGCCAGCGACCGCCCACGATGCGGCAAAAATTATCGTCAAGCTCAGCAACGATAAGGTGCTGACGATCACGCGCTCCAGCGTCGACATCAAGCCCAGCATGTGCATTTGGCGCGGCACGGTCGACGGCACCGACGCGCCGGCGACCATCATGTGGTGGCCCGGCGGAAAAATGGCCGGCAACGTCCAACACGAGGGGCGCATCTACTCGATCCGCCACGTCGGCGGAGAGATGCACGCCGTCGTCGAGATGGGCGAGGATCGGATGCCCGACGAACATGCCCCGATGCCGGCGCGCATGCGCAACAACGACCCCAACCTGCGCGATGATCCGCTGATCCAGCAAGGGGATGCGAGCATGCTGCGGCCGGTAACGGCCGGTCTACGCCGGCCCCCGGTGGCGCTGCAGGCCAAACGCCAGCAGCCCAAGATGGCCGCGGCCAATCTCGGCAAGGCCCTGCCGGCCAGGACCCGGACCCCGCCGCACGGCCGCGAGATCGTCATCGACGTGCTCGTTGCCTACACGAAAAAGACGGCGCGCAACTATTCGGACGTCAAACGTGAACTGGTCGACCTCGCCATCGAAGAGGGCAACGAGTCGTTCCGCATGAGCAATCTCGGCAATATCAAGCTGCGGCTCGTGCACGCTTACCAGACAGATTACGAAGAGGATAAGGACGGCGAACACTTCGATCACCTCTATCGCATGGTCGACAAGGGTGACGGCTACATGGAGGAGGTGCACGGCCTGCGCGACAAATACCATGCCGACGTCGTGGTGCTGATCGTGGACGATGCCAGCGGCTGCGGCTTGGCCACGCGCGTGTTTGCCGATGCCAGCGACGCCTTCGCGGTCGTACATCACGAGTGTGCCGCCTCGTCCTACTCCCTGGCGCACGAGGTCGGGCATCTCATTGGCGCACGCCACGACACCTCGATCGACAAGAACATGACGCCATTTGCCTACGGCCACGGCTTCGTCAATGGCACCAAGTGGCGCGACATTATGAGCTACAAGGCGAGTTGCGGTGGCTGTCCGCGGCTGCCCGTGTGGTCGAGCCCCACGGTGCTGATCAAAGGCGAGCCGGCAGGCACGCCCGACCTCGACAACGCCAGGGTGATTTCCGAGCAGGCGGCGCGCGTGGCCGCGTTCCGCTGACCGCTCCCCGCCCGGCTATCTCAGGACGAAGCCCTGGTAGCCGTTGGCGGCGATCTCGTTGCAGCGCTCGACGTACTTGGGAAAGCCGCCGATATAGGGCATGAACACCCGCGGCTTGCCCGCAATGTTGACCCCGAGATACCAAGAACCGCAGCTATAGCGCAGCGTGCGGCCGGCGAGCTCGGCAACGTGCCCAACCCAATCGTCCTCCGCTTTCCCGCTGGGCTCGATCATGGCAAGGCCGCGCGCGCGCATGAACGCCAGCGCCTCGGCGATCCATTCCACGTGTTGCTCGATGGTCGGCAGCATATTGGTGAGCACCGACGGACTCCCCGGTCCCGTGATCATGAAAAGATTGGGGAACTGGGCGATGGCAACGCCCAGATAGCTGCGCGGCCCCTCCTGCCATTTTGTCTGGAGCGTTAGGCCGTTGCGGCCGCGGATATCGATCCGCAGCAGGCTCCCGGTCATGGCATCGAAGCCGGTGGCAAACACGATGGCATCGACCTCGTAGTCGACCCCCCTGGCGCGCAGGCCGCGCGCGGTGATTTGCTCGATCGGCTCGGTGCTGACATCGACCAAGGTGACGTTTTCGCGATTGAACGTCTCGTAGTAACCGATGTCGACGCACAGCCGCTTGCAACCGATGGCATTGTTCGGTGCCAGCAGCTCGGCGACCGCTTGGCTGTTCACCCGTTCGCGAATTTTGCCGCGTACGAACTCGGCCGCCGTGTCGTTGGCCGCCTGATCGACCATCAGATCCTGGTAGGCACCCAGGAACCACAGCCCGCCGTGGCGCCAGCGCCGCTCGTACTCGCGTTGGCGATCGGCGGCCGCGGTCTCAAGCGCCTTTTTGTCGCTATAGTCGAAGTCGATGCCGGTCATGGTCTGCTTGGCCCGCTTGCGCATGGCCGGATAGTCGGCTTTCACCTGCTTGAGATCGTCCGCATCGAGTGGGTGATTGTGCGCCGGCACGGCATAGTTCGGCGTACGTTGAAAGATGTAAAGCTGCTTGGCCTGGCGCGCGATGATCGGGATCGATTGCACGGCCGATGAGCCGGTGCCGATGATGGCGACGCGCTTGCCGCTGAAGTCCACCTCCTGGTGCGGCCAATGGCCGGTGTGGTAGCGATCACCCGCGAAGCCGTCGAGGCCCTCGAAC
>Ga0134122_10002433_pt1 | contig 13678 bp, 10 predicted proteins | sample KB302_FD_96461 | JGI IMG/M metagenome (GOLD analysis project Ga0134122, IMG submission 96461) | Terrestrial soil microbial communities without Nitrogen fertilizer from Kellogg Biological Station, Michigan, USA - KB3-0-2 | ecosystem: Environmental > Terrestrial > Soil > Unclassified ... | reverse complement strand
CTTCACCTCCGAGCTGTTCTTCACGCCCAAGGGGGGCGGTGACTTCTCGATCGACGTGGTCGAACTGGTCGATAACAAGGGGACAATCGAGACCGAGATCCAGGGGCCGCCGAACGAGCTATTCCCGGGCGACGGGCGCGACTACATCAAGATCCCGATGAAGCTCACCGTCGCCGAGGACCGCTCGAAGCTCGACATCGAGGTCGCGGGCCAGAAGCTCTCCTTGAAGCCGGGCGAGTGGAGCGACTGGGCGCGCTTCGTGTTTCCGTTCAATCCGCTGATCAAGCTGCACGGCATCGGCAAGTTCCGCCTGGTCTCGCTCGATCCGGAGGTCCGGCTCTACCTGTCGCCGATCCAGTGGGATCCGACCAACCTGCCGCCGATCCTCGACATTACGACTCCGCGCGCGTTCGCGGGCAAGCTCGCCGATCGGTTCGGCCTGTTCAAGACCATCGGCTGGACGATCGACACCTGGTCGATGAACGACGGCACGATCGACGAGGGGATCTTCCTCGAAGACATGCGCAACACCGTCGCCAAGGACAAGGAGATGCTGCTCTCGATGGTCGAGGACGACCAGTGGGACGTGCTGATCGACTACTTCGAATTCACCGACCGCGTCCAGCACATCATGTTCCGCTTCCTCGATCCGAAGCATCCGCTGTACACGGAGGAGGGGGCGAAGAAGTGGGGCGGCTCGGTGTTGGAGGCCTACCAGCTGATGGACGGGATCGTCGGCGAGACGATGAAGAAACTCCCGCCGGACACCAAGCTAATCGTCGTTTCCGATCACGGCTTCGCCTCGTTCCGCCGCGGCATGAACTACAACACCTGGCTGGTCGAGAACGGCTACATGGTGTTGAACGGCCAGGAGGCGGGCCGGAAGAACCTCGAAGAACTGTTCTCCGGCCAGGGCAAGTTCTTCACCAACGTCGATTGGAGCAAGACCCGCGCGTACTACGTGGGCCTCGGCGGCATCTACGTCAATCTGAAGGGGCGCGAGGCGAAGGGGATCGTCGATCCGAAAGATTCCGCCGCGCTGGTCGCCGAGATCAAGGCGAAGCTCGAAGCATTCGTCGATGACAAGACGGGCGAGAAACCGGTCGCCCACGTCTTCACCCGCGACGAGGCGTACGGAGTCTACGACCCGCTGCTGATCCCCGAGATGATCCCCTCCAACAACCGCGGCTACCGCGTCGGCTGGCAGGACAGCCTGGGGGGCATCGGCACCTCGATCGTGGAAGACAACACCCAGGTCTGGAGCGGCGACCACTGCTCGGTCTACCCGCCGCTGGTGAACGGCATCCTGTTCAGCAACCTGAAACTGAACACGACCGACGCCTACATGGGCGACATCATGCCGACGGTGCTGGAGCTGTATAAGGTGGCGCCGCCGGAGAAGCTGGACGGGAAGAGTCTGCTGGGGTCGGCGAACTAGGGGCGAGACGGACCGTTCGCAGCCCTCACCCCCGGCCCCTCTCCCAAAGGGAGAGGGGAGAACTGCCTGAGAATGTGGTTGCCTTGCTCCCCTCTCCCTTTGGGAGAGGGGCCGGGGGTGAGGGCTGACCGGGTAGACTCCCGCCGATGCGCAGCGCCGCCGCCTTCCTCTTTCTCCTTCTCCTGGCGCTCTTCGCCCTCCCCACGCCGGGCCAGGAGCCCACGCCGGCCAAGGAGCGGGAGCGCGAGCTGCAAGAGATCCGCGCGCGGATCTCTGGGCTTCGCGGGCGCTTGAGCGAGGTCAAGAAGCAGCAGACCGGCCTTACGGGAGAGCTGGCGGCGGTGGATCTCAGCCTGGAGCTTCAGCGCGAGCGGCTGGCCGAGGCGGTCGCGGCGCGCGACTTGGCGGCGCGGCGGGAGGCGGAGATCGCGGCCGAGGTGACCCGGCTGGAGACGGAGCTGGCGGCGTCGAAGCTGGCGCTCGAAAGGCGGCTGGCGGGGCTCTACCGCTTCGGCCGTCAGGGCTATCTGCGTTTGATCCTCACGCTCCATCCCGATTCTCGGCTGCTCCCCTCGGTCCGCCTGCTGCGGTTCCTCGCCCGGCGGGATGCCCAGGCGATCGAGCGCTACGGGGCGAGCAAAGTGGCGCTCGGCGTGGAACGCGACCGGTTGGCGGCGGAACGGCAGGCGAGCGAGATCTGGGTCGGGCGGGAAGAGGTCCGGCGGCGCGAGCTGGTTTCGTTGCGCAACCGGCGCGCCGACCTGCTCGCCCGCTCCGAGCGGGAGGGCAAGAGCCTCGCGGCCGAGGCGGGGGCGCTCACCGAGAAGGGAAAGAAGCTCGCGAACCTAATTGACCTGTTGTACGGCCGCAACCAGGGGAGCGGCTCGCCCCTCGGAGCACCCATCCAGCAGGTGCGCGGGCTGCTCGACTGGCCGGTGCGGGGGCAGGTGAAAGAGGGGTTCGGGCCGCGGCTCGACCCGCGCTACCGCACCCAGGTGCCGCACAACGGGCTGGACCTCGCGACCGAACCGGGCAGCGAGGTGCGGGCGATCTACCCGGGCAAAGTGCTGTATGCCGCGCCGTTTCAAGGGTATGGCTGGACGGTGGTGGTCCAGCATCCCGGTCAGGTGCTGTCGCTCGCGGCGGGGATGTCGAGCCTCAAGGTGGGATCCGGCGATATGGTATCTTTGGGGCAGGTGGTCGGCTTAGCGACCGACGCTCTGTACTTCGAAATCCGCGCGGAAAATCACCCCGAAGATCCCATGTCCTGGCTCCGTTCCACGAGGTCCCCATGAGTCGAAGCCGGATCACTTTCCTGGTCGTTTCCCTCCTCCTGGTCGTGCCGATGCTCGCCGCGACGTTCGTCTACGCCGCCGACCGCGGCAAGCCGGACGAGAAGGGGGACTCCCTGTTCAAGTACATCGGTGTGTTCACCGAGGTGCTGAACCTGGTCCGTCAGACCTACGTCGATGAGACCGACATGAATTCCCTGATGGCGAGCGCACTGGACGGCACGACCGAGGCGCTCGATGCGTTCTCGCAATACGTGCCGGCGGCCGCGGTGTCGCGCTATCTGGAAGTGCAGAAAGTCGGCACCAGCCGCAGCGGCCTCCACCTGGTCAAAGACAACGGCATCGTCTACGTCGTCGCGATCGACGCCGACGGGCCGGCGAAAAAGGCCGGCGTTCAGCTCGGCGACATCGTGGTCGAAGCGGCCGGCAAGGACGCCCACCGCGCGCCGTTCTGGGAGATCGAGGAGACCTTCGCGGGCGAGCCCGGGACCAAGATTCCGTTGCGCCTGCTCCGCCTCGGAGAGACGAGGGTCGTAACCTGCGAGCTGGCGGAGTTTTCGCCGCCCGCGCCGAGCCTCGAACGGGTCGAAGGTCTGCCGGTTCTGCACCTGCCGAGCTTCGGCGAGCGCACCGCCTGGACGACCCGCGGCCTGTTGGCCAAGGGGAAAACGGAAGAGCGGCTGATCATTGACCTGCGCGGCATCGCGGGCGGCGACCCGGAAGCCGCTTACGCGGTGGCGCGGCTGTTCACTCAAGGCGATCTGGGCGCTCTCGTCGGGCGCAAGGGGCAGATCTCGACCTTCACCGCGGGCGAAGCGCCGGTCTGGAAGGGGAGCCGCCTGGTGGTTCTGGTCGATCGCGGCACGCTCGGCGCCGCCGAACTGCTCACGACGATCCTCGCCCAGAAGCTCCAGGCCGAGATCGTGGGGGAGCGGACGTTCGGCTACGCCGGCCGGCTCGCCTCGGCCGATCTGTCGAGCGGCGGCCGATTGATCTATACCGACGCGTTCTACGCCGGCCCCGACCGCAAGCCACTCAACGCGGCGCTCCAGCCTGACGTCCAGGTCGATGAGCGGTCGCGGACGTTCGAGGACAAGGACACGCCGCTCGACGATCTGATTCTGAAGCAGGGCTTGCGCCGCCTGGTGGCCGAGCTGGAAGCGGCGAAGAAAGCCGCGTAACGCCCTTGGAGCCGGGGGCCGCCTCGCGAGAGGCCCCTCCCTCGGCTTCTTTTCTCCTGCATGCCGCCCTACAAACGACGCGCGAAGCCGACGTCCCCCTCTCGCGGCTCCCGCCCCTCGGGCGGAGGGTCCGGCGGTCGGCGCTTCGCCGTGGTCCTGCTCGGACTTCTCGCCGCCCTGGCCGCCGTTTATCTCTCGTGCCAGACGCGTGGGGGTGAGGAGCACAACGCGCCGCACACCGGTTCGCCGGGGAAATCTAGCCCGCCGAAGCGGCCGCCGTCGTCGTCGTCCAGGACGCACAAGCCGGCTCGATCGGGTTCGGCCGCGCAGGGCGGAGTCACCTCTTCGCTGCCGGGGGCCTCGGGTCCGCGGATCGCGATCGTCATCGACGATCTGGGCCGGAGCGAGACCGAAGTCGAAGAAATCGAATCGTTCGGCGTGCCGATCACCTATTCCGTGCTGCCCTACGAAGAAGAGACCGGCGCGGTGGTCGCCGAATTGACCACCCGCGGCGAGGAGATGCTCTGCCATCTGCCGATGGAGCCCGAGGGTGTGGGAGATCCGGGGCCCGGCGCGCTTTTGGAATCCATGTCCGAGGCGGAGCTGGTCGATGCCACCGACCGCGCGCTCGCCGCGGTGCCGGGGGCGGTGGGAGTGAACAACCACATGGGCTCGGGGCTCTCGGCCGATCCGCGCGCGATGCGGCCGGTCCTCTCTCGCCTGGCGCGCAAGCACTTGTTCTTCCTCGACTCCCGAACCAGCGCCAAGAGCGTCGGCTACCGGCTGGCGATTGAGTTGGGAGTGCCCTCGGCGGAACGCCAGGTGTTTCTCGACGACGTCGAAGACCCGGCGGCGATCCGCGCCCAATTCGCCCGTCTGCTGGCCTTGGCGAAGAAAAAAGGCGCCGCGATCGCGATCGGCCACCCTCACCCGAACACCCTGGCCGTCCTCGCCGACGAGATCCCGAAAGCGGTTGCGGCGGGGTTCGAGATCGTGCCCGTCAGCTACCTGCTCGATCGCGCGGGGGATTTGCCGGAGTAGGGGGATGCCAGCCCTGCGATCAAGGGCGGCCACGGGGGGCCGCCCCTACGGGCGTAGTGGTGAATCCGGCGCAAGACGTCCAGCGTTCGGGTAGGGGCGGCCCCCCGTGGCCGCCCTCGGGAACCCCGCGTCATTCCGTCCGCAGCACCTCGATCGGCCGTCGTTCGAGCGCCCGGACGCTCGCGGCGAGGCCGGCGATCACCGAGAGGACGATCGACAGAACCACAGCGAGTGCGAGCCGTGCGAAGTCGGGTTCCCAGGGCAGTTCGAAGCCACGGGTGATCACGCCCCAGGAGAGCGCGGCGCCGGTTCCCGCTCCCAGGAGGCCCGCGACCCCACCAATCAGCGCATATTCGACCGCGAAGGCGGTCGCCACCTGGCGGCGGGTCATGCCGAGGGTTTTCAAAAGAGCCACCTCGCGCCCGCGGCGGACCGAGCCGGCGGAGATCGCTCCCGCGAGGATCGCGATGCCGGACAGGACGGTGAAGCCGCCGAGGAAGCGGACGCCGAGGCCGATTCGCTGAAGCACGCCGAGGATCTTGCCCAGGATCTCGCGGATGCGCAGGAACGTGACGTTCGGGTAGGCCGCGGCGAGGAGATCCTGAACGTGCTGCTCGCTGCCGCTCGCGAGACGGGCGGTCGCGACCCGCTGCTGCGGCGCCTGTTCGAGGATGCCAGGCTCGACCACCAGGTAGAAGTTGATGCCGAAAGTGCCCCAATCGACCGTGCGCAGGCTGGTCACGACCAGCTCCAGCGGCACCCCTTGAACGTCGAACCCGAGCTTGCTGCCCAGGCCGACGCCGAGATCCTCGGCGAACGATTGCTCCAAGCTCACCTCGCCATGGGCGGGATCGCTCCAGAGCTTGCCCGCGACGATCACGTTGTCGGCGGGTAGTTTCTGGAGATAGGTCAGGCGCTGCTCGCGGGTGAGCGCCCAGCGCCGGCCGCGCTCCTCCCGGCTTTCATTGCCTTCCTGCCGATCCTGGTCTTTCTGCTCTTGTCTTTCCTTGCGCTCGGCGGCGATCCGGTCGATCGGCCGGCCGTCGATCGAGCTGATGCGCGCCATCACGACCGGGACCGAGTCGATCTTCTCGGCCCGGGCGCGGGTGAGCAGCGCCTGCACCCCCGGCCATTGGGCGGGTTGAATATCGACCAGGAACGCGCTGGGGGCGTTGCTCGGCAGCTCCCGGCCCAGCTCGTGCGAGATCCGCCGTTCGACCAGCGACATGGTGAGCACCGTGATTACGCCGAGGCCGAGGGCGACGATGGCGCCCACCGTCGCCGCCCCCGGCCGGGCGAGCGAGCCGAGGCCGTGGCGCAGCGCGATGCTCGAAAAGCGCGGCAGACGGCCGATCGATTTCGCCAGCAGGGTCGCCGCGACCGCGAGGAGCGCGGTGGCGAGCGCGAGCGCCCCGACGAACTGCGCGGAAAGAAGGAGAGACTGGGTCTGAGCGAACGTCAGGGCGAGCAGTCCGGCGGCGAGCGCCACGAACGCGAAGCCCGCCGTGGCGCGATGGACCGGCAACGGCTCGGCGTCCCGGCGCAGCACACGCGAGGGGGGAACGCGCAGCAGTCCGGCGAGCGGCGGCAGGCTGAACAGCAGGGCGACCCCCACCCCGAGCCCGAGCCCGCGCAGCAACGCGCCGGGCTGCCAGGGTCGGATCAGCGCCGCGGGGATCAGGTCGCCGAACAGATGGGGGATCGCGGCCTGGATTCCGGCGCCCAGCAGGATGCCGATCAAACTGCCGACCAAGCCGAGCAGCGCGGTCTGGCCGAGGTAGAGCGTGAGCACTTCGCGCGGACGTAGGCCCAGGCATTTGAGGATGGCGATCGCGTCGAGCCTCCCCGCGAGCCACGCCCGGACGCTCTGCGCGACGCCGATGCCGCCGACGAACAGCGAGAGTAGGGCGACCAGGCCGAGGAAACGCCCGACCTGGGCGAAGCTCCGACGCAGCTGCGGCTGCGCCTGGCGGAAAGTCTCGACGCGATACGCCTCGGTGGCCGGGAGTGCTGCGCGCAGTTGCTCCGCGATCTTCTCCAGCCGGTCGGCGGGCACTCCCGCGGGCAGGGCGATCAGCGTCTTGTACGAGACGCGGCTCCCTTTGGCGATCAGGCCGGCGCGTTCGAGGCCGGCCATCGACAGGAACACCCGCGGCCCGAACGCGGTGCCGATCCCCACGCGGTCGGGCTCGGCCGAAACCAAGCCCGCGATGTGGAAATCGGCGGTGCCGATGCGGAAATCGAGCGCCCGTTCGTGCGGATTGCGCCGCAGTCCCAAGGCGCCGATCAGCTCGGGTGCCACGACCGCGGCGTCCGGGGCGAGCAATGCGGACAGCGGCAGAGCCGGAAGGACCGCGAGCCTGCCGTAGAACGGATAACCCCGCTCGACCGCCTTGAGCTCGACCAGTTGGCTACGCCCGGGCTTGCCGTCCTTCGGCAGGGCGGCGACCACCGTGACCATCTCGCGAACCGCGGCGGTCCGCGAACCGGCCGGCAGCAGGCGGGCGAGATCGAACGTCTCGGGCAGCGCGCGGCGGCTTTCGATCGCGAGATCCGCGGCCAGCAGTTGCCGCGCCTCGGAGCGGATGCCGGAATCGAGCCCGGCGGCGAGACCCGCGATCGCAACCACCGCGGCGACGCCTACGGCGAGGCAGGCGACGAAGAAGGCGAAACGCCCAAACGCCCCGCGCGACTCGCGCAGCATCCAGGAGAAGAGGGTGCGCGGCTTCAAGCGGCGGTTTCCGAAGGCGCCGAGGGGGCCGCGAAGGGCGTGGCGGAAGAAGGTTCCGACCGCTCTTCACGCTCGATCCGGCCGTCGCGCAGGTGAATTCGCCGATCGGCGAGAGCCGCGACCGCCGGGTCGTGGGTGACCAGCACCATCGTCGTGCCGTGGCGCTCTCGCAAGCCGAGCAGGATTTCCAGGATCTTCCGTCCGGTCGCACCGTCGAGGTTGCCGGTCGGCTCGTCGGCAAGCAGGATCGGTGGCCGGGTGGCAAACGCGCGGGCGAGCGCCACGCGCTGCTGCTCGCCGCCCGAAAGTTGGGTCGGGTAGTGGTGGCCGCGATCCTCAAGCCCCACTTCGGCGAGCAACTCGTCGGCGCGGGCGCCGGACCCTGGCGAGTCGAGTAGCTCCAAGGGCAGCAGAACGTTTTCCCGCGCCGTCAGGTTGCCGAGCAGTTGAAACGACTGAAAGACAAAGCCCAGCTCAGCCCGGCGCAGGCGGGCGAGCCCGTCCTCCGAGAGCGCCTGGATCGGCCGTCCATCGAGCAGGATCTCGCCCGAAGTCGGTCGGTCGAGCCCCGCCATCAGGGCGAGTAGGGTCGATTTGCCGCTGCCCGAGGGACCGAGCACGGCGAGGAATTCGCCGACGGCGATCGAAAGGTCGATCCCGTCGAGAATGGTCAGGTCGCGCCCCCCGGAGGGGAGGCGGCGAAAGAGGCGGCGAAGCTCGATGCGCGGCGTAGAGGTCATAAGGTGGGTACAACCGGCTCGGAGGGGTGGGCATTTCCCAAGCCGCGGGGCCGTTAAGATGGACCTATGAATGGCCCCCGATCCTTCCTGAGCAGACTCTACGCCGTAAATCACCCATTCCTTACTCCTCTGGCCCTGGCGGTGGTTTTGGCGCTCGGCGCCTGTGATCGAAATCCGGAACCCGCGGCGAAGCCCGCTCCGGCACCGGACTCCGAGAGTGTTGCAGCGCCGACGGCTTCGCCTTCATCGACCGCTCCCCCGGCCGCCGCGCCGAACGATGTCGCTCCGAAAGTGATTTTCCTCGGCGACAGTCTGACCGCCGGTTTGGGCGTCTCGGTCGAAGAGGCCTTTCCCGCCCGAGTGGGAGAGATTCTCGCCGCCGAGGGGCATCCGATCCAGGTGATCAACGCCGGGGTGAGCGGCGACATCAGCGCCGGGGGCGCGAGCCGTCTCGCCTGGCTGCTGAGCCAGAAACCGGCGGTCGTGGTGGTCGAGTTGGGCGCCAACGACGGCATGCGCGGCCAGCCGCTCAAAGACCTGGAAACCAACCTGCTCGACATCGTCCACCGCGCCCAGGCGGCAGGCGCCAAGGTGCTGATCCTCGGCATGAAGGTCCCGCCCAACTACGGCAAGGACTACTCGGACGGCTTCGAGGCGATCTACCCCCGCGTCGCCCAAGAGACTGGAGCCGCCCTCATGCCGTTTCTCCTGGAAGGAGTCGGTGGGGTGCCCGAGCTGAACCAGGCGGATGGAATTCACCCGACCGTCGAAGGGCACAAGATCGTGGCGAAAAACCTCGCGCCGTATTTGGCGCGGTTGTTGGAGGCGATATCTGCTTCGAATGATAAGTGATCGGTGGGCTTGTAGTGCACATCGATCATGAGTATCATTTGACCATGAGCGACCGACCCTACCCGGCACGTCCCCTGCTCGTCAGTGAGCTCGCAGAATCGGTGGCTTCGGCCTACGGCGTAAGCCCTTGGCCGGAGGCCGATCTGGTCGTGTTCATTCGCTCCTTGCTGGAGGCCGAGTCCGCGAGCCGTCGCAACACGGGAGCCCTGATCGAGGCGATGCTCCCTCGCGAACCGGTGCCCAGCCCGGTCGAGGTGCTCCAAGCCCGTCGCAACGCGGCGGCGCGGGATCAGCTCTTCCGCGAATTCGGCGGGTTGTCGAGCGGCGAGGTAGCGGAGAGAGCGGGTTCGCGCGCCAGAAATCGGGCGGCGCTCGCCAACCGCTGGAAGCAGGAGCGGCGAATCTTCTCCGTCCCTCACCTGGGGGCGGAGATCTTCCCCGGTTTCCAGTTCGATGACCAAGGGCAGCCCCGTGAAGGAATTCGCGAGGCCGTGATCGCGCTCTCCGGCTGGTCGCCGTGGGAGCTGGCGCTTTGGTTCATCGCCGCCAACGGTTGGCTCGACGGCCGACGGCCGGTCGATCTCTTGGAGACGGAACCTAAGGCCGTGGTAGACGCGGCTCGGCAAGCGGCGGCGGGGATCATCTTCTGATCTTCTCCGGGGGAAGCCTCCCCCCGCCCCCTGAAGCGCTCGATCCGCTGACCGAAATCTGGACTCCCGGCGAGCCCATTTTTCGCTGCCATGACGGGCGGTTCGGCGCCACGGAGTTCAACCCGGGATTCGGAGTCGGACGCTTTCACCCCTTCTCCGACGAAAGAGGGCGAATCGTGTCCACGATCTACGGTGCCTCCGACTTCGAGGGGGCGCTGTCCGAGACTCTATTTCACGACATTCCGCTCCGCGATGCATTCCGCGTGGTCGAGCGCTCGGTCCTCAGGCCTCTCCTGATCTCGGTAATCTCGGCTCGCCGTCCTCTCTGCTTCGCGCAACTCCACGGTTTCGGTCTCGGCCGCCTCGGACTTCGGCGCACCGATTTGATCGAAGCCGAGGCGCCGGCCTACCGCGCGACGGTTCGTTGGGCGGCGGCGCTTCACTCCTGCCCTGAGCGTTACGACGGGCTGGTCTGGATGTCGCGCCAGCACGACACCTCGCGGGCGGTCGTACTGTTCGGCGATCGGATCGAGCGGCACGATCTCGAACTGATCGACTCTCCTTTACCGCTCTATCTCGGCAGGGGCTACCGGCGGGTGCTCGAGCTCGCCGAGGCGGCGGGAATTGCCTTGGTGGAGTGAGCTACAGCCCCGATCTCTTCGCCTCGCCCCACAGCGCGTCCATCTCATCGAGCGTCGCATCGGCGGGGCTCTTGCCGGCCGACGCGAGTCCGGCTTCGATCGATTCGAAGCGGCGGCGGAATTTGAGGTTGGCTTGGGCGAGCGCGGCTTCCGGGTCGAGGTCGAGCTTGCGTCCGAGGTTGGCGAGGGTGAACAGCAGATCGCCCAGCTCTTCGCTCACCGCCGCGCGATCCTGCGGGTCGTTTCCGTCGCCGAGGGCGCCGCGCAGCTCGGCAAGCTCCTCGTCGATCTTGTCCAGTACCGAGACCGCATCAGGCCAGTCGAAGCCGACGCCCGCGGCTTTCTGGGTCAGGCGGTAGGAGGAGAGCAAGGCCGGCAGCGAGGCCGAGACCCCGGCGAGCACCGAACGGTTGGGGTCCTTCTTCACTTTGCGTCGCTCCCAGGCCTCGCGGACGGCTTGGGCGTCCGAGAGGCTGTTACGGTCCTCCTCGGAGCCGAAGACGTGCGGATGGCGGGCGACCATCTTGGTGTGGACCGCTTCGATCGCCTGGGAAAGGTCGAAGGCGCCCGCTTCCTCGGCGAGCCGGCCGATGAAGGCGACCTGGAACAGGAGATCGCCCAGTTCGGCGGCGACTTCGTTCCAATCTCCGGAATCGATCGCCCCCGCGGCCTCGTGAGCCTCTTCGAGCAAATAGGCGCGGACGTCCCCGAGCGACTGCTCGCGGTCCCACGGACAGCCGTCGGGCGCGCGCAGCCGCGCCACGAGATCGAGAAGTTTCTGGAGATCGGGGGCGGGCATAGGCGGGAGGGCGCGGGTCGGGACTATGATGCACTTCGACTTGCCGAGGGAGATTTGCGCTTGCTACGCTTTTTGTCAATGTCCGTTCGTTTTCCGCCGGCTTTTCCGGCCGCCGAAGGTTGGGTCCCATCGTGAGCGACGAGAAACTCAAAGTCACCGACAAACGGATGTTCACGGCGGATGGCAGGCTCAAAGAGGAATACAGCTTCCTCGCCGAGCCCCGGGTGCCCTCGGCGCAAGAGACCGAGGCTGAGCCGCTCCCTCCTCCGGCTGCCGCTCCCGCGCCTCCGGAGGTCAAAGCGATTCCCCCGGCGCGGTTGCCGCCCGGCTATCCCGACGACTCCGACGCCCGTCTGGAGCTGCCGGGAGCTCCTGCGGGCTTCGCCCGGCCGACGTTTTACGACTTGGTGAGCCTGCTCGCCGAACCGATCGCGATCTATCTCGGCGACCTCGAATTGCCGACGGGGGAGTCGGCCGAGAACCTGGAGATGGCGCGGCTGCACATCGACCTGCTCGATGTCCTGCGCCAGAAGACGGCGGGCCAGCTGAGCGCCCAGGAGTCGGGGTTCCTCGAAGACCTGCTGTATCGCTCGCGAGTGCGCTATGTCCAAAAGCGGGGCTGAGAGCGGAGCCCGCCGTATGCCGGGCGTCGCCCTGGGGGTGACGCTGGCGATCTTGAGCCTCGGCCCGTGGGGTGTTCGCCCTGCTTCGGCCGCGGCGGAGAGTGGCGGCTTCGAGCTCGGCGACCCGGTGTCGCGCACGCTGCACCAACTTCAGGATCAGGCCGTGCAGTGGCTGGTCCAAGCCGACCCGGAGCGCTCCGGAGAACGGGTGGCCGAGCTGCTCGAAACCGCGCGCGGCCTCGGGTTTACGCGCTTTCCCGACCTCGCGCGCGGCGCGCTGTTCCGCGCGGTCGAAGCGGCGCGCCGGGGCGACGCCGATCTTTCGCGCCAGTCTCTTGCCGCCGCCGAGCGGTTCGATCCTGGGCGGCCGGAAATCTCGTTTGCGACCGCCAGCGTGGCGCGCATCGAGGGGCACTACGCGACGGCAGTCGGTCAGCTGTTCGTAGGCGTCGGACGCACCTTGACCTGGCCGTTCGAGCGCCGGCTGCTGCTCGAAGGGGCGCTGCTCTGGACGCTCTGGCTGCTGCTCGCCACGGCGGGCCTGTTCGTGGCGATCCAGCTGGCGGCCAAGGGAGGGGCGCTGCTGGCCGACATCGGCCACATCTTTTCCGGCCGCGGCAGCCGATTCACCCTGCCGTTTTCGATCGCGGTCCTGGTCTGGCCGCTGGTGCTGCCTTCGGGGCTGATCTGGCTGCTGCTTTGGTGGTCGGTGCTGCTTTGGGGGTACGCCTCGGCGAGCGAACGGACCGTGCTGGCGGGCGCCTGGCTCCTCCTGGCCCTGGGGCCGCCGCTGCTCGCGGAACAGCGGCAGCGGCTGGCGATCGCCCTCTCTCCCCCGGCCCTCGCGCTCGACAGCCTGGAGCGGCGGGAGCTGACGGGCGATCTATGGAACGACCTCGGCACGCTCCGGACGCTGGTCCCGGACAGCTATGCCGTGCGCCAACTGGTCGCCGACATCCATCGCCGGCTCGGCCAATGGGAGAGCGCCCGCGAGCTGTATCAGGAAGTGATCCAGAAAGAGCCGGGCAATTCGACGGCGCTGGTAGACGTCGGTGCCTACTACCTCGTACGGCACGAATACGCCCAGGCGATCGAGCAGTTCAAACGCGCCGGGGAGGTGGACCCGACGAGCGCCGCGGCGCAATACAACCTGTCTTGGGCCTATCGCGGATCGTACCGGTTCGAGGAGGCCGAGCGCGCCGACGCCGAGGCGCGGGTGCGCGATCGCTCGCGGGTCGAAGGCTGGGTGCAGCGTTCGGAGCGCGTGGTCCAGGTCGATGGCGGCTTCGATCGCATCCCCGAGATCCGGAAGCAGCTCGAAGCGCGGATCGCTGGCCCGGTGGCGGGGCCTGGGCGGGCGGATCTGCTGCGCCGTTACGGAGCCGTGGGGCTCGGTCTCGCTCTGCTGATCGTGGCGCTCGGGCTCGACGCGCTGCGGCGCAACCGATCGGGCTACAGCGAGACGCCGCTCGATTTGAAGCTCGGCTCGCGCCCCTGGCAGCGCTGGCTCCGGGTGCTCCTGCCCGGCTTGCCGTCGGCGGAGGTCGGCGACGGGTTCCGCGGCTACCTGGCGGAGTTGGCGATTCTGGCGCTCGTCTCGATTCCGTTTCTGCCGAGGCTGGGCTTCCGGCTCCCCTCGGGTTTTGGTCCCGGACAGGGGACGGCCTGGCTGATCACGATCGTCGGCCTG